>Ga0208507_1000266_pt1 | contig 36181 bp, 31 predicted proteins | sample CryBogCBH12Aug01_FD_184626 | JGI IMG/M metagenome (GOLD analysis project Ga0208507, IMG submission 184626) | Freshwater microbial communities from Crystal Bog, Wisconsin, USA - CBH12Aug09.1 (SPAdes) (version 2) | ecosystem: Environmental > Aquatic > Freshwater > Lake | place: Crystal Bog...
TCCTCGGAAATCCCGGGGCCGGAGGCCGAGCTTCTCCAGGCGGGAGAGCAGGGTGGAAGGGGGCAGCGCCGCCAGGGCCGCGGCCCCGTCGGCACCGGTGATCTTGCCCCGGGTGTGCCGCAGCAGGCGCTCCAGGTAGTCGCGTTCCTGGGCCTCCCAGGCCAGAGGGCGGCCGCCGCGCTCGGTCCGGCCGGGGAGCGCCCCCGCCGGTAGCTGCAGCTCCCGGCCCGCCGAGAGGATGGCGGCCCGCTCCAGCACGTTGTGCAGCTCCCGCACGTTCCCGGGCCAGGCGTAGGCCTCCAGCTGCTCCTGGACCTCGGGCGGCAGCTGGATGGATGGCCGCCGGTTCTCGCGGGCGAAGCGGTCCAGGAAACCCGCCGCCAGCGCCGCGATGTCGTCGGGCCGCTCGCGCAGCGGAGGCAGGTGGATGGGAAAGACGCTCAGGCGGTAGAAGAGGTCCTCGCGGAAGCGGCCCTCGGCCACGGCGCGACGGAGGTCCGTGTGTGTGGCCGCGAGCAGGCGCACGTCCACCCGCCGGGACTTCTCGCTGCCCAGCGGGTCGATCTCCTTCTCCTGGATGGCGCGCAGGAGCTTGGGCTGGAGGTCCAGGGGCAGGTCGCCGATCTCATCCAGGAAGAGGGTGCCGCCGTCCGCCAGCTCGAAGCGCCCCTTGCGGGCCGAGGCCGCGCCGCTGAAGGCGCCCCGCACATGCCCGAAGAGCTCCGACTCGATGAGGGCGGCGGGGAGGGCGCTGCAGTTCACCTTGATGAAGGGCTTCTCTCGGCGGGGAGAGAGATGATGCAGAGTCTGGGCCACCTTCTCCTTGCCCGTGCCGGTCTCGCCGGTGAGGAGCACCGTGGCGGCGGTGGCCGCCACCTGGCGCACCTGCTCCAGGATGGCCCGCATGGCCGGGCTCTCGGCCCGGAGCGGCTCCTGGAGGACGTCCCGGCGCTGGACCTCCCGGAAATACGTCACCTCCTCCACAAGGTTGCGCTCCCGCGCCGCGAGCTGGCCCAGGTGCTCGGCCTGCTTGAGCCCCAGGGCCAGCAGCGAGGCGAAGACCCCGACGTGGTGCAGCACACTGGCGGGGTACTGGCGGCAGACCATGGCGTCCAGGGTCATGAGGCCGAAGGTCTCGCCCTGGCTGCGGAGCGGCGCCACCAGGCAGCTGTGGCCGTGGGGCATGGTCAGGAGGCCCTGGAAGGTGTCCTCGCCGGGGTCCTCCTCCTCGAAGGTGGCGGGCCGCGAGCGGGCCTTCAGAGCGTTCACGAGGCGCAGGTTGCCCCGCACCGGAATCAGCGCCTCCACCAGCTGGGGCGAGGCCAGGGGGCCCACGGCGTGGGCCACCCGGAGGGCGTCCCCCTCCCGCAGCAGCACTGTCGCCAGGTCGTAGGGGACCAGCTGCCCCAGGCGCTCGAAGGCGTGGGCCACCATGCGCTCCGGCTCCTCGCCGAGGGTGAGCAGCGCGCCGGCTTCCTCCACCAGGCGGGCACCCGTCAGCGCGGCTTCCAGGTCCGTCGTGGCCACATCCACCCCCGGCCTGATTCTCGACATTTCGCGAGTTGGGTCAAGGGGTGGCGCGATAAAACCGCATGGGCATCCGGAAATGCCCGTCCCAAAAGGTATACTGACCGGCACTCCACTCAAGGACCCGCTTGCCTCCTGACGCTGCCCACTTCGGTTCCTACCGACTGATCTCCCGGCTGGGAGAAGGCGCCATGGGTGACGTCTGGCGGGCCCTCGACCTGCGGCTCGAGCGCGAGGTGGCCCTCAAGCTGCTCAAGAACGCCGATGACCAGCGCCGCCAGGCGCTCATCGGCGAGGCCAAGCTGGCCTGCCAGCTGAACCACCCGAACATCGCGCACATCTACGACGCCGGCGAGGTGGACGGCACGCCCTACATCGCCATGGAGCTGGTGGAGGGCCGCATGCTGCGGGCCCTGGTGGGGGACCCCGTGGACGCGGGCACGCTCCAGGAGCTGGCCCGGCAGGCCGCCGCCGCCCTGTCCCACGCCCACCAGAAGGGCATCGTCCACCGCGACATCAAGCCCGAGAACCTCCTGCTCACGGACGAGGGCCAGCTCAAGATCCTCGACTTCGGCATCGCCCGCCGCGGCGCCGACGACTCGGTGCCGGGCCCGACCTCCCACCACCAGACGCTGGTGGAGCGCACGGCGCCAGGCTACAGCCAGGGCACGCCCGCCTACATGAGCCCCGAGCAGGCCAACGGACAGCCGCTCACGGGCCAGTCGGACCAGTTCAGCCTGGGCGTGGTGCTCTACGAGCTCGCCACGGGCGTGCACCCGTTCCTGCGCGGCAGCCTCGTAGACACCCTCTACGCCGTGACCCGCGCCGAGCCCCGGCCCCTCACCGAAGCCCGGCCCGACCTGCCCCGCACGCTCCAGGACGCCATCCACCGGCTCCTGGCCAAGGCGCCCCAGGACCGGTTCCCGAACCTGCAGGCCCTGGCCGCCGGCCTGAGCGAGAACGTGCCCACGGCCCGGGTCCCGAACCTCGCGGGCGTCGGCTCGCCGTCCGGCGGACCCCGCCGGCGGTGGCTGCTGCCCGCCGCGGTCGGATGCACTCTGCTGGCCGCTGCGACGGGGTTCTGGCTCTGGCGCCGGGCCGATGCCAGCGGTCTGGGCGAAGCCCGCCGCGCCTCGCGGGAGGACTTCACCAAGGGCAGGCGGGTGGTGGCCATCCTCCCCCTCGAGCAGCTCCAGCCCGACGCCGAGCATGCCTGGCTCAGCAACGGCTTCGCCGATGCCATGGCCTTCGGCCTGGTGCGCCGGGAGGGCCTCGCGGTGGTGGACCGCCTGCGGGTGGTGGAGGCCATGCATCAGCTGGGCGACACGCCCGGCCAGGCGCCCCGCGCCGTGGGTGAGCTGGGCCGCCGCCTGAAGGCCGAGCTGCTGGTGCTGGGCAGCTACCAGGTGGTGGCCGGCCAGCTCCGCATGGGGGTGCGGGTGGTGGACGCCCTGCGCGGCTCGACCCTGCAGCAGTTCCAGCTGGACCGGCCGGTGGCGGACCTGCTCAAGCTCGAGGACGAGCTCCAGCAGCGCCTGCCCCTGGAGATGGGGCTGGGCAGCGACTCCGGGGCCCCCCGCTCCCAGGCCCGGCTGCCCCGGACGCGGGAGCTCTACACCAAGGCCCTGCTGGTCTTCACCGAAGGCAACCAGGACTCGGTGCGGCTGGCCAGCTCGCTCCTCGCCTCTGCCGTCGAGCTGGAGCCCGACTACGCCCCGGCCCACGCGGAATACGCCTGGACCCTGGCGGAGCTGGGCGCCATCACCGCCCTCAGCCAGGGCCGCTACGACGAAGGCCAGGCCCTGCTGCGGCAGGGCAAGGCCGCCGCGGAGCGGGCGCTCCAGCTGGATCCCAGCGCCTCCCAGGCCTACCGCGCCCTGGCCTCCATCCTGCTGCGCCTGGGCGATCTGGAGGGCGCGAGCCGCATGGCCCTCCAGGCGGTGCGCCTGGACCCCGCGGACCACAAGGCCTATGACGTCCTGGCCGATGTCTTCGCGGGCCTGGACGGCGAGGACAACCACCAGGCGGCCCACCGCTACTTCGAAAAGTCGCTGAGCCTGTTCCCGGAGGGCTGGCAGGCCCACCACCGGCTGGGGGTGCTGCTCCAGAGCGAGGGCAACCTGCCGGAGGCGCTCCAGCACGCGGACCGGGCCCTCGCGCTCCGCCCCACGGTGGAGTTCGCCTATGTCACCGCCGCCGACGCCCTGCTCTGGATGGGCCGCAGCACCGAGGCGGAAGCCCGCCTGAAGGCCGGCCTGCGGGAGGTCCCCAGCTCCAACGTGCTGCGGAGCCTCATGGCCTACACCGCCTGGGACCGGCATGACCGCGCGGTCGCTGAGAGCTACCTCAAGCAGCTCGAGGGCGCCTGGCCGCCGGGGCACTCCAACACGATCCTGCTGGCCGGGGTCAGGCAGGCCGTGGCTGGCGACGGCGCCGGGGCCCGCGCCCGGTTCGAGGCCTTCCGCCAGCAGCTCGCGGGGTCGGATCTGGCCGCCAAGAAGCACAACGAGAAGCGGGTGCTGTCGGTGAACCTCTACTTCATGGCCCGCATGGTGGCGCGGCTCGGCGATCGTGCCGCGGCCCTGGCCATGGTGGAGCTCGCGGACCGGCTGCACGCCGGCAAGCTCAAGGTGTCCCGGCAGGATCCCGCCTTCCGCTGAGGCCGAAGGGCCGGGCCCTTCCTGGCAGCTCGGCAGCTGCTTGGTATCGGCTGCGTCGAGACGCGAGCTGAACCGAAACCTGCCGCCTCCCCTCAGGCCTCGGCAGCCTGCTCGGCACGGGCCTGGGCCACGAGGGCCTCGATGCGGCGCCGCACTTCGGCGGCCAGGGCCTCGCGGTCCGCATGATCGCCGGGGTAGACGGGATCCCCCACAAGCATCGTGAACCGGCCGGGCCGGATGCGCAGGCCACCGGAGGGCAGGGCCTGGAAGCCGCCCACGGTGGCCATGGGGATGATGGGCACGCCCGCGTCCAGGGCCAGGGCGAAGCCGCCCTTCTTGAAGTTGAGCAGCTCGCCGGTGCGGCTGCGGGTGCCCTCGGGGAAGATCACCACGTTCTTGCCGCCGCGGATCTGCCGGGCGGCATCCCTGATGCTCGAGATCGCCTTCTCCCGGTCGCCCCGGTTGATGAAGATCACGCCCGCGGCCCAGCCCGCCCAGCCGATGAAGGGCACGTATTTCAGCTCCTGCTTGCCGATGTAGACCGCGGGCAGGGGCAGGGCTGCCACGAGGTATGGCGGGTCCAGCTGGCTCTCGTGGTTCGACATGAAGATCACGGGCTGGCGGCCCTCGCGGATGGCTTCCGGCATCCGCTCCCAGCCCCCGAGACTGAAGGGGATGTCGCAGAACCAGGCCACGCAGTTCGCGAACATCGGGGCGATCGCGAAGAAGGCCCGGGGGCGGCCGAGGAACGGCACGGCCAGCAGGACCGCGATCACCGTGACGGGCACCATGCCCAGCACGAAGATCGCCATCAGAACCGCGCCGACACCCGTCTTCCGCCAGTTGGCCACACCGCCCTCCCCAGCTCCAAGCTATCAGTTCGGGGCGGGGTCGCCAATCAGCGGCGGCCGGCGGCCTCCAGCGCTACCGCGCGGGGGTGGAGCAGCTGGTTCTCCAGGAAGATGTGCAGGTGGGTGTCCGCCTCCAGCTCCTGCAGGCCGGCACAGAGCGCCTGGTAGGTCGCGCAGCCATCGGCGGGGGTCGTGTAGCCCCGGGTCTGCTCGCGCAGCCGCGTCAGCAGGCCGCCCACGACCTCGTGCTCGGCTTCCATGACCCGGATGGGGCTCTGGACCGTGCCGAAGCAGGCTTCGCCACTCTCGCGCGCCTCCAGCTGCCGGAGGTAGGGGAAGAGGATCTGCTCTTCCTTCATGAGGTGGGGGATCAGGTCCGCAGACAGTTCCTGGAAGTGGGCGGCCACCTCGTGCAGCTCGGGATGGTTGTCCGCGTGGGCCAGCAGCACCTTCTGGAGCAGGGCGTCCAGTCGAGGCAGCTCGGCTCGCAGGTAGGCGTGGTGCGAGCGCTCGATGTGGTCCATGAGCGCCGTCAGCGAGGCTTCCAGCCAGGCCTGGGGAGAGGTGGTGCCGGGGGCGGGCGCCTCCAGGGCCGTGAGTCCCGTCAGGATCACTTCCGGGGCCCGGCCGGCGGCCGCGCAGGCCTCCCGCAGGGTCCGGTGGCCGCCGCAGCAGTAGTCGATGCCCTGGGTCTCCAGGTAGCGCATGGCCTGGGGCAGGGCGAGGACGAGATCACCCACCTTGGTTTCGAGTGCGAGGGTCATGGGGTCTCCTTGGTCAGGGTCCGTGGGCCGCGCCCCGAGGGCGGCAGTCGGAGGCGATGAATAAATAATACTAAAAAGATCTGATATTCTTTAATCTTTTTTGATTTTACATAGCTAATTTATTTTCAATAAATTAGCTGATGAACAGCACTAGGGCACGGGGTCAATCCCCCCCTGAGTGAGGGGGGAGCAGCGGAGGATCCGCCAGGTGGTGAGGAGCCCGCCGCGCAAGGTGCCGTACTTCTGGATGCAGGCCAGGCCGTAGTGGCTGCAGGTGGGGGTGAACTTGCACTGGGTGGGCAGGTGCTCGGACAGCACGGCCTGATAGGCCCGGATGGCCCCGCGGCAGACCCAGGCCGTGGGCTGGAAGCGCACCGGCAGGCAGGCCTCCAGGGCCAGGAGCAGCGCCACGGTGGCCGCGGGGTGGGCCAGCAGCCAGAGGAGCACCCTAGGCCCCCGCGGCGGCATCGGCCTCGGCCTTCACCTTGCGGGCCTCCTCCAGGAAGGCGGGCACCAGGTCCTCCTCCTTCACCCGGCGGATCAGCTCGCCCTTGCGGTAGATGAGGCCCTCGCCGGCGCCGCCGGCCACGCCGAGGTCCGCGTCCCGGGCCTCGCCGGGGCCGTTCACCACGCAGCCCATGACCGCGTAGGTGATGTTCTCGTGGTTGATCAGCTTGAGGCCCTCTTCGATCTCGTTGGCCACGCGGTTCAGGTCGATCTGCACGCGGCCGCAGCTGGGGCAGCTCACCATGCGGAAGCCGCCGGTGCGCAGGGCCAGGCTCCGCAGCAGCTCGTGGCCCACGCGGCACTCGTCCTCGCCGTCCCCGGTGAGGGAGACGCGGATGGTGTCGCCGAGGCCCTCGGCCAGCAGGATGCCCATGCCCGCGCTGGAGCGGATGGTGCCGCCGAAGGGCGTACCGGCCTCGGTGATGCCCAGGTGGAAGGGGTAGTCCACGTGCTTCGCCAGCAGGCGGTAGGCCTGCACCGTGCGCACCACGTCGCTGGCCTTGAGGCTGATCTTGATGTCGCGGAAGCCCTCGCGCTCCAGGACGTCGATGTGGCGCAGGGCGCTCTCCACCATGGCCTCGGCGGTGGCGGTGCCGAATTTCTCGAGCAGGTCCTTCTCGAGGCTGCCCCCGTTGACGCCGATCCGGATGGGGATGCCCCTGGCGCCGGCCTTGTCCACCACGGCCCGCACGCGGTCCTGGCCGCCGATGTTGCCGGGATTGATCCGCAGGCAGGCCGCGCCGCCATCCGCGGCCACCAGGGCCAGGCGGTAGTCGAAGTGGATGTCGGCGACCACCGGGATGGGGCTGCGGTCGCAGATCTCGTGGAAGACCTCGCCGGCCTTGGTCGTGGGGACGCTCACCCGCACGATCTCGCAGCCGGCGTTGGCATAGCTGTAGATCTGGCTGAGCGTGGCCTCCACGTCCCGGCTGTCGGTCTTGGTCATGCTCTGGACCGTGATGGGCGCGTCGCCGCCCACGGGCACCGGGCCCACCATGATCCTGCGGGTCGGGCGGCGGGGCGCGAGGGGCTGGCTTTCGTGTCCGGACATGGGGCCTCGGTCAAAGGCCCAAGTTTACCCGCCTCCGGCCATGGGTACGCAAAGCGCGGCCCCGGGGGGCCGCGCTGGTCAGGGGAACCGGTCTACTGCTTGAGGGCCAGGGTCTCCTGCATGAGCTGGTCGGTGGTGGTGACGATCTTGGAGTTCGCCTCGTAGCCGCGCTGGCTCGTGATGAGCTTGGTGAGCTCGCTGGCGACGTCCACGTTGGAGAGCTCGAGGTTGGAGCCGAGGATGCCCCCGCGGCCGGCCGCGTTGGCGACGCCGATGGTCGGGGCGCCCGAGGCCAGGGACTGGCTCCAGTGGTTGTTGCCGGACTGCTGGAGGCCGTTGGTGTTGGTGAAGGAGGAGAGGGCGAGCTGGGCCAGCTTGAGGATCTGGCCGTTGGTGAAGGTGCCGCTGATGACGCCGTCCTGGTCCACGGTCATGCTCTGCAGGGTGCCGGCCGGATAGCCGTCCTGGGTGGTGCTGACCGTCGCGCTGGCCGAGCTGAGGCCGGTGAAGTTCGCCGATCCGTTGGAGCCAAAGATGTCCAGGGTGATGGTGTTGGAGGTCCCGCCCAGCCAGGGGATGGTGATCGAGGGGTTGTTGGCAGCGGTCGGGCTGTTGATCGGCGCCCCCGGCACGCCCATCTGGACCAGGTTGCCGCTGGCGTCAAAGCCCATGATGCCGGTGTAGACCGGGGTCCGGGGCGTCCCGTCAGGATTCACCGCCGCATCCCTGACACTGTAGGTCCAGGTGAGATTGCCGGTGGGGTTGCCCCCGACCTGGGTCAGGGTCCCCGCAGTGTTCACGGCCCCATTGGTGAAGCCCGAGGGCGAGAAGACGATGGTGCTTGCCACACCGGTGGCGGAGGTGACGACCAGAGGCTTGGTGGGCGTCGCGGTAAAGCCGGTGAGAGTGGACCAGTCCAGGGTCCCATTGCCCACGGAGGCCGGGGCCCCCGCGGTGGCGTCGGTGATGTTGTAGGACCACTGGCCAGCCGTGGCGGTTTTTGTGTAGGTGATGGCCAAGGTGTGCTTGACGCCCTGGCTGTCGTAGACGAACCCGGAGGTGGGTCCAGCCGTCCCGTTCGTGGCCGTTGCGGGGTCGAGATTGACACCGGTGAAGCTGAGGCTGGTGCTGGGCGACTGGGCCTCCGCGGTCTTGGTGTAGTCGATGACCATGTTCTGGAGCTGGCCCAGGCTGTCGTAGACCTGCACCTGGGAGGAGTAGGTGCTGTTCAGGGCAGCCGAGGCGTTCAGGTTGACGTTCAGGCCCACGTTGGCGGTGGCCTGGGCGCCGGCGGTGGCGGCCGAGATCTGGATGGGGACGGCGGCGCCCGTGCTGGTGAGACTGCCGACGTTGTTGGTGATGGTGCGGTTCCAGCCCATGACGTTGGCGCCGTCACTGGCCACGAGGTAGCCGTCGCTGTTGCGAGTGAAGTTCCCCGCTCGGCTGAAGACCTGGTTGCCGCTGGCCGTCTGCAGGGTGAAGAACCCGTTGCCCTGGATGGCCATGTCCAGGGCGTTGCCGGTGGCCTGGAAGGAGGACTGGGCGAAGTTCTGGTTGACGGAGTTCATCTGGACGCCGAGCCCGAACTGGATGGGGTTGCCGTTGCCCTGGGTCGACGTGGCGCCTGCGGTGCTGAAGATGTCCCGGAAGGTCATGTCCGAGCCCTTGAAGCCGACGGTGTTGATGTTCGACAGGTTGTTGCCGATCACATTCAGGGCGCTGGAGTTCGTGGAGAGGCCGGAGAGGCCGGAGTAGAAAGCGGAGTAGAGGCTCATGGGGGGCTCCTGATCAGAGTTTCGGGAAGGGTCAGCCGGCGATGCCGAGGACCTTGGACATGAGGAAGGTGTTGGCACCGGAGGTGAGAGAGATGGTTCCGTCGCTCGAGAAGGCCACCGAGTCGACCTTCATGATCAGGCTCGTCTGGAAGGGCACCGCCGCGCCGTTGCTGCCCGTGGCACTGACGCTCACCGAGTAGGCACCGTCAGCAAGCTGGTTGCCGCTGCTGTCCTTGCCGTCCCAGGCGACCGTCGACTTGCCGGCGGCCAGGTCCCCACGCGGGAGCGTCGCCACCGTATGTCCGGCCGCATCCTTCACGGTGAGAGTGACGTTGGCGGTGGAGTTGAGGTAGATGTTCATGGAGGCCTTGCCGGACTGCAGGCTGAAGCCGGAGCCGTCCACCTCGACCGTCTTCCCGATCATCGATGCCGCCTGCGCCTGGAACAGCCCCGTGTTCTGGGCCTGCAGGCCCTGGAGCAGCGTGTTGGTCTGCTGCATGGCCTCCAGGCTGGAGAAGCCGGTCATCTGCTGCACCATGGCGTTCGGATCCTGGCTGCTGGCCGAGGTCGGATCCTGGTTCTTGAGCTGGGCCACCAGCAGCTGCAGAAATCCGTTCTGGCCGATGGTGCTGCTCGGGGTGGTCGTGGCGGTGGTGGTGGCCGTGCTCGTGGCGTTGATGATTCCGGTCTGCATGATTACCTCCAAGTGCGATGAGAAACAGGAAACGTGCCGATCACGCGTAGAGCTCGACGTGGCGCGCATTCAGGATGGCGATGGGCGCCGCGGCCGGTGCTTCTTGCCGGGCCGGGGTGGCCTCCGGCAGCGCGCGCTCGCGGGGGCTGGGGGCCGAAGCTGCCTCCTGGAAGGGGCGATGGCCCTGCTGCAGATCAAAACTGCCCAGGTGCAGGCCCTGCTCCTTCAGGCACTGTTCAAGGTGCGGCTGGCCTTCCCTGACGGCCTGGACTGAGGTGGCTTCGGTGACCCAGACCTTCGCGTGGACCTCGCCGCCCTCCACCTTGAGGTGGATGGTGACCTGGCCCAGCGAGTCCGGGTGGAGCTGCAGCTGGGCTTCCTGAGCGCCAGTCTTCAGCATCCAGCGGAGGCCGCCCTCCACCTGCAGGACCGGCACGCTGGGTGGCGCGGCCGCGGGCTGGGGCGGTGGCGGTGCGGTCGCGGGAGCGGGCCCTTCGGCGCTGCGCTGCGTGGCGGTGCCCAGCATGGCGGGTGACGCCCCGTCCAGGGCGCGACCGGCGAGCACCAGCAGGTCCGGGGCCAGCTTCGGCTCCGCCGGACCCAGGGGCCCCGGTGTGTCGCTGCCCTTGGGCGGGGCCTGAGGGGCCGTTCCCGCCACTCCGGCGGCGTCGTCCGGGAGCGCCGCCTTGGCCGGGAGTGGTGCCAGCTCCTGGGGCAGGGCCGCTGGCAGGCTGGGCTTGCCCGGGGTGGGCTCGGCCGCCGGCGAGGCGGCGGTCTTGGCCAGGGGGCCCGGGGTCGGTTCTTCGGTGGCGCGGGTCACCTTGAGGCTGGCGCCCGGTCCCGCCAGGACCGCCTGAAGCAGGGCGGGGCCGGCGGGCAGGGCCGAGGTCTTGGGCGCCGGGGCGGCCTCGGGAGCGGCCAGGATCGGCGTGTCCGGAGCGGTCGCGGTCGGTGTGCTCGGGGCGGTCGCGGCCGGTGCGGGCGTTGGCCGGGCCGAAGGGGGCGTTCTCTCCGGTCCGGCAGCCACGGGAGTGGCTGGGGCCTGGCTGTCCGGGGCGGTCGCGTCCCTGGCGGGAGTGGGCGTGGCTTGAGGAATCTCCCCCTCCGGTCCGGCGGCCACGGGCTGGCTCGTGGCCTTGGCCAGGAGCTGCGCCAGCCCCTGGGGAGGCTCCGCAGGCAGGCCGGGCTTGGTCGTGGTGGGCTCGGCCGTCGCCGGGGAAGCGGTCTTGGCCCCGGGGCCAGGGTCCGGTTCCTCGGTAGCGCGGGTCAGCTTGAGGCCGGCGCCGGGCTCCGGCAGGGCCGCCTGGAGGACGGTCGGGTCTGCTGCGGGTCGGGCGGAGGCCTTCGGGGCTGGCTCGGCCTCGAGCGCAGCCGGGGACTGCGGGTGCAAGGCGGTCGCGTCTGGCGCGGAGGTCGGCGCAGGGTTCGGCATGGCCTGAGGGGCCGTTCCCGCCGGTCCGGTGGTGGGGGGCGGGCTCACGGCCTTGGGCAGGAGCTGCGCCGGCTCGGCCGGGACCGCCTGGAGGAGGGTGGGGCCTCCGGCCTGGGCAGAGGGCTGCGGGGCGGGGTCGCCGGGGGTCGCCGCAGCTGCCTCGGGGGCTGTGAGGGGCACGGCACTCAGCGGGGCCGTGCCGGGCGCGGAGGGCGCCGCGGCGGTCGGCGCGGCAGCGGGTGCGCCCAGTGGCTCCTGGCGCCCTGGGGTCGAAGTGGGCAGCGTGGCAGCCGGGCCAGCGGGGGCTTGCGTCGCGGCCGCCGTCGGGGTCGGGGCGGCGGCGGAGCTGTCCTGGGTCGAGACCTCGGACTCCGGAACCGGGGGGGCCACAGCTCGGGCCGCCGAGGCAGGGAGCTTGGGTGCAGTGGGGTCGACCTGGGGGGAGCTCGCCGCGCCAGCGTCCAGCACACCGGCAGCCGCTGCCCGGTGGCCGGTCTCTCTGGATTCAGAGGGGGCCTTGGTCGCCGGGGCCGTCCGTTTGGCCGCGGGCCGGAGCGATCGGGTCGGGGCGGGCGGGGCCGCCTCCGCCGGGCTGGGCGCGGCCTTGGGCTGGCTGAACTGGGCCATCAGGCCCGCAAAGCGGCCGTCGGCGGCATCCGTGGCCTTGCTGTCGGGGCGCTCCGCCAGGGCTCGCTCCGGAAGCGCCAGGATGGCCACAGGGCTGGCAGAAGCCATGGGAACCTCTCGTCCGGAACATCCGGATGAGCTTCCCGGGCCAGGACTGTGCCGCAGCCGTTGGGCAGAAAGGCCCCAGGGCCTCCGGCCCCCGGTCTTGGGGCTCCTAGAGCTCCTTGGGCCGGGACAGGCCGACGCGCTCCGAGAGCCGGCCCGCCAGCTTGGCATCCAGAGGTGCCAGCTGGTCCATGAGCTTCCCGGCCTTCTTGGGAGTCATGCCCGCCAGCAGTGCCACTGCGACCTCCTGGTTCTGGCCCGCCAACTCCTTCAGGGCCTGGGCGCCGGCCGCGGGATCCATGGCCTCGTAGGTGCGGATGATCTGCGGATCGATGGCCGGCCGGACCTTGAGGTTCTCCACCTTGATCAGGGCCTCCTGGATGGCCCGCTCCCGGGTGGCGAGCTCCCCGCGGTCCTTGTCCAGGGTCGCCTGTAGCGTGTTCAGGCGCTGCTCGAGCTGCCGGAGCTCCGCCTCCTTCTGGGCGATGGCCCGCTCGCGGCTCTGGAGCTGCGAGGCCAGCTCGACGATCTTCACGCCTTCGCCGGCAACGCCCTTGGGGTCGCCCTTGGGCTCCTGGGCCGACAGCCAGATGACGCCTGCGGACAGCGCGAGGGGGGCCGAGATCCAAAGCAGGAAGCGGGGGTTCATGGGGGCTCCTTCTGGTCAGGCGCTGCGGGGCTGGTGCCGGAGGATGGCCAGCTCATCCATCTGCAGGGCCTCGCGGAGCTGCTGCTCGCGCTGGTGCTCGAGGGCGCGGCGTTCCTTGAGGCGGACGAGCATCAGGTGGTTCCGGTGGGCCAGGGTCAGGGCCTCCCGCTCCACGGCCACCCGGGCGGCGGCCTCCCGGAGGCGCTCGAAGGCCTCCAGCTGCTGGCGCTCCAGGACCACCAGGAAGCGCTCACCGTCCCGCCACAGGGTCAGGTCCAGAACTTGGCCCGCGGCCTGGCGGCGGGCTTCGAAGAGGGCCCGGCGCTGCTCCGCCAGGGCGTCGATCCGGGCGCGGACCTCCTGCTCGGCCTGGAGGGCCCGGGCCAGGGCGCGCTGGGCCTCGCGCTCCAGGGCCTCCCGCAGCTTGCGCAGGGGCTCGAGGCGGAAGTGGAACCGGGCGGCCATCAGGCGGGTGCCTTCAGGAAGGGCGCCAGGTCGATGCCGAAGACCTGGCCCATGGCCAGCATGGCCAGGCGGTGGTCAGAGCTCTCGGCCGTGGCCTGCCGCAGGAAGGACTGGATGGCGGGCTGGAACTGGATGGCCTGGTCGATGGCCGTGCTCGAGCCCTTGGTGTAGGCGCCGATCTGGATCAGGTCCTCGGCGTCCTGGTAGGTGGCCAGGAGGTCGCGGACCTTGGAGGCCAGCTGCTTCTGCTCCGGTGGGGCCAGGGCGCTGAAGAGCCGCGAGAGGCTGCCGAGGATGTCGATGGCGGGGAAGTGGTTCTTGGAGGCCAGCTTCCGGGAGAGCACCACATGGCCGTCCAGGATGCCGCGCACGGCGTCGCTGATGGGCTCGTTCATGTCGTCGCCCTCCACCAGGACGGTGTAGATGCCGGTGATGGAGCCCATGCCCTCGAAGGTGCCGGCCCGCTCCATGAGCCGTGGCAGCAGGGCGAAGACCGAGGGGGTGTAGCCCCGGGAGCTGGGCGGCTCCCCGGCGCTCAGGCCCACCTCGCGCTGGGCCATGGCGAAGCGGGTCACGCTGTCCATCATCAGCAGGACGTCCTTGCCCTGGCGCATGAAGTATTCGGCCACGGTGGTGCCGGCCATGGCGCAGCGGAGGCGCAGCAGGGGCGTCTGGTCACCGGTGGAGACCACGACCACGCTGCGGCGCAGGCCCTCCGCCCCCAGGTCGTTCTCGATGAACTCCCGGAGCTCGCGGCCCCGCTCCCCCACCAGCGTGATGACGTTCACCTCGGCGGCGGTGTTGCGGGCCACCATGCCGAGGAGGGTGGACTTGCCCACGCCGGAGCCGGAGAAGATGCCCACCCGCTGGCCCTTGCCGAGGGTGAGCAGGCCGTCCACGGCGCGCACTCCGGTGGAGAGCACCTCGTCGATGCGCTTGCGGCGCATGGGGTTGGGCGGCGGTCCCTGGAGGGGCAGGTGCGCGGTCGCCTCGATGGGGGGACCGCCGTCCAGGGGCCGGCCCAGGGGATCGATGACGCGGCCCAGCAGTGTGTCCGCCACGGGCAGCTCGGGCTGGTGGCCGGTGCCCTCTACCCACAGGCCCGGGCGGATGCCTTCGGTCTCCTCGATGGGCATGAGCAGCACCCGCTGGCCCGAGAAGCCCACCACCTCCGCGTGGAAGAGCCTGGGCTGGCCCGCCTGGTCGGCGCCGTGGATGAGCATCTGCTCGCCCACGGAGCACTCCGGGCCGGTGCTCTCGACCACGAGGCCCACCACCTTGGTGACCCGGCCCATCCAGTCCCCCTTCGGCAGCGCCGGCAGGCGGGCCGCGAGGGCGACGGGATCGAGGGCGCTGTTCACAGCGCGCCGCCTTCCCGCATCTGGGTGATGAGCTTCATGAGCGCCTCCCGGCGGCGCTCCAGGGTGCCGTTGAAGATGCCCTGGGGGGCCTCGATCCGCAGGCTGCCCCGGGAGAGGCTGTCGTCACCGAGCAGGGCCAAGCCCGTGTGGTCGGAGAAGTGGTCGCCAAGCTGGTCCAGGTCCGCGGGGTTCAGGAAGATCTGCATGGGCATCTCGCCGTCGCGCCGGCCCCGGGGCAGGGGGAAGGGCAGCTCGTCGAGGACCCGGTTCATGATGGCCCGCACGGCGTCAGGAACCTGCTCGATCTGCTGCACCGCGAGATGCTCCCCCACCGCCAGGGCCAGGGCGATTAGCTGCTCGTCCAGGGACTGCTGGAGAGTGAGGGACACCGTGGCCAGCTCCGCCAGCTGCTCCTCCAGCCGCTGCATGTAGGTCCGGTACTGGCTCTCGCCGAAGGCCCGCCCCTCGGTCTCGCCGGCAGCGAAGCCCTCTTCGTAGGCGTGCCGGGCGATCTCCTGGGCCTGCCGCTCGGCCTCCTGGAGGCGGTCCACGATGCGCTCCTCGACGGGCACATCGGATTCAGTGTCCCCCAGCTCCGAGGCCACGGAGTTCTCGCCGTCCTCGTAGGAGCTGCCCGCCTGCAGCGCGTCCACGGGAAAATAGGGGAAGGCCCCCAGGTGCGTGTTCTGGAGGTCCTCGGCCCGGATGAAGCCCCGGGCGCTCATGGGCGGTGCTCCAGCGCGCTAGGTGACATAGTCCTCGCCTCCGCCGCCACCGATGCTTATGACGCCCTCCTCCTCGAGCTGGCGGACGATCTCCACCACCTCGTGCTGGGACTTCTCCACGTCCTTCAGCTTCACGGGGCCCATGAACTCCATCTCCTCCTTCATGAGCTCCACGGCCCGGCTCGACATGTTGCGGTAGAACTGGTTCTGCAGCTCCTCGCTGGTGCCCTTGAGCGCGATGGTGAGGGTCTTCTTGTCCGCCCGCTTGAGGATCTCGGTGATGCCGTTGTCGTCGATGAGCAGGATGTCATCGAAGACGAACATGAGGTCGCGGATGCTGGCGGCCAGCTGGGGATTCTCGGTCTCGATCTTCTCCAACACGGCGCGGCCCGTGTTGCGGTCCATGCGGTTGAAGAGCTCGGCCACGGCCCGGACGCCGCCGTAGGCCTCGGTGGCGAAGGAGCCCAGGGCCTCCAGCTTCTGCTCGAGGATGAGACTGATGCGACGCACCACCTCGGGACTAATCTCCTGCAGGCTGGCCATGCGCATGGCCACGTCGCTGCGCAGCGCCTCGGGCAGGCTGGAGATGAGCTCCGCCGCCTGGGAGGCGTTCAGGTGGGCGAGGATCAGCGCGATGGTCTGCGGGTGCTCGTTCTGGATGAACTTGGACAGCTGCTGGGGATTGGCCCGCTCCAGGCTGGTGAAGCCGGCGCTGGACTCCAGGGCCTTCACCAGGCGGTCGATGATCTTGCGCGCCACTTCCGGCCCCACGGACTTGATGAGCAGCTTCTTGGCGTACTCGATGCCGCCCTGGCTGATGTAGCTGCGGGCCTGGGTCATGGTGTGGAACTCCTCCATGACCTCCTCCGCCACCTCCGGCTGCACGTGCTTGGTGATGGCGATCTCCCGGGAGATGGTCTGGATCTCATCCTCCTCGAGGTACTTGAAGATGTTGGCGGCGGTCTCGTCCCCCAGGGTGACCATGAGCACCGCGGCCTTCTGCATGCCGGTGAGTTTGGCCATGGCTACCGTCCCTCCTCAAGCAGCCAGGAGCGGACCAGGGAGGCGATGGTCTCCGGGTCCTCGTGGGAGCCCTCCTGCAGGCGCTTCTTGATGAGCTCGCGCCGCCGGGCCTCGGGGGCGCTGAAGGCCGCGTCCGCGTTCAGCTCCGCCTCGATCTCGGACTCGATCTCGGACATGGACTTCACCTGGACGGGCTTGCGCGTGGAGCCGCCGCCGGACACGCCGCCCTCGCCCCCCTCGGCGCTGGCGACCCGCATGGGGGCGGGCCGGTTGATGGCCGCGGACATGCGCTTCAGCATGGGCATGATGAGCATGAAGAAGACCGCGAGCCCCAGGATCCCGTAGATCACGCTGGGGGCGAACTGGCGGACCAGGTCCACCCAGAACTGCTTCTTGGCCTCGGCTTCCTCTTTGGGGTTGGTCTGGAGGGTGGCGAAGGCCATGTTCTCCACCGTGAGCTCGTCGCCCCGCTTGGGCTGGATCCCCACGGCCGCGGACACCTGGTCCCGGATCTTCTTGAGCTCGTCCGCCGAGCGGGGCGTCAGCTTCAGCACGGGCTCACCCTTGGGGTCCTTCTCCCAGGCTCCGACGTGGTCGACGACCACCGCCAGGGTCACGCGCTTCACGTTCCCGGTGGCCTGGTCGATGGCGCGCACGGTCTTGGAGATCTCGAAGTTGGTGGTGGTCTCCTTCTTGTCGCTGGTCTCGGAGCCGTTCGAGGAGGCCCCTCCCGTGGCGGGGGCCACGTTGCTGGCCGTGCCGGGGACGCCGGCACCCGCCTCGCGCTTCTGCACCTTCTCGTCCTTCTGCTGGACGCTGCGCTCCACCTGGCCCTGGGGGTCGAACTTCTCCTCGTTGATCTTCACCTTGTCGAAGTCCAGGTCCACGTGGGCCGTGGCCCGCACCTTGCCGAGGCCGACCACCGGCTCCAGCAGGTCCGTGACGCGGCGGACCAGGTGGTCCTCCTCTTCCCTGGCGACCTTCTTCTGGGCGTCGCTGGCACCCACCATGGGATCCCGGCCGGTCCGGGACAGGATGCGGCTGTGCTGGTCGATGATCACCACCTGGTCGGGCTTGAGGCCCTCCACGCTGGCAGCCACCAGGTTCACGATGGCCTGGGTGTTCTCGTCGGGCAGGATGCGCGACCCGCGGAGCTTCAGCAGCACGCTGGCCTTGGCGTCCTCCTTGTCGGCAAGGAAGGGGCTGTCGTTGGCGGGGGTGATGTGGACCGTCGCCTCGGCGACCTGCTGGAGGCTCATGATCGTCTTCGCCAGCTCGGCCTCCATGGCCCGGCGGTGGATCACCTTCTGGGAGAAGTCTGTGGTGCCGAGGCCGGCATTCTCGAGCTTCTCGAAGCCGAGCTTGTCCCCGGTCAGCATGCCGTCACCGGCGAACTTGAGGCGGAGGGCCCCCACCCGGCTCTCGGGGACCAGGATGGTGCGCTGGTCCGAGCTGAGCTCGTAGGGCACCTGCATCTTGTCCAGCTGGGCCACGATGGAACTGGCCTCGGAGGGGGAGACGTTGGAGGCCAGGACCCCCTTGGTCTCCTGGCCGGCCCAGATGCCAAGGCCCGCGAGGGCCAGGAGCACTGTCATGGAAATGGCGATGACCATGACGCGCTGGGTGGAGCTCATGCTCCGGAAAGCGCTGGTCAGTTGTTCAGCGAGGTTCGTTTCCCCGGCCATAGGCGTTCCTCAGTCAGGGGTGAGGCCGCGCCGGGAAGCTAGGCCTGCGCTACATCTGCATGCGCATGACCTCGCGGTAGGCATCGATCAGTTTTGACCGAACGGCCATCATCATCTGGAAACTAAGATCGGCCTTCTGGACAGCCAGCATGGCCGTGTGCATGTCTGCACTCTCCCCTGTCATCAAGTTCCGTGCCTCATCCTCGGACTGGGCCGAAGCCTGGTTCACTTCCTGGAGCGCCTGCTTCAGCAGATCCCCGAAGGCCACCCCCCCCTCGGTGCCCGCAGCGCCGCTGCCCTGGCCGGACTTAGGGGCTCCGGAGACGGGGCTGAGCGGGGACAGCTGGGGGATGTTAAGAAGTGGGTCCATGGGTCAACTCGGGGTGAGGCCTTTCACACGATCGGTCGAGGGAGGGGCTGGGGCAAGTCGAAATTCCGACAGGTTACTGGACGCGGAGGATGTCGAGGGCGGAGGTGGCCATGGCCTTGGCGGCCCGGACCACCGCGATGTTGGCTTCGTAGGACCGGCTGGCCTCGGTGAGATCCACCATCTCCTCGACGGGATTGACGTTGGGGTAGCTCACCACGCCGTCGGCGTCGGCATCGGGGTGGCCGGGCTCGTAGCGGGTCAGGAAGGGCTCCTGGCTGGTCTGGATGCCGGCGACCCGGACCCCGGCGTTGGCCAGGGCGCCCGAGAAGCCCAGGTCCTGGGAGGCGAAGATGGCGTTCTTGCGCTTGAAGGGACCGCCTTCCTTGGTGCGGGTGGTCTCGCTGTTGGCGATGTTGGTGGCGATGAGCTGCACCCGGAGCCGCTGGGCGGCCATGCCCGTGCTCGCGATGTCGAGGATCTGGTTGATGCTCATCAGTGCGCGCTCGCTTCTCGGATCAGGAAATAGAGCTTCCGGAGCTCGACTTGCATGAAGGTGGAGGCGGTCTGGTAGGCGGTCTGGGTGCGGGCCATGAGCATGTTCTCCCGGTCCAGGTTCACGTCGTTGCCGTCGTTCCGCTCGGCGTTGGGCTTGAGGATATCGGCGCTCGGGGGCAGGGCCGCGCTGGTGCTCCCCTGGAGGTGCATGGGGTGGGTGGTGGCCAGGGAGGTGGGCGAGGTTTGCCCAGCCAGAGCCGACTTCATGGCCCCCTCGAAGCTGAAGTCCTTGGTCCGGTAGCCCGGGGTGTCAATGTTGGCCAGGTTGGAGGCGATGAACGCCTGGCGCTTGGAAGCCAGCGTCAGGCCTTGATCCATGGCCTGGATCGTCCTGTTGCCGCTGGTGAGATCGAACATGGAGCACCCTGCAGATTGGGCCGGGTGGGACCCGGCTGCTGCCTCTTCCTTGCAGTCTGCGTGCCGAATCCGCGAGGTTGTCTGGAACCCTGCGCTGCCCCTTGCGCGAGACCGCGCCACCCTTGATACACTGGCCCCTCACCCCGAGGCCTCTATGAAAATGAGTACGCGGCAGCAGAACGATGTCCTGATCCTCTCACCCGAAGGCAAGATCACCCTCGGGGACGGTGACCAGGAGCTGGGCGAGGCGGTCCGCACCTCCCTGCTGAACGGTGCCCGGAAGATCGTCATCAACTTCAGCAAGGTGAGCTACCTGGATTCCTCCGGCGTGGGCGAGCTGGTGGGCTGCTACACGTCCATCAAGGGGAAGGGCGGCGAGCTGCGCATCTGCGGCATGAGCTCCAAAATCTTCAGCCTCATCAAGATGACCAGCCTGCACTCGGTCTTCGAAGTGAAGGACACCGAGGACGAGGCCCTCGCCGGTTTCTAGGCCGGTGCATCCCCGCGCCGGCCTGCTGCTCGCCTGCCTGGCGCTGGCTGCTCCAGCCAGCGCTCAGGTGGTTACGGGCGTCCGGACTCTGACAGCTCTCCGCATCGAGGGGGGGGACCGGGATGACCGCCGCTTCGCCGAGGCGGCCCTGGGCCTGAAGCCCGGCCAGCCCTTGGATCCAGTGGGCTTCCAGCAGGCCCTGGCTGCGGTCCGGCTCACGGGCCGCTACCGGAGCGTGGAGGGTACCCTGGACGCGGGCGGGAGCGCGGTGCTCCACCTGGAGCCGCTGCCCCTGCTGAAGGCCTGGAGCTGGGAGGGCGACCCGCTCCCCTCGGCCCTCCAGAAGGGTCTCCTGCCGGAGCTCCGCCGGGGCCAGCGCGTGGGCGCCGGGCGGCAGGCCCAGCTGGCTGGCCTCGCCGAGCAGCAGCTGCATGAGGCCGGCTATCCCCAGGCCCGGGTGGAGCCGGTCGCGGTGGACGGCGGGCGGCAGCTGCGGCTTCGGGTGACCCTCGGGGTACCGGCCCTGGTCCGTGAGGTCCGGCTCGAAGGCGAGCCCGCACCCTATACCCGGGAGATGCTCCTGAAGGCCGGGGGCCTCAAGCCGGGGGTCTCCACCTGGACTGCAGCGAACCTGCGGGAGGTCCAGCTGCGCCTGCGCCAGCGTCTGGTGAAGGACGGCCGCCTGGAGGGTTCGGTCCGCCTCAGCCCGGTGGAGGGAGCCCCGGGCGTCCTGGCGCTGGAGGTGCGGCCGGGCCCCAAGGTGAAGCTGGAGGCCCACGGCCTGAGCCTCTTCGGGCCCCTCGTGGGGCGGCCCAGCATCTCGGAGTTCGTGCCCCTGGCCCGGGCCGAGCGCTATGCCCCGAGCCTGCTGGAGGAGGGTGCCGGCCGCATCACCGCCTTCTACCGGGACCAGGGCTACACCGAGGTCAAGGTCTCCTACGTCCGCAAGGTCACCGCCGGCAGCCCCGAGCAGCCCGAGGCCGTGGTCCTGGTCTATACCGTGGAGCCCGGCGTCCAGCGGACCCTGGGGCCGGTGCGCTTCGAAGGGAACAAGGAGGTGTCCGAGGAGGACCTCCAGGCCGTGGCCATCCTGCCCAGGCGGAACTGGGTCCAGGCGCCCTTCGCCAAGACGGAAGCCGTGAAGAGCCTGGAGGACCGCGTCACGGCGCTCTACCTGCAGCGGGGCTTCCCTGAGGTGCGCGTCCGACGCCGGGTGGACCAGGCCAAGGACGGCTCGGTGGAAGTCCGCTTCATCATCCGGGAGGGCCGTCGGCGCTTCCTGGACGCCCTCATCCTGGAGCTGCCGGAGGACCCGGGCTTTCCCCGGGAGCGCCTGGGCCGGGCCCTGCTGCAGGTGCTGGCGGACCACCCCGTGCCGGTGCCGGGCACCAACCGCTTCCGCTCTGATCGCCGCCACCTCCAGGGCTTCGAGGGCACGCTGGAGGCCACCGGGCAGGGGGCACGCCTCAGCTTCAAGCCGTCCCTCCCCCTGGTCCGCAACGACCTCGCCATGGTGGTGTCGGAGCTCCGCCAGCGCCTGTCCTCGGCGGGGGCGGAAAACCCCCAGGTGAAGCTGGCCCTGGAGGAGAGCGACCTGCAGCCTGTGGTGCGCATCCAGGTGCCCTCCCAGAGCCTGGACAGCATCCGGCGCCTGGTGGTGCAGGGCAGCGACCGCACGCAGGCGGAGGCGGTGCTGCGCGACCTCCAGGCCATTCCGGGCGCCCCTCTGGATCCTCTGAAGCTCGACGAGGGCCAGGTCCACCTGGGCGGCCTGGGCGCCTTCCAGCGGGTGGACCTGCTCACTGTCAAGGACCTGCCCGGCCAGGAGGGGCAGCCCTGGCAGCGCAGCGACCTGGCCCTGTGCCTGGTTGAGCGCAGCCCCTGGGTCTTCTCCGAGGGCTTCGGTTACGACAACACCCAGGGCTACCACTTCGGTCTCAACGCCCAGCGGCTGAACGTGGACGGTATGGGCCGGACCCTGGACTTCGGCCTGCGCGCGGGCGACCAGAGCCTGAACAGCCAGACCCTGCGGCGCCTGTTCCCCACGGGCGACATCAAGCGCTCCCTCGACAGCTACAGCATCGGCTACACGGATCCCTGGTTCCTGCCCGCGGCCCTGGATTCCTGGCTGGCCGACCGCACCCGGTTCCACATGGAGGGGGCCTACCTCGAGGAGGCCCAGGCCGCCTACTTCGCCCGCCGCCGTCGCTTCACGCCCAGCCTGGAGTGGAAGCTCGGGCCGGTGCAGCTGGTGCAGCTGGGCTACCGCTACGAGCGCGTGGAGGTCGCCTCCAACACGGACAGCCACGGCGTCCCCCTGATCTCCAACCAGGACCTCTTCCTCATCGCCCGCACCCCCGGTCGCAGCGTCATCTCAGCCCCCTTCCTGCAGGTGACCGTGGACCGCCGGGACCGCCCCTTCGATCCCACCCAGGGCAGCTACTTCCAGGGCCGCCTGGAGCTCGCCAACCAGGCATTCGGGACCTCCGCCAACAGCAGCTTCGTGAAGCTGGACCTGCGCCAGCAGTGGAACTGGCCCCTGGGCTTCCATGCGGAGGACGGCGTGGTCATGGCCAACTTCCGGCTGGGCGTGGCCCGGCCCACCGCCCGGTCCGCCGAGGACCTGCCGCTGTCCGAGCGCTTCTTCGGCGGGGGCTCCTTCACCGTGCGGGGCGTGGAGCCCGACATGCTGGGCGACATCCAGCGCACGGACTCCAGCGGCAAGCCGCTGGCCCAGCCCCTGCCCCTCGGCGGCCAGGGCCTGGCGGTGATCAACCTGGAGTACCGGTTCCCCCTCTTCGGGATGCAGAGCCTATGGGCGGAAGTCTTTGTGGACTCGGGCCAGGTCTACCGCAGCCTGCATCCCGATCCGGGCACCGCCCTGCCGTTCCCCCCGCTGCGCACCACCCTTGGCGGGGGACTCATCTTCAAGCTGGGCTTCCCTCTCAAGCTGGAGTACGCCGCCGACTGGAAGCGCATCCTGGGCCGTCCCCGGACCCTCGACGAGCGGGACACGCAGCTGAAGAGCCTGCTCATCTCCGCCGGCTACCAGTTCTGACCCGGCGGCAGGGGTAGTCAGGAGGCCGGATGAGCTGCGGCCTCAGCCCCGGTTGACGGGCCAGGAGTCCTTCTCGGCCACGGGCAGGTGGATGTGGAAGGTGGCCCCCTCGCTCGGCCGGGACTCGGCGGAGATGGCGCCGCGGTGGGAGCGGATGATCGACTCGCAGAGCGCCAGTCCAAGGCCCGTGCCCCGCTTGCTCCCGCGGTCCTTGGTGGAGTAGTAGGGCTCAAAGATCATGGGGAGGCTCTCGGCGGGGATGCCGAGACCCGAGTCCTGCAGCCGGAGGTGGAGGTAGGGACCCGGCGCCAGGCCCTGGCTGTTCTCCTCGGTCAGCTCGCAAACCTCTGTGGAGACCTGGAAGCGCCCGCCGGAGGGCAGGGCCTCCCGGGCGTTCTGGGCGAGGCTCTCGATGGCCCGGGCCAGGTTGGCCTCGTTGTGCCGCACGCAGACCTCGCCCGCCCGGAAGTCGAAGTCCGGCTTGATGGCGGAACCCGCCAGGGTCCCCAGCACGCTCCTGCGGATGAGGGCGTTGAGGGGGCCCACCTGGTCGTGGTGGTTGGAGGGGTTGGCCAGCTGCAGGAGGCGCCGGCCCAGCTGGCGCACCTGGTCCGAGCTCTTCTCGCTCTTCGCCAGGATCTGGTAGGCCTCGCTGGCGGGGTCCAGCTTGAGCTGGGCCAGGCTCACCGCCGTGACGATGGCCTGCAGCAGGTTGTTGTAGTCGTGGGCGATCCCGCCAAGCAGGACGCTGAGGGCGGCGTGGTGGCGCAGGCGATTCGCCTCGGCCTCGAGTTTCTGCTTCTGCCGCAGCTGGTCCTCGGCGGAGAGCCGGTGGGCGATGGCCATCAGGGCCGACTCGAGGCGCTGGCCCTGGATGGGCTTCAGGACGTACTGGTCGATGCCGACCTCGAGCGAGCGCATCAGGTAGTCCGTCTGCTCGAAGGCAGTGGTGACCAGGATGGGCACTGTCTTGTCGAGGGCGCGAATCTCCTGGGCCATGGCCAGGCCGTCCAGCTTCGGCATCTGGATGTCCGTGACCACGATGTGGGCTGGCCGCTGCTTGAACGCGGCCAGTCCCTCGGCACCGTCTTTGGCGACGATGAGGGCACCGGCCCGGCGCCGGAGGAACACGCCGATCTCTTCCCGGGCGCTCGGGTCGTCCTCCACGTAGAGGACCGTGAGCGTCTTCAGGAAGGCGGCGTCCAGGACGTCGTTCGTCATGACCTGGCCCCGCTGATGGGCACCAGGAGGGTGAACTCGGCCCCCTGCGGGAGGTTCCTGGCGGTGATCCGGCCTCCCATGTTGCGCTCTATGATCTGCTTGGACATGTAGAGACCGATGCCGGTTCCTGACTCATGAGTAGAAAAATAGGGCTCAAAAATCCTATCCAGTAACGCCTCTGGAATACCACCCCCATTGTCCTGCAGCACGAGCCGACCCTGGCCCGAGTCCTCCGAGAGGTGGATGCTCACCCGGCCCGAGCTGGTCTTGGCGTCGAGAATGGACTGCTTGGCGTTGGTCAGCAGGTTCAGCAGAACCTGGGAGTACTCGTTGGGGTGGCCGAACAGGGTGAGGTCCGCTGGCGCGTCAATGCTGATGGCGATGCCCACGGCCTCGAAGTTCACGTCCACCAGGGCCAGAGCGGCGCGGACCTGCTCCAGGGCCGAGAAGCTCATCATGGCCTTGTCCGGCCGGAAGAAATTCCTGAAGTCATTGATGGTCGAGGACATCCTCTGGATCAGCAGCTCCCCCTTGGCCAGGGAGTGCTCCAGCGAGTCCTTGTCCAGCTCGCCGAAGTGGAAGGCGTCCCGCACATTGGCCAGCACCATGCTCAGGGCATTGAGGGGCTGGCGCCACTGGTGGGCGATGTTGCCGATCATCTCGCCCATGGCGGCCTGCCGGCTCTGGTTGATGAGCATCTGGTCCTTCTGCCGGAGCTGGGCCACGGTCTCTCCGACGCGGGCTTCCAGGGAGCGGTTGAGCTCCTCGAGCTGGGTCTGCCGCAGCTGGAGCTCGTCCTCGATGCCCTTGCGGTCGCTGATGTCGGCGAAGGTCCAGATGCTGCCAGCGGAGGGATCCCGAGGGTCGATGGCGTTGCCCTGCAGGCTGGCCCAGAAGCTCGTGCCGTCCTTGCGTGCCAGGGCCATCTCGGTCCGGAAGACCTCGCCCCGCCAGAGCACGGGATAGGCCTCGCGGCCCAGTGACTCGTAGGCTTCCTCGGTGGGGTAGAGGAAGCGCGCGCCGCGGTCGGCCATCTCCTCCTGGGTAAACCCGCAGATCTCGCTCATCCCCGGGTTGCACCAGATCTGCTGGCGGTCCTTCACGAAGGTGATGCCGATGCTCGCGTTGTCCAGGATGGCCCGCTGCTGGCCGGTCAGCTGGGAGAGCTCCTCCCGCAGGACCTTCTGCTCGGTGACGTCATGGACAATGCAGAAGGCGACGCCCTGGCTCCCGAAGTCCACCCGGCGGGCGCTGACCTCGGAGTCGACGGAACCACCATCCTTGCGCCGGTGCACCGTCTCGAAGCGGGCGGAGCCCTGGGTCCAGACCGGGCCCAGCTTCGCCTTGAGTTCCGCCCGCCCCCCGGGATCGTTGAGGTCCATGAGCGTCATGCCCTTCAGCTCCCCGGGCGGGTAGCCGAAGTGCTCCGTGGACCGGTCATTGACCTCGAGGATCAGACCCTGGGGGTTGACCAGCAGGATGCTGTCGTTGGCCAGCTGCATCAGGGCCCGCAAGCGCTCCTCGCGCGCGCCGGCCAGGGCCACGGCGCGGTCCCGGCTGTGGACCAGGCTCCAGGTGAGCAGCGTCAGCAGGAGACTGCCCAGGATGCCGGCGTTCAGGATCGTGCCGGCCTTGCCGGGGCCCAGGCGGGTCGCGAAGGCCGGGAGGGCGCGGACCTTCATGGTCCAGAGGTGGTGGCCCACCTCGATCACTTGCCGGGCCTGGAAGGTGGCCGGGGGACCTCCGGGCGGCTCATCGAGAGAGCTGTCGAACATCCGGTTCTCGGGCGTGGCCTGCGGGCTGTCGTAGATCTCGATGTCCAGGTCCTGACCCTGCTCGCCGAGGACCCCCGCCATCAGGTCGTTCATGCGGAAGGGCGCGTAGACCCAGGCCCGGATCTGGGCCCGGCGCTCGGCGAGGCTCCCGTGGGGCGCTTCCCCGGCACCCGGGGCCAGGTTGTAGACCGGGAGATACATGAGGAAGCCGGCCTGGATGTCCTTGTCGGTCTCCTGGACCAGCTTCACCTTGCCGGAGATGGCGATGTCGTTCGTGTCCCGGGCCATGTCCAGCGCGGCCCGGCGCACGGGCTCCGAATACATGTCGTAGCCGAAGGCGCGCAGGTTGCGGCCCTCGAAGGGTTCCAGGTAGATGATCGAGGTATAGGGGTCGCGGTCGCCGGCGGGCCGGATGGCGTAGTTCGGGAAGCCCTCGGCGCGCACTGCGGCGATATGCCGGGCCTGTTGTCCCCGGGGCACGACCACGGCGAAGCCGACCCCCTGGATGCCCGGGTAGTTCTTTCCCAGGTTCATGCCGGCGATCAGGAGCTTGAACTCCTTCCGCCCCACCTTGGCGGTGTTCACGAACCCGTGCACGTCCCGCAGCACCTGCTCGTAGGTCTTCATGCGCTGCTCGATGCGCGTCTGGGCATCCCGGGTGCGGAACTCGAAGTAGGTCTGCAGCTCCCGCCGGGCCTCGGCCCGGGCCTCCTTCCAGGAAACCCAGGTCAGGCCCAGGCCTCCCAGCAGCACCGCCAGCGGCAGAAGGATACCCTTCGCCATGCTCTTGGCGCCTGCGGGCCAGAAGGGTCTGGCGCCGTCGGGACGGCTGGGGGTCATCCTTTCTCCAGGACAAATGGGTAAGAAGGTTCGGTCTGGAACCCTTCCAGAGTATCGACCCGGGTGGCCTAAACCCATCCTTTCGGTCGTATTTTCCTGGCGCCGAGCTGTGGAGAACCTGGAAACAGCAGGTCCCGAAGTCCCCAGTGAGTTGGCAGCTTGGGGCCGCTACTCGTGCGCGTCCGGGAAGAACAGCGCCTGGCCGAAGCGCTCCCGGCCGAAGGCGGCGATCACCTTCTGCCCCTTGTCCCGGTGGACCAGCCAGGCCACGAAGGCCTGGGCTGCGGTCGCGTCCGTGCGGGGGAACCGCGTGGGGTTCACGGGGATCAGCGAGATGTGGTTGAGCAGGACCTCGTCCCCCTCCACCAGGATCTGGAGCTGGATGCGCTCCCGGGCGCCCAGGTAGCTGGCCCGATCGATGACCGTGTAGGCGCCGCGCTCGCTGGCGGCCAGCAGGGTGGCGACATTGCCCTCGCCGCCCTTCTCGAACACCTGGTACCAGGCCCCCTGGGGCTTGAGCCCGGCCTTCTCCCACAGCTCCAGCTCCGCCACGTGGGTGCCCGACTTGTCACCCCGGGTGAGGAAGCGCCCGCCCCGGGTCGAGAGCTGGCGCAGGGCCGCCGTGGCCGAGGCCATGCCCCTGAGGCCCGCCGGATCCGCGGCTGGGCCGACGATGACGAAATCGTTGTACATCAGCGGAATGCGCCGGGTGCCATAGCCCTCGGCCACGAACTTCTCCTCCAGGCTCTTCGCATGCACCAGCAGCAGGTCAAAGCCGCCCCGCCGGGCCATGTCCAGGGCGGCGCCCGTGCCCGCTCCCGTGTGCCGCACCGGGATGCCCGTCTCCTTCGTGAAGGCCGTCTCAAGCGCGTCCACGATGCCCGCGTCGATGGGGCCGATGGTGCTGGCCAGCATCACGTGGCCGCCCGTGGGCTGGGCCAGCAGCAGCGTGCCCGCCAGCAGCCAGCCGAAGTGCTTGCGCAGGTCCATGCCGTCCTCCCTTGGCTTCATTGATCCCGGCAGGATACAACGGGCGGCCGGGTCACACGGAGGTCGAGGCGCCCCCGGCCCTACTTCTCCGCCAGCCCGGCCAGCAGCGCCTGGTGGAAGGCTTCGGGGTCCTGGATCTGGGGGGCGTGGCCCAGGGTGGGGAACTCCACCAGGCGGGCGCGGGGGATCAGCTTCGCGGCGCGGCGGCCCAGCTCCGGGTAGTGGCCCAGGCGCGCGGCCACAGCGGGGGGTGCGACGTCCTTGCCGATGGCGGTGGTGTCCAGCTGGCCGATGAGCAGCAGGGCGGGCGTCTGCAGCTGGCCGAGCTCGTGGACCACCGGCTGCGTGTAGATCATGTCGTAGAGCAGGGCCGAGTTCCAGGCCACCAGCTCACGCCCCGGGCCCCGGAACAGGCCAGCGAGCATCCTCACCGGGACCTCAAACTCGGGCCGCCACTGGCCGCCGTAGTAGGTGGCCTGCTCGTAGGCGCGGATGCGGGGGGCGGTGACGCCCAGCTCCCGCTGGTACCACTGGTCCACGGTGAGCGAGGGCACGCCCTCGGCCTTCCAGTCCTCCAGGCCGATGGGGTTGACCAGCACCACCTGTTCGACCGCCTGGGGGAACATCAGGGCGTAGCGCACCGCCAGCATGCCGCCGGTGGAGTGGCCCACCAGGGTGGCCCGGGGAATGCCGAGGGAGGTCAGCAGGGCCTTGGTGTTGTGGGCCAGCTGCTGGAAGCTGTACTGGTAGTGGGCGGGCTTGGTGGACTTGCCGAAGCCGACCTGGTCCGGGGCCACCACGCGGTAGCCGGCGCCCGTGAGCACCTGGATGCTGCGCTCCCAGGTGGCCGCGGTGAAGTTCTTGCCATGCAGCAGCACCACTGTGCGCCCGTTGGGCGTCTTCGACGCGACGTCCAGGTAGGCCATCCGCAGCGACACGCCCTGGGACACGAACGCGAAGCGCTGCACCGGGAACGGGTAGTCGAAGCCCTCCAGCTCGGGGCCGTAGACCACCTCGGCGGGCGGCGGATCGACCGCGGGCGGGGCCGCGAAGGCGGACAGCGAGAGGGTCAGGGCGACGCAGAGGGGCTTCATGGCGGGCTCCATCCGGGGCTGGCGCGAGCGGGCTTATTTTTCGACAAGAAACAGATATTCCGTGACGTACATATCTCTTTTGCCTAGATTCCTGGAGCCTCGGAAGGTGTTGTAGGGCGTCTCCAGGACAGCTGTTTTCCCGATCGTCCTGAGCATGGCCAACATCTCATCTTTTTCGATGTATCCCTCCGAGTTGAAGGATATCAGCAGGAATTTCGCGTCAAGGCTATTGGCTAGATCCAGAAGGGCTGGCTTGGCTTTTTTCTTTTTATTGTAGTCAGACCGGTTCCAGTCTTCAGGGATGCCGGAAATGCCACTGATCGCCCCGGGGGACCGGTTCCCGGCAATGAGATTCAGCATGAAATAGTTGGATCCATAGGGGTGCTGGTTGTAGGGAGGATCCAGGTAGGCGACATCCACATGGGGGTGGCTGCGGGCCAGCTGGTTGGAGTCACCCTGGTAGACGGTGTAGCGGCATTCATGCTCAGAAAAGACCGGATACGGGAGCAGGAAGGGCTTGCAGATTCTTTGCAGCGCGTTCTTGCCCGTCCCCCCGAACTGGCCGATGCCGGTGTGGCGGTTTTTGTAGAAGCCCTTGAACACTCCCGCCGTATTGGCGTGAACAGACGCCACATACAGCAGGGGGGCCAGCATGTAGTCCTGGAGGTTGGCTGGTGCGGTCTCGATCAGCGCTCGCGCCGTGTCAATGAACATGGCATTCCGCCGGGTGTAGAAGACGCGCTCCCCGCTTCGGATGTTCGCGTCATCCTCGGGGGCATAGAGCCTGGTGATCGTGCCTTCCCGGGGATGGTGGGTGCACTCGTGATTGAGCCTGTCGATCCAGCCGTGGATCGAGCTGGTATTCAATTCGCTGGCATTGCTTAAATAACAGCTATTGATAACCGCAGAATAGGTCTCCAGATCACAGACGGAGAGCTCTTCGCTGAACCCCTTCAAGTACCTGGAAACGATACCTGATCCAGCAAATACATCAAACGAAGTGACCCGTTGCTTGTTTAGTTTTTTCTTGATTGAGTTCAAGCCGTTGCCAATAAACGGCAACAGAGATCTTTTGTTTCCGATGTAGGTTATGACCTGCTCGGTGAGAAAGGGACAGGCTGCCTCGGTCGCCGAAGGAACGCCCTCCAGCGGAAGCAGACGATGCAGCTCTCTGCCTACCGATCGAGTCTTGCCCAGGTCTTCCAACGATGGCTCCTCAGCGAGGGTCTGGCGCTACTGCGTTGCTCGAGGATCGCGTGCGGGGCGATCGTTTGGCGGCGGACACGAAAAAAGGCCGCGATTGCGGCCTTTGGCTGGTTGGCGCGGGCGGTCTCGAACCGCCGACCCCTACCGTGTCAAGGTAGTGCTCTACCGCTGAGCTACGCGCCAATGCGAGGTTCCATTCTAGCGGAACGGGCGCGGCTGTCGAGGGTGGGTTGCGGCGGTGCCGGGGGAGCCCCGGCTACCTCAGCGACCAGAGCAGGATGGCGGCCAGGGTGACCAGCGCCAGCAGCAGCCAGTTATCCGCCTGGGGGTGGTCAATGGCGAAGCGCAGGAAGGGGTGGTCCTGGTGGGGGTGGTGGGGAAGGTGGGTGCTCATGGCAGCTTCCATTCCGGGACGGGGCCCACCTTCAAGGATGGGCCGTTCGGATCCCCGCGCCCGGGAAAGGCGGCTCAGCCGCCCTGGGGCCCCGGCCAGAGCAGCCAGGCCAGGAGGGCGCCCGCCAGAGCGAGCAGGAGGTTCAGCAGCGCGTCGCGATCCAGGTTCGGGTTCCGGAGGAAGAACGTGGTCATGGCACTCCCCTTGAAGCTGGCCCAGCCGACTCAGCTTCGGATCAGACCCTGGGGCTTGCCGTAACCTTTCCGGAACTTGGCGGTTACCTACCTGGCGTCAGGAGCTGGAACGGAATGAACACTTCAGTCCAGCTCCTAAGGGCCGCTACTCGACCGTGACGCTCTTGGCCAGGTTGCGAGGCTGGTCCACGTCGCAGCCGCGCAGGACGGCGATGTGGTAGGCCAGCAGCTGCAGAGGCACGGCGTAGACGATGGGAGCTAGCCAGGGGTGAACCGGGGGCAGCTCGAGCACGTCCTCGGCGATGCCGGCGAGGCCGGTGTCCCCCTCGGTGACCAGGGCCAGGATCCGGCCGTCCCGTGCCGCGGCCTCCTGCAGGTTGCTGAGGGTCTTCTCCCGGTGCGCGTCCCGGGGCAGGAGGGCCACCACGGGCAGGGTCTTGTCGATGAGGGCGATGGGTCCGTGCTTCATCTCACCGGCGGGGTAGCCCTCGGCGTGGATGTAGGAGATCTCCTTCAGCTTCAGGGCGCCTTCCAGGGCGATGGGGTAGCAGGGGCCGCGGCCCAGGTAGAGGAAGTCCGTGGCACCGTGCCAGCGCTGGGCCCACTTCATGATCTTGGGCTCCAGGCTGTTGAGGCGCTCCAGGTGGGCGGGCAGCTCGCGCAGACCCTGCAGCAGCTCCGTCTTCAGGACCGGGTCCACGGTGCCCTTGGCCTCGCCGAGCTTGAGGGCCAGAAGGGTGAGCACGCCCAGCTGGGTGGTGAAGGCCTTGGTGGAGGCCACGCCGATCTCGGGACCGGCATGGGTGAGGAGGGTGGCCTCGGCCTGGCGGGTGGCCGTGGAGCCCAGGACGTTGCAGATGGCCAGGGTCCGCGCCCCCCGGGCGGCCGCCTCCTTCATGGCGGCCAGGGTGTCGGCGGTCTCACCGCTCTGGGTGATGCCGATGATGAGGGTGCCGGGCTGGATCACGGGCTCGCGGTAGCGGTACTCGCTGGCGTAGTCCACCTCGACGGCCACCCGGCTCAGCTGCTCGATGAGGAACTTGCCCACCAGGCCCGCATGCCAGCTGGTGCCGCAGGCGACGATGTGGATGCGGGTGAGGGCGGCCAGGTCCTCGGTGGTGAAGGGCAGGTCCAGGGGGATGGGCTCGCTGTCCAGGGGCAGGCGGTTCAGCAGGGTGTTGGAGAGGGCCTGGGGCTGCTCGAAGATCTCCTTCTGCATGAAGTGCTTGTAGCCGCGCTTCTCCGCGGCCACGGGGTCGTAGGGGATCATCACCACCGGGCGCTGCACCTCGGCGCCATCCTGGCGGAAGATGCGGGCACCGCCGCGGGTCAGCTCGGCGAAGTCCCCGTCCTCCAGGAAGATCACCCGACGGGTGTGGGGCAGGAGGGGCACCACGTCCGAGGCCAGGAAGGTCTCGCCGTCCCCCAGGCCCAGCACCATGGGTGGGCCGCTGCGGGCGGCCAGGATGCGGTCGGGATCCGAGGCGTGCAGGCAGGCCAGGGCGTAGATGCCCCGCATGCGCCCCACGGCCTCGCGGAAGGCCTCCGCGAAGGCCAGGCCCTGCTTCATCAGGTGCGACACCATGACGGGGAAGCACTCGGTGTCCGTCTCGGACTGGAAGGTCTCCCCGGCGGCCTTCAGGTCGGCGCGCAGCTCCAGGAAGTTCTCGAAGATGCCGTTGTGCACCGCCACCACCTGGCCGTCGGCGCTGCGGTGGGGATGGGCATTCTCCTCCGTGGGCCGGCCGTGGGTGGCCCACCGGGTGTGGCCGATGCCCAGCGGGGTGGGATCCGCCATGTCGACCTTGCCCGCCAGGTTCACCAGCTTGCCCGAGGCCCGGGTGATGTGGAACGTGCCGGAGCCCGTGCCCAGGGCCACGCCGGCACTGTCATAGCCGCGGTACTCCAGGCTGCGCAGCCCGTTCACCAGGATGCTGACGGCGCTCTGGTTGCCGATGTAGCCGACGATTCCGCACATGGGGGCTCCCTGTTCTTCCTTCAAGGTAGCGGGTGGGTCCTGCGGAGCCAATGTAGTCCCTGGCACCCGGTCTGCGGCAGGTGCAGCCCCACACCCTGTAGCCGCTCAGCCGCGCCCACTCGTAAAAAACCGCAGCACCTGCTTTTTCAGCCGGCTGGTGAGGAAGGGGCCGAGGCGCTTCTTCTCCCGGAGGATCTGGATGAAGAGGTCCCGCTTCTTGCGGGGCGGCACCGTCCGGTTGGCCGCGGGCACCAGGCGCAGGGCCCCCTTGGCGCAAGCGGAGATGCAGGCGCCGCAGCCGAGGCAGACCCGCTCCTTGACGGCGGCGAAGCGGTCCGCCGGCGTATCGAAGACGGGGCCCCTGGCGAGGCCGATGGCCTTCACGTTGCAGGTGGGGAAGCAGGTCCCGCAGTAGTCGCAGGCCTCGGAGTCGATGACCGCCGTGAAGCCGGTCTTGGCGATGCCGTCGTGGTGGCCCATCTGGACGCCGGCCATGAGCTCACAGCAGCAGCGGCAGCAGTTGCAGATGAAGGAGGGCTGCTCGCGGATGTTGTCCGTGACATGGGTGAGGCGCAGGTCCCGGGCCCGGTCGATGACCTCCAGCAGCTCCGCCTCGGTCTTCAGCTCCGCGAAGCCGCGCCGGGACAGGAACTTCGCCGCGCTGCCCAGGGAGATGCAGATGCCCTCGACGGGCGCGCCCTTGGCGCAGGTCTTCCCCTGGTGCTCCTTCTTGTGGCGGCAGTAGCAGAGGCCCACGGCCCCGGTCCCCGCCCGGCGGATGAGCTCCCGGGCCTGCTCGTAGGTGGCGATCTCGGAGGTGACGGGGATGTGCTCCTCGTAGGCCAGGGTGCGGGTGAGCTGGGTCTTGCTGCCGAAGAACTCCCGGGCCTGGCTCTCCTCCAGGTATTCCCGCATGAGCCGCGCCACCCGCTCCATGGGCAGGTCCGTGCGCCGCTTCATGAAGGTGAACTCGAAGAACCCGATGAGCCCCGGCATGAGCAGGTAGTAGGTGGTGCCGGCGTAGGGCATGTCCATGACCAGGCCCTTGTCCGCCATGGTCTCCAGCAGCGGGAGCAGCTCATCTCCGGGCAGGCCCGTGGCCCGGACCAGCTCCGCCAGGGTGGCCTCCTCCAGGGGGAACCGCGAGGCCACGAAGGCCTCCCGCTCGTCGAACAGCAGGCTCAGGATCTCCCGCAGCTTCTCGCTGTCCACCAGGCCGATGGGATACTTGTTCAGCCGGTCGATGAGCGGTATCAGGCTGTCCTTGGTGCCGAGGTGGTGTCCCATGGGCGGAGTGTAGGCGGCCCCGGCGATGACCAGGAGCACGATCCGCTGGGCACTAGCGGACCCGGCTGCCCCGGGGCTGGGCCTTGGCCGCCGGGGGTCGGTGCTTGAGCACCCAGGCCACGTCCACCGCACCGACCAGCAGCATCAGACCCAGGGTGCTGGCCAGGGTGACCGACACCCAGCGGTGGCCCCGCTGAAGGTCCGCCCGGCCCTCGGCCACCTGGAGGTAGCCCGCGATGCCCAGCCCCAGGGTCACGCCCGCCAGGAGGATCAGCCACAGGTGGAACATATCAGGAAAGGCCCATTCCTCCAGGAGCCGCAGGCTCAGCCAGCGCACCCCGGCGCAGAAGGCGGTCCAGGCCATCAGGTCCAGGGCCAGCCAAAGGGACCTTGAGCGCGCCTGGATGGACACCGCATGAAAGAACAGCAGCAGCACCAGGCATCCAGCCAGCCCGACGCCGAGGACGGACGCGACATCTCTGAGCAGGACCTGGCGCCAGAGCCCACTCAGCAGCACCGAGGGCAGGCCGGCGATCAGGCCTGCCAGCAGGGCCAGGCCCAGGCCCGCCAGCACCTTGCCCAGGAAGATCTGGCCCGCGTGGAGGGGCTGGTTCAGGAGGAAGCCGAACCGCCGCTCCTCCAGGTCCCGGCTCACCATGGTCGCTCCATAGAGGAGGGCGATGACCCAGGCAAGGGCGGTCCCCGCAAAGATGCCCATGAAGGAAGCCTTGTCGTGGGCAGCTTTGGGATCGGGTTCGAAGTACAGCGCCAGAAGGGAGATGACGCTGAAGCATGCGGCCAACAGGAGGACATTGCGGCGGCCGGTCCACTCCCGGCGGGTGACGGCAAGGATGCTCATGAAGTCACCTCGGCTTCGCCCACCAGGGCGACAAACAGCTCTTCCAGGGAGAGGGGATGGACCTGCAGGCCCGGAAACTGGCTCGGGTCACCCTGGGTGAGAATGGCCTCCCCGCCGAGGCTGCCCGCCCGGCTCCAGAGGGGTGCGAAGGGGGCGAGGTCCCGGGGGTCCACCGCCTGGGTGGGGGCCCAGCTCACCTTCCGGTGCCGGGCCTTGAGATCCTCCAGGCTGGTGTCGACCAGGAGCCGGCCCTGGTGCAGGATGCCGATGCGATCCGCCAGCCCCTCGATGCCCGCCAGGTCATGGGTGGTGATGAGCACCGTGGTACCCCGCTCCGCCAGCTCCCCGAGCAGCTCATCGTAGACCTCGCGCCGGGCCACGGCGTCCAGGCCCAGGGTCGGGTCGTCCAGCACCAGCAGGTCGGGCTTGGGACCCAGGGCCAGGGCCAGGGCGACCTGCCCCTTCTGGCCCCGGGACAGACGGCCGAAGGGCAGGTCCATGGGGATACGGAAGCGCCCCAGCCGCTGGTCCACGCCCGCCTGATCCCAGGTGGGGTAGAGGCTCGCACAGAAGCGGACCAGCTGGCGGGTGCTCATGAGGGGCGGCGCATCCGGCTCCTCCGCCACGACGCCCACCCGGTGCATGAGGGCCTGGCGGGCGGACCACACGTCCTGGCCGAAGAGTGCCACTTGGCCGGCGGTGGGCTTCTGGTGGCCCAGCAGGCAGCGCACCAGGGAGGTCTTGCCGGAGCCATTGCGCCCGAGGAGGGCATAGACCTGCCCTGGCTCCACTTGGAAGGTGGCCTGCTCCAGGGCCTGGGTGCGGCCATAGCGCACGCCCACCTGGCGACAGTCCACGGGCAGCAGCTCCACTTGGCTGGTCATGACCGGCCTCCCTTCGGCGTGGGTTTGAGACTCTTCCAGGCGGTGCCCAGGGTGCTGCTGGCCTCCGCCAGCTCCGCGCCCACCGAGAGGGCCGTGGTGGCGAAGCGCAGGGCCCCCTCCCGGAGCAGGCCCAGGCGCTCAGTGGGGCTGAAGCCCGGGGGCGTCTCGGCCACGTAGGTCCCGTCCCCCCGGCGCACCGTGAGGACGCCCGCCTCCACCAGGTGCTGGTAGGCCCGCACCACGGTGTTGGGGTTCACACCCAGCTCCCGGGCCAGGTCCCGCACCGAGGGCATCAGGGCGCCCGCCGCGAGGCCGCCCGTGGCCACCAGCCGTCGGACACCGTCCTCGATCTGCCGCCACAAGGGCGCTGCTTCTGCTGGATCCACCTGAAGGATGGCCTTCATGCTGCGCCTCCCGGACGGTTTACTGTATCACTGAACTAATACAGTAGGTCAGATCCAGAGCCCGTCAAGGGGTAAAATCCTGCGGCGGCCTCGCCACCTGGAGGAGCGCAGCGCAGCGGAGGTGGTGTCTCCTCCTCCCGGAGAGTAGAAGCGAGGCACGGCTCCGCCGTGCAGCGCGCGGGGGTCCGGGGGTGTTCGCGCAGCGCAGCGGAGGTGGTGTCTCCTCCTCCCGGAGAGTAGAAGCGAGGCACGGCTCCGCCGTGCAGCGCGCGGGGGTCCGGGGGTGTTCGCGCAGCGCAGCGGAGGTGGTGTCTCCTCCTCCCG
>Ga0208507_1000269_pt1 | contig 35889 bp, 30 predicted proteins | sample CryBogCBH12Aug01_FD_184626 | JGI IMG/M metagenome (GOLD analysis project Ga0208507, IMG submission 184626) | Freshwater microbial communities from Crystal Bog, Wisconsin, USA - CBH12Aug09.1 (SPAdes) (version 2) | ecosystem: Environmental > Aquatic > Freshwater > Lake | place: Crystal Bog...
GGCGCCTTGGCTCAGGAAGTAGAAGCACCGGTTCATGGGCCCGCTGGAGTAGTGCACATCCAGGCTGCTGAGGGTGGCGGACCAGGCATCCGGGCTGCGGCCGTCGAGGCTGGGCTTGTACATGTAGCGGAGGGGGGTGCTGGAGAGCTGCTCGCCGATGGTCCAGTTGCCGCCACTGTTGCCGATGCTGGCGCCGGAGCCGCCGCGGGCGTAGAACTCGATCATGGTGCCGAAGATGTCGGAGTTGGCTTCGTTCAGTCCACCGGACTCGCCACAGTAGGCCAGACCGGCCGTGCGGGCGCAGACGCCGTGGCTCAGCTCGTGACCCGCCACGTCCAGGGCCGTCAGGGTGTTGAAGCTGGTGCCGTCGCCGTAGGTCATGCAGAAGCAGCTGTCGGACCAGAAGGCGTTGTCGTAGGCGCTGCCGATGTGCACGCGGCTGTAGGTGGCGGTGCCCTGGCCGTCGATGCCGTTGCGGCCGAAGACGTTCTTGTAGAAGTCCCAGGACTTGGCCATGCCGAACATGGCGTCCACCGCGGCGGTCTGGCCGTTGGGGGCGGTGGTGGAGGTGTTCTCGACGTAGTTGGCGCCGTCGCCCCAGGTGTTGGTGGCGCTGGTGTAGACCGTGCCCGTGGCGACGGAGCCGGTGGCGGCGTGGTTGGCGTTGGTCACGACGTTGTTGCCGAAGGTGCCGCCGGTGCCCCGGGTGAGGTCCCGCAGCTCGAAGCCGTTGGCGGTGGTGTTGGTGTTGAGGGCGACCACACCCGAATACTGGCTGTTGCCGGTGCCCGTGGCGCCGCTGGTGTGCAGGGTGTTCCAGCGCTGCAGGATGGCACCGGTGTGGGCGTCCACGAGGTAGTCGGTGTGGCGGACGCCGTCCAGGGTGTTCTCGAGCTCGGTGTGGATGTGGTAGGCGAGGGCGTGGCGGAGCACTGGCTGTTCCAGGTCGGTGGCATCAGGGTCCCGGTCCAGCAGGCGACGGTTCGCGAGGCGGACTGCGGGGCCCAGGACCGGGAAGACCACCAGCTCGCTGGTGGGGGCCACGGAGAAGGCGCCCTGGGGGGCCAGCTCGCGGAGGGCCACGGCCAGGGCTTCCCCGGTGCTCAGGGAGGGGGTGACGTTGAGGTGGATGTTCCGGTGGAGGGCGTCGGTGAGGGGGAGCTCTTCGCCGCGGCGGCCCAGGTGGGTGATGGCGTCGCCGCCCCAGACCCGGAGGCCCTTGTAGAGCTGGGTGAAGTGGGCGTGGGACTGGCCGAGCTCATCGGCGTGCGAGGACCGCAGCTGGAAGGCATGGTCGGTGTCCAGGCCCAGCTGGGCGCGGCGCGCGGCCAGGCGCTCCGTGGCGGGCTCGACGGTGCGGGGGGCCTCCACCTCGGTGCGGGAGAGGGGGGCGCCGGCGGTCAGCGAGGCAGCCAGGAAGGAGAGGGTGAGCCGGAGGGAGGTGCGGGTCAGGGGGCGGCTGGTGGCGGTGGTCATGGAACACTCCTGGGCGGGACAGTGGGGATCTGCTGGACTGGCGCTCCGGAGCGGTCTGGCTGCTGGAGCTGGCTTCCCGGATTCGTGAGGGGAAGGTGGTGAATCCACGGCCTCATTGTTCAACCCGATCAAAGGCAGCGAAATACGCTTGATCGACTAGCAGTCACCCCCCCCTTCCGGAGCTTCTCCGGGCCCATTTTCTGGACTCGGACGTCCCTCAAAAATGGTCAAATTCGTCCCAAATACATGAGTGCTAGCAGTTAGGGCAGTCGGGCCGGCTACGTTGTTTTCGCTATACCAAGACGCAAAAAAACAGGGCCCCGACTGGGGCCCTGCTAAAAAATAATTTTTGCTACGGTCAGTTCGCGGGAGCTCCCGGACGCTTCTTCAGGGAGACGGCCACCTTGACGTCGCCGCCATCCTGGCCCTGGAACTTGTCGAGCTGCTCGAGGGACTTCTTCTTCGCAGTGTCCGAGGCGGCGCGGATCGCGTCGAGCACGTCCACCATGACCTGGAACTTCACGTCCTCGTCCACCTTCAGGAAGACCTTGCGGTAGTTGAGGGGCTGCAGCATGACGGCGTCGGGGATCCGCTCCTTGAGGCCCGCCGCGTCGATCTTGTCCTGCTGGAGCGTCATGGTCCCGTCCTGGTCCACCTGGATCAGGATGTTGTTGGGATCAGGCTTGGGCGGGGTCGCGGTCTGGACGACCTGGGGCACCACCACCTTCATGGCCTTGCTCAGGCCGGGCACCATCACGATGAAGACGATGAGGAGCACCAGCACGATGTCGATCAGGGGGGTGACGTTGATATCGGATTTCTGTTTGCCCTTGGCACCACCGGTATCCATCAGTGACCCCCTTCCTTCTTCTCGCTCTTGTCTTCGCTGGTGACGATGGACGCCTCATCGGCGCCCCCCTTGCGGCAGACCTGGAAGAGCTCGTTGATGTACTTGAAGGGCAGATCGGCATCGGCCTTCACGAACACGCGCTTGTCGTTCAGCATCGAGACGTTGCGGCTGATGAAGTCTTCGAGCTGCTGGCGCTGGGTGTCATTGTTGATGAAGAAACGCATGTCCTTCGCGTCCTTGTCGTCGATGAGCACGGCGCCGGGGCCGACCACCTCGTATTTCTCATTGCGCTTGGAGGTCAGCATGAGGGTCAGGTACTTCTGACCGGAATCCTGCTGCTGCTCCACTTTCGGGGCATGCTTGGCCAACGGCAACTTCACGGCGTTGTTCACGGCGGGTGTGATCACGATGAAGATGATCAGCAGCACCAGCACGATGTCCACCAGCGGCGTGACGTTGATGTCAGCCTTCATTCCACCCTTGGAACCACCTGTATCCATGGTGTGTTCTCCTCTGAATGACCCGGGAGCTTGCGCCCCGGGGCGGGGTGGGGAAGCAGCTTAGTTCTGGCTCTCGCGGCGGATGAACTCGTCGATCATCTGGGAGGCGGCGTTGTTGATGTTGGTGACCACCACGTCCTGCTTGTTCACGAGGAGGTTGTAGATCCACACGGCCGGGATGGCGACGAAGAGGCCGAGAGCGGTGGTGGCCAGGGCCTCACCGATGGAGCCGGCCAGCGCGTTGATGTCGCCGGCGCCCTTGGTCTTCAGGTCGGAGAAGACCTTGATGATGCCGATGACGGTGCCGAGCAGGCCGATGAAGGGGGCCAGCGCGCCGATGGTGCCCAGGCCGCTCATGCCCTTCTTGAGGAGCTCGAGGACCTCGGCGGTGCCGCGCTGGATGGCGCGCTCCACGGGCTGGATGGCGTCGTGGTGGGGGTTCATGGCCTTGAGCTGCTTCTCGTACTGGAAGATGTCCAGGCCGTGCTTCAGCACCAGGGCGATGTGGCTCTTGTTGTGGGTGGTGGCGGCGCGCTTGGCGGCCTCGAAGTCACCGCGGCGGAGGGTGTCCATGAAGAGCTTCAGGAACTTGTCGGAAGCCTGCTTGCTCTGCGCATAGGTCACGAAGCGCTCGACCGCCACATAGACCTGATAGCAGAAGAGAAAGATGAGCAGGATGATGATGCCCTTGTTGGCGGGGGAGGCCGCCATGAAGAGCTCGCGGGGGGAGAAGCTGTCTTGGCCGCCCTCGGCCAGGGCGAGCATCAGGGGGGAGGAGAGCAGGTTCATCGGAGTTCCTTGTGGAAGAAGAGTGGGATGACGGAGTTGGGTTGGACTACCGGAGCCGGAACGGCATGGTCAACTTGAAGCGGGCGTACTGCGGCTGGCCGTTCAGCATGGCTGGCTCGAACTTCCACTGCATGGCGTAGGCCTCGGCGGTGGGCCGAAGCTGGGGAGGGCCTTCCTTGGCGACGGCGGAGCTGGGGACGCCATCGGGGCCGACCACGATCTCCACGACCACCACACCCTGGATCTTGGCGATCTTGGCCAGGGCCGGGTAGGGGGGGGCGGGTGGCTGGTACTTCACCTTGATCTGGCTGAAGTCGAAGTCCACCACCTTGCCGGTGCCACCAGGCTGGCCGCCGATGACCCCACCCACGACGCCGCCGATGACGCCGCCGGGCACACCGCCGGGCACGCCGCCGGGCACGCCGCCGAGGGAGTGGTCCTGCTTGGGCAGCTCCTTGGGGGCCTGCTCAGGGACGACCTCCTGCCGGGGATCGATGGGAGTGGTGTCCGCCTTGGAGGTGGCCGCCATGGGCGGGGGCGGCGGCGGCGGGGGCGGCGGCGGCGGTGGCGGCGGCGGAGGCGGAGCGGCGTCTACCTGCTCCGCGAGGTCGATGCCGACGGTCTTCAGCTTCTCCTTGACCACCTGCGACTGCTTTGCCAACTGGAAGGCCACGGCCGAAAAGAGCACGTACATGGCCACCGTGGTCGGGACGGTGACCCATGGATTGCCTCGCCGGATGGCTTCGTTGCCGGCGACGAGGGAGGTCTTGTAGACAGCATCCTCCAGCGTCTCGACGGGAACGGCCGGTGCGGCTGGGGCAGATTTCTGGGGATCTTTGCTCATGCGACTCCCTTGAAAGATCCATGGGAAAAAAACAGCGGGGCCAACCGGCGGGAACACCGGTTCAGCCTCAGCGAAGTAGGATAAAGATCTGGGTCAAGCCCAACGGCTAAGATGGCAAAGGGCCGTCGGCAGGTCAAGCCTTGAAACTCCGCGCCATTCTCCCGGCGGCAGGGCGTCCTGATTTTACTCCAGGAACCCTGCCCCGTGTGACCGGAGGAGCCGAGCAGGAAGTGCCAATTATTGACGTGAAAGCTGAGTCGTTGCCATGCCGAACCAAACAGACCGATCTAGCACATACCGGACCGAGGCCCAGACCCCGGATTCTCCGGCCCGGGCGGGGCGCTTCCAGACCGGCCACGGGGAGGTCCTGACCCCGGCTTTCATGCCCGTCGGCACCCAGGGTACGGTGAAAGGGATCACGCCAGTCCAGTTACGCGAGATCGGCCCCCAGGTCGTCCTGGGCAATACCTACCACCTGGGGCTGCGGCCGGGGGATGCCCTGGTGGCCCGGCTGGGGGGGCTCCACCGCTTCATGGGCTGGGAGGGCCCCATCCTCACAGATTCCGGCGGCTTCCAGGTGTTCTCCCTGGCCTCCCTGCGGAGGATGACCGAGGAGGGCGTGACCTTCCAGAGCCACATCGACGGCAGCCCGCAGTTCCTGTCCCCGGAGCGCAGCCTGGAGATCCAGCGGAACCTGGGCTCGGACATCTGCATGGCCCTGGACGAGTGCCCGCCGGGCCAGCTGGAGCGCTCGAAGCTGGAGATCAGCATGGCCCGCACCACCCGCTGGCTGGCCCGCAGCCGGGCGGTGCCCCTGCAGGAGCACCAGGCCCTCTTCGCCATCAACCAGGGGGGCACCCACCTGGACCTCCGCCGCCGCCACCTGGCCGAGGCCCTGGAGCTGGATGCCCGGACCCCCTTCCAGGGCTTCGCGGTGGGTGGCCTCAGCGTGGGCGAGCCCAAGCCCGAGATGAATGCCCTGCTGGCGGAGTTCGTGCGGGAGCTGCCCGCGGACCGGCCCCGCTACCTCATGGGGGTGGGCACGCCCGAGGACCTGCTCTTCGGCATCGAGCACGGCGTGGACCTCTTCGACTGCGTGCTGCCCAGCCGGGAGGCCCGGCACGGCCGCGCCCTCACCAGCCGGGGGCGCCTCAACCTCAAGAACGCCCGGCACCGGGACGCGGACCGGCCCCTGGACCCCGCCTGCGGCTGCTACACCTGCGCATCGTTCAGCCGGGCCTACCTGCACCACCTGTTCCGCTGTGGGGAGCTCCTGGGGTTCACGCTGAACACGATCCACAACCTGAGTTACACTGTGGGGCTCACCCGCGCCGCAAGGCAGGCTCTGCTGGAAAACAGGTTTCCGGCCTTTGCCCAGTCCACGCGCACCGGGTGGTTGACCGAGGAGCCTTGAATGAACTTCGCCCTTTTTGCACAGACCCAGGCTGGCGGCCCCCCGGGCTGGACCCAGTTCGTGTTCATCGGCGGCATGGCCCTGATGTTCTACTTCCTCCTCATCCGGCCCCAGAGCAAGGCCCGGAAGGCCCAGGAAGAGCGCCTCTCCAAGCTGAAGGCCGGCGATGAGGTGGTCCTCAGCTCGGGGCTCTTCGCCACCATCGATCGGGTCGAGGACAAGCACATCTGGCTCAAGTTGGGCGGCTCCATCGTGAAGGCCCGCCGCTCGGCGGTGGCCGCCCTGGCCACCGAGCCCGAAACTCAGCCGAACTGAACCTCCTGACCTTCCGGGCCGGTTCCGCCGGCCCGCATTCTGTAAGGAGCGCCCCGTGACCAAGCGGAGCCTCTGGCGCCTAAGCATTGTCCTGGCCGTGCTGTTCGGCTGCGGATACTTCTTCACCCCGCTCTCCAAAGTGAAGCTGGGCCTCGACCTGCGGGGCGGTGTCCACTTCGAGCTGGAGGTCCAGGGCCAGGAGGCCCTCGCCGCCGACCTGCGCGACAGCAAGGACCGCATGGTGGCCCGCCTCCGGGAGAAGAACCTGCCGGGCGCCACCGTGCGCGTGGATGGCGAGGCCCTCCGGGTGGAGGGCGTCGGCGCGGAGCAGAAGGCCACGGTCGAGAAGGTCGCCCGGGACTTCTTCTCCGGCTACGCCGTGACCGCGGACGGGGACACCTTCCGGCTCACCCAGAGGGCCGACTACCAGAAGAACCTGAAGGACGACGCCAACAAGCGGGCCCTGGAGGTCATCGAGAAGCGCATCCGCGACATCGACCCCGCCAACGTGCTCGAGCCCGAGATCACCGCCAGCGGCGCCGAGGGCAACCGCATCGTGGTGGAGATCCCCGGCATCGAGGAGGGCGACCGCGAGCGCATCAAGAAGCTGCTGGCCACCCCCGGTCGGCTGGAGCAGCGCCTGCTGGCCAAGGTGCCCCAGTACTACTTCGGCAGCCGGGAAGAGGCTCTGGCGGCCTACAAGGGCGCCATCCCCCCGGAGTTCGAGCTGCTGCCCGAGATCGAGAGCGAGCGCCAGGCCCGCAAGAGCGGCCAGCCTGTGCTCAAGGCCAAGCCCGGCGAGGAGAAGATCAGCCGCTGGGTGCTGCTCGAGAGCCGGGTGGCCGTGGACGGTGCCGACATCATCGACTCGCACCGGGCCTCCAACTCCCAGACCGAGGCCAACGAGGTCAACTTCACCCTCAACAAGAAGGGCGACGACGACTTCGCCCGCCTGACCGGCATCGCCTCCGAGGAGAGCCGCCTCATCGCCATCGTGCTCGACCGGAAGGTCGTCACGGAGCTCAGCGCGAAGGAGAAGATCATTGGTGGCGCCGTGCGCGTCAGCGGCAGCTTCTCCGCCCAGGAAGCCGACGACCTCGCCAGCCAGCTGCGCAGCGGCGCCCTGCGGGCCCCCATGAAGTTCCTGGAAGAGCGCGTCGTGGGCCCCGGCCTGGGCCGCGACTCCATCCACGCCGGTGTGCGCGCCGCGCTGGTGGGCTTCATCACCATCATCGGCTTCATGGTTTTCTTCTACCACTGGTCCGGCGCCAACGCGATCATCGCGCTGACGGTCAACGTCATCGTCATGATGGGCCTGCTGGGCTCCTTCCGCGCCACCTTGACCCTGCCGGGCATCGCCGGCTTCGTGCTGACCCTGGGCATGGCGGTGGACGCCAACATCCTTATCTTCGAGCGCATCAAGGAGGAGCTGGGCCTGGGCAAGAGCGTGCCCGGCGCCATCGACGCGGGCTTCGACCGCGTGTTCTGGACCATCGTGGACAGCCACGTGACCCAGCTGTTCGCCGCCCTGCTGCTCTTCATCTTCGGCACGGGCCCCGTCAAGGGCTTCGCCGTGACCCTCACCGTGGGTGTCGTGGCCTCGCTATTCACCAGCATCTACATCAGCCGCTTCATCTATGACTGGATCCTGGAGCGCCACCCCGGCACCAAGGCGCTGTCCGTTGGCAGCCACACGTTCTTCAAGGGCGCCAGCTACGACTTCATGAAGTACAAGGGCACGGCCCTCGCCATCTCCTGGGGCATCATCGTCATCTCCATGCTCTTTGTGCAGCCCTGGAACCTCACCCACAACAAGCGGATCCATCTGGGCATGCAGTTCGTGGGCGGCAACGACATGACCGTCCGCTTCCGCGGCGCCATGGAGCCCGAGACCATCCGGGCCACCCTGGCCAAGAGCGGCTATCCCGACGCCACCGTGGTGGCCTACGAGAACGCCGACAAGGGCATCCGGGACTTCTCCGTGAAGGTGAAGGCCAAGAAGGACGGCGACCAGAAGGACAGCACCATCCAGGCCAACGCCCTGCGCGCCATTTTCAAGCAGATGGATCCCGAGGCGGCGGGCAGCACCCTGCCCATGCTCAACCTCGAAGGCTCCAAGAACCTCACGGATGTCCTCGCCAAGGCCAACCCCCTGGGGCTGCCCGGGGACGACCAGGCCCTTGTCGTGGCCTACACGCCCCTTGCGGAGAAGGCCATCACGGGCCGCGACAAGCTGCCGTCGGGCCTCTACCAGAGCTTCAACGACCTGCCCAAGGACCTGCCCGCGGCCGTCAAGGATGTGGTGCAGAAGAACTACCGCATCGGCGGCGTGGGCATCCTCAAGGACGAGAGCTTCTCCCCGAGCATCTCCGGCGAGTGGACGAGCAAGACGCTCACCGCCGTCGGCTTCGCCATGCTGGCCATCCTCGTCTACGTGATCTTCCGCTTCACCACCAGCTTCGCGGTGGGCGGCATCGTGGCCCTCATCCACGACATCCTCATGGCCCTGGGGCTCTTCGCCGCCTTCGGCTACGAGTTCAACGTGCCGGTGGTGGCGAGCTTCCTCACCCTCATGGGCTACTCCATGGCCGACACCATCGTGGTCTTCGACCGAATCCGCGAGAACAGCCACCGGCCGGAGTACCGCCGGGCCAGCGTCACCAAGCTGGTGAACGACTCCATCAACCAGACCCTGGGCCGGACCATCCTCACGTCCCTGTCCGTGCTCTTCGTGTCCGTCTGCCTCTGGCTCTTCGGCGGTCCCGCGCTGCACGACCTGGCCTTCCCCCTGGTCATCGGCGTCATCACCGGCACCTACTCGTCCATCTACATCGCCGCCCCCGTGGTGGTCTACTGGGACCAGTGGTTCGGCGGCAAGGACAAGCTGAAACAGCACGCGTAGTTGAGCTTTTCCCCGTAAAAATCGTGGCCCGCTCGGGCCACGATTTTTTGTTGCTCAGCGCGCGGCTGGGACCTCCACCTCCTCAGGGCCACCCGGACAGGACCTGGGCCATCTCCGCCACGGAGAAGGGCTTCTTCAGGATCCTCACCTCCGGGAAGTGGACCAGCAGCCTGGGGATGCGCTCGTCGGCATAGCCGGTCGCAATCAGCACCGGCTGGCCGGGGCGCAGCTCCCGCACCCGGGCCAGGGTCTCGGCGCCATCCATGCCCGGCATGTTCAGGTCGACGACCATCAGGTCGGGAGCAAGGCCCTCCCGCAGCCGCTGGAGGGCCTGCGGACCTCCTTCTGCAACCTCCACCTGGTGGCCCAGGAGCTCGAGCAGCTGGTGGACGGCCGTGCGGACGAACTCCTCATCGTCCACCAGGAGGATGCGCAGCGCCTTGAAGATGGGCGGCTCGCTGGGGAGAGCCGCCTCCACGGGAGAGGACCCTCGGGTCTGGGACGGGAAGGTCAGGCGGACCCGGGTCCCCTCCCCGCGCCGGCTCTGGATGTCGACCGTCCCGCCGTGGGCCTTCATTGTGCCGTAGACCTGGGAGAGGCCCAGCCCGGTGCCCCTGCCCAGCGGCTTGGTGGTGAAGAAGGGATCCATGGCCTGGTGGAGCACCTCGGGGCTCATCCCCTCGCCGGTGTCCTCCACGATGACTTGCTGGAAGTCCCCGCTGAGGCGGCGGGTCCGGAGGTGGATCCGGCCGCCGTCGGGCATGGCGTCGCAGGCGTTCGCGCAGACGTTCATCAGGGCGTTGTAGATGGCGCTGGCTTCTCCGAAGACAGGCGGGAGGTCCGCTTCCAGGTCCAGCTCGATGACCATCTTCTTCAGCGTCGTCCTCTCCAGGAGCTCGGCCTCGCTCCGCACCAGGTCGTTGAGGTCCAGGTCCTCCGCCGCCTCCAGCTCCTTGCGGCTGAAATTGCGGAGGTCCCGAACCAGGTCCCGGCCCCGGATGGCCGCCCGGAGGAGCAGGTCCGCGTCCTTCAGAATGCCGGGGACCTTCTGGTGGCGTTCCTTGAGGATGGAGCCCACGGCCATGATCGTGGAGAGCACATTGTTCATGTCGTGGGCGACCCCGCCAGCCAGCCGGCCCACGCTCTCCATGCGCTGGAGATGCTGGACCTGGGCCTGGAAGGCGCCCCGCTCCCGCTCGATGCGGCGGCGCTCGGTGATGTCGAAGAAGGTGACCACCGCGCCCACCACGGCGCCCTCCCGGTATTGGGGATAGGACCAGTATTCCACCGGCACTGGCGTGCCATCGGCCCGCCAGAACACCTCGCCGTCGTCATGGCACCCCCGGCCATCGATCAGGGCCCGGAAGATCTGGCAGTCGCCGGCGGCGTGGGAGGCGCCGTCCGCATGGGTGTGGTGGATGAGCGAGTGCATGTGCCGGCCCACCAAGGCCCCGACTTCCGGGTAGCCGAGGATCTCCACCAGCGCCCGGTTGCAGAAGGTGCACCGTCCCTGCAGATCCAGGCCGAAGATGGCCTCGGCGGTGGAGTCCAGCACGCTGCCCAGCAGGGCTGTGCGCTGGGCCAGGTCCAGCTCGGCCTGGCGACGCTGGGTGATGTCGATGGCGGTGCCGATGTAGCGCAGCAGGCGGCCGCCGGGATCCAGCACCGGATAGGCCCGCGACAGGAGCCAGCAGTCGACGCCGTCGGGGCGGTTCACCCGCCACTCGAAGTCCAGCTCGGCCCGCTCTCCCACGGCCTTGCTCACGAGCTCCGTGACCCGCTGGCGGTCCTCGGGATGGATGGCCTGGACCCAGGCCTCGTGGGAGGGGGGCACGCTGCCCGGCTCCAGCCCGTAGAGGCGGAAGATGTTGTCCGACCAGGTGTTCCGGTTGGATCCGAGGCTCCAGGACCACCAGCCGATGCTGGCCAGGTTCTCGGTGTGCCGCAGCAGCGCCTCCTCTTCCTGGAGGGCCATGGCCTTCTCCTGGTAGCGCTGCTTCAGGTCCCGGGTGAGCGTGGCCAGCTCGTTGGAGGTGCTGCTGAGCACGTCCAGCGCCTCGACCGTGGCCGGCAGGACCCGCTCGCCGAGGAGGATGGCCTGGTCTTCGTAGGGGAAGAAGTAGGCCTGGAGGGAGGTGCCGATGACCTTGGGGCTCAGCAGCTTCAGGTGGCGCGGGTGCTTGTCGAACGCTCGGGGGTCCGGTTCCACGGGGCATCCGTCCTGCTCGCGGACGTGGCGGGACAGGCTCTGCCCCACCGGGGAGCCGGGCTCCTGGAGCAGCCCCTGGAAGGCGGCGTTGCTCTCCAGGATCAGGCCGTTCCGGTCCGCCCGGACGAGGACCACAGACTTCGAGACCCGGGCGAGAAAGTCGGCCAGGAGGTTGACCAGGGGCGGATCGAGGTCACGCCAGCTCATGGCCCTCCTCGAGCCAGGCTTCGGCCAGCAGGCAGGCCCCGGCGGCATCGGCGGCCTCGCCATCCGCCCCGATGGACAGGGCGAGACCCGGCGTCTCCTGGAAGACGCGTCCGCCGACCATGATCCGGGGGGCCCGCCGGCCCGAGTGCTGCCGGACGCGGGCGATGAGGTCGGCGGTATTCCGGAGGTTGAAGGACATGGTCACCGACAGGGCCAGCACCCGGGGCCGGAAGTCGTCCAGGGCCTCCAGCAGGGCCTGGGTGGGTGTGTCGGCGCCCAGGAAGCGCGTGGTCCAGCCCCGGACTTCCAGCAGGTCTGAGATCATCCAGGCGCCGATCTGGTGGTGTTCATTGGGGCTCGCGCTCACCAGACACCGCTTCTCCGGGTTGGTCTGGGCGTCCACCCGGGCGAAGGCCTTGGCCATCATCCGGACCACCAGGGAGGAGGCCATGTGCTCCTGGGCCGTGGTGATCCGCGCCTCCTCCCAGAGGCGCCCGATCTCCCGCATGGCGGGGTCCAGCATCTCCAGGTAGAAACGCTCCAGCTCCTCGGGCGCCGCCAGGTAGTCGCGGGTGACGGCATCGGTCCACGTGCGGTCGCCTGTCACCAGGGCCTCGACGAAGGCCGCCAGGGCGCTGCCGTCCGGCAGCGGGGCTGGGGTTCCCGCCGGTCGGGCGGCGGCCTCGATCATGGCGGCGTGGTGGTCCAGCATCCAGTCGTAGACCGCCAGCAGCGGGGCGGCGGCGGGGCCGGGGACCTGCGTCTCGATGGCCCGCTGCCAGGCCCGCAGCTCCACGGGGAAGTAGTCCATGGAGACGCCCCGGGCGCCGTAGACCCGGTAGACCCAGGGAATGGTCTTCGCCAGGAGCCGGGAGCTCCCCAGGAAGAAGACGTTGTCCATGAACTTGGCATGGTTGGCGTGGTTGTTGGAGAGGAGGTCGAAGGTGTTGGGGCCGAGGAGCCGGCTGAGCTCCGGGTGCTCCAGGAGCGCCTGATCCACCGCGGCCACCAGGGCGTCCCGGTGCCCGTGGTAGGCGAGGCTGGCGGCGGCCGGGGGCATGCTTGGACCGGCCGTTGCGTCGATGGGCATGACTCCCCCTGGCTTGCTCTTCCCTTCGGCAAACGAGGCGTTCCAACTGAAATAATGGACCAGGGGGTGTGTCGTTATTTTCTGTAGTCAAGGCTGGCGGGGGCGCCTTCCCAGCTCACCCAGCCGGCTCGGCCAGGGATTTCCTGGCGAGTGAGCGCCTTGGCGGGCGGGTTCGCGGCCAGCAGCTCGGGGAGCCAGTCCGCGTGGGTGCGGGCCAGGACGCCGCGGTCGTTGAGGCCGCCCAGGAAGGCGTCGAAGGTCTCGAAGAGGGCCCCGCCCTCGACCTCGGTGTGAAGCGCGTAGACGTTCAGGGCGTCCTCGCGCACCTGGTCCCAGACCTCGCGGTTGACCTGGTCCGGCGTGCGGCCGTCCAGGCCCAGCAGCTCGTCCAGGGTGGGCAGGGTGGTGGGGATCTGCAGGGTGCGGAGGGGCTTTCCCTGCACGATGGGGTAGAAGGGCGCCAGTCCCCGGCAGTCGCCGGCGTAGGCCAGGCCGTAGGCTTCCTGCAGCTCCAGCGTGGTGTCGTTGCACCGCCAGGCGGGGCTCACGGCGCCCAGGGGCTGCTCTCCGAAGACCGTCCCGAAGGCCTCGTGGGCCCGGGCGTACCAGTCCGCCAGCCAGGCCCGGGACTTGCGGTCGAGCAGGTCGTGGTACTGCACGTGGTCCCAGCCGTGGATGCCCACCTCGTGGCCCGCGGCCCTGGCTGAGCGCATCTGCGTGGCGGCCCGCTTCCAGATGATGGGGGCGGGCAGCAGCACGCCGTACAGCATGGTCTTCAGGCCGTAGAGCTTCACGCCGTTGGTGCGCCGCATCTTGGCCAGGAAGCCCTTCCGGAAGATGCGCCGGATGGCCTTGCCGCTGTTGTCCGGCCCGAAGCTGAAGTAGAAGCTGGCGCGCATCCGGTGCTTGTCCAGCAGGCGCAGCAGGGTCGGGATGCCCGTGAGGGAGCCTTCCAGGGTGTCCACGTCAACGCGGAGGGAGATGGTCTTCAAGGGGCGCCTCGCATCCCTATTTGCAATGAAGGGAAGAAAAACAACTCTGCCACCAAGGCCCCAGGGCACCAAGGAAAACGGAATCGATTCACCGCTGCACCCGCGATGGGGCCGAAGGGCAGGCCGCCGCTATACTCGCCGGATGTCGACTCCACGCTCCGCCGGAATCCTGCGCTCCTTCCCGCCCGTCTTCTGGCTGGCGAACGTCATGGAGCTGTTCGAGCGGGCCGCCTACTACGGGCTCAACTCGGTCCTCGCCGTCTACCTCACGAACCGGGTGGCGGTGGGCGGCCTGGGCTTCACGGAGCAGTCTGTGGGCTTCCTGCAGAGCCTGATCTACGCCTTCACCTACGTGATCCCCATCGCCGGCGGCGCCCTGGCGGACCGCTATGGCTACCGGCGCATGCTGCTGTTCGCCTTCTCGATCCTGACCGCAGGCTACTTCGTGGCCGGCAGCGTCACCGGCTATGGCGCCGTGTTCGCCGCGCTGCTACTCATGGCCACGGGCGCGGGCCTGTTCAAGCCCATCATCTCCGGCACCCTGGCCCGCACCACCACCGAGGAGAACTCGGGCTTCGGCTTCGGCATCTACTACTGGATGATCAACATCGGCGCCTTCCTGGCGCCCCTGGCGGTGAGCGTGCTCAAGGGTTTCTCCTGGCGCTACGTGTTCATCGCCTCGGCCCTCTACTGCGCCGCCATGCTGGTGCCGACGGTGTTCCTGTTCAGGGATCCCCCCAAGCCCGAGAACTCCAAGAGTCTGCGCGAGGTGGCCCATGGCGCGGCCATGGTGCTGGGCGACGCCCGCTTCATGCTCATGATCGTGGTCTACTCCGGCTTCTGGATCCTCTACTTCCAGAACTTCGGGTCCGTGCTCTGGTACCTCCGCGACTTCGTGGACGCCACGCCCGTGAACCGCTTCTTCGCGTCCTTCGGTGTGCCGCTCAAGTTCGACGCGGAGCACGTCACCGTGGTCAACGGAGGCACCATCATCCTGCTGCAGGTGCTGGTCAGCCGCGTCGTGAAGAAGTTCCGTCCCCTGCCGACCATGGTCGGCGGCATTGTCATCGGCACCCTGGGCTTTCTGTGTCTGGCGGCCTCCACCAACGTCTGGGTCTTCATCCTGGGCATCTCCGTGTTCTCCATCGGGGAGATGACCGCCCACCCGAAGTACTACAGCTACGTGGGGCTGGTGGCGCCCGAGGACAAGAAGGCCGTCTACATGGGCTACGCCTTCCTCTACGGCGTCATCGGCAGCCTCATCGGCTCCAGCCTGGGCGGTTCCCTCTACGGCTCCATGCTGAAGCCCCTCATCGGCCAGGCGGGGGGCCCCGCCGCGGCCCGCAGCTTCTGGCTGCTCTTCGTGGTCCTGAATGTCGGCGCCGCCGTGGGGCTCGTGGTCTATGACCGGATCTTCGCCCAGGACACGCCCCGGACCCGCGAGCTGGCCCGGAAGGTGATGCTCGGGATCTACCTGCTGCTCCTGGCCCTGGGCGTGCTCTTCGTCCGGTCCGCGCTCTTCAGCGGGCCGGAGATCTCCTCCAAGACCCTGGTCCAGGCCGTGATCATGCTGCTGCTGGGCGCCAGCGGCGCGCTGGTGAGCCTGCGCCGGAAGCAGGCCTGAATCACAATAACAGAGACTCAGTCTCACATTTTACGCCTTCCCTGGTGCCCGGAAAGCCGCGCCAGGACTGCGTCTGCGCCCCCGGGTGGAATTTCCCAAAAGAAGGACCGATATTGAGCGTTATCCAATTTATGATCAACGGCATCCGCTCCCCGGTCCCCGTTTCAAGGAGGTTCCACCATGCAGAAGTCCCTCCACATCGATCCCAACAAGTGCACGGGCTGTCTCCAGTGCGAGATGGCCTGCGCCTGGGAGAACCACCGCAGCTTCACCATCGCCAAGTCCCGCATCAAGGTCTTCTCGTTCCACGAGGAGGCGCGCTTCGTGCCCTACACCTGCACGCAGTGCGACGAGGCCTGGTGCCAGCTCGCCTGCCCGACGGAGGCCATCAAGCTGGATCCGGTCACGGGCGCGAAGATCGTCCTGGACCCCACCTGCGTGGGCTGCAAGGTCTGCACCATCGCCTGCCCCTTCGGCACCATCAACTATGTGGCGTCCACGGGCAAGGTGCAGAAGTGCGACCTCTGCGGCGGCGCCCCCGCCTGCGCCAAGGCCTGCCCCACGGGTGCCATCACCTTCGTGGATGCCGACTGGACTGGGCTCGACAAGATGCGCCAGTGGGCCGGCAAGACCGACACCAACCCGGCAACGGTGTGAGGAGCGACTGCCATGGCATGGACTAAGAAAGTTCTCCGCGTGAACCTCACGGCGGGCACCTGCGTCGCGGAGCCCCTGAACGCAGAGTGGGCCCAGGACTACCTGGGCCAGCGGGGCCTGGCCACCAAGTACCTCTGCGCCGAGGTCGATCCCAAGGTGGATCCCCTGGCCGAAGCCAACAAGCTCATCTTCGTGACCGGCCCCCTCACGGGCACCATGGCCGCCACGGGCGGCCGCTACTCCGTGGTCACCAAGGGGCCCCTCACGGGCGCCATCGCCTGCTCGAACTCCGGCGGCTACTTCGGCGCCGAGCTGAAGTTCGCGGGCTGGGACATGGTCATCCTCGAGGGCCGCTCCCCGAAGCCGGTCTACCTGCTCATCAACGACGGCAAGGCTGAGCTGGTGGACGCCACCCACCTGTGGGGCAAGACCACCTGGCACACCGAGGAGACCATCAAGAAGGCGCACCAGGATCCGCAGATCCGCGTGGCCTCCATCGGCCGCGCTGGTGAGGCCGGCGTGCTCTACGCCGCCATCGTCAACGACCTGCACCGCGCCGCGGGGCGGTCAGGCGTGGGCGCGGTGATGGGTTCCAAGAACCTCAAGGCCGTGGCCGTGCGCGGCACGCTCACCGATGCCTACCAGGTGGCCCACCCCGAGGCCTTCTTCACCGCCGTGGACGCGGGCAAGGCCGTGCTGGCGGCCAACGGCGTGACCGGCGTGGGCCTGCCCACCTACGGCACCCAGGTGCTCATGAACATCATCAACGAGCTGGGCGCGCTGCCCAGCTACAACCACCGCGAGGGGCAGTTCGAAGGCGCCAACGCCATCGGCGGCGAGGCCATGCACGAGAAGCGGCCCACGGACGGCAAGCCCAACCTGGTGAAGAACGGCGCCTGCTTCGGCTGCACCATCGCCTGCGGCCGCATCTCCCGCATGGATCCGAACCACTTCAGCGTGAAGGACAAGCCTCAGTATCACGGCGCCTCCGGCGGTGTGGAGTACGAGGCCGCCTGGGCCCTGGGCGCCGCCAACGGCGTGTCGGACCTGGAGGCCCTCACCTACGCCAACTTCCTCTGCAACGAGGACGGCTTCGACCCCATCTCCTTCGGGGCCACCGTGGGCGCGGCCATGGAGCTCTACGACCTGGGCATCCTCACCGAGGCCGAGGTGGGCCTCAAGCTCACCTGGGGCTCCGCGGAGGCCCTGGTGAAGCTGGCGGAGTGGACCGCCGTCGGCGAAGGCTTCGGCAAGCTCATCGGCCTCGGCTCCAAGCGGCTGTGTGCCAAGTACGGCCGGCCCGAGCTGTCCATGACCGTGAAGGGCCAGGAGTTCCCGGCCTACGACGGCCGCGGCCTGCAGGGCATGGGTCTCCAATACGCCACCAGCAACCGCGGCGCCTGCCATGTCCGCGGCTACATGGTCTCCCCCGAGGTGCTGGGCATCCCCGTGAAGATGGAGCCCCAGGCCATCGAGGGCAAGCCCGCCATGCTGAAGGCCTTCCAGGACCTCACCGCCGTGGTGGACTCGGCCGGCATCTGCCTCTTCACCACCTTCGCCTGGGGCCTGCAGGACATCCAGCCCCAGATCCAGGCCGCCTGCGAGGGCGACTGGTCCGAGGAGCGGCTGCTCCTGGTCGGCGAGCGCATCTGGAACCTGGAGCGCGAGTTCAACCTGGGCGCGGGCCTCAGCAAGAAGGACGACACCCTGCCGCCCCGCCTCCTGACGGAGCCCCTCAAGACCGGGCCCCAGAAGGGCGCCGTGTGCCATCTGGACAAGATGCTGCCGGAGTACTATGAGGTCCGCGGGTGGAGCGCCGACGGCGTGCCGACCCCCGCCACCCGCACCCGCCTCAGCCTCTGACCCAGCCCAGGATCCCCATGCGACACGTCATCATCGGAAGCGGTCCCGCGGGTGTGGTCGCCGCGGAGACCCTGCGCAAGGCCGACCCCGCCGCGGAGATCTTCATGCTCTGCGGCGAGGGGGAGGCGCCCTACTCCCGCATGGCCATCCCCTACCTGCTCCGGGGGGACATCGGCGAAGAGGGCACCCACCTCCGGAAGACCGCCGACCATTTCCAGCGGCTGCGCATCGGCCTGGTCCAGGCCCGCGCCCACGGCGTGAATGCCGCCGCCCGCACCGTGGACCTGGGCGAGGGTAACAGCCTGGCCTATGACCGGCTGCTCATCGCCACGGGCTCACGGCCCAGCCTGGAGAAGATCCCGGGTATCGACCTGCCCGGGGTCCAGGCCTGCTGGACCCTCGCCGACGCCCGCGCCATCCTGGCCAAGGCCCAGCCGGGCACCCGCATCGTTCAGATGGGCGCGGGCTTCGTGGGCTGCATCATCATGGAGGGCCTGCTCTCGAAGGGCGTGGACCTGACGATCCTGGTGCGCAGCGGCTACATGGTCCGCCGCATGATGAACCCCACCGCCAGCAACATGCTGCGCGGCTGGTGCGAGGCCAAGGGCGTGAAGATCCTTACCCGCACTCAGCCCAAGGGCCTCAGCCGGAAGGACGGCGTGCTCCAGGTGGACCTGGGCGAGGGCCGCGTGCTGCCCGCCGACATCTACCTCAGCGCCGTGGGCGTGGACCCGAACCTGGAGTTCCTGGCCGGCAGCGGCCTCGAGATCAACCATGGGATCGTGGTGGACGCCAACCTCCAGAGCAGTGTCCCCGGCATCTACGCCGCCGGGGATGTGGCCGAGTCCGTGGACTGCCTCAGCGGCAAGCGTCAGGTCAACGCCATCCAGCCCAATGCCGTGGAGCAGGGCCGCATCGCGGCGCTGAACATGGCCGGGAAGCCCGCCGCCTTCCGGGGCAGCCTGGTGTTCAACGTGCTCACCACCCTCGGCCTCGTCTCCTCGTCCTTCGGCGAGTGGGAGGGCGTCCCCGGCGGCGAGTCCACGGAGCTGCTGGACGAGGCCCACTGGCGCTACCTGAACCTGCAGTTCGACGGCGACCGCCTGGTCGGCGCCAACTCCGTGGGCTTCACGGACCATGTCGGCGCCCTCCGCGGCCTCATCGAGGGCAGGCTGAAGCTGGGCCCCTGGAAGCAGCGCCTGCTCGACGATCCCACGCTGGTGATGCCGGCCTACCTCGCGGCGGCCCACCGCCCCGCATGAAGATCACCCTCAAGCTCTTCGCCTCCCTGAGCATCCAGCTCCCGGCGGAGGCCCGCTCCAGCCACTGCCTGGAGCTGGAGACCGCGCCCGGCACCACGGTGCTGGACGTGCTCCAGCGCATGGGTCTGCAGCCCGGCCAGTGCGCCATCGTGCTGGTGGACGGCGTCTGGGTGGCCAAGGCGGACCTGGCCACGAAGGTCCTGGAGGCGGGCCAGGCCCTCGCCATCTGGCCCCCGGTGGCGGGTGGCTAGCGGCCCGGGCGAGAGCCGCCGCCTGGTTCTCGAGATGAGCATCAGCCGCGAGGACTTTCTCCGGCTCCTCCCGGAGGCCGTGGGGCTGGTCCCGGTCGAGGTGGAGCGGGGTCTCTTCCGGCACGAGGAGGGCCCGCGTCGCTGGACGCTCCGGCTCCAGCTCCTGGAGCCCCTCCGGCTCGGCCGCCTCTCCCTGGAGCGGCACCGGGTCGAGCTCTCCTTCGAGGGGCACACCGCCGCGGAGGTGGAGGCCTTCCTGGCCCGCTTCCACCGGGGCTACCAGCGGGGCGGCGGCTAGCATATTTGTATTCAACAATTAATTTGTCTGGACAATAAAAATATCCGGAATCCTCCGTGCTCCTGGCAGCATAGGAGTAGTAACACGCATTTTCTGTCCAGGGATCCGGAGGCAGCTCGCGCCGGGCCCTGGGCCGTCAGGAGCCCCATGTCCCTGCCCACGCCATTCTTCCGAAGCTTCCGCCGGCCGCGCTGGCTGGCCCTGGTCGCCGTGCTGCTGCTGGCGGCCTCCGGCCTCGCCGCCGCGGGTAAGGGGGAGCCCGCCCCGGAGGTGAAGCTCCGGGACCAGCGCGGCAAGGCCTTCACCCTGGCGGACCTCAAGGGCCAGGTGGTCGTGGTGGACTTCTGGGCCTCCTGGTGCGGACCCTGCCGCAAGAGCATGCCGGAGCTGGACAAGCTCCAGACCCGCTTCGCGGGGCAGGGCGTGAGGGTGGTGGGCATCTCCCTCGATGAAGATGTGAGCGCCCTGGGCACCTTCCTGGAGCAGGTCCCCGTGGCGTTCACGATCCTGCACGACCCCACCGGGCGCACCGGCGAGGCCTTCTCGGTGGTGGCCATGCCCACCACCTTCCTCATCGACCGCGAGGGCCGCATCGCCGGGCGCTTCGAGGGCGGGACCCATACCCAGGAGGAGGCCACGGCCGTGGCCGCCCTGCTGGCCGGCGGTGCCACTCCCGGGGAGGTCCGCATCGCCGCGGGGCTGCAGGCCACCGGTGAGCTGAAGGCCTGGCGTCGGGGCCACCTGGCGGACCCCATCATGAGCCTGGATGGCGACACCCTCACGAGCTTCTTCCGGGAGCACATCCACGCCAGCAAGGAAGGGGCCGCGGGCAACGGCGGCGCGGCGGGAGGTGGCTGTGGCTGCAACTGAGCGCAACCTCAAGCTGCGGCGGCGGGGCCGGCTGGCCCTCCAGGGCATGCCCTGGGTGGTGGCGGGGATCGGCGTCCTCACAGGCCGCGTCGCCCTGGCGCAGTCCTCCGTGGAGCTGCGGTACCTCTACTACGGCGAGTCCGATGGCCGCACCAAGGTGCAGAGCCCCACGCTGCTGCTGCACAAGGAGCTGAGCGAGGCCCTGGGCCAGATCGACGTGATCCTGGCCCACGACAGCGTCTCGGGGGCCTCGCCCACCGGCGGCTATCCCACCCTCAATGTCACCACCACCACCTCGGCCTCGGGCAACCGCAGCACCATCGCCGCGGGCAAGATCCCCATGGTCCAGTACATGGACGAGCGCAACGCCCAGGGCATCACCTGGGGTCGCCGCATCGGGGCGCACCTGCCCACCGTGGACCTCTCGCACTCCGTGGAGAAGGACTACTCATCCCAGGGCTTCGGGCTCTCCGACGCCTGGACCATGGCCCAGGGGCGGGGCACCCTCCACTACGGCCTGTCCTGGGCCGACGACACCGTGGCCCCGGTGACCAACACCCTGCGCCTGCCCAAGAAGACCCGGGGCTACGCTCTGGGCTGGACCTGGGTCTTGGGGTCCGAGGACCTGATCGACTTCAGCGCCTCCCGCATGAACCTGAGCGGCTACCTGGACGAGCCCTACCTGATCGTGACCGTGGGCAATGCCACCCAGGGCGAGCACCGGCCGGCCACCCGCGCCCGGGATGCCTTCCTGGTCAAACAGGCGCACTACTTCGAGTGGGACGGCGCCCTGAAGTCCTCCTACCGCTACTACACGGACGACTGGGGCATCAAGGCCCATACTCTGGATTTCACCTATGACCAGCACCTGGACGACGGCTGGATCCTGACCCCGCGGCTGCGGGGCTACACCCAGCGCGCCGCCTCCTTCTACGGCGCCCGGTTCGCGAACGCGCAGCCCTACATGTCCGCGGACTACCGGCTCTCGGCCTTCAGCAGCATCCTCCTGGGCTGTGCCGTCTCCGTGGACCTCACGCCGGGCCTCACGCTGAACCTGGGGGCCTCCTATCAGCTCCAGCAGGGCCATGACCAGGTGACACCCCTCAAGACCGCCGCCACCAGCGTCTCCCCCGCGGTCTTCGACGGACCGTCCACCTCGGCGGCGGATGTCAACGCCACCACCGTCACCCTCGGCCTCAAGTGGAAGTTCTGAGCCCGCCGGGGGAGCGCACCCTCTACACCCTCCGCTTCCCGCTCATGGGTGGGGAGGCGCTGCTGAAGTTCGTGGACAGCCGCGGGCAGGAGGCCGCCACGGGCCTGGGCCGGGAGGCGGTGGCCGAGGCCCGGCGCATCGAGGCGAAGTTCTCGCGCTACCGGGCCACCAGCGTGGTGGGCCGGATCAACGACGAGGCCGGCGGCGCGCCCCTGGCCGTGGATGAGGAGACCGAGGTCCTGGTGCGCGGGGCCCTGGAGCTGGCGGCCCTGACCGAGGGCCGCTTCGATCCCACGGTGGGCGTGCTGCGCCGGGCCTGGGACTTCAAGCAGGCGGTCGTGCCGACCCAGGAGGCCCTGGACGCGCTGCTGCCCCGGGTCGACCACACCGCCGTCGAGCTGACGCACGGCACCCTGCGCCTGGCCCGGGCGGCCATGGAGCTGGACCTGGGTGGCGTGGGCAAGGAGTACGCAGCGGATCGGGTGGCGGAGCTGCTCAAGGCCCGGGGCGTGGAGTCGGCCATGGTGAACCTGCTAGGGGATGTGCGCACCCTGGGCCGTCGCGGGGATGGCGCCCCCTGGATCATCGGCGTGCAGGACCCCCGGGACCGTCGCCGCTGCCGCTTCGCCATCCGCGCCAAGGCCGACTGCGGCGTGGCCACCTCCGGCGACTACGAGCGCTGCTTCGAGCTGGACGGCGTCCGCTACCACCACCTGCTGGACGCCACCACGGGCCACCCGGCCCGGGGCCTCGCCTCCGCCACGGTGGTGGCGCCCACGGCCTTCGAGGCGGGCCGCCTGGCCACGGCGTCCTTCCTGCTGGGGCCGGAGCGGGGGCTGCGCCTGCTGGAGGCGAGTCCCTCCGTGGAAGGCGCGCTCATCACCGACGGCGGGGAGATCCTGGCCACCTCCGGCCTGGCGCGCATCTCCGACCTCCCGGCCCGGGCCTGACATGCGCCGTGCCTGGCTGCTTTCCTGGTTTCTGGTTGCAGCCCAGGGCCTGTCGGCCGCGAGCTTCGATCCCGTGAAGGACGTGGCCGTGGCCCTGACCGGGGGCGTGCTGTCCCTGACCCTCCCGCCGGGCGTCCACCTCAAGGTCCGCACCTTCAAGGTCGGGCTGGTCTCCAGGGGGACGCTGACCTGCGGCCCGCTGCCCGCCGCCACGGAGCGGGATGACGCGGGGGACCCGATCCTGCGCGGCACCGTGCGCCTGCGCCTCGGCGGCCGCGGCCTGGAGGATCCCGCCCGCCTGCTCGTGACCTACCAGCCCTGCACGGAAGGGCCGGACGCCGTCTGCTTCCTGCCCGTGAAGCGGAACCTCGCCGCTCCGGCCGGAGAGCTTTCCGAAGCGCTCTAGCGGGACGGGATGTGCGAGCGGTCTGTGCGCCGGGCCTGGATGAAGCGGTGGATGGGCTCCAGGTCGGTGTCGGGCAGGGGGTGGAGCACGATGCCCAGGCGGGTGGGATGGTCCTGGCCCTCCAGGATGCTCAGGTGCCGCACCTCGCCGGGACAGTGGAGGATGGCCCCGTCCGGCAGCTCCGCGTCGATCTCCACGGAGGCGTGCAGGTCGACCAGCAGAGACTCCTCGAAGGCCAGACCCACGCCGGTCTCCGTGAGGTTCACCAGCAGGGCATCCAGCCGGCGGTCACCCAGGGTCACCCGGACCTTCAGGGGCGACTGGTCGGGGCCGGCCACCCGCATGTCGCGGCGGCGGTGCAGCTGGGCAGGCTCCTGGGGCCAGCGGAGGTGGAGCAGGGTGTGGCCCTCGTCGTCCTGGATGGGTGCGAGCAGCACGGACTCCAGGCTGAGGACTTCATCACCCAGCAGGATGGTGAGGGTCACGGGGGTGCCTTCCACCGGCACCAGGTCGCGGGCGTGCAATCCGGAGAGCGCGAGGGTGCGGCTGGCGAGGAAGCTGTGGATGCGCAGCTCCCCCAGCAGCCGGGAGTTGGCGCTGTGGAGGCGGAGGCTGGCCACCGCGTGGGTGAGCCGGGCCTGGATCAGGAACTGCTCAAGGACCGGAGCGGAGAGAGCGGATGCGTGGGACATGGGGAGAGAGCCTTTCAGATGCCCTGGTAGAGCCGGTCCGCCAGGTTTTGGTGCAGGCCGGCCTCAAGAATGGCCTTGGCTGCGCCTTTCACGTCGTAGTGGAGGCGGTGGAGCCTCAGCCGGTGGTGTTTGGGGTCGTAGGTCATGAAGGAGGCGCGGGGATCCCGGTCCCGGGGCTGCCCCACGGAGCCCGGGTTCGCCAGATAGCGGCAGTGGGGCTGGAGCTGGAACCACTCCCCCGGCTCCAGGGTGATCCAGTTCAGCTGGCTGCGGCCCTCGTCCAGCTCGAAGCAGCCGGGAATGTGGGTGTGCCCGAAGAAGCAGAGTGGACCGTGGAAGGCGTCGAAGGCCTGGCTGACCTCGCGGATGTGGAGCAGGTAGGCGTCCTCGTCCATGGGTGAGCCGTGGGCGATGAGGAAGTCGTCCCCCACCCAGAGCGGACCCTCCGGAGCCTCGGCCAGCAGGCGCCAGTTGTCCTGGCGCAGCCGCTCCCGGGTCCAGTCGGCGGCCAGCCGCGCGGGCGGGCTGAAGGTGCTGTCGGCGTCCAGGCCCGCACAGACCTTGTCGTGGTTGCCCCGCACCAGGAAACGGGGGCGCAGCTCGCGGACCTTGTCCAGCAGCTGGTTGGGGTGGGCGCCGTAGCCCACGAGATCCCCCAGCAGCACGAAGCGGTGGATGGCCCGCCTGCGGGTGAACCTCAGCACCGCGCGAAATGCGTGCAGGTTCGAGTGCAGATCGGAGAGGATCAGGTCCACTGGGTGCCTGGGAGTTGGCTACCAGTCTAGCAAGGCCGAGGCCAGTTCCCGAGAAGTGTGACCAAATGGGATGGCCATTGGCGCGAGGGACCAGGTCGGCACCCGAGCGGCCCAGTCGGCCATGAAGGCGGCGCGCTCCTGGGCCCGGGGCCGCCCGGGCGCCCCGGCCACGCGCTCCCAGGCCCGGTGCGGGGACTCCGCCAGCCACAGCGCGGCGGAGCCGCTGGCCGCCACGGCCGCGCGGCAGGCCGGATCCTCCCAGGCGCGGCCCAGGGCGAGGATGGCCGGAGCCGTGAGCCGTGCGGCCAGCTCCCGGGCAGCGCGGGCGCGCCCGGCCTCTGCGGCGGAGCTGGCGCTGGGCCCCTGCGGCGCCGCGAAGGCCGCGTCCAGGTCGTGGAAGGGCAGCCCCGTCCGCCGGGCCAGCTCCTGGCCGAGGGCGGTCTTCCCGGCGCCCCTGCCGCCCAGGAGGACGACTCCCTGGCCGGGCCGGAGCAGGGGACGGACGCGCCAGCGCTGCTGCTGCAGGGCCCAGCCCAGGGCGGCCGGATCCCCCGCGCGGTGCACCTCGCCCACCATGGCCAGGGCTTCGGCGCCGGCCGCGAAGCAGTCCGGGGCGTCGGCGGCGGTGAGGCCGCCGATGGCGATGGGGGCGATGCCCCGGGCGCGCAGGGCCGCGCAGCCCGCCCGCAGGCCCGCGAGGCCGATGGGCTCCGCGTGGTCGGCCTTGGTGGCGGTGCCGCGGAAGGGACCCACGCCCGCATGATCACAGCCGGCCGGGGGGGCGTCCCACTCGGCGGACTCGTGGGTGGAGGCGCCGAAGTGGCAGGCTGCCAGACCAGGCAGCCGCGCGGCCTCGGCCGCGGGCAGGTCCTCCTGGCCCAGGTGCAGGCCCCAGGGGGCGAGCCCCTCCCGGGCCGCCAGCAGCGCCAGGTCCGCCCGGTCGTTCACGCAGAGCAGCGGCCAGCCACCGTTGGCCGCGGCCTCCGCCAGGGCCGCCCGCAGCTCCACCCACTGGGCCCGCGAATCCAGGGGCTTGCCCCGGAACTGCACCAGCGGAAAGCCGGCCTCCCCCAGCCGGCGAACCTGCGCCGACAGAGACTCCCCCCGCGAGGCGTCCGTGATCGGATAGAGCGGCGGCAGCTGCAGCATCCCACCAGCTTACAGCCCGGACTCGGAGGATCCGAATAGAACCAAGGGAGCAAAAAGAACAACTGAGCCAACGCGAAGACGCGAAGAAGAACGAAGAGAAGCCGGTTCAAGCTGAAGGAAGCATGAGCCCTTTGCTTCCCTTTTCGCTATTCTTCGCGTCTTAGCGTTGAATCATTTTCATGAAGCCTACGCGGCCTCGCCCTCGGCGAACTGGAGGCGGACGAGCTTGGCGTAGACGCCGTCCTGGGCGATGAGGCCGTCGTGGGTGCCGCGCTCGACGAGGACGCCCTGGTCCAGCACCCAGATCTCGTCGGCGTCGCGGATGGTGGAGAGGCGGTGGGCGATGGTGAAGGTGGTGAGCCGGTGGCTCACGCGCTCGATGACCTTCTGGATCTTGGCCTCGGTCTCGGAGTCGATGTTGGCGGTGGCCTCGTCCAGCAGCAGGACCGCGGGCTCGAGGTAGAGCATGCGGGCGAAGGCCAGGAGCTGCCGCTCGCCGGCGCTGAGCTTCTGGCCGCGCTCGCCCACCTGGGTGTCCAGGCCCTCGGGCAGGCGGTCCACCAGATCCTTGAGCTGGCTCTGGTCCAGCACGGCGTCCAGGCGGGCCTCGTCCAGGGGCCGGTCCAGCACGATGTTGTCCCGCAGGCTGCCGGAGAAGACGAAGACGTCCTGCAGCACGAGGCCGAAGAGGGCCCGCAGGCTCCGCAGCTTGAGCTGGCGCAGGTCCTTGCCGTCCACGGTGATGCGACCCTGGCGCACGTCGTAGAAGCGCATGAGCAGGTTGATGATGGTGCTCTTGCCAGCGCCGGTGTGGCCCACCACCGCGACGCGGCGGCCCCGGGGGATGACGCCGCTGAGGCCGCGCACGACCTGGCGGCCGCCCTCTTCGTAGGCGAAGGTGACGTCCTCGAAGCGGACCTCGCCGCGGAACCTCGCGTCCTGCGCGTCCGGGGCCTCGGGGATCGCCTCCTCGTTGTCCAGCAGCCGGAAGATGCGCTCGCTGGAGGCCAGGGCGGTCTGCATCACGTTGTAGCGCTCGGCCAGCTCGCGGATGGGCCGGAAGAAGCGACCGGACTGCTGGATGAAGGCCAGCAGCAGGCCCCAGGTGATGGCGCCCGCCTGGAGCTTGAAGCCCGCGTAGAAGATCAGGGCCGCCAGGGTGCCGGAGGTGATGAACTCCACCACCGGGAAGAAGACGGCATAGGCGAAGATGGTGCGCAGGAAGGCCTGGAAGTAGTCCTCGTTCAGGGTCTCGAAGGCCCCGCGGCTGCGGGCCTCCTGGCCGTTCACCTGCACCAGGCCCATGCCCGAGATCTGCTCCTGCAGGAAGGCGTTGATGGATGCGTAGCGCCGCTGGGTCTCCCGGAAGGCCTCGCCGGCGCGACGCCGGAAGACCTCCGTGGCCACCAGCAGGAAGGGCAGGATGCCGAGCGCCACCAGGGCCATGCCGGCGTGGGTCCAGAACATCCAGCCCACGATCGCCAGCAGGGAGAGCGCATCCCCGACGATGGCAACGAAGCCCGAGGCGAACATCTCGTTGAGGTTCTGCACGTCGCTGGTGACGCGGGTCATGAGGCGGCCCACGGGGTTGCGGTGGAAGAAGTCCGTGCTGCGTCCCATGAGGTGGGCGAAGAGCTGCACGCGCAGGTCGAGCATGGCCCGCTGCCCGACCCGGGCCAGCAGGAAGTAGCGGGCGAAGCTCACCAGGAAGCCAGCGATGAGGATGCCGAAGAAGCCGGCCACCAGCGGCGCGGCGCCCCGGAGGCTGCCCGAGCCCATGAAGCGGTTGATGAGGCGCAGGGTCAGCTCTGAGGGCAGCACCTCCAGGAAGGCGCCCAGGGTCATGAGCACCAGGAGGGCCAGCAGGGAGGCCCACTGGGGCCGCAGATAGCCCGCAAGGCGCCACAGGAGCGCGTGGCGCATGGGACGGTCGTCCACGCGATCGGACCGGAAGAAGGCTCCCTGTTCTGACATGGGAACATTGTCCCACATCTGGCCCCAGGGATGCTGCGCCTCGCCGGAATGGGGCCCGACCTGTAAACTGGAGCTTCCGCTGGAGACCCCATGAGTCCTTGGACCTACTTCCTAGTCGCGGCCAGCCTCCTGGCCCAGGCCCCCCCCCTGGCCAGTGTGGAGAAGCAGGCGGAGGCGCGGCTCCGGAAGGACGTCACCTTCATGGCCGCCCCGGCCCAGAAGGGGCGGGGCAATGGCTATCCGGAGCTCGAGCTCGTGGCGAAGCGGATCGAGGGCGAGCTGAAGGCCCTGGGTCTGAAGACCCAGGTGCAGCACTTCCCCTTCATCGCCAAGGTGGTCCGCGAGCGCCAGGAGGCCTCCCTGCTGCACGGGGACAGCCTCCGCCCGCTGGTGTGGGGCAAGGACATCGAGGCCCTGGGGCTCAGCGCGGACGCGGGCTTCCGGAACCGGCCCCTGGCCTTCCTGGGCTACGGAGTGCAGATCCCCGGCGGCTACGACGATCTGGCGGGCATCGACCTCAAGGGTCACGTGGCCGTGATCGCCCGGACCGTGCCTGATCTCGACATCTTCGCCCACCTGCCCAAGGGCGACCGCAGCCTCCTGGCCCGCCTGAAGCGGCTGGAGGCCGCCAAGGTGGCCGGCGTCATCGTGCTCGAGGAGAACGGCGTGCGGTCCCTGCTCCGCGAAGAGGGGCCCGTGAAGATCGAGATCCCCGTGGTCGGCATCACCGCCGAGGCCCTGGCCGCCAGCTGCGGCGACCTCGTGGGCCGCCTGAAGGTCATCAAGGACACGGGCAAGCCCGCCAGCCAGGACTTCGTACTGGCCCCCTGGACCGCCCTGAACCTGGACCTGAAGCTGCAGCGCGAAGAGGGCCAGGTGCCCAACGTGGTGGCGGTCATCCCCGGCCGGGACCCGAAGCTGAAGAAGGAGTTCATCGCCCTGGGCGCGCACATGGACCACCTGGGCATGGGCGAGCGCCACAGCATGGGCGGCGCCGAAGCGCGCGGGCTGATGCACCCCGGCGCCGACGACAACGCCTCCGGCACCGCCATGGTGGTGGAGCTGGCCCGGCAGCTGAAGAACGCGCGGCCGAAGCGGTCCATCCTGCTGCTGCACTTCGGCGGGGAAGAGGAGGGCCTGCTGGGCTCCCAGTACTGGGTGCAGCACCCGACCCAGCCTCTGGAGTCCGTGAAGTTCATGCTCAACTTCGACATGGTGGGTCGCCTGGATCCCAAGGCCCCCAAGCTCATGATGGGCGGCCTGGGCGCGCCCAAGACCGCCGTGGACGCGGCCCAGAAGCTCGCGCCCAAGGACTTCGCGGTGAGCGCCGACGTGGGCGCCAGCGTGGGCGGCTCGGACCACATGACCTTCTCGCAGGCCAAGATCCCGACCTTCTTCTTCTTCACCGGCATCCACGGCGAGTACCACCGGCCCACGGATACTGCGGACCTGATCAACTATGCGGGCATGGCGCGCCTCGCCACCTTCGGCAAGAGCATCACGCTGGACCTGGCCAACGCGGAGACGGTGCCCGCCTGGGACGCCGAGACGGCGAAGATCCCCACCAAGGGCGACGGCGGGCCCATGCGCATCGCCTTCGGCACCCTGCCGGACTACGCGGACAACTCCAAGGGCTTCCGCATCAACGGTGTCACCAAGGGCTCCACCGCCGAGACCATCGGCATGCAGCAGGGCGACATCATGATCCAGTTCGGGGACAAGCCCGTGAAGAGCATCTACGACTTCATGGGGGCTCTGGGCGCCTTCAAGCCCGGCGACAAGGCTGTCATCCAGTGGCTGCGCGGGGACCAGCTCATGAAGGCCGAAGCCACCCTCAAGGGTCGCCAATGAGGCTGGCCACGCCATCCGGGTTCGCCACGGAAGTCTTCCTCCTGGAAGCGCCCGATCGGGAGCTGCTGCCCGAAGGCGCCTGGACGCTGGTGGGAGATCGCGCCTTGCGCGAGGCCTGGCTGGCCGCGGGCATGCCGGAGCCGCCCCAGGCCCTCTGGGTCTCGGTGCCCGAGGAGGAGAAGCGCATCCAGGCGGTGATCCCCTGGCTGGAGCACTGGGCCCGGGCCCCCTTCCACCGGGACCTGACGGTGGTGGCGGTGGGCGGCGGTGTCCTCTCGGACCTGGCCGGCCTGGCGGCAGCCCTCTACCTGCGCGGCGTGGCCTGGCAGGTCTGGCCCACCACGGTCCTGGCCATGGCGGACGCCGCCCTGGGCGGCAAGTGCGGGGCTGACCTGGATTCCGGCAAGAACCTGGTGGGCGCCTTCCATGCCCCCCGCCGGCTGGTGGCCTGCACGGGCTTCCTGGCCTCGCTGCCGGCGCGCCAGACCGAGAATGGCCGCTGGGAGCTGGTGAAGACCGCCCTCATCCAGGGCGAGCTGGGCTGGGCCGAGGAGATGCTGCTGGACGGACCGGTGCGCTTCGGCTGGATGGAGCGCGCCCTGGCCTTCAAGGCCGGTGTGGTCCACCGGGATCCCCGGGAGTCCGGCGAGCGCCGCCTGCTGAACCTGGGCCACACCCTGGGGCATGCCCTGGAGGCGGCCTCGGGCTATCAGCTGCTGCACGGCGAGGCGGTGGGCCTGGGCCTGCTGGCCGCCTGTCTGCTGGCCGAGGCGCAGGGCCTCAAGCCCTTCCCGGCCCCTCTGCTGGTGGCCATGGCCCAGCGCCTGGCGCCGCTGGCTCCGCAGGTGGCGCCGTGGTCCGCCTGCCTGCCGCTGCTGGCGCGGGACAAGAAGGCCCGCCGCACCGCCGAGTCCGGCCCGGGGGCGGAGATCGAGATCCACTGCATCCTCCCGCGGCCCGGGGAGGCGGCCATCCAGCGCCTCCTGCCGCCGGGCATCTGGGAGGCCTCCCACGCCCGGCTGCTGTCGATGCTCCACCAGGAGTCTGCCCGTGCGTGACCTCCGGCTCCCGCTCCTCGCCCTGCTCCTGGCCGTGGCCCCCGCTTCCGCCGAGGATGTCCGGGGCCTCATGCTCCAGGCCCGGGCCCTCCAGCTGCGGGGTGGGGGCGGCGATCCCAAGGCCGCCGCGGCGCTCTACCGCCGGGTGCTGGCCCAGGTGCCCGAGAGTGCCGAGGCGAACCTCCGGCTCTCCGAGGCCCTCCAGGAGGCGGAGGACCCCGACAGTGCCGTGGCCCCGGCCCGGCGGGCCGTGGAGCTGGCGCCCCAGAATGCCGAGGCGCAGGCCCACCTGGCGCTGCTCCAGTACCAGCGCATGCAGAAGGACCCGTCCGTGGGGCCGCAGGCCGCCAAGGAGCTGCGGGCCGCCACCCGGCGGCTGCCCCAGGACCCGGAGCTCTGGGCCCGGCTGGGCGAGGTCTCCGAGCAGCTGAAGGACGGGGAAGGGGCCATGAAGGCCTGGCTGCGCCTGGGCCGGATGCGCCCCGGCTACACGCCCGCCTGGGAGCGGGCCCTGATCCACGCCCGGGCCGCCCAGAACTACGAAGGGAAGCGGGAGGCCCTGCTGGCGCTCAACGCCCGCGGCCCCGAGGACCGGCACCTGCGTCTGCTGGAAGAGCTGGCGCGGGAGCAGATCAGGCTGGGCTACCTGGCCCATGCCGAGGAGAGCTTCCTGCTGCTGGCCCGGAACCTGCCCCAGGAACCCGGGCTCTGGGAGAACGTCTCCCTCATCCGCATGCAGACCGCGCGCTTCGCCGAGGCGCTGGAGACCCTGGCCCGGGCCGAGGCCATCCAGGGCAGCACCAACCTGACCTTCCACACCGCCCGGGCGCTCATGAACCTGGGCCGCTTCGCCGAGGCCGAGGCCCGGCTGAAGGAGCTGGTGGCCAAGCCCATCGAGGCCGAGATGATCGGCGACGGCGCCCACATGCTCTACGCCGAGGCCCTGCTCCTGCAGGGCAAGGGCCGGCTGCTGCTGACCTTCCTCCAGGAGCGGCCGCCCCGGCCGCGCACGGACGCCGAGGCGCAGGTCTTCAAGGTCCAGGCCCACGTCAGCCATGACGACTGGCCGAACGCGCTGGCCGCCCTGCGCGAGGGGATCGCCCGCTACCCCCTGGTGCCCTTCTTCAAGCAGGCGGCCAAGCTGCCCCCGAACTACCTCGAATACCGCTTCTTCTCCCGGAAGGAGGCCCGCGCCGCCGTGGAGCAGCTCCACCTGGAAGGCATGGCCGCCCTCTGGCAGGAGTTCCAGCGCTGGGACAAGTGTCTCGAGGCCCTGGAGCGGGCCCGCCGCCTGGTGCCCGTCCGCAGCGTCGACAGCCTCATCCTCCAGAGCCAGGCCCTGGACCAGCTCGACCGGCACGCGGAGTCCCTGGCCGTGCTGCGTGAGGCGCAGGCCCTGGAGCCCGCCAACGCCCTGGTCCAGAACAACCTCGGCTACCTGCTCCTGGAGCAGGGGGTCGAGCTGAAGGAGGCCGCGGCGCTCATCGAGGCCAGCGCCAAGGCCACGCCGGACAATGGCAACGTGGTGGACAGCCTGGGCTGGGCCCAGTTCAAGCTCGGCCGCGTCACCGAGGCCGAGACCACCCTGCGGCGGGCGGTGGAGCTGAGCCCCTTCAGTCCCGAGGTCCGCTCGCACCTCGGCGATGTCCTGCTGAAGCAGGGCAAGCTGACCGAGGCCGCCGAGCAGTGGGAGCGCGCCCTGGCCTTCGTGTTCCCGGAGCGCTCGGTCCTGGAGAAGCGCCTGGGCGACCTCCGGGTGCGCATCGCCAAGGAGGCCGCGGCGAAGCTGGAGGCCGCGACCGCCGAGGCCGAGCCGAAGGCCGCCGCCCCGGAGGACGACGAGGAGGAGGACTGATGCTCCTCCAGGCCCCTCCGGCCCTCACCGAAGCCGCGCCGCTCAAGGCCCCGGTCCGCGCCATGTACGGGTGGGGCTACTCGGGTGCGGACGGAGAGGGGGTCGGCACCCTGAGCCTGCTCATGGAGCCCACCAGCGGCAAGCTCATCCTGGAGCTGCACGCCCAGGGCGAGCGGCTGCTGCTGCTGGAGGGCGACCGGGCAGCGGGCTACCACCTGCTCGCCCCGCGCCAGAAGCTCGACCAGCGCGCCGCCACCCTGGCGGCCCTGCCGCTGCCCTTCCTGCCCCAGACGCCGAGCGTCGAGGCCCTCCTGCGCCTCCTGCGCACCGGCGAGGGCACGGGCGTGTCCGTGACCAAGAAGGACGCCACCGGGCCGCTGAAGCTGCACTGGCAGGGCAAGGACCCCCGCGGCAAAGACCAGCACGTCTGGCTCGACCGCAAGAGGTGGGAAGACCCCAGGTGAAGCCCGAGTGGGCTGTGGAGGAGAAAAGGCTCACCACTAAGACCACGAAGAAAAGCGGAAAAGCAAATTAACCACAAAGAACACAAAGGGCACAAAGAAAGGCAGGTCTGCCCTTTTTGTGTTCGTTGTGTTCTTTGTGGTAAAAAAAACCTTGGGGTGATGCCGGGCGCAGCGGGCTGGCTGGCAGTGATCCAGGTAATGGGGCCGCGGTTGGCGGCGTGCTGGGCGGCTCGGAGCGGGGCCTGGGTGAGTCGCTACACTTGAGTTTTACTGCGGTCTCCGCCAACCCGTGGAACGACATGCCTGAGCCCAAGACCGAACGTGAAGCCAACCTGCGGATCCTCTCCGCGGTCGGGTTCACCTTCGTCGCCTACTTCTGCATCGGCGTCCCCCTGGCGACGCTCCCGTCCTACCTGCATCTCCAGCTTGGGATCAGCACCGGCCTCGCGGGCCTCCTGGTCAGCCTCCAGTACGTCGCCACCTTCGCCAGCCGGCCCCAGGCCGGCCGCCTTTCGGACACCATCGGCCCCCGGCAGACCGTCCGCTACGGCCTGCTCGCCTGCGCGGCCAGCGGGGTCCTGATGGCGCTGGCGGCCCTGCTGCGCCACTCCCTCTGGCTCAACCTCGGCATCCTGGCCCTCAGCCGCCTGGCCCTCGGCACGGGCGAGAGCCTTTGCTCCACCGGGGCCACCCTGTGGGGCATCGCCCGCGTGGACGGCCAGCACACGGCGCGGGTCATCTCCTGGAACGGCGTCGTCACCTACGCGGCCCTCGCCATCGGCGCCCCCCTGGGGGTCGTGGCCACGGCCCACTGGGGCTTCACGGCGGTCGGCGTCATCATCTTCGCCATCTGCATGGTCAGCTACCTCGCTGCCACCCGCATGGCCCCCACGGCGCTCTTCCAGGGCCAGCGGGTGTCGAGCGGGCACATCTTCCTGCGGGTCACCCCCTATGGCCTCGCGCTCGCGCTCGGGGGGACCGGCTTCGGCGTGATCGCCACCTTCATCACGCTCTACTTCGCGAGCCGGGGCTGGCCGGGCGCCGCGCTCTCGCTCTCGATCTATGGCCTCAGCTTCGTCGGGATGCGGCTGCTCTGCGCCCCGTACATCAACCGATTCGGGGGCTTCCGGATCGCCATCGCCGGCTTCCTCCTCGAGGTCGCCGGGCTGCTCCTGCTTGGGCTCGGCCCCTCGCAGCGCCTCGCCTTCCTGGGCTGCGCGCTGACGGGGATGGGCTTCTCGCCCATCTTCCCCTCCCTCGGGGTCGAGGCCACGAACCGCTTTCCCGCCTCGGTGCGGGGCTCGGTCATCGGGCTCTACAGCGCCTTCGCCGACCTCTCGCTCTTTCTCGCGGGCCCCCTCGCCGGTCTGGTCATCGGCGGCTTCGGCTATGCGACCGTCTTCCTCCTGACGGCCGGCGCCGTCGCCCTGGCCCTCGCCGCCTGCCTCTGGCTCGCCTCGACGGCGCTGCCGCCACGACCCCCGGACCCGTCGCCCTCCGGGTAGGGTCCGGCGTGCCCGTGCTGGCCAGGGCTGGCGGCACCAGCGTCAGGCCAGGCGGGGCTTCCGGAGACGGACCGTGTCGCCTGCCGCGGGATCGAGGCCCAGCACGTCCAGCGCCCCGAGCAGCGAGACGACACCGATGAGGAGGAAGGCGATCCGGAAGTGGCCCAGGGGGATTAGGCCCGGAGCCGCGTCCGGGCTCAGCAGGCCCGCGATCCGGAGCGCCACGGCGCCCAGGGCGACCCCCATGGCCAGGAACAGCTGCTGCACCAGGTTGAACACGGTGTTGGCCCCGCTCATCCAGTCCTCGGGCACCTCGGAGAAGGCCAGGGTGCTGATCGCCGTGAACTGCATGGAGCGGGTCAGGCCGCTGGCGAAGAGCAGGGCGACCATGACCGGCACCGGCGTGGCGGGGGTCAGCAGGGCGCAGGCGAAGGTGATGCCGGCGTTCAGGCCGCCGTTGACCAGCAGCGTGGTGCGGAAGGAGAACCGGCGCAGGATGGGTGTGGTCACGGCCTTCATGACCAGGTTGCCGGCGAAGACCGCCAGCACCAGCAGTCCCGCCACGAAGCCGTTGAGCCCGAAGCCGAGCTGGAACAAGAGCGGCAGCAGGAACGGGAGGGCGGCGATGGCCATGCGGTAGCAGGCGCCGCCCCGGATGGTCACCGTGAAGCTGCGGATAGCCATGGCCCGCAGGTCCAGCAGGGGGTGCGCCTGCCGCCGGGCATGGTGCCACGCGGCCCACCCGAGGGCGGCGATGCCCAGCAGGGCCGCTGCCACGGTGCCGCGGGAGGCCTGGTCCCGGCTCACCAGCTCCAGCCCGTAGACGAGGGCGAAACAGGCCGCGCCGGTGAGGACGAAGCCGACGCCGTCGAAGGGCCGCGCCGGCTCTCGGCCCCGGGGCAGCAGCCGGAGCGCCGCCACCAGTGCGGCGAGCCCCAGCGGCACATTGAGGAAGAAGATCCAGTGCCAGGAGGCGTAGGTGGCGATGAAGCCGCCCAGGGGCGGGCCCAGCAGCGGCGCGGCCAGGCCCGGCCAGGTGATGGTGGCGATGGCGTGGATCAGCTCGGGCTTCTCCGTGGTCCGCAGCACGGCCAGCCGGCCCACGGGCACCATCATGGCTCCGCCCGCTCCCTGCAGGATGCGGGCGAGGGTGAACGCGGGCAGCGTCCGGCACAGGCCGCAGAACACCGAGGCCGCGGTGAAGATGGCGATGGCGCCGGCGAAGACCGTGCGCAGGCCGTAGCGGTCCGCCAGCCACCCGCTGGCGGGGATCAGGGCCGCGAGGGTCAGCAGGTAGGCGGACACCCCGATGTTCAGGTCCAGGGCGGGGACATGGAAGGTCCGCGCCAGCTGCGGCAGGGCCGTGACGATGACCGTGCCGTCCAGGTTCTCCATGAAGAAGGCTCCGGCGACCAGGAGCGCCACGGCGGAGCCGCGCGACATGGATGGCTTCAATGCGGACATGTCCCAAAAATACGCCTCCTCGCTGAATCGTGTGGGTAACCCCAATTGCTGCTGATGGCGTTTGAGGGGGCGATGTGGGAATCGCGCAGCGATTTCCAGCCGAAGGCCAGGGTGTGGGAAGGACGCGGACCCGAAGGGCG
>Ga0208507_1000271_pt1 | contig 35787 bp, 53 predicted proteins | sample CryBogCBH12Aug01_FD_184626 | JGI IMG/M metagenome (GOLD analysis project Ga0208507, IMG submission 184626) | Freshwater microbial communities from Crystal Bog, Wisconsin, USA - CBH12Aug09.1 (SPAdes) (version 2) | ecosystem: Environmental > Aquatic > Freshwater > Lake | place: Crystal Bog...
TAAACAGCAAGCACTTGATATAGAAGAATGGAAACGCAAGTACAAAGATATGCACAATTTGGCAACACAGGCAATGAGCAAAGTACATCAATTAGAAAAAGAGGCACAAATGAACAATAAACCAGTAGCGTGGATGGCGGCTAACGAATTACTTTTTAGTGTGGTTAAAGACGAGATTTACCATATTCCACTCTACACCCATCCAGTAAAAGAACTAACAGATGAAAAAATAACCGCAATATCCAAAAAGATATTTAAAGACTACAAGAACTTTCACCACTACCAAATTGACTTTGCAAGAGCAGTAATAAAGGAGGTAAGTGCGAAATGAACGGATACTGGTGTGTTATTTGTATGCAATTTTTGCCGAGCATTGATGGTGTAATTATTCACGATGATGTAGTACATCCTGACGATATGAACTTTGAGGAAACAGAACAATGAAACCAATAGCATGGATTGCCGTAGGCGACAACACAAGCGTATTTTTTGATTTAGATTGTGCTTTGGCAATTGATGAAAACCCAACACCACTTTACACCCATCCAGCAAAAGAACTACACCTATCACTTCAAAAAAGTAAAGAAACAGGTGAACTATTAGCCGTTACTTATACAGATGATGAGCATAGGATTGTGGAAGTGTTATGGCAAAAACCAGAGCCAAAACCTAATATTGAAAAGTTTTTTATATTAGAAGCAAACCCAATACTAGGGCTTAGATTAAATGAAATTGCTGGTTTTAAAAAGCAACCACATGAAGACTGGATTAGAGTGGTTTTTGATGGAGAAACATTCAAAATGAAATTTGCAGAGGTGTTGAAATGAACGCAAATGAATTAGCTGATAAACAAGCCTTTGAAACTGGTGAATTAACTATGTGGATTAGGCATGAAACTGCCACCATGCTACGCCAGCAACAAGCTGAAATAGAAGCGTTGAAGATATTAGTAGATGAACTCGCTGGCTACAAAGCGTCTTATGAAAACGGCATAAGAATGGAGGATGGCTATGGACTCAACTAACAAGCCTTACGGCTGGGTTAAAAATGGCGAATATGTTTTATACATAGACAAGCCTGATAGCGTATTTAATTATATTCCACTCTATACCCATCCGTATAAGCCATCAAAATCAGAGGTAGATGCTTTATTAGATAACGCAGACTATGTGGTTGGAATAATGCGTGAAGAAATTGAAGAATGGAAACGCAAGTACAAAGATATGCACAACTTGGCAACACAGGCAATGAGCAAAGTACATCAATTAGAAAAAGAGGCAAGCGAGAAATGACCACCTTCACCACACAAGACCGGCAAGATGCGCAACGTATCCCGTTGACTGATGAGCAGTGTATGGAAATCTACAAACAAACTCAAGAGTATGTAGACCAATGCTGGGAGATAGCCAAACACAAATACTTCCCAATTGAAATCGCCCGCGCTATCGAGCGAGCCCACGGAATAGGGGAATAGGATGAAAGCGTTTCCAGCATCAAGTAAATACAATGACAAATGGAATGGCATGGATTTGCGTGACTACTTTGCCGCTAAAGCCATGGAGGCAGACATATCAAATTGGAGCCCAGAAAATGCAAAGACCAGAGACGTTGAGTTTTGGGGCTATGAGAAGATAGCAGACCGAGCATACACAATGGCTGATGAGATGATTAAAAGACGCACCCACGGAATTGTAGAATAGACTATGAAATCACAACCGAAGCGTGAAGGCGAGCCAGTGGCTTTTGATATTGGTGATATGAACCTTGAGATATATCCGATTATGACATCATTCTCAAAAGCAATCGAATACACCTATGTTGAACGTCGTGTGCCTGAAGAATTAGAAGACGAGGCGCATGAACTGATTGACAACTGGCTGAAATCAAAAGGCTATGATCCGGAGGAGATATGAATACTAAACTCTACGTGTGGTGGGTCAGGTTGCAGGCAAACCACATGCCATGGACCAAGCTGTACAAGTACCGAGTGCGTGAGTGGGATAATATGCAAAGAACACAAAATTATCTCAACAGCTACTGGGCAAGCGGGCACAAAGGGAATTTAAACAGGGCAGAGTATGAAGAAAGAATTAAAAAGGCAATGGAGGAATACAGTAAATGATTGACTACATCATCGGCATCATCATCGGCTTTACTGCCTGCCTTGTACTTAGGCCACGGGGTAAAGACGAACAAGAACAGCAACGCATATACGACGAACGATATGAGAAGTACCAAGAAGAAATCAAGTACTACAAATCACTATGCAAATGGCATGTTAACCAAAGGAACCAAAATGGCAACAAAGAAAATCAAAGTAGTTGAGCCGGCAGTACAAGAAAAGTCAGGTAAAGTAATATCCGACTCTAAAGGGTATAGCCACACTGAAATTGAAAAGAAAGCTGGCCGTAAAAAACACCAAGATAAGCGTGGATTCTTATTATCCAACGGAGAGTTTGCAAATCGTGAAAAAGCTGCTAAAATAGCAAAAGCCGCCGGAGAAGTTAAAAAGCCCGGTAAAAAGCTACATTCACACGAACTACGTGAAAGCCTTGGTATTAAGAAAGAACCAAAATGACAACGCACGACGGTGGCAAGGGAGATAAACAAATTTCCCCAGCAGACAAAGAACAGTTTGATAAAAACTGGAACAAAATATTTAATTCCGAAAAATGTATTGACTACGACCAAGAGGCCGACAATGACAACATCCAAATCCTTGCCACAATCCCCTTTGGTAGATAAGCCGTATTATATAGCTGATACAGGACACTTTGGCATTAAGATTAAGGTATGCTTTTCTGATGCTGCTTTTCAGGAAGCGGTTAAAGATTCCAAAATTACAGCTAAACATACCGCATTGGACATTGGGCTAGCTGAGTCACACTTCATACAACAAGAGGGCACACAGTTTGCCATGTTAGGTGTTGTGTTTAATTATGAAGATATGGCAAAGCTAGACTCGTTAGAACGCATGGGTATTATCTACCATGAAGTTTCTCACACAACAACCCATGTGTTTGAGTACGTAGGTGAAACAAACATTGGCGACGAATCACGCTCCTATTTAGGGGAGCATATTTTTAAACAAGTATTCGCAATCTATGCGACGGAGGATGAAAAACGTGAGTGTGCTAGAAAAGGAAATAGAAAAACATCTAGTCAAACAGATAGTGAAGTCATCGGGGCGCTCTTACAAATGGCAGAGCAGCATAACGGGAGTGCCGGATCGGATAGTATTTCTAAACCAAAAAGTGTACCTCGTAGAACTAAAAACAGCGACAGGGGTGCTGAGTCCAAGACAAGTGCTCGTATTCGACGAGCTGGGTGAGCAGGGATTTCCGGTTCACATTTTACGAAGCAAAGAAGACGTTGAGGACTTTATAAATGCAGCAATTAAACCCTAAAACCGGACTTCCTTATAAAAGTACACCAAAAGAACGTGAACTTGCTAAAGGATATAGAATTGCCGCTAAACAAACTGTTAGTGGAAGGGCCGTTGTTTTAGTAAATAATGCAAGATCTAGGTCTTTAAAAAAGAACATATCTATGGAAGTTTCTCAACCATGGGTGGAAAAACATTTAGAACGGGGAACATGCGAGTTAACTGGATTACATTTTAATTTAGCACCACCACCAAATGAAGTGACACGAAGACACGATGCTCCATCTTTAGACCGCATAGATAAAGACAAACCATACACCGAAGATAATACCCGTGTTATACTGTGGGCAGTAAATTGTGCGTTGTCCGAATATGGAACAGATACAATGCTACCAATTTTAAAAGCAATGGTGACCGGAATAGAAAATGCTAAAAAGAACTCAACTGCACCAGTATCAACAGGATCTATTACACAAAGCCAAGTCAATATCAAACCTAGGCCTATTTCTCCCTCCAGGCCTGGGCAAGACTACAACCACGCTGACTATCATAGCGGAGCAATTCAAGGGCAAGACGTTGGTCATAGCGCCCAAGAGAGTGGCAGAGACAGTTTGGGACGCCGAAGTAAAGAAGTGGGAACACCTAAAGCACCTAAAAGTATCAAAGATAATGGGAAACCCCCAAACCCGAATATCTGGCCTTAACGCAAATGCTGATATTTATCTTATTAACTTGGAAAATGTAGCATGGTTATTCGAGAATCATCCAAACCAATTTCAGAACCTAGTGATAGACGAGAGCAGTCGTTTCAAAGACAGCTCAACCAAGCGATTCAAAGCATTGAAGAAGCAACTAAAAGGCTTCAATCGTCGTATTATCCTTACTGGTACGCCAACCCCACAGGGGGTAGCGGATCTATGGGCGCAGGTGGGCATATTGGATTTAGGACAACGGCTGGAAACAAGCCTGACGAAGTTCAGGGATAAGTATTTACAACCAGATCAATTTAACAGACACACCCGCGTGGTGTATTCATGGAAACCAAAAAGTGGTGCCGCTAAAGTTATTCAAGATAAGATTTCGGATATTTGTTATTCGCTTAAAGCTGAGGATTATTTGCAACTCCCTCCGCTTACAAGCCTTCATCACAAAATTGAGCTCGACCCACAAGTAAGAAATAAATATGACACACTTAGAAAAGACATGGTCGTTGATATCAAAAAAGAAAAAATCACAGCTCCAACAGCAGCGGCACTGGCGAACAAGCTCCTGCAATTCACATCGGGAGCGGTCTATAACGAAGACGGAGAAGCACAAGAAGTACACCGCTCTAAACTGGAACGTCTTGAGTCGCTCATGGAAGAATCTTCCAGCCCCACACTTGTCTTCTACCATTTCAAGCACTCCCTCCAGCGGATACGTCTTCAATTCCCAGAGGCGGTGGTCTTGGACGATGACAACATTGCGGCGTGGCGCCGTGGCGAGATTCGTATGCTGCTTGCCCACCCGCAGAGCGGCGGGATTGGGCTTAATCTACAGTGCAACGTTGGAGACACAGCACAGACAGTCTGGTTCGATCTCCCATGGAGCTCAGAAAACTATATCCAGGCGAATGCTCGGATCTACCGCCAAGGGCAAGAAAAACCGGTTATCATACATCATTTAACTATATCTAATAGCGTGGATGAAAGAGTAGTAGCAGTATTAGAAGGCAAAATAACTTTACAAGAGGCAATCCTAGAATCACTTCAATTATGACAACAAAAATTCAAGCAGTAGCACCACGTTTATCGGATGAAGATCCAGATCCAATTGAACAAGACGAAACAGAAGGCATAGCTTCTAGTATTGTAGAAGGATCAGGTTGGCTACCATGGGATGCTGAAGACATCTCGGATATAAAACGACTAATAGCAAAAATGCCAGAAAAACAACGTAAAGTTTTAGATGCTTTCTTACAAGGTTTCAGTTATAATGATATGAGAATGACCGAAAAAACTTGGCGTTATCACTTTAACGCTGGGATTGAATTTATTAAACAGGAACTTAAACTATGAGTATTTTTATTGTAGAACATGAAGTTAAAGGCCAATCCTTGTTTGATACCATACGTGGTGTAGAGGACATTGATATTTCTATGTTTGAGCCAATTAAAACATTATGGGTTTGTGATAACGAGACAGAAGTCATGGCTGTAGAAGAAGAGTTAAGGAGAAAGCATGCACGACCCAGTTAATCAACCCAAGCATTACACAAGCCACCCCTCTGGAATTGATTGTATTCAAATTACAGAACACATGGGATTTAACCTCGGCAATGCTATTAAATATATTTGGCGCGCAGATTTAAAAGACGACGCCATGGAAGACTTACGAAAAGCACGTTGGTATATCGAACGTGAAATTACAAAAAGAACCAAACCCGTGTTTCACGAAATGGTAGACTGGGGTAAATATGTTAAACAAGTTGAAGAGGAGTGCGGCAAATGATGATAGAAATTGACGACGATATTGTCGATGATATTACAAGAATGTGTTTGGCAAATAGTTATGTCGGTATTGCAGACATGATGAAGAACCCAACAGCATGGCACGAAGATGATGTTGCGTCTTGGAAAGAATTACTTCCAGCAATGAAGATTGTCGGTGCTTGGTATAGCGTTGATTTTAACGCCGATATTAAAAAGGCTAAGAAAAGAAAATGAATCCTAAAGTAGATTTAGAATCCGCCATCATGCTGGCATGGCAAACCAGTGAAGATATCGACCTATTATTTAAACATTACGGCGACCACCCGGTCCCAATGAGTGAAGATGAAGTGTTAAACGCATTACTTGGTATTAAGACCCTTCACGACATGCGTTGCGAATCGTTGATGGACAAGTACTGTCAAAAGATGGAATTAGATCAGTACTGCACTGATCCAGAGAAGTTAGCAGCAAGAGAGTTTTTATTTGGAACTAAACAACCTAAGAAAGGCAAGAAGAAATGACACAAGAAGCACAAAAAGACCCGTTAGATAACGAAATTTTAATTTTTAAATTAACAGTGGAGCAAACAAACCACGCATTACAGATTTTTGGAAACGCACCATACGCAGTATCAGCTCCGCTAATAGGTATATTTAGAGCACAAGGCGAGCCACAGTTTAAAGTTTTACAAGAAGCACAGAAAGCTAAAGATGAATCTAAAGAAACTCCTGCGCAGTAAAGGAATGAGCAACGATATTGCTACAGCTATTGCTAAAGCAGTTGAAAAGCAAACAGAAAAGATAACTGAGGAGGAGGAACTTAAAGCACAGTTAAAAGCTCAAAAGATGACCATGGATATTGTCCGCGAATTGTTCGGCAGTAAAGAGCCCCCAGTAGCTAAAAAAAGAACCATTATTACTCCAGATTAGGGGCGGTTTTTCCCTGTTTTTTGCATTAGTAGATATAGGAGCTCGTCGTGAGACGCCTCTGTTTGGCGTAAAGAAGCCTGACAGCCGGAAAGACGGCATTCACATTACACACATAGAAAGAAACAAAATGAATCCATTTGAATTACGCTTTTCCATTTTCAACACAGCTAAAGACATTTTAGTTAAGCAGCATGAAGCCAACTTGGCTGCGTGGGAATTGCTTAATAAAAGCTCTAAAAAAGTAGAAGAAGTTTCCCCGAAATTTCCAACAGTTGAAGAAATTGTGGAAAAAGCTATTGAAATAAACAAATTTATTAGCGAAACCAGCCAGCATGAATTTGCTAAACTCGGCAAACGTATCACTGGTACAACAGTAATATTCTAAACAACTGGGCCCCATAATGGGGTCCTCCTCAAGGAAATATCATGGCTGAACTAGCCCCACCATTAGAAAACCTACAAGCACCAGCAAACGATATACCCCCGGAACCAACTCCCCCCGCAGAATAATGGCAACTAAGAAACCAACAAAATACGTATTTAAACCAGAAATGTGCGACCGCATCATTGCTATGGGTAGAGAAGGTGCTTCCCAAAAAATGATGTTTGCAGATATTGGTATCAATAAGGGTGTGGCAGACACTTGGAAAAAGAACTACCCCGAGTTTGCTGATGCACTAGACAGCGCTGTAACTAACGCCCAAGCCTATTGGGAGCGTGAGATTCTGGCAAACGTCAACAACAAAGGCTTTAACAGCCGTTTGGCAGAGATTGCTCTCAGAGGCCAATTCCAACAAGATTACCGAGAAACACGGGACATCAAATTAGACGCAAAAGTAGAAACTAAGGTCGATTTTAATAAAGAGATAGCAGATTTATTAGCCGCCCTAAAATAAATATATTTTTAATTCGGTGAAAAAGGGGCTTGACTAGGCCCCTTTTTTGCATTAGTATGTATACATCTTAATCGAATTGAAAGAATAAAATGACTGCACATGCGATGCTATCAGCCTCCGGATCTAAACGGTGGCTGTCTTGTACTCCTAGCGCCCGGCTAGAAGCTACCCTCCCAGAACAAAAAAGAAATACCAAGGGGATTGATTTCTCTGCGGAAGGCACACTTGCCCACTCACTTGGCGAAATACGCCTACGTTTACAGTTTAATCAAATAGGACACGAAGAATACGAAAGAGAATATGAAATCATTAAAACCCACCCAATCTACAAAGATTACGCATCCGATGAACGCGACGATTTTGAGGCTCACGTTGATAACTACGTTCTTTACGTTCGTTCCCAAATTGGTGAAGGCGATACTCCGTTGTTTGAACAGCGTGTGGACTTCAGCGATTGGGTTCCTGACGGCTTTGGTACAGCCGATGTGGTTATACTTTCTAAGCACTCCATTCGGGTCATTGACCTCAAATTCGGACGTGGTATCCCAGTCTACGCCCAAGACAACCCCCAATTACGCCTCTATGCACTCGGAGCTTACAGCAAGTTCAAAGACGAGTGGCCAGAAATTCAAGAAGTATCCTATACCATCCACCAGCCCCGACTTGACAGTATCAGTACCGACGGTACCAGCATCCGTAAACTTATCGACTGGGCCGACTATTTCGTCAAACCCAAAGCCAAGAAAGCGTGGAGCGGTGCGGGCGAGTTCCTCCCCGGTGAATGGTGTCAATTCTGTCGTGCCAAAGCAACGTGCAGATCGCGCAGTGACTTCAACACCGAGCTCGCCAAGCAAGACTTCAAAGACCCACCACTCCTTAGCGAAGAAGAAGTCATCGAAGTCCTTGCCAAAGCCCAAGACCTAAGAACATGGGCAAATGACGTAGAAGAATACGCATTGGATAAAGCCGTAAAAGAAAACATTATTCCAGCGGGTTTTAAATTGGCAACAACCAAGACGCATCGTAAGATTTCTGATAACCAATTAGCTGCTGCTGTACTTGTTGAAAAAGGAATGCCAGTAGAACAAATCTGGAATCAACCAACGCTTAAATCTATTCCCAATTTGGAAAAGATTAACCCACAAGTAACAGCGTGGCTGGGTGATTTAGTATTACGACCAGATGGGCAACCTAAGTTAGTACGAGTTAAACAAGCCGCTAAGGAGGACTTTGCATGAACGCTTGGCTAATTGGGCTTATCGGTGTTGTTTATACAATCGTAGCAATACAGTTTATAATGAAAGGCCAAGTAGGCATGGGGATCTCATTCCTAGGGTACGCCCTTGGCAATGTAGGTCTTGTTATGGTAACATTACAACTATAAGAAAGTACCTATGAAAGTAGCATGTCTTGGCAATGATATTGAAGTACCAGATTATTTAATAGATACATACATTAAACAATTTGACGGTTTACCTGGTAGTGGAAATAGAGAAGCTGTCTTACAATTACGTGGTACAATGTATGATGTAATTGATTACATAGCAGAAGACCCAGAAGCGCTACATGAAGTTGAGTATAGAAATGATTTCATTAACGCTTTAGCAGTACACAGAGCATTAGAAGTTCACGGATTGTTGCACGATTCGTAAAAGTGTGTATAATAGATAGTACGGGTAGACGAATTGGCCCCGATTTAAGTCCAGTTCTAAAGTAAATAAGGAATTAAAATGCAATCCAATAAAGTTAAAATCGTAACTGGTAAAGTTCGTTTCTCATACGCTAATGTGTTCCAGCCTAAAGCTGGTATGAACGGCGGCGAACCAAAGTATTCAGTGTCCATTCTTATTCCTAAGTCTGATACTGAAGGTGTAGCAAAACTCAAAAAAGCATTTGAAGATTGCAAAACTAGTAACGCGGCTTTCTTTGGTGGCTCAGTACCAAAAGGTTTAAAAGGTGGTTTACGTGATGGCGACGAAGAGCGTGATGATGACGCTTACGCTGGTCATTATTTTATTAACGCTAACAGTGCGCAAAAGCCACAAGTTGTAGATGTAAATCGTGAAGAATTGTTTGACCAAAGCGAGTTCTACAGCGGTTGCTATGGCCGTGCTTCAGTAACATTTTATCCATACAATGCCGCTGGTTCTAAAGGTATTGCATGTGGTTTAAACAATCTTCAGAAATTAGAAGATGCAGATAAATTAGGTGGTGGTTCTTCTGCTGCCGCCGACTTCGCAGTATAAGTAGTTCCTTTCAGTAGTACTGTAGTACGGGGAGTGTCCATAGAAACTGTGGCACTCCCTTTTTTCCCCCTAACTTATAACTATAAAAGAAGCCATGGATCAATACCAAGAATATATCGCCGCCAGCCGTTATGCCCGTTACCAAGACGATAAAGGTCGTCGTGAAAGCTGGGACGAGACAGTACAACGTTTTACAGATTACATCTTTAGCCGTACCCCAGCGTTAAATACAAGCAACTCTAATTTAAACCCGTTGTATCATAATTTAAGAGATCAACTTTATGATGCTATCATTAACCTTGAATTGATGCCGTCCATGCGCGCCATGATGACAGCAGGAAAGAGTGCCGATCGTGACAATACTTGTGTCTATAATTGCTCGTATCTCCCAGTGGATGACCCCAAATCGTTTGATGAGGCGATGTTCATCTTGCTCTGCGGAACTGGAGTTGGGTTCTCAGTCGAGTCAAAATACATTGCTCAATTGCCCGAAGTGCCCGAAAAGCTATTTGATTCTGAACACACAATCGCCGTTCACGACTCCAAAGAAGGCTGGGCAAAATCACTGCGTTTACTCCTTGCCCACCTCTGGGCTGGAGAAATCCCAAAGTGGGACGTCAGCAATGTTAGACCCGCTGGAGCACGACTCAAAACATTTGGCGGAAGAGCTTCCGGGCCACAACCACTAATTGATCTATTTGAGTTTACTGTAGCAACATTTAAACATGCCAAGGGTCGTAAGCTAAACTCATTAGAGTGCCACGACCTAATGTGTAAAATTGGTGAGGTGGTAGTGGTCGGTGGTGTGCGCCGATCAGCTATGATTTCACTTTCCGACCTGGACGATGAAAGGATTAGACATGCAAAAGCTGGACCATGGTGGGACACAGCACCACACCGCGCTCTTGCGAACAACAGTGCGGTGTATAACGAAACACCTACTGTCGGAAAGTTCATGGAAGAATGGCTGTCACTTTACAACTCCCATTCCGGTGAGCGAGGCATATTTAATCGGGAGGCTGCTAAAAAGGCGGTTGAAAAATACGGGCATCGAGATCCAAATTTTGAGTTCGGTACAAATCCGTGCTCAGAGATCATTTTGCGACCATACCAATTTTGCAATCTTAGTGAATGTGTAGTACGCCATGACGACAACCGTGAAACCTTGCTGCGCAAAGTGCGCCTCGCCGCTATCTTGGGTACCATCCAGTCTACCTTCACCAAGTTCCCCTATCTGCGCAAGGTGTGGCAGAGAAATACTGAAGAAGAGCGGTTACTGGGTGTTTCCCTCACCGGAATCTATGATAATCCCCTTCTCACAACCCAAGGACCAGAGCTAAATGAACTACTTAAAGAACTTAGAGAATGCGCTAGAGATACAAATAAAGAATGGGCAGCTATTCTCGGAATCCCTGAGAGCGCTGCTATCACATGCGTCAAGCCAAGTGGAACAGTATCCCAGCTTACTGATTCGGCGAGCGGCATCCACCCTCGCCATGCTAAATTCTATATCAGAAGAGTGCGAGGAGATTCTAAAGATCCTCTCACCCAGTTCCTTATTGGACAAGGAATTCCAAACGAGCCCTGCGTTTACAAGCCAACCCAAACTACCGTCTTCAGTTTTCCACAAAGAGCACCTGACGGAATCCTTAGAGAAGACGTCACCCCAATCAGTCACCTTGAACTCTGGCTTACTTACCAAAGATTCTGGTGTGAACATAAACCAAGTGTCACTATCTCCGTCTCAGAACGAGACTGGCCAAGTGTTGGAGCCTGGACCTGGGACCACTTCGACGAAATCAGTGGAGTTAGCTACCTCCCCTACGACGGCGGAACCTACAGACAAGCTCCCTATGAGGAAATTGACGAGCAAGCCTACCACGAACTCAAAGCCAAAATCCCCAAAATCAACTGGGAAGACCTCAAAGAACTAACAGATAATGTGGAAGGAGCCCAAATGCTTGCTTGCTCCGCAGGTGTATGCGAAATTTAAAGACCTGCACAACTTGTAAAACAGCAAAACCCGAAGAGAATTTTGCTGTTGATAAAAGACGACCCTCTGGAAGAAACCCACAATGCAGACAATGCCAGTATGACGCAAAGAAAAATACTCGAGATGCAAACAAAGCTAAAGCAGTAGCGTATAAAGGCGGAAAATGTAATCGTTGTGGTTTATTATTTGAATGTTTAGATGTTTATGACTTCCATCATCGAAACCCAAATGAAAAAGAAGAAAAGCCAAACCAGCTTATGTATTCTAGTTGGGATAAGATAGTGAAAGAAATTAATAAGTGTGATTTACTTTGTTCAAATTGTCATAAGTTGACACACTGGGAATTAAGAAATAAATAGATTCACATGGTGGCGATGTTTGGGGGCGCTTGCACAGGTCCCCTTTTTTATGTATAATGATTATTCCGCCAATACGTTGGCTTGCCATAGGAGCATGTATGACCCAAATTTTTAGCATTGACTTCGAGACCAGATCTCACATCGACCTAGCCGAACAAGGGCTAGACATCTACGCCAACGACCCCACAACAGAAGTGTTGTGTATTGCGTTCGGCACCAACCCAACTGATGTGGATGTTAGTAAACCACAAGTTACTAAAACCAATTTTGGTTTAAATCACCTTTTAGAACACGTCAAAGATGGCGGCAAAATCCAAGCATGGAACGCTATGTTTGAGTACGCTATCTGGAACTGCGTCTGTGTGCCTAAGTACGGCTGGCCTCCACTAAAGCTAGAGCAGTGCATTGACACCATGGCCATAGCAGCGGCCAATAACGTACCACAGTCTCTTGGCGATGCAGCCATCTTTATGGACGCAAACCAGCAAAAAGATACCCGCGGCAGGTACCTTATTCAGAAGTTGTGCAAACCCCTACATACACGGGGGGTTTCTAGCGACTTAAAGTTTAACAACGACCCGGAATTAATGTCTGAGTTGTTTGATTACTGCAAGCAGGACGTACGCACAGAGATGGCTATAGGAAGCGTTTTAAGGCCCCTCTCAGAGGCCGAACAGGAAGTTTGGTACCTTACCCAGCAGATCAACCTAAAAGGCGTTCCTGTGGACCCTAACGAGCTCCATAACGCCGTCTTGGCTGTGGTAAGGGCTCAGGATGCCTTGGACAACGAATGCGTCTCCTTGACCGGTTATAAGCCGTCTGAAAGGGCTAAGTTACTAGACTGGATTAACAAGTGTCTAGTAACGGTCGGACAGAAGCAAATACCCGACATGACCGCCGAGACCGTTTCAAATATGCTGCAGTGCAGCATACCCCAGCATATTAAAAGGGCGTTAGAGTTGCGCCAAGAAGGAAGCCAAACTAGCGTGGCTAAGTACGCTAAGATGATGGAGATACAACGTGAAGGACGGATTAGGAATACACTGGTATATCATGGCGCTAGTACTGGCCGCTGGGCGAGCCGTGGTGGGCTCAATCTACAAAATATTGCCCGACCAACCATTAGCGATGAAGAGATTGAATTGGCAATACCAATGGTTTTTAGCGAAGGAGTGGGCACGATGCAACAACTCTCCTCTTTGGTTAGATCCGCCATACGAGCTCCAAGTAGCAAGACCTTCGTTGACGTGGATTTTAGCTCAATTGAAAACCGAGTTGGGGTTTGGCTCGCAGGACAAAACGACAAAGTCGAACTATTTAGAAAGGGATTAGATGAATATAAAGTCTTTGCTGCAGAAAGCCTATACCGAATCAGCTATGATGAGGTCACGAAGGATCAACGCCAGATCAGCAAATCAGCTGTCCTCGGTGCGATGTTTGGTCAGGGAGCTAAAGGGTTGGTTAAATACGCTGAGGGGATGGGGGTCAAACTAAGTGAGGTGCAAGCTAAGAACGCAGTAGATGGTTACCGCAGTTCGTATTCGAGAGTGCGGGACTTGTGGACATCGTGTGAAAATGCCGCGATTGAAGCAGTAAGCAATCCCGGAAGCCCATTTCGAGCTTACCGGCATATTGTAATGAAGGTTGCAAAAGATGCTTTATGGATGAAGTTACCATCAGGCCGTTTGATCTGCTGGCAGAGGCCACAACTCGAGCTGGTCACTACTCCTTGGGGTGCCACTAAGTATGGTGTTACGGTGCATAGTCAGAACACATACACTCGCCAATGGACACGAAACCAGCTGATCGGGAGTAGCATTTTTCAATCCGCAGTGCAGGGAACTGCTAGAGATTTCTTGGCAGATTCTACGCTCAATATCGTTAAGGCGGGATATGAGGTGATTAACTTGATCCATGACGAAGTGTTACTCCTAGTGGATGAGGATGGTAGTGATAAGGCTTTAGATGATGTAATCAAGATTATGACTACACCACCTAAATGGGCGTCTGACTTTCCTCTAGCTGCAGAGGGATGGGTCAGTAAACGTTACAGAAAGTAATTACTTCTTTTTATTGGATTGGCTGTTTGAATAAGCAGCCAATCCACCAATTTTAGGAGCGTTTTCAGTAATAGCTTGGCCGGCAGCCCTTACAACATCCGGACGAGAAACAGCCATACGTTTTAAAATTGGTTGGGCTGCCCCGTAAATATGTGATCCACCCAATAAACCGCCAGCAATCATAAGTTGTGTTGACGGATCTATTGGTAACACTCTACCTAAAATACTTGAGCCACCTAATCCTGCGGCACTATAACCAAGCCTATGTTCTGCGTATTTATCAATAGAAGGAGTTGATAGTTCACCAACACTTTTACTTAGGGATTCTTTTTTGGTATTGGCCTCATCAACTATAGCTTGTTTTTCAGCTTCGGTTTGCGATTTTAAATACGCTTTTTGTTTAGCTATATTATCTTTATTAGTATTTATTTTATTACCAGTTTCGGTATTAATTTCTTTTTTCTTATTGTTTAATTGAGCTTTAAAATCATCATGTTGGGCTTTTAATTTTAGCTTTTCATTGGCCATTTTTTGATATGCTGCAAGAGCTTCTTCTTGCAATCTTGCATCTCCAGCAGCAAAACGTTTACCGGAAGATTCAGATTTTAATGCTCGTAAAAAATCTTTAGGATCAAATTTACCACCTTTTTCAAGGTAAGTATTTAAGTATCCAGCTGCTGTTTGAGGAACTTGTAAAGCTGAATGCACAGCATTAGCTTTTTTAATTATGTCCGAACCTTCGGTGTTCTCAATAATATCCATCCATTTATTTTTAAGACTAGTTACAGCATTACCGTATTCACGATCCGTTCCTGAAGAAAGTGGACCTTTATAGTCTCGAGCTTCTGTTCCTAAATCTTTAAATATATTATGCCATTGTTCCGCGGACACCCTCTTAGTATCTCCAGCAGAATCTTTAATCTCATCTATTCTACTAGCTAATCTATTATATAAATCAGAACCTTCCCCACCTAATCTGTGTTTGCTAGATTCCAATACAGATTTAAGAGAATTTAATTCGTTATCTCCAACTATTACATCTCCGTGGGCGTCTCCAATTTTTTTAATGCCGCTATCGTATAGTTGTTTTTCCACACCTTGTGCAAACTTAATAGCCTCAGTACCTTGATGTTCATCAGGTAATTTTATTCCAGCGGGTTCGAGTGCTTTTTCTATAATTGGACGGCTAAATTCATTAGCATGACGCTCGTCCATATTTGTTGTTGTAGTTTTTACATAATTATTATATTTAGCTTGATTTTCAGCAATTTTTGTTTCCGCTTCAGATTTAATACTTGGCACAGCAACATCTCTTTGTGCTTTGTCCAATCCAGCATGAGTGTCATTTAATGCAATATTTAACTGTGAAGCTTTATTTTTTGCAATATCTTCAATAGATTTTTTAATATCTTTAGCTGATTCTGAAAGACTTTCTTTACCGGCCGATATTTTACTATTTACACCACCAAACGGAATAAAAGAAGCGGCATTTTCAAATTTTTGAATGGCGCCACCAACTATTTGCCCAAGTGTGGTATCTTTCATAATTTGCTCTTTGGTAAAACCTTGAGCAAGTAACTCTTTAAAACGTTTCATAGCAGGGTCTAAAGCACGACCTACGCCAGCAGCACCGGCTGTAAATACCGGCCCAAGGGCTGTTGCTGTGGCTAGATCTTTAGTGTGCTGTTCTGCAAATTTAGGATCAGTAATATCCGTCCCTGTTGGGGATAACATAGATGCTGTCCCACCCAAACCAGCAGCTTGAGTATATTTACTTCCTAATGTTTTTTCAAGCCATTGTGGTCCTGTTTGAAGTAATTTTGCAGCACCAGGAATGTTCTCTATTGCACTTAATGCTTTTGGAGCTAATTGCGTAGCTTCTGCTACTTTACCGGCAGCACCTCCAGGTAGCATAAATCCTGCAACATCGCCACCTAAGCTAGATAGAGAAGCCCCTAAGCCACTATGTTGCTTAAGGTATTCATCTCTAGCCATTAATTCTTTTGATGGCCCACTCCAACCAACATACTCAGCTAGTGCTGCTGGCGGTTTAGCAATTGCGTTAAGTATACGCTCCGCGGATACACCGGCATCTTTTAAATTTCCAAATCTAAAACCACTTTGTTCCGTTGACGGTACAGTAGTGGTTTTTTGTGCTATATAAGCATCGGGATCAAATCCAGAAACAGTAACATCTCCCTGTGGCTGGGCTTGTGTATCTGGATGCGGAGCTTCTTTTTGCGCTATGTAAGCATCTGGATCAAAACTCATTATTGCTTATCTCCCAATTGTTCTCTAACTTTAGCGGCTTTCGGGTCATTCGGATTTTTGGCCAACCACTCTCTTGCTGCTTGATCGGTGTGCATTTTTCTAAACTCATCTACGTTAGCTTGATAAATTTCGTTAGCTTTTTTCTCACCAAGCCCACCTTCACGAGTCCAATTTGCTTCTGCGGTAACTGGATCTGCTTGATTCTGTCTTAAATAATTAAGATGTGCTTTATCAAGCTTCGCTTTTGCCATTTGAATTTGGTAAATTGTTTTGATATAGGTATTTTTATCATTAATACCAGCCAAAGTTTTAGCGTAATTATCAGATTCTTTACCAGTATATTGCGCACCCATTGCAGCTTTAGCGCCCAAAGCAACTTGAGTTTGTTTCACGTTTTCAATTGTTTTTCCAGCAAAATATCTAGCTTCCTCTTCAGGAGTAACTAACTTTTGACCAGATAATTTTTCAGCTGCCATTTTGGCTTCAATTGCTAGCTGTTCTACTGAACTTCCTGGACCAAAATCAGCTTTATGTAACGATTCCAAAACTCTTTCAGCGTTGCGCTCATCGTTTCTTTGTGCGTAAACTGCATCGGCTAATGTTTTTTGTTCTCCGTTAATAAATGCTTTATTTTGTTCTTGCAAAGTAGCATATTTAGCAGCCACACCGGGAACAGAGGTGTCACCGGCTAAAGGAGATGGTATATCCCCAGTTGTTGGTTGGGCCCCAGGTTGCAAAGCAGCCTTCATTGCAGGTAAAGTAGTTGCTGTGGTAGTTTGTGTGCCAACAGGTGGAATTTTTTGCCAATGAGGGCTATCTTTACCGTAGGGTTGGTAATATCCTTTTTGAGCTAATTCAGTACGACCGGAAGTCGAAAGTTTACTAGGATCAATATCAAGTACATCACCAGCAGGCAAAGTTTCATGTGGACTTGTGCCCGGTTTTGCAACAGGTATGCCATTGGGTTGCACACCTGGGGTTCCAGCGTCAACACTGGTTTGATATAAATCTTTACCTTGTTGTGCATTACGTTGGGTACTAGTAATACGAATACTTGGATCATTAAATACTGGCACACCTGTAGCTGTTGGTGCATTAGCTTGCCTAAACAAGGCCCCAATATCGGGCATAGATTCATGTCTAGCCCCATTAGCGTCAACAGTAACTTGAGGCTCAAACGACTTAGGAAAAGTTTGGCGTAATATTTCGCGGTTTTGTGGGGTATCTTCCATACCCTTAACAGCATCCATAATTTTAAGCGCATCAGGTTGCTTAACGTTATATGAAGTTAATAGTTTTTCAAATTCTACAGGATTTGTTCTTTTCAAATACCGTGCATAATCCTGTTGGTTTCCTGGTATGCCGGGGATACCCGTACCTACACCCGCACCTACAGTTTTAGCACCGCCAGACATTTCTTCTTGAAGAATCTTGTTCTGGTTTTGCATAGCTTGAATACTAGCCATGCCTTGCGAAATATTATATTTATTAGCTCGGTCTTGTTCTTCTTGTTGTTGAATTTGGCGGAACATCGGCTCTTTGTTGTACATTGTCCAAGCATGAGCTTTCATAAGCGCATCTTCAAGACCTTTTTTAGGTGAGCTATATTCATCTAACATATTTTGCATATTGGCTAAAATAGCTTTACTAGAATTTTCATCTAATATAGCGCCTGCGGTAGGCGTAATTGTCCCTAACGTTCCTTTACCACCCCCTGTAAATTTAACAGGCTGCCCAATCGTGCTTAAAGTTGATGTTGGTTCGGGTGTTTCTTTATCTGTTGCAACCGCAGATAACGGTCCTTGTACTGGATCTGTCATAATTTATTCCGTTACAATAGTTGAAGGGTCTGGAGCAGTCGGATTAGGATTTGGGTCTGCCATATTTGCTGCGGTTGTTGCATCAACAGCTGCTTGTGTTTGAGAAGGCGTATATGTTGGGGTACCAGAATCTATGGGGGTTGTTGGTGTTGAAGAATTAGATCCAAAAGCATTGTTCCATGCACCCACCAAGCCGGTAGTAGCTGCTTTGTACGCTGGATTGGGTTGACCATTTGCTAGTGTTGGGTTACCGCTTGCAGAAGTACCAAAAATGCTGCCCAATAAATTAGTTCCGATATTAGGAACATTTGACAATGACCCGATCATAGACAACGGAGACATTTGATTTTGTTGTGATACTGTAGTTGGGGCATTTACAGAGTTTATTAAGTTTGCGTAGTTTAATGCCCCTTGATATGGAGCATTCATTTGTGCTGCGCCAGTTGTCAAACCAGCTGTAATACCTTGGTTAGCAACGTTACCAAGAGTGCCGGCAGCAGTAGCGCCGGTAGATTGGTTTTGTAAAGCAGCTTGCATTTGTTGTGCTGCTAGTGTATCAAAAGCATTTGCTCTTGATGTATCTACAGCAGTTTGACCACGAAGGCTTCCAAAGTTTCCGGAACCAATTGCGCCAGCTTCAGTACCAGCAGTCTGGTACGGTAGTAGTTGGTTTAATTGCTGGTTCTGTGCTTGGAACAAGCCACCCATAGCAGTTTGGGTGTTTGGGGTCACAGCACCAGTTGTTGGATCTGTTATCCAAGGGTTGGCAGCGCCAGAAACAATAGTATTTAAACTGCCTTGTGCTTGAGTAAATGGGTTGGCCGCGCCCGGTTGTAAAGTATTAACCGCACCTTGAGCAGCAGTTTGACCAAATGCCGGGGCCGCACCTTGAGCAGTACCAGCTTGGGAAATAACATTTTGCTGCGCCGTATCCATCCATGTTGGTAACGTTGTCTGTACTTGTTGCGTATCAGTCAACATGTTATTCAAACCAGAAGAAGTTGTTGTTCCTGCCATTATGCTCTCGCTTTTTGTTTTGCTTTTAATAAGTAAGCTAACGCACCCTTAGAATCTGGGGGCAGATGCTTAGCGTCGTGCTTTTGTTTATGTTCTCTAACTGTCTTTAAAAATGCGTCTAATACATGCGCACCACTTTCGTTACTACCGTTACCTAAACTAGATACTACGTCGGCAGGTATAACAAATTCGCCGTTTGCCAACATAGCTGGAACGCTATCGCTAGTGCCATCACCAGGACCTTGCACAAACTTATTGTGCAATGAATTTAACCCACCTTCACTAAAGAATTGTGGGTTATGTCCTTCTGGTAGGGTTCTATCTTGCATAGATTGGCCACCAGCTTGTAAATGTGGTACATTAGTTAATGGCGATCCGTGCATACCAAACAAATTTGCGTGTGTTGTTTGGTGTCCGCGTAATTGTTGTGGACTCATTGGCAAATCACCACCATCTGCTTTATGTATTATACCACCATTTTTAGCTTGTTGAATTTCTTGCAAAGATAATGGGTTTGGAGCTGGAGGAGCATAGTTATATACTTGCTCAGCAGGGGCGCCAAATAGGGATGCAATTTGAGTACCTTTTAACAAGGTAGCTTTTGGTGCTGTTGGTTTAGTTGCCACAGTAGGTGTTCCTGATGTTGTCGTTGTACCAGTGCCGCTTCCTGTACCTGTACCAGTGCCGCTTCCTGTACCTGTACCTGTACCTGTACCTGTACCTGTACCTGTACCTGTACCTGTACCTGTACCTGTACCAGCTAAAATAGAGGCTACAACAGCTGCTGCTCCAGCATCTGCTGCCACATTAGATACGCCACCTGTTGTGGTAGGCGTTGTAGTTGCTGTAGAAGTTCCGCCAGTAGTAACTGGTGTAGTAACTGGTGTAGTAACTGGTGTAGTAACTGGTGTAGTAACTGGTGTAGTAACTGGTGTAGTAACTGGTGTAGTAACTGGTGTAGTTGTTCCAGCGGATGGTACAGTTGCTGGTGTTGTTGCCGGAGTAGTTACCGGAACAATAGCAGGTACTGTAGAATCTGTCGGTGGCACAACAGCTGGTGTAGTAATTGGAGTTGTTACAGGAACTGTTACCGGAGTGGTTGTATCCGTTGGGGTTGCTGTAGACGCGGCAGTTACCACATCGGTTGGGTTGGCAGCTGATGTTCCGGACTGCGCAGTTCCCGAAGTTTGTACTGTGCTTGTTCCGCTTACTGGAGATGGAATATCCGGTGTTGTAACTGGAGCAGTTACCGGAGTAGTTACCGGAGTAGTTATAGGTGTTGGTACTGGTGTTGCGTTATCAACCACCGTCCCTGTACCGCTACCAGTTCCTGTTCCACCAGTTACAGCACCAGGTCCTGTACCAGTGCCTCCTGTGCCGCCAGATGTGCCTGTTACTCCCGGTGTTGGTGTTGAAACTGCGCTTGTTCCTGTGTTTCCTGTATTTGTTCCAGTTCCAGAAGAACCCGCTGTTCCAGTGTTGCTTGCAATAATACTAGCAACTAAATCACTAGCAGTGGTATCAGTAGGCGTTAGTGGCACATAAGCTGAACCATCTTGGTTAACTGGAGTTCCGTTATTGTTACTAAACCCCGTTGGGCTTGAGTTATCAGCAAACGCTTCAGGAGCTATTGGTGCTAAATTTGAACCTGGGGTTCCAGATTCACTTCCACCCGGTGTGGTAACTAATTGAGCATCCCTAACAACATTGCCTTGTTCGTCTTTAGTAGTGCCGGGCACAACTTGAGGTGTTATAGAAGACACAATACCCGTTCCATCACCAGCTACTTGACCAGATTGCCCAGTAAATTGTGAAGTAGAATCCGAAGCGATTACTGCGCCATTAGAATCCAATGTTACTGTGCTGCCGGTTGTCACACCTGTTGCTGGTATTGTAGTGACACTACCGTCTGTACCCAACACTGCGGCTGTGTTTGTTGCTGGGTCAACACCAATAACAACACCAGTAGGTGTTGGTGTGGCTGCCGGTGCTGGTATAGGTGTGGCTGCTGGTGCAGGTTGTGATGCAGCATCAATAGGAGATGCAGCTGTTGTATTAACAGGAGGCCCAGCAACTGTTGCTGTGGCATCAATTGGGCTTGGTCCTAAATTAGTGGAAGTCGGCAATGGGCCAACTTGCTCTTGTGGTGTTGTACTAGGCCCAGTGTTTGTATTTTCTGGCGGTATAATAGCAGATGGGGCCTGTACAGTCACGTCTGGCACATTCATGCCAGATACTAATTGGCCATTCGAAATTTGAGATAATCCACTTAATGTAGTACCCAATTGATTAGCAACACTTGCTAATGTAGATTGGTCATTTTTGTATGTCGCTAAATTAGTATTTAATGTATCTGTAGCAGCTGTTGCTGTTTTTTCTAACGGAGCAATTGAAGTTTGATACAAATTTTGTAAATTTGTATTTGCAGTACTAAAAGCCGTATTATCCTGTGTAAATTGATTTGCAGCTGTTGTATAGGCAGTACCAGCGGCGTTAGCAGCATCCGCTGTAGCCTGAGTGGGATTTGCTTTATAAGCAGCATACGCAGTATTCCACTCATCTTGTGCTTTTACTGCGGCAGTATATGATGTGCTAGCTGTTTGCTGTAAATTAGTTAAATCTGAATATTGCTTATCATAGCCAGTACTAGTTATTGCATTATTAAGTGCTGTTTGTGCTGTTTGTGCTGCAGTTAAAGCCGTGTTAGTTGTATCTAACTGAGTTTGCGCAGTTGTTTGAGCAGCATTTACTGCATTTAACTGGTCCGCACCAGTTTGACCAAGAATATTTGCTTCTGAAGTTAATTGTGAGCCAAGAAGGGCTGTATCGTTTGGCGGCGTCCATGGGGTGCTATTATCTGTTACTGGCGCTATATTTGCAGAAGGGGCAGTTAAGCCTGACTTTGCAGAACCCACTGCTGCACCAATTGCGCCAGTCTCAGCGCCAGTAGCTATATCCGTGCCTTTAATGGCTGCATTAGTGGCTCCTGTTGCCGCACCAATAATTGTGTTAGATACTGATTGTGGTAATACACTAGCTAGTGAAGCATTAGCTTGCCCACCTAAACTACTTAAACCATAACCAACAGCTGTATTTGTTAGGATAGTTGCAGGATCACCACCAGCAGCAATTGCTTTAGTAGCAGTTAATAGGGCTGATGCAACTGGGGTGCTTAACGGTTGACTTAGCCCTAATTCAGCTGCAAATGCCGGGGAAGTTAAGCTAGCTAACGATGCGCCAGTTAATGCTCCGGTAAACGCCCCCTGAAGCACACCGGCTAATATCGGTGTTCCTTTTATAGCACTATTTGTACCACCCAAAGCACCACCAGTTAATGCACCAGTTCCAGCGGCACTTAATACTGCGTTACCTGCCGCTAAAGCGCCTAAACCTGCTGCGGCTTGAGTACCGGCTATTCCTGCAGCTGTTCCAGCGCCAGTTAGCCCAACACCTGTGCCAACACCCACGCCTGTTGTGCCAGCACCTAAACCCAATCCAGCTGCAGCTTCTGTTCCAGCAATTCCTGTAGCAGATCCAGCTCCGAGACCAACACCTGCGGTAGTAGTTCCTGCGCCGGCACCTATACCTGCACCGGCACCTATACCTTCTCCAACGGTGGCCCCTTCTGTTAGCATTGGGGCTAAATAAGGGGCTGCAATGGCTAGTGCAGCAACACCTAAAGTGGCCCAGCCACCAGGAACAGCAGAGCGTACTGAGCTATCAAGCTGAGCACCAATATTTCCAACATCTTGAACAAGGTTGGACACTGCATTACTAGCGCTTTGAAAAGCATCAGATACCCAAGATACGGGATTCCAGCCGCTCATAGATCAGCCATCCACAAATAGCCAGGTTTGTCTGATTTTTGGATATTAAGTCCAAATTTTTCCAAAATTTTCAGTGTTTTATTTAACACTGGGCCACCATCTTCGCCGTACATCCGTTTAAATCCAGCGTGTCTTACTTGATTTACAAAATACTTAAGTGAGGATTTAATTTTTAAGGGGGAATCTGCTGTAAAAATGCTGACTTCTGCATTTTGCTTATCTAAATTAGTTATAAACAAAAGGGAGTCACCGTGTTGAATTAAATGGGCTGCATTCTTTTGTATCATCAACATCATTGTTTTCATTAGATGTGCAGTATCATCTGGCCCATGGCCAAATCGTTTATGATCCGCAGCAATAATTTGTGATGGTGTCATATTAAATAGAATTGTGGTCTACATCTACTAATGCAAAAAATAGGGTTTTTTCGCCCTAGTTAATGGGATTTACCGTTAATAATCAAGGTTACTTCTTTAGCCCAATCTTGCCAGTTTTCAAAGTCATCTGGGGTGGGGACAGGAAAAGCGGAAAAAGTAAACGTACTGGCAATTACACTAGCAGTGTCTTTCCAGTTTTCTTCGGGGTTGTACGGTACGTTAAGCTGACCATAGTAAATAATAAAGTTACCGTTCCAATCTTCCCAACTTGACATTTCTGGTACAAACGGAAAGAACTGTTGGTTATTCTTATTGACATAAATTGTCATTCTAGGGTCTTTCGTCCCCAAATTCGCAGGTAATCAGGTTACGGCCCATCTCATAGTTGCCGTTAATCTCATTGGATTCAAACTTCAAACGAATTAAACGATGCTCAACACGAAGGTCAATCTTGCCAGTATCTTGGGTAAAGTAGTATGGACCAGAATCTTCTTCCAAGGCACTAGAAGCAAACTTACGACCTAAAATGGTCATAGACATGGTACCAGTTTGTAAAAAGTTAGGCTCAACACGACGTAAGTGCATACGGCGGTTAACGCCCACTAAACCATCTTGGCTTGGGTTACCCGTTAACCAACCAATATCACTGGTAGTAATGCTAGAATACACGGCAGTTTCATCGTTTAAATTTACTTGATTTTGACCATACTCATGCTGCCAGATAGTAAACCCACCAATTTGTTGGTACACCAAAGCACCGGGTACAACTGTAATTGGTGACTGTTCTGTAAACGTCACTAAGGTAACACCTGGGGCACCAATAGTGGTGTTAATAGTAAATACCGCAGAACTTACTTGATATGTTGAGTTATAGTCCGCAGTCTTATCAAATGTGATAATAGTGCCGGGACTAAATACAGGAGTAACATCACCAGAAAGATACATTTGATCTGTAGTAGGTGCAGGTAAACTAGCTGGATGTGTTATTACTGTGTATGGCTGACTAAATGATGGTGCGTAGTTCCAATCAGCCCAAATAGGTGTTGGAAAAATCTCAGTGGTGTATCCACAGGATCTTTGTGAACCGACTGCAGAACCTGAATCGTACCAGAGTTTATCTTTGGTATTATAGATAATAGCATCGGTACATTCTGTAGCAGTACCTCTAGGATAAAAGAACCAAATCTCATTGTAACGGGGAACCTTAGTTGCCCATACTTTTTGGCGCTGCGTATAGTTAATGTTGTCAAATAGCCAGTTTACATTTTTATCGTTAGGTACTACTTGTACACTACCGTTGTAGGCATAAAAACGATCAACACCCATCCACCAATACACGCCATCCATCTCGACCACAGCATTAGATGACATGATTGAGATTTGGCTAGAAATAATATCGTAGTTCCAAAACTGATTTGTGGTAGTGGTACCAGAAGCCGAAGAGTTAAAGGAAACACGAATAAGACTATCAGTTGCCCAAAACAAACCAGCGGGTGAGTTAGTACCTCCACGCATTGGTATACCTTTAACAATTTTGGAAGAAGATACGTTGGCTTGGTTGGCTAATGGGCCATTCCAATCATAAAAGTTTTGATTTAAATACGTGCTACTTACGTTGTTGTTAGCAATATAGCCATGTGACCCATATACAAATATAAACGGATACAGTACTGCAACACCACCATCAACGCTAATTGGTTGATATGTTGGATTGGCCCCAGCACTATCAGATAAACCGCTAAAGTTCCAAGTATTTCCTGTTGACGGAGCGATATTACCAACTAATACTTGTGATGTAACACCGCTATCAATATCATTAAGATTAAAACCAGGGTGCGCAAACAATGAAAGATTGCCACCTTGGGGACTAAACTGAGAGTCAAACTGCCAAGTAATGCGATATGGCCCGGACTGTGGATCTTCAACAAACGTGGGAGTGTTATTTAACCAAACACTTGTGGGGCTTCCAGTAATTGTTGTGGTTACAGTAACGGTTGTGTTTGGTGCTGTGTATACCGGCGTTCCGGTTGTTGTATAGTTAACTGGAGAAGTTTGACTAAATATTACTATTGTGCCACTTGGAAATAAAGATCTAACATCACCAGCAACAACAAACGTAGTAGTCACACTAGATACAAGAGTAAACTGCACCGTGCCCGGTAAAATATTTGCAGTAAACGGACCGGCACCTGTACCGTAGTTAATACCACACGTAAATACATCAAGCTCTTGATACGTACCAGCAAAAATATAGTTTACGCCGTTGTATGGTTGTGAAACCATACCACGATAAATACCTATGTTACTTGTAAACAGCGTACGATAGCCCCCCATTTTCTTGGGATCACCACGTTGAAAACGACACCACACACCATCTGTGTATTGGTCGTTTTGAAACTGCGTACCATCGCGCTTAATCCCAGCCGGTATTGCTAGGCTGTAAATTGAAGTATATTGTGAAGTATCTTGTTGCTGATTATCAGCCGCCATTTAGAACGTTCCGCCGCTAAGAGTTGTTGCGTATAGTCTTCCGTTTACTGTCACTATTGGGGCAGATAAATTGGTCGCATTAATATCAATAATTTCGGCGCCGTTTGCCGCTAATCCTAAAATACCAGTTCCTGTTAAATACATGCCTGTTGAATTGTCATTAAGGAATGAATATGAAGGTGCTCCAGCAATTCCGTTAATAGCTTTAAATGAACTAGATGACGAGGAATTTAAAATGTATAAAAACTCACCATCACTTAGTATGGTGTAAGTGTTTCCAGTGGTTAACGCCAATGGCGCTTGACTACTTCCTTGATTTTGAAATGTAACACTGTATCCAGACTGATTAGTATTGTTAACTAAAATGTACAGCTGAGTAATTGCTGGAAATGTTACAGCTAATGTTTGTGTGCGAGTACCAGATTGTGCTATGTATGTTTGAATAATTGGTGCATTAGAAACAAGATTAAGTGTATTTCCAACAATAGCATCAACGTCATAAGTAGCGGAAGTAAACACTACGTTATTAGGGGTTACCCAACCAACTGTAATAAATGTACCAGCACTAATATCATAAAAAATAAATCCTGAATCACCCGGATTTGTAACAATAGTTGTTTTGCCGTTAATTAGTTGCGGGGAGCTTGGTGCAAATGTAAGTGCGCCGGACCCACTATTTCTAAATCCAATAAACCACCCACGCGACAATGTCGATACGTTAGGTAAATTAAAAGTAGCAACACCAGCTGTCCAGTTATATGTTACGGCACGACTGGCGTCATTTATTACTGGAACAGTAGAAACATCAGCAATGTTTTGAGTTGTAGCTAGTTGGCCACTAACAGTAGTTAAACCAGCACCAGCTAATGAGGCTGCATCTGCAGAAGAAGTGCCAGTTCCAAATGTTACATTGTTCCAAGTGCCTGCGGTTGTAGAATTATCGGTGAGATAAAAGTATTTAGATACGCCAGCGCCAATAGTTACGGAATTGCCGCCTAAAAAATCTTCAACTACAAATGAACTTGAGCCAAGATTGCGAAATAAAATATCAGCGCCTAGTGTTCCTTGATCACCTTCAGGAAGAGTGATAGACAGACCACTAGTAGAAGGGGTGCAATCAATAATACGGGCAGCAACAACTTGGCTACCATTAACAGTTGAAGGCCAAAAGAGAGCTTGATTTGAACTAAATGGGAGAGCAAGATAGGATACATCCGTTGGGGTTACAACGGTGCCTGTAAAGGGTGAGGTGTATACTGGTGTGGTCATCTATTATGGTTCCTGAATCGTTGTATTGCGATCAATACGACGTGAATTATCTTCTTTTTTGAGTGCTGCAAGTGCGTCGGTGTAATAGCTTTTCCAAACAGGCAATTTGTCTATTGCTTTTAAATAGCCTTGTGCTTGCAATAAAGCGCCGTATAACATAGCTTGTGGTGCAATCGAAGTCCACAAATTTTGTTGGTTAGAAGTATCTAATGGTTGAATTTCAGCGTAGTAGATAATTTCTACAGGATAGCTTTGGTTTGGCACTGGTGCAAAGTTCCAATTGCTATAATCATAGTCAGCGTAATAAAGTGGAGTGCCTGGTTGAGATTCTGCTTGGTATTGCGCTATATAATCTTGACTGCGCAACAGCACAGGCTGTCCGTTAATCTTCATTGAAACAGTTTTACGCCAACGAGCAGGTTTATTTAAAACTGCTACGTTTGACGTAAGATTAGTTTCTACCACAATTAATTGTAAGAACGTCTTTAACTCGGCAGCAATTGAAGATTCTGCCAAAGCAATTAAGTTAGGAATTTGCGCAATGAAATCCGCATCTGATCTTTCCATATATTGCTGGATGTTTAGCACAAGGCTGTCATACGACATTATTACCGAAATTTTAATTCTCCCTGTGGAAAGTATGACCTTTGTGTGAAAGGTACTTTGGTTTTTTATTTATACAAGCATTAACACAAGATGGTGTAAATCCCGCAGCTTTTAATTCTTTATCACCACAAAACTTTATTTTCTCACTGGTCAGCATGTTTGTTGCAATAGTAAATCCTTTAAAGTTAGGATTTTTATTCCCGATCTTAGCCAATATTCTTTCTTGGCTATGGGGTTTACTATTTGCTGCGCGAATAGCTAATATTTGTTTTTCGGTTACGGGTTTTCCATATCTTGGATTATTAATTCCTCGCATATTTTCAGCGCTTTTTACCTTGGATACAGCGTATGCTTTTGAAGTAATTTTATGAAAATTTGTCATGCTGTTTGCGGCATGCCACATTTTACCACCGTGAATTTTAGCTAATAGCAAATGCGCTAAACAATGCTCTCGAGCTGTTAAGTCTATTAGATTACCAATATTATTAGAACCCCCTAATGCTTTAGGAACAATGTGATGTCGTTCAGTATAGCAATCTGGCTTAGTGCGAGATTGAGCTTTTTGAATAAGAGAGTTGTATACTTTTTGATAGTTCATACTACCTAGTATAATAACTTATCACGGGTTGGAAGTAGATTGGTGACTTATCGCGCTCTTCTTCACTAGCTTGTAAGAATGCTTTGTCAGCTTGACCTTCTAAGTACTGAATACGTGGCATATCTACACCCGGAAGTTGTAGCGACATAGCGTGAGATAAACTTTTTTGAATTGAGTTTATCCAACGGTCGGGCACATAGATTTGATTTGTCAATGTACCAACGTCTTGCATTTGAACTTCAACAATTAGTTGGAACATTTGGTATGGGTTGTTTGGGACCGGCCAAAGATACATTGAGGGCTCAATAGTACGATCAAACCAATACTGTAGGGAACGAACAGATGGAAACTGTTTATTTGGAAGGTTCCAGTAATCATCGCGGTTTAAGCGGGCTAATGGAATAACTTGTTGGCTAGTGGAGAACACCACTTGGCGTACAGAATAGCTAGACGCTACAGTCTCACGCAGGCGCCAGTAAAGATGTGGCTCGGTGGTTGAAATGTTGTAGTACTGCCATTCATAGTCAGACATTGTGATTGCTGGGAACTGTTCTTTTAAGAACCAGTTAACTCCATCATCACTGTATTCAAATGCTAAATTATAGGTTTGAGTTGTATTTGGAGCATAAGCATTCCAACCAACATAATATACGCTTTGTGATTGCTGATAAGTAGAACCAAAATAGTTTGCGTATCCCAGTGTAGAAGCTGGTGTAGATAATGTTGGACTTAAATCAAATGCTGCTGGGGATTCTGGATTGTCCGCGGGTAAATACTCAGAAGCCTGAATGTTCTGTACATACACCCAGTTAGCTTCACGAACGTCAATAACTGTTTTTGGAAGAACTAGCTGTTGTTGCTGGGTTAGAACACCGTATAGCTGGTTTTCTAAAAGCCAAAGGTTGACACCGCGGTTAGATAAGTTTTGTAAGTTATAGAAAAGAGCCTGTTTGGCTGCTTCTACGTATTCAGGCGTGACCTCTTCTGCAGTTTTACCTGCATCACGGTACGCATAGGAAATTAGCTGGTCAACATTAATTGTGGTGTTGCCCGTGGTGTTTGAATACGCCATTTAGCGCCCTCGGCCAGCGGCCCTTTTAGTTACTTTGTTTGGTAGTTTATTTGATGCAAAGCCAGACTTGACAAATTCCTTAGCAACCTTTTTGGGGATGCCAAGGATTGATTTGCCAGCAGCTGCAGCGTACATAGCGCCTTGTTGAGCTTTTGACTTTATGGGCATGTACCACCTGTGTTCATCTTTTTAACTTTACCGCCACGCTTTTGCATTGGGATTGCGCCAGCTGGACTTACACCACCCGGAGCTTGTGGCATTGGGTTTGGTATTGGTGGTTGTGCTGCTGTTGCAGTGGCTTGTTGTTGAGCCAATTGAGCTTGTTGTGTTGGGCTTAAATACTGAGCAATACGCTTCTTGCGCTCTTGGTCTTGTGCCATACCAGCCAAACCACCACCCAAAGCACCACCAATTAATGCACCGCTTGAACCACCAGTTTGCATCTTTTTAACATTACCACCGCATTTAAATTTTGCTACAGTGCCTTCAGCTTTAGCTTTACGGCCTTTTACAGCGGCGCTAGGCGCATCTGGAGTTTTTCCAGATTCTTTGCTTTTAATATATGGATCTTTGTGGCTGGATGGCTTGCTTTTTTCTTTAGCTACATCACTACCAGCAAACGCAGGTTTTGCGGCAGCTTTAGACGGAGCATCAGCTTTTTTATCGCCAGTTACTGGAGTCTTAACTAATCCACCAGTTTTCATCTTTACAATCTTTCTGAATCCGTCCATAATTTCCTCGAGGTTATTGGTTAAATGGGTGATCAGCCCTTATATCTACTAATGCAAAAAACAAGCTGTTTTCGCCCTAAATTGGGGTTAAAAACAGCTTTCTTTCTTTTTCACGGCGCGGTTTTAGCACTACTGGAGTCACCCAATTCATAAATGCGTTTGCAGCATTGTTATAGTCATTTTGATTGAGGTGTTTAACTACTTCAGACTGTTTAAAATGGTCTGCTCCTATATTGAAGCATAAGCTGTATAGGGCGTCGTATTGGTTCTGGTTAAGGGGTGCCCTTATAGAACTACTTACGGCCTCGTCACACCACTTTAAATCGCGTTTAAATAGCTCTTCTACATCGTGGTCTGTTAGGGTTAAGGTCTTTAGGAATTCTTCATCCGGTTTGATGAGATGACCCACCCCGATAGTCCAAAGTCCTTTTGAGTCTTTGTAGGCTTTGTTTCTTTTACCTTCAAAGTTTGTAATAAAGTTAAATGTTGATTCTGTAATGGCCATAATATCTGTTTCCATTGTTTGTACAAATTTGAAACTCTGTAGAATTATAATTAGCGTACATAACCATATTGCTATAAATAGCTTTGTATTCATGTATTCTCCTTTTTTACGCTATTATAGCGCAATTGAGGGTTACTTACTTAGCGAGTCGTATTGTTGGTAGCAGGCGTCGAGCCCTGTGCGGATGATGTCTGCTCTGGCAGCTTCCCTTGTAAGAAACTCTGCATCCTCGGCAGAAAGGGTTGCCCCAGTTCCACCTTGTCCATTTGCGGCGCCTTGGGCGCGACTGGGACGTTTACGCAGCTCGCTAATAGCATCGACAAGCTGAGCGTTAATAGAAGTAATCTGAGCATCTTTGTCTTTTCTTATTTGGTCGGCGGCTGCTTGGTGCTGCTCTTGGAGCGCTTGGGTGGCAGCTTGTTGCGCTTGTTTGTACGAATTGAATCGACTACTTTCCACAGCGTAGCCAAGATAGCCAGCCACGCATAAAGATAAAGCAAAAAGTCCAATTTTGACATAGGTCAGTATTCCTAAAGGAAACATTATTGTGGCTCGGTGTCTTTTTTCATCATGGTCGACGCACCACCCGCTGCCGAAACAATTCCCAGAGCCTCCGCAAGTTCTCGAAGGCTGACCTGCGATGTGGACACCTCGAAAGCAGCCAGAGCAATAACAGCGAAGGTACCAAGTAGCCAAGTAAAGCGAGAGATATCATACGTCTGATTATCCTTGCCAGTTAGTAGCTGCTTGATAAGTAATTTCATTTGCGAAGGTCATCAAGTTTATCCTCGATACGGTGAACTGCTTTTAGCACCTCATCCCAGCGGCTTGCAAAGTCTTCTTTTTTGACGTAGTTGTCTGCTAGGTGTGTCCGGATGTCGGTTAGGTCGTCTTTCAGATCCTGAACAGCGTTCCAAAGTTCCTTGCAGAACCAGCCGATGGCTACACAAATTAAAGGTAGCACTGTGTTGATGAGGGTTTGGAGATCCATGGTTTAATACTTTCCTTCTTCATTCATAGCATACTTTTCTACATTTTCAAACTCACCCCATTTACCTAATGGACATTTAACATTAGGCATCAAACATTTAATTCTCATAAAACAACTACATTGTTTGCAAATTGATGTATTTTGATTTAAAAACTCACAAGATTTGCAAACTGCATATCTTTTTAAAGCTATTTCCATCATGCTGGCAATATAACAGGTTGTGGTTGATTGGTTGTAACTATTCCTGTTGCTGGGTCATAAGTAAATTCAATTCCACCAAATCCTACTTTTTCAACTAAAACATAGGCAGTAGAAGGAGAAGTCATTTCCCAAATCATCGCTGGAGTTGTTGCTTGAATAAGCTGAATAGAATCTGATGGTGGTTGCCAATCAACAGTATTACCATCCCAAATTACAACATTAGTAACTACATTGTTTTCAATTATTAAATAATTTTGAGTTGTCATTTTATTTCCTTTTTACCATTCAAAAACTACTAAACCGCTACCGCCATTTTGACCACCAAAATTACCATGAGTACCACCAGCACCAATTGTTACAGACAATGTATTACCTGAAGTTAAACCAGTTAAATAAGTAATTGCCATACCACCAGCACCACCTCCTGGACCGCATCCACCCTGACCATCACCACCTTTTCCATATTGACCATAAGGGCTATTAAAGTTTGGTGGTTGACCATTTGTATTTGCAAAAGCGGAACCATAAGTAGGTTGTGCTTCAAAGGTTAAATTTAATGATCCTCCTGATGCACTACCTCCTGTTAAATTTCCACCACCACCACCGCCACCAGTAATAGTGGAAATTGATTGGCTTCCTGATGAAACAGTAGTATTGCCCCCTCCATTTGACCCTGAACCAGTTCCTCCACAGTCGTAGTACCCACCAGCACCACCAGCGCCTAAAACAGTAACTTTAAGTCTTGTAATTCCACTAGGAATAGTAAATGTTCCGTTTGAGGTAAATACTTGACCGCCAATTCCCGGATGATAAGTTGCGGCAGTTGTTTGTATTGTGGCGTCTGGAAAAGTTACTCCTGTACTACCCATTGATGTTGACATAAATTAACTCCTAAAAATTAAGGTGTACCGCCAGCAGTTTCACTGCCGAGTGTAATAAAGTTGCCAGAAGCGTCAATAGACGCAATGGTTGTGCTGCCGTATTTAATCAACAACTTGCCACCAGACTCTGTAATTGTGAAGTTGGTAGTGCTGTGATTTGTTGCAGTTACCGTAGTTGCACTGACTGTAGAAGAACTAACAGATCCATTAACCAGCAAATTGCCTGCGCCGGCGTCTGTACTTGTTCCTATAGACACACCACCAGCGGTAGAGATTCGCATACGTTCAACAGTAGCAGCTTTAAATACTACTGGGGCACCTGCGTCAGTGCCGAATACAAGCAACGTATTTGTTTGGTCCCAGTACATCTGGGCTTTTTCAGTGCCATTGTTGTATAATGATAGTGTAGTAAACTGCTGCCCACCATTATCAACGGAAAGGTTATTTGAGTTACCGCCTTTGACGTACAGTGTCGCTGGTGTAGCAGTTGATCCAATAGATACGTTACCACTAGCATCTTTGTAAAACTGGCCAGAACCCAAGTTAACAATACCAGTACCGCCAGTAAGAGTAGTGGAATATGTAATGCTTGTTGCACTCACATAACCACCGGATAAGTTGGTTGCGGTGTAAGACGTTGAACCAGAGTATCCACTAAAACCCGACGCACCCGCTGATCCGTTTTGACCAGAGTAGCCACTAATACCACTGTAACCAGAAGCTCCAGATCCGCTGTAGCCAGAAAAGCCGCTGTATCCCGAGATGCCTAAAGAACCACTAGAACCATTAATACCGCTGTATCCAGAAAAGCCGCTGTAACCTGAGATGCCAGAGCCGCTGTAACCAGACACGCCAGAGCCACTATAGCCTGAGTAGCCAGAAAGGCCGCTGTAACCAGACGTTCCGTTAGTTCCTGTCCCGCCACTGTATCCGCTGTAGCCACTAAAGCCACTTGTGCCGGACGCTCCGGTACTAGATGACCAGTAAAAGCCGCTGCCGTTGTATCCTAGGTACGTGCCAGAGGTTCCGGGCGCCGCCATAAAAGTAGTAGAACTTACACCATTTTGGTATGGAATTTGACCTGATGTTCCACCAGAAAGATTGGTTGCGGCCACAGCACCTGCTGCAGAGGCAAGTAAAGTCACAGCACCACTGGTGTTTTTAAAATACAACTTGCCGTCAGTGATGTTGATAGCCAACTCGCCACTGACAAGGTTACCCGATGTAGGGGCTACTCCTGACGTTGAGCTGTAGTAAAGACTAAGCGGTGTATAGCCGGATTGGGCCATAGTTTATTCCTCTAAATATTTTAAAACTTCTTTTGGTTTTACAAACCGGTCGTTTTTATGCTCGGTGGCTTCCCACCAAATAAACTGATTTTCTACTAAACAAGACCGGTCTTTTAGTAGGTTAATATTTTCTGGATGTCCAAAGATCAACGGATCAGATGGGCCCCATAACACAATTCCTTTTTTGCCTTCGTCCCACCCTAGGTGCTGGATGAAACTGTCAATGCTAATCCAAATCCGGCACTCTTTTAGCAGCGTGCGTAATTCTAGTATTGGTAGATTTTTTCTAAAATCTGGTACCAACTGTGTTTCGCCTTCTACACCTACTTGAATAATTGGCTCTTTTATTTGCTCAATAAGCTCTTTCCAGTATGGATAGTTTTTTGGGTTTAAATTACCCGTTCTGAGCTTTTGTGCATACGGTGCTATGATAATCATAGGTACATTTTCCTGTATGCGTTTTCTAAACTATCTTTCCATTTCCACTGGTCCATCTTTTTGTATATATTCCAAGGATCAATATCGCCAAATATTTGGTGTGCTTGGGCTATCGACTTCCCGGGAACCACTTCAGGGTAGCAAGTAAACACTTCAGCATTGGGTATTGAAGGAAGTACATGACTGAATACAATATGGTCACCAAGACCGCAATTAAGAACCACAATGGTTTTATCACGGTATCTAAGAATATTTCTAAAAATCTGTTCATCATGTTCATATAGTTCCTGCTTTGTCTCGCTACGAATCCCACCTTCGGGGTTCTTCATGTGCCAAGTTACTGCGTTCGGTACTACTAAAATCTCATATCCTTTTTGATGCAGTCCATAAGTAAAAAGTGTCTCTTCTCTGTGAGCTACCCTTGACAAACCAAGATTATAGTCACACACGCCAGCACGATATAAGAAAGAGCAGTGTAGATGTTCAACTTGTTTTGCCCTTTCAATCTTGCCCCATTGGATATTTGGCTCAGAGTCAATGTTGTCAATTTTGCCAGTTACTTTACTTGTGTCTGGCATATATGGCGGAGTCAGTACAGAACCACCTACTGCACCAATGTTATTATCTACTCCGTTGGCGTAGTAATACAGTCTTTCCAGTACGTTAGGCTCTGGTATTGCGTCGTCATCACAGCGCCACACCCACTCATATCCCATGCTATTGGCACGTTGGTGAATGTGGTGCTGACCTTTTTTGTCAGCAAACAACCACTCCCACGCAATACCCTTGATGTCTAACATCTGGAAAAAGTACTGGTAAATCATCTCACCGCGCATGTCTTGCGGCTCGTCGTTATCATCAAAGATGACCAGTTTATCCACTGGTCTTGTCTGATTGATAATGGCATTTAAAACCAAGGGCAGGGTTGTGAAGTACCGCCCCCGTGTTGCCACGGAGCACAGTACCTTACTCACTAGCTGTCCACCTACAGATCATCAGGTTGCAAGGATTCTCAGGTGTGATGTCCTGCGGCACATCTGATATGTCACCGTTGTGGTTAATATAA
>Ga0208507_1000272_pt1 | contig 35772 bp, 36 predicted proteins | sample CryBogCBH12Aug01_FD_184626 | JGI IMG/M metagenome (GOLD analysis project Ga0208507, IMG submission 184626) | Freshwater microbial communities from Crystal Bog, Wisconsin, USA - CBH12Aug09.1 (SPAdes) (version 2) | ecosystem: Environmental > Aquatic > Freshwater > Lake | place: Crystal Bog...
CCGAAAGATGTTAAAAATGAAATTATTCAAACCCTGCAAACTGCCGATCCTCATGGCCGCCATGCTGGCGGCGATGCCCTTGACCCAGGGCTGCGCCCTGTTGCTCCTGGGCGGCGTGGCCGCCGGCGCCGCGTATGGCACGGTGAAGTATGTCAACAACACATTGGAGGTGACCCAGGTAGTGTCCTTGGACAATGCGTGGGCGGCGGCCAACGCCGCGTTGAAGGAATTACAGATGCCGGTGACCGCCACCACCAAGGACGGGTCGTCCGGCAAACTGTCGGCGCGCAATGCCAAGGATCAACCCGTGGTCATCCAACTGATCCGAAAAACCGACAGCGTCACGGATATCCAAATCACCGTCGGCACCTTCGAAAGCGCGGGGAACCAGACGGAGGCCCAGCAAATCTATGAGCAGATGAAAGCCCGGTTCTGAACCGGCTACCGAACCATCCGGCCTGCATCACTGGTTGATGCCGGCCGGATTTATTTTCGGAGAGCCTGATGAATAAAGCACGGTAGGGTTAGACCCCATAGGAGAAATCTGGTTCAGCGCGTATGGTCACTTTGGCAAGCGGTGGCAAACAAGTTGCCATCCCAATCGAAAGACAAATCATGCACCTCTTATTCTCCCCGGTTCTGGCCAGCGCACTCTACATCGGTGGCGGTTCAGTCGGCCTCTTGCTCGTCATCATCATTGTCGTTCTATTAGTTCGGTGAACGCCAATCTCTGGCTGCCGAAGACATTGCCACCCCATACTAACGGATACTCAATACCATTATGAAAACCTTATTCACTGCCGAAGCCATCTCCAAGGGCGGACGTTCGGGAACCATCCACACGCCCGACGGATTGCTGGATGTCACTTTGGGAAATCCGCTGAAAGCAGGCATCGAGAAACGCGGCCCCAATCCCGAATTGTTGTTCGCGGGCGCGTATTCCGCCTGTTACCACGGTGCTTTGGTCAATGCGGCCAAGCAGCTCGGCACACCGATGACGGATTCCACCGTGCGGGCGCGGGTGAGCCTGATCGAGGATGATCAGGGCGGCTATCGGCTGGCGGTGGAGTTGCACGCGCAGCTTCCCGGCATCGACCGCGCCCAGGCGCAACGCATCATGGACGCCGCGCACCAGACTTGTCCTTATTCCAAAGCCTTGCGCGGCGACACCGCCATCACCTTGGTGGTGGATTGACCGGCTGGACCGGATTGAAGGAGCGAGAACTCTTTTGCCGTCATGTTGGCGGCGGATAAAACAAACAAACAAGACCAAAACATAAAATCATGACCACACTCGAAATCAAAGGCGACTGGAACATCACCAAGGGCAAGCTGAAACAGAAATGGGCGCAGCTCACGGATAACGACCTCCAATTCGGCGAAGGCAAAGCCGAAGAACTGGTGGGCCGGATTCAAAAGCTCACCGGCGAAACCCGGGAAGTGGTTGAAAACGCCATCAAGGAATACTCCGCCGCCTGCGGCTGCAAATAAGTTGCCGACCGCCCCAAACCAGCCGCCCGTTCCAATGGGCGGCTGGTTTTTTTAGTAGGGTTACACCCCATGGCCTTGCCCCAAGCCATCCGCCAATCTGTCTTCAGTGCAAAAAAAACATCAAACATCGAAACAAAAAAACATGAAAACAAACTACCCCCTCACCCTCACCCTCACTGCGGTCGCAATTCTGACCGCTGGCAACTCCCTGCGTGCCGCCGACACGGACAGCACCACGACCACCACCCAGTCCACTGTGACGACCCAACCTCCAAGCAGCGATTCGGGGCTGACCAACAATCTGACGGAGATTTACCAGAGCCACGAACTCTCCTTCGACGGGTTCGCCATGGGTTCCATGGGCAATTACACCTTGGTGCATCCCGCCATTGATCGCGTCCGGAACAACGGCCAAGGCGGGGCCGGCGTGGGTCTCAACTATTTCATCACCCGTTATGTGGGCGTGGGGGCCGAGGCTTACTCGCAAAACACCCGCGGCGTGTTCATTGACAACGCCTCCGTCAATTTGCTCTTGCGTCTGCCGCTGGGCGAGAGCGGCTTTGCCCCCTACCTTCAGGGCGGCGGCGGCCACCAGTTCGATGCCGCCAAGCTGTGGTTCGGTCAGGCGGGTGTCGGCATGGAATACCGCTTCTGCCACAACATCGGTATGTTCGTTGACGCGCGCGCGGTCTGGCCGAACGAAACCAAAACCTACGGCGTCGGCCGGGTCGGCCTGCAGTTTGCGTTCTAAAATACTTTCACGCCCAACGCCGGCGGGCCACCGCCGGCGTTTTTTATTGGGGCAATTCAATGGCGGTTCTCCCTCGGCCAAGAATCCCACGCCCGCGCCGGCCAAGACGAAGGCGGTGTGAGTTGCGGAACCGCGGCAGTGCAGGCCCGGCCATTTTGGCCGGGCTTTTTTTTGGGGCAGGAACCGTGCGCCCCGTGCTTACCCTGCCTTTTCTCAAAATAAAAACCCGGCGAACACCGGAGGAAAAGCGTTCACCGGGCGAGGCCGGCCAGGGATGAATTTTATTTCGTCCGCAGCGGGCAAATTATTTTCCGCGATACTTCGACGGGTTGCGGAGGCGGTCGAGCCGCTCCGCTTCCAGCTCGATCAAGACCGTCTGCTGCTGGCGCGCTTTTAGCGCCGCCGCCAGCGTTTCGGGAAACCGATAGAAATGATCCCGCAGTCGCGCGCAGGCCTGACAGATGTTTTTTAACTGGTTCATTGGGCTTTCAAAATTCGCGCCGGCGCAGATTTCAGCCGGCGGTAAATTTGTTTCACGAAGGCATCGGCGCGAAATCCAGCCGGGCCGGCCCACGGTTCAAAGCCTTGCCCCCCATCCGCGACGAAATCGCCGCGCCGCACCAGTTCGTTCCATTTCAACCGGCGCAAACTTTTGGCAGCCACGGCGGGCAGCACTGACTGGGTTGCGCTCATCCGACGCTTTTGGGTTTTACGAGCAGCAAAATAATTCCGCCGACGAGCATGAGCGCGCCCGCCACCGGCGGAATAAAATGGCTGTCCGTGGTGGCAATGTGCAGCCCCAGGAAATTGATGGTCTGACCCGGGGTCGAGAAACTCAAACCGGAGTAAGCGAGCACCACAATGCCCAGTGTGATGAGCAAAACGGAGAAAATGGTTTTGGTATTCATAATACTTTGCGTCCAGAGATAATCCGCAGCAGCACCACCACGATGGCAATGACGAGCAGGATGTGAATGAAGCCGCCCATCGTGGCACCAGTCACCAGACCAAGCAGCCACAAAATAACCAGCACTAGCGCAATCGTGTATAACATAAAATTTTTCTCTCGTTTGATTGCTGGCGGGCGTTTGCGCACCCGCCAGCATTGGTTACTATCGATTTACTGATTTACTTCGCAATGTCCGGCGCGGCGATGGTCATGTTGTTGACCACGCTAATCACGCCGGTGATGTCCGTGGCGAGTTTGGTGACGAGGCTGCGTTCCGCATCGTTCTTGGCGATGCCGCCCACCGTCACAACGCCGTCCGTCGTGGAGACCGTGGTATGCAGCGCGCTCGTTGAATGATGCGTGAGCAAGGACGACTTAACCTGCGCCGTGATGGACGCGTCATCAATCTTATCGCCGATGGTCGGCGCCGGCATGCCGGGCTTCGAGGTGATGGTCATCTCGTTGTTGACGGAAACGACGTTGTCAATGTCCTTGGCATATTCGGTGGTGAGTTCCTTCTGCGCCACACTGTCGGCGACGCCGGACAAGGTGACGATGCCGCCGACGGTGCTAACGGTCGTGCCGCTCGCGCTCACGTTGCGATGGAACAACAGCGCGGTTTTCACTTTCGTGGTAATCCACGCGTCGGAATGTTCCGGCGGTTGCGCGCCGACCACAGCCAGTTGATCCTTCACGCTCGTGACGCCGGGCAAACTCGTCACCGTATTTTCCGCGAGCGTTTTGTGCGACTCGGTGGCGACGGAGCCGGTCAGCGTGACGACGCCGTCTTTGGCTTCCACCTTGATGGAATCGTCCTTGAGGTAGGTTTTGAACACATAAGACTTCGCCGCCGAAGATTCGATGCGGTCGTCCGTGTCCGCCGCGCGCAGCGGTGAACTGGTGAGGAATAGGGTGCTCACGATAGTCGCGAGCGTTAGGGGATGGATGGTTTTCATTTTATTGCTTTCGTTTGTTTGTTTGTTTGTTTGCTATTTAACACTGAATACAGACTGACGGATGCGCCGGCCCTTTGCCATGGGGTGTAACCCTACCGTGCATTTTGATGACCGGGGCTGATCCTGCTAACTGATGGCGGCGTGGGCGCGGGTAAGTTGGAACGACGGCCAACTATAGAAAGAAAAAGCGCCGGCGGGTTACCGCCGGCGCAGGCATGGAAATAACTTCTATCTTACGGGGCGGGCACGGTGACGGTGCTGGACTGGACGGTCACGGCGCCCGAGGCGTTGCCGCCCGCGCCGGCAAACAGCCGGCCGTCCACCGTGGAACCGTTGGACACCGTGATGGTGACAAAGGCTAGGATGTTGCCCTTGAAAATGGAGGTGGTTCCCAAGGTCGCGGAACTGCCCACCTGCCAAAAGATGTTTTTCGCCTGGGCGCCGCCGGCCAGGACGATGCTCGTGCCGGAATCCGTGACGAGCGTGGAAGCCATCTTGAAGACGAACACGGCGCTCGCGTCGCCCTGAGCGTCGAGCGTCAGGATGGCATTGGCACCGGTTCCGGAGATGCCGGTTGAACTTCCGTTCACATAGAGCCCGGGGGCGAGCGTCAGCCCGCCCAGGTCTCCCGGCAGCGATATCGCATTGACCGAACGGTCCACGGCCTCGTTATAGGCGGCGAGCAAACTGGCTTGGGCCGCAATTACCGCCTGGTCGTTCACGTGGATGGTCCCGTTGATTTCCGAAGGAGGAATGCCCTGGGCGGAACCCGGGGACAGCCCGACGTCGCCATTGATCTGGTCGGCGCCGCCGCTGATTGCTGCAGTGGCCATGATCGCAAAAGTGGAAGCCGCGCCAAGCGGGATGGCTAGGAGATTCGCGTCCGCCTGCGATCCCGTGGTGAACGTCCAGACCACCTCGGCCGCCAGCGGATTGCCGGCCAGATCCGTGGCATTGGTGCTGATGGTATTGGTATAAGTGGTGTCGGGGGCAAGATTGGTGGCGGGAATGAAGGTTGCAACCTGGCTGGCGGCGTCATAGGTGACGGTTCCGGCCACGTTGGCCGAGCCCGGCCCGGTCACGGTGAAGCTGTTGGTGCTGATGGTGCCCGGATCCATGGGCTTGCTGAAGGTGGCGTTGAGTGACTGGTTAATGGCGACATTCGTGGCTAGATCCGTGGGGTTGCCGCTCAAGACGACGGGCGGGTTCGTGTCAGCCACCGCGCCGGTGGTGAAGCTCCAGACAAAGTTGGTGGCCAGTGAATTGCCGGCCAGGTCTTGCGCGCCAGTAGTGATGGTTGCCGTGTAAAGGGTGTTGGTAGCGAGGCTCGCGGCGGGCGCGAACGTCGCCATGCCGTTGGCATAGCTGACGACGCCGGTTACGGACGTGCCGCCCTGCTGCAATTCAAAAGTGGTGTTGGTCAGCGTGGCCGGATACATCGCCTTGCTGAAGCTGGCGGCCAGCTTGCTGTTGCTGGCCACGCCCGTGGCCGTATTGGTCGGAATGGTGAAACTGACGGCGGGCAACGTGTCGTCGGTCGAGGTGCTCGTGGTGAAGCACCAGACAAAGTTGGTCGCCAGCGCAATGCCGGACAGGTCTTGCGCGCCCGTGGTGATCGTGGCCGTGTAGAATGTGTTGGTCAGCAGGCCCGTGGTTGGCGCAAACGTCGCCGTGCCGTTCGCATAGGTCACGGTGCCGCCAACCGTCGTGCCGGCCTGTTGCAGGACAAAGGAGGTGTTGGTGATGGTGGCCGGATCCATCGGTTCACTGAAAGTAGCCGTCAACTGGCTGCTGATCGGCGCATTCGTCGCCAGGTTCGCCGGGCTGGTGAGAGTAACGGTGGGCGCCGTGGTGTTGCAGGGGACGCCCAGCCCGCTGACGGTTAGCACGACGTGGTTGCCGCCGCCATCCGCCAAGGCAATCGAATGAATATCCAGCACGTCCGGCACCCACAGAGGAAGTTCTATCAGGGACAGTCCGCCGCTTTTATTTGACGTCTTCGCCTTAATAATTTCGCCGTTGATCATCAAGCTATAAACGGTGCGCGGGGTCAGCCCCGTGGCGGCTAGCTGAAATTGGGTGTTGTGCGCGCCGGCGTGGATAACCACCGCGCCGCGGGCCGCCGGCAGAAAACCGGTGTTGTCCATGGCAGCGTTGACTTCATATTTTCCCCGGGTGGGGTTGCCCAAAATTCCCCGCAACACGATCGTCTGGTTGCCATCAACCAAATCCAGTTCCCGGACATCGCACATGGGATCCAGCATAGCGGGAAGTGGGAGCGCACCTCGGCTGGTTTTCCCGTTGCTCTTTTGTTCGTAGTCAACATGTATCGCGCCCTTTTTGTCCGTCATCAAATTGGCGACGCCCGTCGCGACGGTGGCATCGCCGATGTAGGCCACCAGCCCATACATGGTGTTGGGCTGCAAATTGACTATCCGAATTAGCACTTGCTGGCTTCGGACATTGCCCCGTTGGCTCAATGTTTCATTCATTTTACCTTGGGCGTTGGAATCGCCGCCCGTGGGAGCCATCACTGTTACTGTGTCAAGCTGCATGACGTTATTTGCCATCTTGCCGGCAAACACGGTGCCAGCGGACACCGCCATGACAAACGCCAAACCGAAGGTGGCACTCCAGACCGTTCTCCATTTGGATTTACTCATGGTTGGCGTATTATTCGGCTTGATTGTTTTTATGGTAGTTCTTTCGGTTATTGGGTTTTGTTGTGTTGCTTTCATTAACATGGAAGGCACTTTGATGAATCCGAAGAAACTTTGCCATGGGGTGTAACCCTACCGTGAAGACTTGCGCGACTGAAGTTGGAACCCAAACCATGGCGGCAGAAATCGCGCCGTCGCCGCTGACTGTTTTATTGAAACAATACCGCGAACAGTTTTTTGCCGCCGAAAATCCAGATGACCGCCGCCGCCGCGATGTAAGGGCCGTAAGGCATTCGCGACGACCATTCGCGCTTGCGCAGCAGAATCAGCGCGATGCCAACCACCGAACCGATGAGCGAACTCGCCATCAATGAAAACACCGCGCCCTGCCAGCCGATGAACGCGCCGATGGCTGCCATGAATTTCACGTCGCCCAAGCCCATCGCCTCGCGCGGCAGCATGACCTCGGAGCAGACTGTTTCGATGTGCGGCACGGTTTCGGGGTCAATTTCCTCGTCGCCGATTCTCAATCGGTGCGGTGACAGCCGCAATTTCACGTCGCGGTAACTGCGGTCAATCAGTTCCACCGTGCGCGCTTCCAGCACAATCGTGTCGCTCTGGCGGTAAAAGATTTCTTCGTAGGGAATTTCTTGGTCTGGCAGACAGAGTGCAGTTTCGGTGAAAATAACTTTTGCGTCGTCCGGCAATTTTATTTTTTGCCGGCCAAACAATAATTTTCCCAATCGCAGCACGGCATAAACGATGCCCGCGCCGGCGACGATGCCAAGCGCGCTTCGTTCCATCGCCACGCGCAAAGAATTTGTCCCGTGCAGTTGCGGCAGGAAAAAAGAAATCACGAAACCCACCACCGCGCCGCCAAGCGTGATTTCGTCCGGGATGATGAAATGCTCAAAATCAATGAACGTCGCCACAATCAGCCCCGCGAGAAAAAGACAATACACCGCTGCGATCCACGGCGACGCGTGGCCGAACGCCAGCCAGCACGCGAGAAATACCAAGCCCGTCAGCAGTTCCACCACGAAGTAACGCGGCGAAATGGGCGCGCCGCAGTTTTTGCATTTGCCGCGCAGCGAGAGCCACGTCAGCAGCGGCACGTTGAGGTAAAACGGAATGGAGTATTTGCAATGCGGACAATGCGACGGCGGCGAAACCACGCTCAAGTCCAGCGGCATCCGGTAAATGCAGACGTTCAAAAAACTGCCGACGATGCAGCCGAACGAAAAGAATACCAGCGACCAAAAATGAAACGGCACCAGCGCCCAGTATTGCGGGTTGAAAATGTTGTCAAACCCCATAAACGCTCCCTTCGACCGCGCGCCGCATCACGGCGACCGGCGCGGATTGACCCGTCCAAATCTCAAACGCCTTCGCGCCCTGATGCACCAACATCCCGATTCCATTGGCCGTTTTGCAGCCGGCGACTTTTGCGGCGGCGAGCAATTTCGTCTCCGCCGGTTTGTAAATCATGTCGTAAACCGCGCGGGTTTGTTTCAGCGAAAATTGTTTTTCGTCGAGTGGCGAACCGTCCTCCGGCTTCAAACCAAGCGAGGTCGCGTTCAGCAATAAATCAATTTCTGTCTTCGGATAACCGACGGAAACTTTGACGGACGGAAATTGTTTTTTGATTTCGCCGGCAATCTCCTCCGCCTTGCTCACCGTGCGGTTGACGAGAAAAAGTTCCGCCACATTTTCCGCTGCGAGTTTCAACGCCGCCGTGCGCCCGGCACCGCCGGCACCGAGCAGAAAAACTTTTTTCCCGCGCACCTCAATTTGCAAATCTTCGCGCAACGAATTCGCCAAGCCGTCCGCGTCGGTGTTGAAGCCGCTGGCGCGGCCATTTTCAAATTTGATGGTGTTCACCGCGCCCCAGATTTTGGCCGAGGCGTCCAGTTTATCCACCATGTCCACCGCCAGCAGCTTGTGCGGCACGGTGAGATTGAGGCCGGCGAAATTCATCGCGCGTGCGCCCGCGATGGCGGCGCGGAGATTTTTCGGATCCACTTCAAAGGCGAGATAGCGCCAGTTCAGGCCGAGCGCCGCGAACGCCGCGTTGTGCATCGCCGGCGACGCCGAATGCCGGATGGGCGAGCCCAGCACCGCGCACAGGCGCGTGGCGGCGTTGACGGAGGCTAAACTGGTTTGCGGCACGCGCAATTTATAAGCGGCCAGCGCGTGAGTTCAAAGCGCAAAGTCCGGGGCGAGCCTCCAGACCTGTGCCACGAATTATAGTAATTAATAATAACAACGGGACATATTGGCGATAAAATGGAAGGGGTTGGTGGCGCATGGTCTGCCGCAGTTGAGATTTGGATCCAAAATAAATAGTTCGCAACCCATGACCATTGACCGCCTCCCGCACAAGAAACGGTCGCCAGCACGCATGGTGCGAGCTAAAATAACTTGCGACTGCCCGGTAGTTGCACACGGGTTGGCTTCATCTCTGCCAAATGCGTGGACAATCGCATAACATGAGGTGTCATTGTTCTTGAAGTAGTTTCCACTGTCGTCCGTCCGGTGAAGTCAAGAGGCCGAAGGTGGTGCGGTTCCTGTCATCTGTTCCCATTAAAACCATCAGCCATTGCGATCCGTCCCGCCAAACGTAAGGCGCACCATATTTTCGCGACATCCATTTTTGGCGCGGAAGTTCAATCGGGCCTTCGAGTTTCCACTTCATCAAGTCCGGTGACGTTGCGAGCGCAAGGTGCTGGTTTTCCAAACCTTCACTGTAAATCATTGTCCAATGATCGTCGGTTTTGAAAATCATCGTGTTTTCCACACCATCTGGCGCAGCGTCAGAAAAACCGATGAGGGGAGCATGGGGTGTCAGCATTTCCCATTTTTTAAGATTCGGATCATGCGTAATGGCGTGGCCCATCAAATTACCGTGAATCTTCTGGCCGTTCTCGTTGGTGCGATACGCTGAGCCAATAAAAAAACAATGCAGCGTTTCGCCATCCACCACAAATGACGGGTCAATCACGCGATGCAGCTCGTTCCACGGCAACTTCAGAGCCTCGGCAAGGAATGGTTTTGGCGCCGACCAGTTTTGCAGGTCGGTGGATTCCGCGAAAACGAGCTGGGTTGGTTTGCTGGGATAGGTTTGATACGGCAGCAGCCAGCGCCCTTGCCAAAAGACCACGTCGCCCGGTGAGGCGCAGCCCTTGGGCGAAACATCGTGGTCGTTTTCAAAGTGGACAAAATCTTTTGTGAAGACATCGGCAATGGCCCAGTTGGTGGGATTGTTCCACTCGCCGATCGAAAACCGCGAATAGAACAAATGATAGCCGTCCTGTGTTTTGAGCACCGATGGATCGCGGAGATTATCGTGCGATGTCCAAACCGGATTGCGGAGCTTTTCCAAGTTCAACGGCTTGCCCACTTGTGCGGCGGCAGCCGTTTGAAGTTTCCATTCAGCTTGGGAAACCAGTTTCCAATAAACCGAGTAACGTTCGCGATGAATCTGATAAAATGGAACCAAGGTCACATCCTCCGGCTGGCTGAAGCCATGCGTGCGAAAAGTCATTGGCTGACCAGTCACTTGTTCAATATGGTTGAGAATTTCGCCCGGCTCGCCGACAAAGACAGGAACAGCAGGCGACGGCAATTTACTATAGCTATGCTCATTGGCACCCACGAGAGGATTGGGCATGGCGTTGGTGCCTAGCTTGCCGGCAAGGACAATTGGGCCATAAAGCAAGGCGAGTTGGTTGGTCGTGCCTGGCAGGTATTCACAATGAAGTTGCATCGGCAGTTGAACCGTCACTTCGTCGCCGTCGCGCCATTCGCGTTGAATTGAAAAGTAATTGTCTGGAGCGGATTCGATTTTTTGGTTTTCACCGTTGACGGAAACTTTCACGTCCGCGGTCGCCCACGCGGGCTGGCGAATTTTCAAAGCGAATTTCACCGGTTGCTCAGCTTTGATTTTGAGCACGGTCTTATCGCTTTCCGGAAACCGAGTCTCCTGACGCACAACCAACCCTTTTTCCGACCATGACAATTCCGACGCGATGAACAAGTTGACGTAAAGCGCGTCGGCGGTGTGAAAATAAATTGTGTCGCCGTATTTGGCGTGGTTTTCCATACCCGTGCCGACGCAGCACCAGAAGGAGTTTTCCGGTGTCGAATAGACCTTGAAATGTCCCGGCTTGAGCGACATATAATAAGTGAACATCCCCGATTCGGGATCCTGCGAGGCCAGAATGTCGTTGAAAAGCGCCCGCTCATAAAAATCCATCTTTCTGGCAGAAGGCTCCAGCGTGAACAACTCGCGGGTCAACTTCAGCATATTGTAGGTGTTGCAGGTCTCGCACGTTTCCGGGCTTAAGTGGTGGTCGAAATCATTGGTCGAAAACAAGTATTCGTGGTCGCTGTCGCCACCTATGGCGTAGGAACGATGCAATGCAACGGCATCCCAAAACGTCTTCGCGATGGTCAGCAACTGCGGGTCGCCGGTCATTTCGTATTCTCTGGTCGCACCCAAGATTTTAGGGATTTGCGTGTTGGCGTGAAGGCCATCGAGTTGGTCTTCGCCGCGCGCAAGCGGGGCAAGAACCTTTTGATGGTTGAAGGCTTGGGCAAGCTGCAAGTAATTGATGTTGCCTGTCACCCCATAAAGATTGGCGAGCACTTCATTCATGCCGCCGTGTTCATTATCCAGCGACTTTTGCATCTGCTCCCGCGTCAGGCGATCCACACGGAATTTCACCCAGTTCGCCATATTCGTGAGCAATGTCCATGACTGTTCGTTGCCGCAAAGCTGGTTCGCATCCAGCAATCCCTCCATGATTTTGTGCAGCGTATACCATGGCGCCCAGACTTTCTGACCTTGCTCCACGCGGTCAATAAACGATTCAGGGAACGCCGACAGATAACCTTCGTGAAAACCGGCAGTCACGGAATGGCTCTGGCATTTGGCGAGTTCGCCGACGATATAATCCACGCGCCGTTTGTATTCAGCATTGCCGGTGCTGGCATACATCAACGACAGTGCGGAGAGATAATGTCCGAGACTGTGACCACGCAGTTCACTTTTGGGATCTTCCCAGCCGCCCAGCGGTTGAGCGCTGGACGGCAGACCGACGTTCACTCGGAAATTATGGAGCAGCCGATCCGGGGCGAGGTTCAGCACATACTCTTGGTCACGCAGCATCGCGTCGCGAAACGGGCCGTCGAGAAGACGCACGTCGGTGAGCGGAAAGGGTTCGGCAGCCAATGAGAGCTTCTGCGATGCTGTTTCAGCATCAGCCATGCTGGCGAAAAAACAAACAATAGCAATGACCGGTATCACTCGCATAATTTTAGGGGCTGTCCTCGATAACTAGGTTAGAAACTGCTGAATCCATAGATTTAATTGGGTTAATTGCGCTTGTGGGTTTGGTTTGTTAAAACGCCACTCACATTCCTTCAAGAATAGCGGGAAATGTGCCTTGGGCACATCATTAAATTTACGCAGGTGGCGCTTGGCCTAGTTCCAGAAGTTCTCGATGCGGTTGATGTAGTTTTCACCAGCGGCAAAAAGCCTGGAGTAATTGATTCGCAGATGCCGGAAGCCCGAAACATCCAACGCATTGTAGCTGGGTATCCAACTTCACGCGGGCGGCTTCGCGCTCTCGTTCAAAATCCATGTCGCCCAAATCTTTCAACGACAGTGAAGCGGGTGGAATTCCTCTTACTTTACCCCCCTTGCGGAACGTTTCCAGACGTTGCCAAACAAAACCGGATGGAAATCGGAACAATAAAAAGCCCCTGCTTTCACAGGGGTTTTATTGCTATTAAATTGGTTGCGGGGGCTGGATTTGAACCAACGACCTTCAGGTTATGAGCCTAAACTAAGTGGTCGCTAGAAAGTCATTTATACCCTTTATCTATTGCTTTTTATTAGCTTTTACACTTTTTTATGTTGACCGTCTGGAAAGATTCTGGAAAGATTGAGGCGTGAAAGAGAAGCAAATTTCAGGCGTAAACATCTTCAAGGATAAGGACGGCAAGGGAAATGTGTTTTGGCGGGTGATGCTCGGCAAGCGATTTACCGGCGGCAAGGTCATCAAAAAATCATTTACGACCAAAGCCGCAGCGAAGAAGTGGTTTTCCGAGCAGCATGAGCCGAAAGTTGCCAGCGGTGCCCATTACTTTGAATTAACCCCGGCGCAGGTTGCCGAGGCGGTGAACGCCTACAAACGCATCAAGGGCAAAGGCGCTTTGACCGAAATCGTGGACTACTGGCTTAAACACGCCTGCCCCAAGGGCGGCACGCGCACTTTCGAGGTGGTCACAGAGGACTTCATCAAGTCACGCCAGACCATGAATTGTAAATCCACCACCATGCGCAACTACCGCAGCGCTATCAAGATGTTAAACGAAGAATTCGGACAAGTGGAAATTCACGGCATCCGCAAAGCCGATATTGAGGATTGGATCGCAGAATCGGAATGGAAACCCCGGACACGAAAGAATTACATCATAACGCTGTCAACGATTTTCAACTACGCCATTAGCAACGAATACACCGTGGTTAACCCAGCAGAGCATGTGCCGCGCCCTATCTTGGAAGACAAGCCGCCGGGGATTCTAACACCCGCAGAGGCGGAGAATTTGCTGGCGGCGGCGCTGGATTGTATGCCGGAAATGGCTGCGCCTATCGCCATCGGGTTGTTTGCCGGCTTGCGCCGTTCGGAAATTTGCGCGTTGGACTGGTCTGAAATTGACCTTGAGGCGCGGACGCTTGAGGTCAAAGCTGCCAAAGCTAAGACGCGGCAACGGCGCATTGTTACCGTTCAGGAAAACCTAGTCGAATGGTTGCTTAAGGCGGAGAAGAAAAAAGGCGACGTTGCACCCGACGTTGACCTTTTCGGCGAACGGTTGAAGCACCTTGTAAATGGTCGCGCTGCTACCGACGACAAACCCGGACGACCGGCGGTAGTCAAAGAGTGGCCGCACAATGGACTCCGACACTCGTTCGGCAGCTATTTCTTCGGCAAGACCAAGAATGAAAACTTGACCAGCGCCGAGATGGGCAACAGCCCAGACGTTGTGTTCAAACACTACCGCGCGGTGGTCAAACAGCCCGACGTGGAACGCTACTGGCAAATCACGCCTTATTCCGTTGCGAAACTGAATTCTTGACCGTGCCGGTTTTAAGACCGACTAACGGACACAGATTGGATAAATTTCGTCGCGTCGGCTTCGGTCAAAATCGCCCGTTGCGCCGTTCGCAAATCCACATTATCACGCAATGTCATCTGCATTGTTAATCCGGCGTCGAGCCAGAGTTTGATGTCCCCGAGGTATTCGCCGACTATCGCGATTCTGTCCTTTGGGAAGCACCATGCCCCCACCCGCAGCCAGTCCGCGGATTGTCCGTAACCTGATGCGCCGCCCGTTGAAGACGACACTGGTAATTTTACCGCGTTTATTGACGCGGCCAACTTGGATTGCTCCGGTTCTGATATTTTCATTGATTTGCTCCGTTTCCATTTCCGCTATTTGCTTCGCATCCAACGATGCCGCCAGCGGATAAGGCGCATCACTGAATTCGGGGCTGTTACGGCCAGCCCCACGGCCAGATTCAATTCCAAATTCCTGTTTCGTCTCCGGCGAAACCCAAGCCATGCTTTGCATCAGGCGAACCGTCGCCTTTGCCCAGCCGAGCGCCCCGCCGGAAACCGACTCGTTGCGCAGCACCAGATGCAGATGCAAATGCTCGCGGTCATCATGCACCACGCCCAGATAACAGCCGCCCGGCACGAACTGCCGCACCCACTCACGCCCCATTCGTAACATCGCCTTGACCTGTTTCCGGCGTTCGTCCAAGTCCCTGCAATCATCGGCGGAGATGATAACGTGCCGGTATTCGCCCCGGCCAGTCACGCCCCACGCCAGCGCCGAGGCATCCAATTTCGGCACGCGCGTCATTCCCCCATCCATGCCGTTGATGACCCCGGCCACCCTGCTGCCGTCCGGTTGCAATGCTGCCACCTCGCGCACCGTCCGACCCTTCGGCCTATAAACGTGCGCCAGCAGCCGCCGCAGCGACCCACCCGACCGTTTAACTTTCACAATCACCTTCACGACAGCACCCGACGGAACACCCGCACCATTTCACTCGCAGCTACCCCATCCGCCGATTTCCCCCAGCTCGTTCTTAAGCTTTGGTTCATCAGGTTGCTCGCTCTGGCGACATCCTGACGAACTGCAAGCAACTCGCGCAGATTCACGCCCAACCCCCACGCGCCGAGGATCAGCGATACCGCTTGACCTCTTGCACGCGGCGGCAAGGCGTGAAACTGCTGCCAAGCCTCATTGCCCAGGCGGATGCGTAGCTGCTTCGTTTTCATGGTGCGTGTGGTCGTGCGAGCTAAAGGGCTTGGCTCACTCCGTTCGCCAGCCCTTGCTCGGCAGGTGGAGAAACTCGCGTTTCTCCCCTGCACCCCTCTTCATTTCCCCGACCGGCGGCGAACAGCCGCGCGATTTTCCGATTCGTAATTTCGCGCGCTGCCAGCGCCCGCAACTTCACAACCGCCTTCGCGTTGAAGTCGCTCGCCAGCCGGTCAACCACCCAGGACGGCAGTCGCTCCGCGTTCAGCGAAACCAGTGATTCTTGCAAAATTTCCCGTGGTAAATCCTTCATAAAATCTTCTCCTTAACTACTATTTTAAGGCCGCGTGGTGTCACTTTCAACCAGCGCACCACAAATAGTTTCGGGGAAAATCATATAGCGAAATTCGGTTTGCGGTGCTGTTGGGGTGTTCGGTTGCCCGTCAGTGCATGGCGCTGGAATCATTTTTCATCACGGCATACGCTTCTCACTCCGTAGCTCCGCGCAACGCACGCGCCAAGGCTTTGGCACTCCGTTGCTGATGCTCCGCGTTCTCCGTTCATGCGCTCCCGCCGCCGTTGGCCGTTTTCGCAGCGGTTGTTTTCAATCAGTGAAAAACATAACCGCTCCGAAAAATTCGGAGCCAACTCGATAAAAATATGACCATTACCAGCGAAATGCGTTTCAACACCGGGCAACTCGTAATCACCCCCGCAGCCCTCGAAACCCTCACGGCAGATGATATTTTGACGGCACTTGGCCGTCATATTCGCGCAGATTGGGGGGACGTGACACCAGCCGACCGCGATGAAAATAATTTTTCATTGCGGGAAGGATTTAGGATTCTGTCGGTTTACCACTCCGCCAGCGGCGAGAAATTTTGGATTATCACCGAGGCCGATAGAACGCTGACCACGGTGCTTCTACCGTCGGATTATTGACGGCAACAAAAAATATTTTCATTACTTTTTCCAGTTGGCGGCTGTCGGATTTTCCATCCGCATTTCTTCCATGTCCATCGGTGGCTAAAAATAATTTTAAATTTCTTGTCGGATTTTCCTTCCGGCGTCCGTTTAATGGGTGAGATGCAATCACCGACCGATGCCGAACTGCTCGCCGATTTCGCCGCCCGCCAGTCCGAGGCCGCCTTTGCGCAGATTGTGGAACGCCATGTGGCGCTCGTCCATTCGGCGGCGATGCGGCAGGTGACCGACGCGCATCTGGCCGAGGAAATCACCCAAGCCGTCTTCATCATCCTCGCGCGCAAGGCGGGCAAGTTGAGTGCAGACACCGTCCTGCCCGGCTGGCTCTGCCGCACCGCGCACTTTGCCGCGCGCGATGCGTTGAAGACCGAGCGCCGCCGCCGGCAACGCGAGCATCAAGCTTATCTGGAATCCGCCATGAACCCCACCGAAGCCGAGACCCAAGCCGCGTGGCCGCAGATTGCGCCGTTGCTGGATGCCGCCGTCGCGCAACTGGGCGAGGCCGACCGCGCCGCCATTGTGCTGCGCATTTACCAGCAACGCCCGCTGGAAGAAGTGGGCGCCGCCCTGGGCATGAGTGCCGATGCCGCGCAGAAACGCGTGACCCGCGCGCTGGATAAACTCCGCGCCAAACTGGGCAAAGCCGGCGTTTCCCTCACCGCCACCGTGATTGCCGGAGCCGTGGCGGCGAACGCCGTGAGCGCCGCGCCCGCCACGCTGGCCGCGACCATCACCACCGCCGTTTTGACCGGAACCAGTTTAACCCTCGCCACCATTGCCATGACCACCCTCCAAAAAATTGCCGTGACCGCCGCGCTGACCGTGACCATTGGTGGCGGTTTGTTTGCCGCCAAACAAGCACACGACGCGCGAACTGAAGTGCAAACGCTCCAAGCCCAGCAAACGCCGCTAGCCGAACAAATCCAAAAGTTACAAGCGGAACGGGACAAGGCGACGAACCAGATTGCTTGGTTAAATGATGAGTTGGCCGAGAACGAGAAAAACAATTTGGAGTTGTTGAAACTGCGTGGAGAAGTTGGCGTTTTGAAAAACCAACTAGCAGTAAGAAAAAATAAGCCGCTAGTTCAGTCGCCAAAACCGGGCACAACAGCCGTTGCCACGCCACATCAGCCTGGCCAGTTGATTTCAGTGGACGAATTGGCGTTTGTTGGCTATTCCAGACCCGAGGCTGCGTTGGAAAGCTTCAAATGGGCGTTACTAAAAGGCTCACTGGAACAAGCCAACGATGCGATTCCAGAAGACATGAGGGACAAAACCATAACCCAGAAGAACCGCGATGATTTTAGGAAGAAACAGGCGATGATGACTCCGATGTGCAAAGGATTTCAAATTCTGGCTAAGAAAGTTTTGGCTGATGATAGAATTGAGTTCAAGGTCAGAGACGTTTTGGATCCAGAAATGCTTAAAAAAATGGGTTCTAATCAACCACCTGATACGGCTTTGGTGCCTATGATCAAGACCAGCGATGGATGGAGAACAGGGGGAGCGCGCAGTTACTCTGATAATTGGGAAACCAATGGATCAATTGAAGACTTCACGAAATAGGTTGATTCTAAAATTATGCCATACGGCCTCATAGCAATATTTGCGAGCGTCTTACTTGTTTTATATTTTGTTTTCCTCACGGAAGCATCATGGATAATCAAAGCGGTGGTTTCTGGCATTTTCATTTTTTGCACGACATCGTTTTTCGGTTGGGTAGTTTGCAACCCGCTCGTCACTCTCTTTCTCCGAGTTGGCTTGTGTGTTTTCATCGTCTTTTACCGGACATACCAGCAGGCAAAAATAAGTAAGTAAACGCCCCGTGCCTTTTTGCCGGAGCAGCGCCCGACGGGAAAGGGATTGCCAAATATGAACCACCGAAATAAAGTCGGAACCATGAAACCAAACTGGCGGAACCGCTTGTTGCCGAAATCTTGTTAGGTGTCTTCGCACGTGAAAAAATTATGAAAACAAAAATACCAGCCATCATCACAGCAGGTCTCGGCGCCCTTTGTGCTGCATTCGCAGTTTGGATGCAATATGTGGCAGTCAGAGTCATAGCTGCAGCTCCATCCGCAGCCGGAAGTTTTGACAACAGATACTTTTGGTGGCCGCTTTTCGCCGCCGCAGTATTTTTCACACTGGCGGGCTACTGTTTATTTTCACACCGAAAGTATGTCCGTGACCATGCTGTTTAGTTTCACATTTGAAGTGGAACACGTTGGCTGGTATTAAATTTCGTCCGGTTTTTTTTGCCGTTGCCAGCGCCCGACGGGAAAGGGATTGCAAAATATGAACCACCGAAATAAAGTCGGCACCATGAAGCCAAACCGGCGGAACCGCATGCGGCAGCCAGCTTCGGGGCTGATCCAAAACACTATGAAACAATTCACATTGATACTCTGTTTGGCAGCAGTTGTTGCCATTGGTTGCAAGAAGCAGCCGGCAGCAGATGACAAGGACACGGTTTTGCTTGGGCGGCATTTGTCCGAGCATCAGGTTGTCGAGATGGCATTCAGTCAGTTGCCGTCGAGTTCCGGCTACCGTTGCCAGTTCAAAGATGGCGTGTGGGAGATTTTGGAGGTTCAGCCCAGCGTTTTTGGTGTTTCTTCTCGAACCACGAATGCGGATGGCAAGATTACGGTTGTGTCCACAAACACAACGCGGGTAGTTTTGCGAGTGAGCGACGCCGACGGAAGGATTGACCAGGTCAAGACACCGTGAGATATGACGATTTTGCAGTTTAATTTCACATTTGTAGTGCGACAAGTTGGTTGGCATTAAACTTCGTCCGGTCTTTTTTGCCGTCGCCCGCCCGGAGCCAGCGCCGTCAGGCATAACATCATCACATTCATGCTCTTAAATTCTACTTGTCCGGCCTGACACGAAAATCATAAATCGGATTTTTACCGCGACGCCATTCCGTCAGCACCAAGTCAAAATCATATTGTCCGCCCACCAGCCACTTTTCCGCTTGCGGCAAATCCGTGGAATCAATGGCAATGGTGTTCCCATCTTTCTGAAATGCGCCGCGCAGCGCCCACACTTCCCGCGCAACGGCTTTTTCTCCATCCGTCTCTGCCGTGCTGTCGCCATCTTTTTTTAACCGATGCGGTTGTCCCGTCAGCTTGACCCCACGCGCCACCAAGGGCGGCTCGGCATTGCCATTGCCAAACGGCGCAAGCGCGCGGTAAATCCCATACCAAGTTCGAGCGTCAAAGTTTTCCGCCGGGGCGATGATTTCCACCTTGCGGACAAAATCTTTTTCATCCAAACCGCTGGCCTCGTTCAGCCACCGCTCCAATTTTTTGCGCTGCTTTTCCGTGAAGGAAAAGCCCGCAGCCATTTCGTGACCACCGCCGCCTTCAATTATTTTTTCCGCCACCGCGTCGTGAATGATTTCACCGAGGTTGCAGCGCTCGATGCTGCGGCCAGACGCTTTCCAAAATCCGCCGTCGGCATTTTCGGCTTTTTGCCATGAAGCAATAATCGCCGGACGGTTGAACGCTTCTTTGACATCGCTGGCAACGATGCCACCAACGCCGGGATGACACTTCTTGTCGGCGACGAAAATAACTTTGGCGTCCCGCAATTTCCCCGCAGTGCCCAAGGCTCGCGCCGTCAGCGGACTTTGGATTTTCTTACGCTTCTCATTGCAATTGAAACATTTCGCCGCCGCTTTTTTGGCGGCAGCCGCATCTTGCGCCAGCAGCAGCCGCAGCGCTTCTTTGGCGTCGCCCAGCCGCCCCGGTGCATTCAGACACGGGCCGAAAAACAACCCGAATTTTTTTTCATCCAACGGCCCGGCGGTGAATTTACTGGCTTGGCGCAATTGTTCCAGAGCGGCCAGCCCAGGAATTTTCCCGATTCCATCGGCCTTTCGCGCCAGCCGCAGCGCGTGTTTTACCAAAATGCGATTCAGCCCGACGACGGGCATCAGGTCAACATACGACGCCAGACCCGCCATTAAAATTGCCCGTTCACAGTCCCACGATGTCAGCCGGAGTTCATCCGCCATGCCCTGCACCAGCAGGAACGCCAGACCCGCAGCGGACAGCAGTTGCAAATCCCAACTTCTTTCATCAGCCCATGCTTTCGGATTGAGCAGAATAGTTTCAGCCGTTCCCGCCACGGCTGGCATGTGGTGATCCACCACGACCGATTCAATGTCGTTCACGTTCAGCCAATCAATTTCGGCGCGGCTGTTTGTCCCGCAGTCCAAGACTATCAACAAATCCGGGCGGTGCATTTCGACACACCGCTGCATGGCCGGCATCGTCAGCCCATAGCCATGCACATGGCGGAGGGGAATAAATGCGGCGAGCTTGCTCGCGGGCAGACCGGCAGCACGGAGGAAATCATGCAGCAGGGCGACCGAGGTAACGCCGTCGCAATCGTAATCACCGAATAAAACAATTCTCTTCTTAGCCGCCACGGCAGCGCGAATTTTTGCCGAGGCCATTTTATACGCCGTAGTTTTAGGCAGCGGATTCCGCAGAGCAGGTAGCTCGACGATAAATTCTTCGCCCATCTCGCGACGGAAGGAGAGCGGACATTTAAGCTGGTTCAGACGGTGCTGGACATATTGAGCTATGACCTCATCGCGGGAGTCGCCATCCGTCAGACAAAAGATTTTGTCCGTCTCGAAATTCACGGGCGGCGGTTTTCGGATGATCATGGTGCGTCGCAGCGACACAAGAGCATGAAAAAATTCACTCCGCCATTCCAGACCTAATCTTGACCGCGAATTTGCCGCGTAAATAATAATTAGTGGAACTGACTGGAAAAATTGAAATCCGGAAAAGTTGAAGCCCTAAATTTACTCCCCCCACACCCCCCTAATGTGGGCTTTCAGCCCACTATCTACCGTCTAGGTAGAAGTATAGGCAGATTTTGGATAATTTCAAGTGACTATTTTCGCGGTTGTGAAGTTGTTAGTCTGACTTATTCGTATTTGGACTATTCCCGCCGCCCAGAAAACGGATGCCGTCGGCGGTTGTTGCTGCCGACTGCTCTTTGTCTTGCAGCAATGAGAACAGGGCTTCCGCTGCCTGCATGGTTTTCAGTTGCCGGTGGAGATACATCAGCAAGTGGCGCGGTTGTAAATCCTGCCCGAACTTGACGCGTAAATTTTCAGCCCGCCGCAGCAGGTCTTGAAGCTCCGCATATTCCACGCTGTCCATGATTTGCCGCAAGTCCGACAGGTGCAGCATTGCCAGCCGCACTGCCCAATTCACATCCTCACGGTCAATTTCGTTGTTCGCCTTGCCCAGCAGCCAATGATAGACCATCGAGTATTTAAAAATTCGGAATTCCACGCGGCGAACAAAGTCTGCCGTGATGCCTTGCTTGCCCATCAGCACCCAGGCATCACAAATGCCATTGCGCGCGTCAGGCGAAAGTCTGTAGTCCGAATGAATCGGCGTTGCCAGCGCAGCCCGAAAGGCAGCGGCGATTTTTCCCAAATCCAGCCCATCCAAAATGGCATATTTGCGCTCGTAGCAATTCCGGCTTGTGTCTGGCGGGCAAAACACAAACGCGATTCGTTGGCACAGTCCCGACGCCCAATCTTCTTTGGAAAGTTGCCGGTGGATATTTCCAATGACTGTTGTGCCGAGCAGCGACAGACATGGCGCTTTTATTTCCACCACGCCGGTCTTGAGCCGCTTGCTCAATGTGGCGTGGTCGTATGCCATCAGCAGCACGCGCGGCGTGCCTTGATGAACTTCGGTTTTCGTGAGCGACCAGAATTCGCCGAATTCTTCGAGCCACCAAAACGCGGGGCGACCTTCATGGTCCGAAAGTTCCGCAATCAGTCCCGCCGTCGAGCCAGCATCACGGATGGAATTTGGTTTCCAGCCGCCAAGCTCGAATGCCTTGAGAATTTTGGAAACGGAAAACGATTTCAATTCACCAGATGCAGCCAGCATCACCGTGAACAGGTCTGGCAGAATTTTTTGACCGTCAGCCATCACCAGCGTCGCACCTTTTTCGCAGAGCAGTTGAGCAACAAGCGATACCGTGGCAAAAAAAGGCAATTCCGCCGCCACAGGTGTATGCTGCATGAATTCGGAAACGACCACTTCCAAAATGGACGCCGGAGGTGTTGCTACCACACCGCGCCACAACTCACGTTCTTGCGCGAACATTATCGCCCTCACAACGCTTCGCGTCTCACGACAGGCCAGCATCCGTGAAAGCAGCTTGCGAGCACCGCTATCTTTGACCAGCCGCCGATGATGTCGCCGTGTTCTTTTCATCTGGTTTCTCGTTTCTGATTTGGTTTCTGTCAACCGTCAACAATTTGCCGGCTGGAATTTGGTTTAGCTTTGATTTTTCAGCCGAATTGAGGTTGACGCGCTGGCACCAATTGGCGTCAACAGCGCGTCAACACCCCACCGTCTCAAAACGGAATTTCCCCATCATACGACGGCATTTCGTCTATCGGGGCGACAGCAACCGTTTCATTTTTAACCACGTCAAACGCCGTGACACTTTCGCGCGTCACGCCATCGCGCCCAATCCAAGGCGAGTTGCAGATGCGTAGTTGTTTCCCCAACAGCGTCGAGTTATCCGGCAGTGGTTGCTCCAAGGGCAGGCTTAACGACCGCTTGAATGCGCGAACCAGCGCACGCGCACGCGGCGAGTCACCCAAGGGAATGTGCCCATAAATGACTTTCCCCTTTGCGGATTCATCATTGATGATGAAGCGCACGAGGAGCTTATTTAGCCCGCTGTTTTGAGACAGTCTTTCGTTGACTGACTCGATGTTTACGTTCCACCAGCCGAACAATTGTTCGGTCAGGGGAACCCCATTTGTATTTAGTATTGTTGTGTTCATTTGTTTTATTTGCGCCGATTTTTTTGTTTGGTTTTCTCACCGGGCGCAACGGTGGGAAATTTTTGAAAATTTGATTTTGCGCGAAGTTCGGAAGGAAGTGGCGGCGGCTCTTCGCCAGCTTTGAAACGGCGATAGGCATCCTCGGCGCTGGCCGTGTCAATCAGGCATTCAACGCCAGGGGAGCCAGGGCGAGGCACGACCAGCCAGCCGGATTCGGGAGCGTAACGAGCTGCGTGGAGCAGCCGATCTACGAATTTAGTCGCACCGCCAAACACCGTGACGAGCGTTCGCTTATTGATGACCAGCGGGCGAACGCCGTTGACCAAAATGAAATTCTGATTTCCCATTGGCGCCGCGCGCGGGAGTCGAACCCGCGTCAGCCATCCGGCTTCTTGAAGCCAGACCACGGCGAAAAAACCACTTTTCTACATCTCCATTATAGGTAGTTCGGGAGTGACCGTTTCAAAAAAGTGAAAATATTTTCTGTTTGGAAATGACTGGCATTTGTCTGGAAAGATTCTGGAAAGATTACCCCCTTTTGCTGAACGTTTCCAGACGTTGCCAAACAAAACCGGCTGGAAATCGAAACAATAAAAAACCCCTGCTTTCACAGGGGTTTTATTGCTATTAAATTGGTTGCGGGGGCTGGATTTGAACCAACGACCTTCAGGTTATGAGCCTGACGAGCTACCGGGCTGCTCCACCCCGCGATCAAGGAACGGCATTGTAGCCACAGCGCAGCGCGCAGGGCAAGTTTTTTCAAAATGGATTTACACCATACCGCAGCCAGTAGCCGGGCAGCTTCAAAAATTCCAGCCGCATCCGCTTGAAGTTGCCGGGCTTCGACCAGTCGTCGCGGTCGAAGGCGTAATATGACGGGCGCGAATAAAATTTTATCTCCGGTGCGTAATGTTCAAACGTCTTCAGCGCCCGCCGCGCGTGATACCACGTCGTCACCAAAATCACGCTGCGGACGTGCTGCGCCCGCAGCCGCTTGATCGAAAAAATCGCGTTTTCGCGCGTCGTCAGGGAATCGCTTTCCCGCTCGATGTTGCCGCGCGGCACGCCGTCTTTCAGCAGGATGGACAGGTTGATCACGTCATCGCCCGCGCCGGTGAGGAGGATTCGTGGGGCGGCGTGTTGCTGGAACAATTCCGCCGCGCGCACGGGCCGTTCATGCACGCCGCCGCCAAGCACCACCAGCACGTCCGCCGATACCGGCCCGCTGTCCACGCACAGGAATTTCTCCGGATAAAACCACGCCGCCACCGCCACCAGCGCCAGCAACGCCGTCACCAGCAGGAATACTTTCAACAGCCCTAAAATCAGTTTGCGAATCACGGCCATAAATTACAACAGCCGTGCCGATTTTGGAATCAAATCAACCGTGCGCGGCATTGCACACCCTCAAAAGTGAAAAACTGGATGGAAACAAGCCGACAAAAGATGTTTAGTTCAAACCGTCGGCGAGGCGTAGAGTAAAGTTGAATGAATTCAACATTCATTCGCTTATGAAAAACATCATTGAAAGTCTTCTGAAACTTCAAACCATCGAATTCGGCGGGGCGGCGGGGGCGGAAACCGAAAAGCAACGCGCCGAATTGCGCGCCAAAATTCCGGCGCAAATCATCGGTCATTACGACCGGCTGATGGCGCGCGGCAAAAAGGGTGTCGCGGTCATCAAGGGCCAGACTTGCGGCGACTGTCATGTGCAGGTGCCCCGCAACACGGTGTTGACTCTGATGCACGGCACCGACATCCAACTCTGCGAAAGCTGCGGGCGCTATCTTTGCCTGCCGGAAAACGTGAACCCCGCGCAACCGCCGGTGAAAACCAAGAAAACCAAAACCAAGCCAGCCAAACTTCTGCAAACTGCGTAAGCAATCAAACTCTCAAGAAAAAACGGCGCGGAAGGTTTTCCGCGCCGTTCGTGTTTTTAGATTTTGCTTCGCTCGGTTTTACGCGTAAAGCGGGCCGAAGTTTTGGCAAGCGCGATAATCCGCGCCTTCCAAGTCCGCCGTGCCGAACGCCGCCCAACTGCTCGGCCGGAAAACTTTTTCCGCCGCCACGTTGTGCATATAAACCGGGATGCGCAGCATGGACGCCAGCGAAATCAGGTCCGCGCCGATGTGTCCGTAGCTAATCGCGCCATGGTTTGCGCCCCAGTTATTCATCACGGAATAGACATCGCGGAACGCGCCGCTGCCGGTGAGGTTTGGCGCAAACCACGTCGTCGGCCAGGTCGGGTTCGTGCGCTGGTCGAGCGCGTCATGGACGTTCGCCGGCAAATCCACCGTCCAGCCTTCGGCGATTTGCAGCGCCGCGCCAAGACCTTTGACAAGATTCAAACGGCACATTGTCACGGGCATTCCACCTTTGCTCAAGTAGCGCGTGCTCCAGCCGCCGCCGGGGAAATACTCCGTGATGCTCGGATGCCACGTTGTCGCGCCGAGACATTTCTTGGCTTCATCTTTCGAAATTTCCCAAAACGGTTTCATCGCGGGCTGGCCGTCGCGTTCCATCTGGCCGGTGCCGTCGAGTGTGGCGGGACCGGAATTGATCAAATGCAAAATGCCATTCGCCGCGTGACCGTCGAGCGTGTGGCCGGAAACGCGCTTGACGGAATCCGCGCTCCAGTAAGTCCGCACGTCTGCGAAAATCTGCGCAGTGTTCGTGAGCAGGTGGCCGAACAGCATGGACGCGCCGTTGAGACAATCATTTTCTGTCGCGACGATATACGGCGCGCGGATGCCGTTCCAGTCGAAGGACGTGTTGAGAATCGCTTCGAGAAAATCGCCGTTGGGCTGGTAATCCGTCCATTGGCGCTGGCCTTGGAAACCAGACGCGATGGCGTTGTGTCCGTGCGCTTCCTCGCCAAAACCCATTTTGGCGAGCTTGGGATTTCCTACCATCAAGTCGCGGGCGATGAGTGACATTTTGACGGATTTTTCCCATTCGCTATTAAGCTGTTTGCGCGAGCGTTTGGTTTTTGGCGAATTGTAATCTTTGCCTTCGGGACAATTTTCCTTCACCCACGCCAACGCCTGCTTGTATTCAGCCTGATCGAAAATGCCCTTGTCCATGCGGCGGAGAAATTCCGTCATATCAATCGTCTCCACGCGCATGCCGAGATAATCCTCAAAGAACGGCTGATCCACGATGGAGCCAGCAATGCCCATCGAGACGCCGCCCATGCCGAGATACGATTTGCCACGCATCAACGCGACGGCGAGACCGGCGCGGGCGAAGCGGAGAATTTTTTCCTGCACGTCGGCGGGAATGGATTTGTCCGTGCCGTCCTGCACGTCATGGCCGTAAATGCTGAACGCCGGAATGCCCTTCTGCGAATGACCGGCCAGCACGGCCGCGAGATAAACTGCGCCGGGGCGTTCGGTGCCGTTGAAACCCCAGACGGCTTTCGGCACGGATGGATTCATGTCCATCGTCTCGCTGCCGTAGCACCAGCACGGTGTGACGGTGAGCGACACGCCGACGCCGGCTTTGGCAAATTTCTCGGCACAGGCAGCGGCCTCCGCGACGCCGCCGATGCAGGTGTCGGCGATAACGCATTCGACTTTTTTGCCATTCGGATAAAAAAGATTTTGCGAAATCAGTTTCGCGGCGGATTTCGCCATGTCCATGGTTTGTTTTTCGAGCGACTCGCGGACGCCGCCGAGGCGGCCGTCAATCGTCGGACGAATACCGATTTTTGGAAGTGAACCTGCAAAGACAGATTGTTTCATAATTTTAGATAGGTGGCTGTGAGCTTTCATATTGGCAAATCGCCCGCCGTATGGCAGGAAATTTGTATGGACAGGGACGCAAAATACTTGGATTTATCACAGGTTTTAACCCATCAGGCGGCGTGAGTGGCGCGGTAGGCGGACGGCGCAACCCGGCACAGCCGCGTGAACACTCGGCTGAAGTAAGCCGCATCGGCAATGCCCACGGCATCGGCGATTTCCTTCACCGAAGCATGGCTCGTCAGCAGGAGATACTGGGCGCGTTCAATCCGCCGGCGCATCAGATAATCCAAGGGCCGGACGCCGACCACTTTCTTGAACTGGTCGGAGAAATAAGTCGGATGCAGTTCAACCACTTCGGCTAGATCAGCCAGCGCAATTTTCTGGCGCATATTGGCGTGGATGAATTCCTGCACGGCCAGAAACTGCCGGGTGACGCGCGCGTGAACCCCCTCATGATTGCGCGCGGATTTGAGGAATTGCGTCAGCAGCAAACTCAAAGCTCCGCGCGCTTCAAAGCCATTTAAGGCATCGTCCGCCGGGGTGCCAGATTCGGTCAGCGCGGGGAAGCGTTTGTATTCCTCACGGCTCGGATCAAAGCACGGCAGCTTGCGTTCGGGATAAATCGCCTCGATGCGCTTGAATAACGCCAGCGCCTCGGTGGAGGATTTGATTTGGTGCTCGCAGTCGAGCAGCGAAAACAAATCAATGCCCGTCGGCATCCGCGCGATGAAATGCAGGTGGTAATGATCCAATTGCCGCGAGCAGGAACAATCGTGGACGGTGAACGGCGGCACCAGATGCAACTGGCCGGGACGGAGAATAAATTTGCGTCCGTGATGCCGCACCACGGCTTGTCCGCCAAGAATCAGCCACAGCCTGGAAAATGGACTAATCACATGACGGAAATTCCACCACCGCCCGGCCACGGTGCGCTGCACCGCCAGCACGCGCAGGTCGAGCGCGTTGAGCAATTCGTGATTGAGCGCGGAAATCATGGGGAATAGCCAACCGGAAAATAAAGAATCCGCGACGGGTTTTCGAGACGGATTTTTTCCGGATTATAGAACATCCCTGCCGGCAATCCCGCGCTGGCAATACGCCGGATGGTTTGTTAGCTTTTCAGGCAATGAATTTTCTGGCCGGAACCTGGGTCGGCGAATGGCTGATCGGACTGGGTCGCCTCGCCCTGTTGACGCGCGAGGCGGTCGCGGCGTGCCTCACGCTCAAGGCTTCGCGGCGCGATTTGCTTTACCAGATTTATTTCATCGGCATCAAATCGCAGGCGGTGGTGCTGGTCACCGGCGCGTTCACCGGCATGGTGTTGACGGCGCAAACGTATTTCCAATTTCACAAAGTCAAGATGGACACCGCTACGCTCGCGGTGGTGGGCGTTTCCATGTGCGACGAACTCGGCCCGGTGCTGACGGCGTTGATGGTCGCGGGTCGCGTCGGCGCGGCCATCGCGGCGGAAATCGGCACGATGCGCGTGACCGACCAGATTGACGCGCTGCGGACGCTGGCGACGCATCCGATTGATTATCTCGTCGTGCCGCGGCTGCTGGCCTCAATCATCGCGCTGCCGTTGTTGACGATGGAATCCATCGTGCTGGGCATTACCTCCGGCTACCTCGTCGGCACGCAACTGCTAGGCATTGATCCGACGTATCTTTATTACGACATGATGAAATACATGAATGACGTGGACGTGGTGTTCGGCCTCGTCAAATCGTTTGTCTATGGCGGCATCATCGCACTGATTGGCTGCTATAAAGGTCTGACCTGCGGCATGGGCGCGGAAGGCGTTGGCCGCGCCACGACGGAAGCGGTGGTGTATTCGTCTATCACCATTCTCATCACCAACTTTTTCCTGACGCTGCTGCTCCAGCGGCTGTATGTGTTGATATCATGATCGAAGTGCGCCAATTAAGTAAAAGCTTCGGTTCGCAACTGATTCTCGACGGCGTGGATTTGCGGATTGAAAGCGGCGAATCGGCGGTAATCATCGGTCGCAGCGGCGGCGGCAAAAGCGTTCTGCTCAAGCACATCATTGGCCTGCTGCAACCGGACGCCGGCGAAGTTTTTGTGGATGGCGAAAACATCACGCGGATGAACGAACGCCAGTTGCTGCGCGTGCGCTCCAAATTCGGCATGGTGTTTCAGGGCGCGGCGCTGTTCGATTCAATGACCGTCGCGGAAAATGTGGCGTTTCCGCTCGAACGCAAGCACCAGTTCACGCCGGGCGAAATCGCCAAGCGCGTGGTGGCGGCGCTGGAGATGGTGGATTTGCCGGGCACGGAAAAAAAGAAACCGGCGGAACTGTCCGGCGGCATGAGGAAGCGCGTGGGGTTGGCGCGGGCGATTGTTTACGAACCGCAGATTGTGCTCTACGATGAGCCGACGACCGGGCTAGACCCGATCGTGTCCGACAGCATTGACAAGCTGATCATCCGCGTGCGTGACCATTTGAAGGTGACCAGCATCGTTGTCACGCACGACATGCGCAGCGCGCAGCGCGTGGGCAACCATGTGATCATGCTGCACGAAAAAAAAGTTTACGCGAACTGCACGCCGGAAAAATTGTTCGCCTCCACCGATCCGGTGGTGCGGCAGTTCGTGGACGGCGTGGCGGACAAATAATTTTTAACCATGGATAAATCGCGATTGGAAACCAAAGTGGGGCTGTTTGTTTGCCTCGGCCTGACGCTGCTCGCCGCGCTGCTGCTGCAGTTCAGCAAGAGCACCAGCCTGTGGCGCGGCACCTACGAACTGCATCTGCACGCGGTGAACGTGGGCGGCATCAAACCCCGCGCCAGTGTGCTGCTCGCGGGCGTGCAGGTCGGCAGCGTCGCCCAAATCCGCCTCGCGCCGGATGGCAAGAGCGTCACCATTGACCTGAAGATTTACAAGGAGTTTCCCATCTACACCAACTCGGCGTTTGTCATCGAATCCGCCGGCTTTTTGGGCGACCAATTCGTCTCCATCATTCCATCGACGAATCTGGTGGCCATGACGGAAGCGGACAAATTTACCAACGGTGCAAACGCCCTATGTATTCCCCCCTTCAATCTGCTACAGGTCGCGCGCGATGCCGGGGGCTTTATCAACCGCATTGACGACACCGCCAAGGATTTGGCTGATTCCGTGAAAGATTTGCGCGCAAAGGTTTTGAACGCCGAGACGTTGTCCAGCTTTGGCACCTCGCTGACAAATATGAAACAATTCACCGAAGCGGCACTGGCTGCCGTCAAGGACATCAAGGGGATCGTCAGCACGAACGGCGAGCAGGTCAATCTCGCCGTCAGCAACGCGGTGAAATTCTCCACCGGCCTGACGGACTTGAGCGATTCCGCCAAGCAGATTCTGGCCACGAACAGCATCAATCTTAATCAGGCGACCAAAGACCTCGCTGAAGCCATGAAAAATATCAAGCAGATCACCAGCGATGTGCAAACCGGCAAGGGGTTGGCCGGCACCGTGCTGCAAAATCCTGAACTCGCCACCAACGTGCAGGCCATCGCCGCCAACCTCGCCGTCACCAGCAGCAACTTGAATCGGCTCGGTCTTTGGGGCATCTTGTGGTCACATCCGCTGGCGGCCACGAATAACGTCAAAAGCCCCACGCTCACTTCACCTAATAACAACCACCCATGACACCGCTTTGGACTATTCGGCTGCTTTTTCTCGGACTCTGCATCGTTGGCGGCTATTCCGTCAGCCAAGTGCGCCCGGAATATGTCGGCCATGAACACGGCGATTTGATTGGCATGATCATCGGTTTTGGCTTTGGCGGCTTGCTCATCGCCGTGGATGAAATGCTCAAGGGTTTTTCCCTCCGCGCCTTTTCTGCCACCACGTTTGGCTTGTTTCTTGGCTGGCTCGTTGCGCTGCTGGTGGAACATTCCGGCCTGTTCGTGAACGCCGACGAAAAAGCCGTCTGGCTCATCCGCCTCTGCCTGTTTTTGAGCTTCGGCTACATCGGCATGGTGTTGGCGATGCGCAGCAACAAAGAGGATTTTTCGCTCATCATTCCTTACGTCCGCTTCTCGCCGCAAAACAAGCCGGACAATCTGTTGCTCCTCGACACCAGCGTCATCATTGACGGCCGCATCGCCGACCTCATCGAGGCGAAATTCATCGAAGGCCTCGTCGTCGTCCCGCGTTTCGTGCTGCTGGAATTGCAGCAAATTGCCGACTCCGCCGACGACGTTAAGCGCGCCCGTGGCCGGCGCGGTTTCGAGATGCTCAACCGGCTCCAGCACAACACCAAAATCGAAGTCCGCATCCACGACGGCGATTTCCCCGAGGAAAAAGGCGTGGACGCCAAACTCGTCCGGCTCGCGCGCGGCCTGAACGCCAAGCTCTACACCAACGATTACAATCTCGCCAAGGTTGCCAGCCTGCAAAGCGTCGTCTGCGTCAACCTCAATGAAATCGGCCATCTGATGAAGGCCGCGCTAATCCCCGGCGAAGTCATTCAGCTGAAAATCGTCCGCGAAGGCCGCGACAAAGGGCAGGGGATTGGCTATCTGCCGGATGGCACAATGATTGTCGTCAACAACGGCCAGAACCATGTCGGGCAGACCGTCAGTGCCCATGTGTTGAGCACCGTCCAGACCGGCGCCGGCGTCCTCGTCTTTGCCGAAATAAAAACCGAAAGCGGCAAATGAACCTCGTCACGGTCGCCACCAATTTTAATCTGGCCGATGCCGGACTGGTTTATTCACGTTTGGAAGCCGCCGGTTTTCATCCGGTTATGGGCAACGAAAACGCCTCGGCCTGGCTTGGCGGCACCATGTCCACCGCCACTCAATTGCGGATTGAGGTTCCCGAAAATGAAGCCACCGACGCAAAGGAATTTTTAGCCGCGCCCGCTGAATGAAATTTTCACGCCAGCTTCACCGGCTGAAAAAACTTCTGCCCGGCGAAATCTTTCTCGAACCGGCCACGCTTGCAAAATACGCCGGCGACAAATGGTTCGCCACGCACCAGCCGGATGCTGTCGCCTTGCCGCGTTCCGCCCAATCCGTTGCCAAAATCCTGAAGTTCGCGAATAAACATAAAATTCCCGTCACGCCGCGCGGCGCGGGCCACGGCTACGTCGGCGGCTGTGTGCCGATGCACGGCGGCATCGCGCTCTCGACCGAGCGGATGAAAAAAATTCTGGAAATCAATCCCGCCGATTTCGTCGCCATCGTCCAACCCGCCGTCAACACGGCGGAATTTCAAGCCGCCGTGGAAAAGCTCGGTCGTTTCTATCCGCCCGATCCGGCCAGCCGCAAGGATAATTCTCTGGGCGGCAACATCGCCACCAACGCCGGCGGCCCGCGCTGTCTGAAATATGGCGTCACCCGTGATTACGTTCTCGGTCTCGAAGTGGTTTTAGCCAACGGCAACATCGTCAAGCTCGGTGGCCGCACGCACAAAAACAAAACTGGCTTCGAGCTGCACCGGCTCTTCGTTGGCTCGGAAGGTTTGCTTGGCGTCATCACCGAGGCGACGTTGAAACTCATTCCGCTCCCGCCGTTCCGCGCGAATCTCGCCGTCGGTTTCAATTCCATGAGTGCCGCCGTGCGCGCGTTGCAGGCCATTTTCGCTGCCGGTTTTCTGCCGTGCGCAGCGGAACTGGCGGATGAATTTACACTTGCCGCCGCCGCAAAAAGAACCAAGAGTCTGCGGCTCCTCGGCTGCAAAGCGCATTTGATTGTGGAATTAGACGGACAGGAAAAATCCGTGCGTCACGAAATCGCCGCCGTGGAAAAAATTGTGCGGCAACAAAAGCCGTTGTTTGTTGAGCGCGGTTTTGGTGCGGAAGAATGTGAAGCCATCTGGCAGATCCGCCGGGAATTTTCTTACGCGCTCCGCGATACCGGCCTGACAAAACTGAACGAGGACATCGTCGTGCCGCGCGGCAAGCTGGAAGATTTATTCAAGTTTACTGCCGCGTTGCAAAAGAAACACGGTTTGCAACTCGCCTGTTTCGGCCACGCGGGCGACGGCAACATCCACACGAACGTCATGGTGGATTACAGCCAGCCCGGCGCGAAAGCGCGTTCGGAAAAATGCCTGGATGAATTATTCCGCTGGGTCATCGCGCAGGGCGGCAGCATCACCGGCGAACACGGCATCGGCCTCGCCAAAAAACGCTGGTGGCCGCAGGCGGTTTCCAAAGAATCACAGAATTTACATCGCTGCATCAAACACGCACTCGACCCGCACGGCATTTTGAATCCGGGCAAGTTTGTTTAACCCGCGAGAATCTTTTGCGCGGCGGCGCGAACTGATTCGACGAGTTCTTTCGGCTTCAAAACTTCCGCGTCGCCGCCCCAGCTCAAGACCCAACGCGACACTTCGGTGAGGCTGGACAGCTTCATTTTCAATTCCGCGCCGCCGTCCTTCAAATCGCGCAAAGTCTGCGACGGATGCCATTTCTTTTCGCGAATGTAATCGGCGGCGCGCGGATTGAAGCGAATCACTACGTCAAATTCACCTGCGCCAGCGTGGACGCCGAAGCTGTCGCGCAGCCGTTGCTCCAGCGAAAATTTCTGCGCGCGCTCAAAGGTTTTGCCGGTCGGCTGAACAGATTGGATGCGCGCCGGAACAAAGGTGCGGAGGTCTTTGCGCACATGGTCGTAGGCGAAAAGATACCATTCGCCGTTGATGTTCGCCAAGTGATACGCGTCCACGAGCCGTTTCTCGGCGGCGTGACCGGGCTTGCGGTAATGCAATTCGAGCTGCTGCCGTTGCGCGACGGCTCTGGCGAGCGTGTCGAAAATCTCCAAATTCAGAATCGGCTCGGCGCGGGTGCGGAAGGAAATCGTGCGTTCGATGTCGGCGAGGTTCAGCGAAATGGTGTCGGGCAGCGCCTGCTCCATTTTTTTGATCGCAGAGAGCAGCGGCTTCTCGAAGTTCGTGCCGCGATACTGCTGCAACGCTTTTTCTGCCACGACGAGCGCGAAGATTTCGCCCTCGGTAATCTGCATCGTGGGAAACGCGCTGACTTCGCCATTGTAAAAATAGCCGTTATTGCTGGGGGCAAATTCGACCGGCAGGTTCAACCGGTCGCGCATGAACTCAAGGTCGCGTTGGATGGTCTTGGTGGTAACGCCGGCTTCACGCGCCAGCGCGGTGGCGTTGGGGAAATTGCCCGCCTGAATCAACTGGTGAATCCGCAGCATCCGCTCCAGCGGCGGACGCGATTGGAGGGAAGCTTTCACCACCGGAAAAGATTATGAACCAGCGGCCATCTTCGCCAGAAACTCGTCATTGGTCTTGAATTTCTTCAGCGCGGCGGTGAGCGTTTCCATCGCCTCGATGGGATTCAAATCCACCATCGTGCGGCGGAGCTTGCGGATGGCTTCAAGATTTTTCGGCGCGAATAATTTTTCTTCTTTGCGCGTGCCGCTCTTCGGGATGTCAATCGCGGGATACAGGCGGCGGTCGGAAAGCTTCCGGTCCAAAATCAGCTCCATGTTGCCGGTGCCCTTGAATTCCTGAAAAATTAATTCATCCATGCGCGAACCGGTATCCACCAGCGCCGTCGCGAGAATGGTCAGCGAGCCGCCGTTTTCAATCTTGCGCGCGGAGGCGAACATCTTGCGTGGGATTTCCAGCGCCCGCGCGTCCACGCCGCCGGACATCGTGCGGCCGCTGCCACTGTGAACACTGTTGTAGGCGCGGGCCACGCGGGTGAGCGAATCGAGCAGCACGAAAACGTCCTTGCCGGATTCCACGATGCGCCGGCAGCGCTCAATCATGAAACGCGAGAGGCGAACGTGCGTATCCAAATCCATGTCGTTCGAGGACGCGACAACTTCGGCGGACACCGAGCGCTGGAAATCGGTGACTTCCTCCGGGCGCTCATCAATCAACAAAACCATCGCGTGGACATCGGGATGGTTCGTGGTGATGGCATTGCAAATCTGCTTGAGAATCGTGGTCTTGCCCGTGCGCGGCGGCGCGACGATGATGCCGCGCGTGCCTTTGCCAATGGGCGTGACGAGGTCAATCACGCGCGTCTCCATGATGTCCGGCGTCGTTTCCAGGGTGAATTTTTCAATCGGGTCAATGCTCGTCAAGTTCTCAAAACGCACGGCCTTGGTGTAATCCTGAAAGGCCATGGAGTTGACCTTGTCCACCGAGCGGAGCTGCGGGCTGGTGCCCCGGTGCGGCGGCTGCGTGGCACCTTCAATGAAGCTGCCCTCGCGCAGAAAACTGCGGCGGATGGTGTCGGGCGTCACGAAGATGTCCGTGGGCTTGGGGTGAAAATTATTTTGCTTCGTGCGCAGGAAGCCGAAGCCCTTCTCGGAAATTTCGAGATAGCCGGCACCGTAGTTGGCGTTGGGCGTTTTATCGCCGTTGGCTTGCGTTTCGCTCATAAAAAATGTTGTGGCCGAAGGCTGAAACCCTTCCGAAAAATTGTTGGAAAAGTGAACTTTGGAAAACGTCAGCGGCACCAGAAGCCGCCTACTTGAACCTTCGACAGCCCTTTAATTACGGGCAAAGGCCACGAAACGCAACCATTATTTTCAGGCTATCAAAGCAAAAGGCGCGCAAATCCAAAGGACTTGCGTGCCGGGAAACTAGTGTTGAATCAACCGCCGACTTCGGCACGGGCTTCGGCCGCCAGCGCGGTGCTCAAATAGCGTTCGCCCGTCGAGCACGCGATGGTCACGATGATTTTGCCCTTATTTTCCGGGCGTTTGGCCACTTCGATGGCGGCGATGACATTCGCGCCCGTCGAGATACCAACGAGAATTCCTTCCTCCTTCGCCAGTCGGCGGGCCATCGCAAACGCGTCGTCGTTGGAAACCTGCACGGCTTCGACGATCTGCGAATTTCCCGCGCTGTCTTTCAGGTGTAGATTTTTTGGAACGAAGCCGGCCCCGGTGCCTTGAATCTTGTGCGGGCCGGGCTTCACCGGCTGGCCGGCCAGCGTCTGCGAAATGACCGGCGAATCTTTCGGTTCAACCGCGATGGCTTGAAATGAAGCCTTCTTCGGCTTGATGAATTCGGTGACGCCGGTGATGGTGCCACCGGTGCCGACGGCAGAAACAAAAA
>Ga0208507_1000277_pt1 | contig 35308 bp, 26 predicted proteins | sample CryBogCBH12Aug01_FD_184626 | JGI IMG/M metagenome (GOLD analysis project Ga0208507, IMG submission 184626) | Freshwater microbial communities from Crystal Bog, Wisconsin, USA - CBH12Aug09.1 (SPAdes) (version 2) | ecosystem: Environmental > Aquatic > Freshwater > Lake | place: Crystal Bog...
TGGAGGCGCTCGTGTGCGCGCATCGCGCGGCGGAGAAAATTCTTTCCGCGCCGTTACCGAAATCCGATCTCAAAATTCCGGTGTGGCAATCCGGCAACGCGACGAACGCGGATGAACTGGTTGTCGTCGCGCACAACTGGGACGAAATCCGGCGGCTGATGTGGGATTACGTCGGCATCGTGCGGACGAACAAGCGGCTGCAGCGCGCGCAATCGCGGCTGGCGAATTTGCAGCAGGAAATCCAGGAGTATTACTGGAATTTCATCGTGACCGCCGACCTGCTGGAACTGCGCAACATCGCGACGGTGGCGGAACTCATCGTGCGCTGCGCGCTGATGAGACCGGAGAGCCGCGGGTTGAATTACAATCTGGATTTTCCCGACTTGAATCCCGACTGGGCGCAACGCGACAGCGTGGTGCGGCGGGCAGCTTGAGTGGAATCAGGGCAATTGAATCAGATAATATTTTTGCAGCGAACCACGCGCGATGCCGTTGGTGAAATTGAAATTGCCGGCGGCGTCGTAGGTGTTGGTCGCGATGCACGGCCAACCGGCGAGCGGCAGCGCGATATTTGTTGAAGCCAGGACGTAGTAATTTCCGTTGGGCAGGCCGCCGCTACCGCGCATCACCAGGTTGGTGCCAAGAATCGTTGTCGTGCTGAATTTGGGGATGATGCTGATGACCGAGGCCAGGCCGGCGGAATTCAGCGAGTTTGTATTCCACGCGAGTCCCGGCGTGAGCGTTGGCAACGTGACGCTGGCAAAACTGCCGCTGTAACTGCCGGCGTTGAACAGCTTGAACGAGTCGCCCGCCGTGAGCGATGCGCTGCTGGCATTGGAAATTATCAACGATCCACCATTCGTCAGCGCGCCGAAAATTTTCACGACGTCGTTGGTGAAGGGCGAATGGCTCACGGCCATGAGCGTCGTGCTGCCGACGGCGAGCGTGAGCGTGTTGCTGAACGTCAGCGTGCCGAGCAGCGTGCCGCTGGTGCCACCCGTGCCGGGCGAAAGCGTCGCGCCGCCGCCGACAATCAAACTGCCTTTCACCGCGCCGTTGCCGGACAGGGTTTGTCCGCTGGCGAGCGTGAGATTTCCCGAAGTGGTGCCGCTGACATCGAACAATGCGCCATTCGCGACAACGATGTTGGCGGAGCTGGCAATCGCACCGCTGCCAGCCAACACTAGCTTGCCGGCATTCACCCACGTCGAACCGGTGTAAGGCTGCGATTGCGTGAAGGTGAATGTGCCGGAGCCGTTTTGCGCAAAGTCGCCGCCGCCGGTGATGACGCCAAAGCCCGCGTCGCTCACGGAATCGCTGCGGTTGAACGCGAGCGTGCCGGAATCGGCCACGATATTGGTGCCGAGGTTGCCGGTTGTGGCGCCGTTGCCGATTTGCAAGGTGCCGGCGTTGATGGCGGTGGTGCCGGAATAAGAATTGTTGCCGGTCAACGTGAGCGTGCCACTGCCGATCTTGGTGAGGCAGGTGATGGTCGTGCCCGGTGATTGCTCGGAAATGATGCCGCCGTAAACGCTGTCTAGGTTGCGTGCGCCGACGCGCCAGGTGAACAGCCGGTTGCCGGAAGTGGACGGGCCGCCGGACAGCCGCGCAGTGCTGTTGCCAAAGAGCGCGCCGAGGTCCACGGTCGTGCCCGCGCCGGAGTTGAGCGTGCCGTTGAAATCCATCGCGGCATTGTTGGACAACGTCACGACGGCGTTGCCAAGGCCGGGATAGGAATAGTTGATGTCGATGTAAAAATCGTTGCCACTGATGTTGAGCTGGCCGGCAAACGCAGACCAGTCGCCGAAGAAGCCGGTGCGGATGTTGGGAATGTTCAGGTTGAGCGTGCCGCTGCCGGTGAGGCTGCCATAAAGGCTACAGCGTGCATCCGTATTAAATGTGCCGGTGGCACCCGCCGGCACGTTGAGGTTCCAGTAGGCGTTGTTGTAAGTATTGAAATCGCTGTGCATCGCGAGCGTGCCGCCGTTCAGCGTGACCGTGCCGGTGCCGAGCGCGTATTGATTGGCGGTGTCGTTGGCCAGCGCGATGGTGCCGCCGTTGATGAGGGTGCCGCCGGAATAACTATTGCTGCCAACGAGGTCCAAGGTGCCGGTGCCGCTCTTGATGAGCGCGGCCACGCCGCCGAGCACGCCGTTGCTGACGGTGTAAGTGCGCGTGGAATTGCTGAACAAAATGCCGCCGGGGAAAACAGTGCCGGTGATGGCCACGCCGCCGTTGGTCGAGGTGTCGTTGAACACCACCGGGTCGGCATTGTAAAACTGATCGGCGACGGAACCGTTGAGCCAGTTGGTCGTGGCGTTGTCCCAGACGTTGCCATTTGTGCCGCGCCAGACGAGCGTGTTGGTCAGCGGCGCGATGCCGACATTATTGGTCACGCGCAAGAGCACCGCGCCGGGCACGGAAGTATCGAGCGTATAATTTTGCCGAGTGCCGCCGGTGACGCCGCCCCACGCGAGATTGGCCGCGCTGCCAATTGTTGAGCTGCCGCCGGTGATCAACGTGTAAGTGCCAGTTGCGGGCAAACCGCCCGTCAACTGCGGCCAGACGGTGCTGGTGCCGCCGAGCGTGAGCGTGCCGCCAGTGAGCTGAACCAAGTCATTCACGCCGCCGATATTCGTGCTGCTGGCGAGGTGGAAATAAAGATTGTTATTCGTCAGCGCGAGGTTGTTGGTAAGGGAGTAATAGACCGTGACGATGTTGTCGTTGGTGTCGGTGTAATTGGTCGAGAGCAGCGTGTTGGCGATGGTGAACGTGCCGGGTAAATTCGATTTGCCGGGTGCAAGCGTCGCACCGGTCTGCAAGGTGACGTTCCCCGCGACCGTGCCGTTGCCGCCGAGCGTGCCGCCAACCACGGTGACGGGACTGGTGATCAGACCATTGACGAGCAAGGTGCCGTTGCTGACCGATGTGTTGCCGGTGTAGGCGTTGGTGTTGTTGAGCGAAAGCGTGCCTGTCCCTGACTTGTTCAACACCATGTTTCCGAACAGCGAACCGCCGGTGAAGGTGTAATCCTTGTTGGCTGCGACGGTCACGGAAGACGGTTGCGCGGCGGCGGTGAGGTTAATGGCGGGCGATGCGGAGCCGGTGTCGTCGAAAATCACCGGGCTTAAATCGTCGTAGGTCACGAGGCTGCTGCCATCAAACCAGTTCGTCGAGAGGCCGATGTCCCAAACATTCGCGGTGCCGTCGCCGCGCCAAGTCAGTTGCGGTAGCGGCGCTTCGAGGTTGAGGTAGTCATACATGAAATTGTCGTTGCCGTGGTCGGTGTGATATTCGTGATCGAGCGTGATGACGTTCGCGCCGCCGACGAGCGAAGTGGACGGAATCGGCACATGCGCGACGATATATTTGCTGTGGATGCCCTCGCGAATCATCGTGGTGGTGCCGGGCGTGCCGTTTTGCGGAATGAAATCGGCGACGGACGAGCTGTCGTTGTTGACGCGAATGATTTGATACGAATCCGCCGTAGCGTAGGCGATGTTGAGCCAGTAAGTGCCGGCTTTGACCGAGGGCAAATTAAAATTCAAATGCCACTTCCACGGCGTGCTGGTCGTGTAATCCACCGTGTGCGCGTAATTCAACGCCGTCGCCCAGTTGTTGCTGGCGATATAATATTCCAGCGGGCTGGTGAATTCGTTGCCGAAGTTGAGCCACATCGAAGGCCGTCCGTATTCGTCGCCGTGACGATATTTCGCGGCGGTGCGGTCGGGATAACCAATCTCCCAAAGCACCTGACTGCCCGCGTGCGGCACTTTCCAAGTGAGCGTGCCGAGGTTTGTCACCGTGCCGGGCGCGAAGGTGAACGGGCCGGTTTGAAATTCGCCGACCGAGCCGTTCGTGCCGGCGCAATAGGCGTAAAGCGTGTAAGTCTGCGAACCGCCATACGGCGAAAACGTCGTCACCGGCGGCAAAGTGAAACTGCCGTCCGCCGCGCACTGCGTCCAGAACTGATAGCCGTCGGACTGGTATTGCCAATTGTTTGGATCATTCTCCAAACCAGCATCCGGCGCGGCCACACCAATCCACGCGCCCGCCGCGTTCGCTTGCGGCCGAAGCGGATCGCTGATGACGAGTTTGCCGCTGATGAGCGCGCGCTGCGGTTTGGATTGATAAACCGAGTTGGTCAGCCACGCGTATGGCCAGCCGGATTTTTCCGCGAGCGCTTGGTTTTGTGAATCCGCCCAGCACGCCGCGCCGTTGGACTGGCTGTTGAAATAAAGCAGCCACGGGCCGTAAATCTTCGTCCAGTTCGCATTGCTGCTGACCGTCAGCCCAGTGTTGTTGTAATGCGCGATGAGCGGTTCGTAAAGAATAAGGCCGCCGATGCCGCCGGCGTATTCGCACGCGGTCGGGCCGTTGTTTTGATACTCGTGGCCGCCGGCGACATACCACATGCCGAGCTTGTTCGTGTCGCTGGCCATGCCGAACGTGTCAATTTTCGGATAGTCGAGCGTGAAGGAATATTTCGAGTTCGTGCTGCCCGCGAACAGGCCGGTGGTGTATTGGACGATTTCTTTCGGCATGTTTGTCACGCCGATGGTGTGCCAGCAGTCATAAAAATTCGGCTGCAGGCCGTTGCGTTTCTGCTGCACGCCGCCCAGGAACAGCCCGTATTTTGTGTAATTGTCGAGATACTGGTTTTCGCAGAGAAAATTGGTGTTGTCGTGCGCCGTCGGCCAGATGCACTGGATGAACGAGATGTTCAAGTTGTTCGTGTAAACCGCATAGCTCGCCGGATGCCGGATGATGAGGTAGCAATAAAGCCCGGTGTTGCCCTTGCCGAGTTCGTAGTGCAACTCGACATCTGCGACGACGCTGTCCGCCGCCGGGTTGTAAGTGCGCAGATAGGCGATGTCCACGTTCGTGCTGCCGACGACCGTGTTCAGGTAAGTCGCGTCGCCATTGCCATCCGGATACCAGTAATAATAAATCGCCGTGTGGTTGCCGAAATTCACGCCGGACTGGCTGACCATCTCCGTGCCGTTGGCCTCCGGCGTGCCCGCCAAACCCGGCTTGAGGTAGTGGATGGATTCCACACTGCCGCTGTTCTCGATCAGCACATGGAGAATGCCGTTGTCGAGATAGCGGTCGGTGTGGCCGTTGTAAGTCTCGGTGCCGGTTGTCACCGTGGCTGTCACCAGCGTGGTGAAACCACCGGGATTGTTGGCCCAACCGGTGTTGACCAGCAGCCAGACGAAAAGGGCCGCCAGAAATAAACGGACGGACGGACGGATTGCGTAGCGGTAAAAATTCATGGAACGTGCCATAATCTATGCCTTTCCCGCATCCGCCGCCATCCACAGAACTGGTTACGGCGCGAATATAAAACGGGTTTTGCCGGTGGTGGCAAAACCCGTTGAGAAACCTAAAATACGGATGCTGCTTACGTCCAAAGTTGTTCCGGATAATCGCCCTTGGCAATCAGCTTGCGGATGCTTTCGACGACCGTCGGGCGGTCTTCGCGATACGTCACGCCGAACCACGAGTCGGACGAGCGCAGCACCTTGCATTTGGCCTGGCCGCTGGTCACGAGTTCGCCCACGGTGGCGGGAATGTAGCACTCAGACTTTTGCTCGCCGCCGGATTTTTTTAAAAATTTTTCAAATTCCACTTTCAACTGCGGGAACAGCCCCGGCGTGAAGCCCCAGAAATTCATCGAGACCGCCTCGTCGCCGGTGAGCTGCGTGATTTTGCCATCCGGCCCGGTGTCCTTCGCGCCGGTTCCGGCGCGCTCGATCTTCATCAGCTCGACAATGTGCGTGAGATAATTATTCGCATCCACGCGGGAAACGCCGCGCGCCACAGTGCCGTGGTCGGACAGCGTGTTTTTCAAAATGAAGCCGACCATCGCGTAGTCCGGCGTGCCGGAAATCAGATGTTGCGCGAGCACTTTGTAAGCCTGTTGCCCGTAAAAATCATCGGCGTTGATAGCGGCGAAATTTTCTTTGACCACGCCTTCGGCCATCAGGATAGCGTGCGTCGTGCCCCACGGCTTGGTGCGACCGGCGGGCAGCGTGTAAGGATCCGGCAGTTTGTCGAGCTCCTGATAAACGTATTCCACGGCGATGCGCTTTTCAAAACGCGTGCCGATGATTTCGCGAAATTGCTGCTCAATGTCCTTGCGGATGACAAACACGAGCTTGCCGAAGCCGGCGCGCATCGCGTCGAAAATGGAGTAGTCAATGATGGTTTCGCCGTTCGGGCCAACGGGATCAATCTGTTTGAGGCCGCCGTAGCGGCTGCCCATGCCGGCGGCGAGAACGAGCAAAGTCGGTTTGTTCATGTGGGAAATTTTAATTTTTCCCGCGCCGCTGTCGAGCAAATGTGGCGGCAGTCGGCTGGCCGAAAAATTCATAAAGGTCAATTATAGATATGTTTTGGTCAAAAGTGGACATTCCCATTTTTTAGAAATCCGCTATTCATATCTCTGAACATTGGCACCACCGACGGCCCCGCCGTCAGCAACCAAATTATTTATGGAACAAAAAAAACGCGTAGTCGAAAAAGATGCCCCGCTGAAGAAGGATGATTTAATCGTCATCACCGGCGCCGGCGGATTCATTGCCGGCAACCTCGCCCTTTATTTCAAGAAGAAGGGTTTCACCAACATCCGTGCGGTGGATAAGAAACCGCTTTACGAATGGTATTTGCACGTTCCCGGCGTCGAAAATCTCTGCCTCGACGTGAGCATTGAGGACAACTGCAAGCGCGTCTGTGAGGGCGCGGTGGAAGTCTATAACCTCGCTGCCGACATGGGCGGCATGGGTTTCATCGAGCGTTTCCGCGTGGAATGTCTGCGCTCCATTCTGATCAACACGAACATGGTGGAAGCGGCTTACAAAGCCGGTGCGCGCCGATATTTCTTTTCTTCGTCCGCCTGCGCCTACAACACGCTGCTGCAAAAAGACCCGAACGTCCGCGCGTTGAAGGAATCCGACGCCTATCCCGCGATGGCCGAACGTGGCTACGGCTGGGAAAAATTGGTTTCCGAAATGTTCTGCGAGGAATACTGGCACGAGCGCGGGATGAAAACGGCGATTGCGCGTTTCCACAATGTTTACGGCCCGCACGGCACTTGGGATGGCGGTCGTGAAAAAGCGCCCGCCGCGCTGTGCCGCAAGGTCATTGAAGCCATCGAGACTGGCAAAAAGGACATCACGATTTGGGGCAACGGCTCGCAGACGCGCAGCTTCATGTATATTGATGACTGCGTGCAGGGCATTGACAAAATCATGCACTGCGACGACCTCATCGCGACGCCCATCAATCTCGGTTCCAGCGAACTGGTTTCCATCAACGAGCTGCTGACGAAGATTGAAAAAATCGCCGGCGTGAAGATGAACCGCAAATACGACCTCAACGCGCCGCAGGGCGTGGCCGGGCGCAATTCGGACAACACCTTCATCAAGAAAGTCCTGAAGTGGGAACCCGGCACGACTTTGAACAAAGGTCTCGCGGAAACCTACGAGTGGATTTACAGCGAATATCAGAAACGCGCCGCCGGCAAGCGCGTGGGCATTGGTTGAGAAACTTCGCGATTCCCGGCCAGGCCGACGCTTGGCCGGGAATTTTTTTGCGGTGTTTTGTGACTCCGCGCGCCAATCTTATGAAAATTTCCCCTATCGAAAAACTCCTCGGCATCATTCCCAACCGTCTGCAGCTCGCCGGCGGCTGGATTGACCAGCCGTTCGTCTCGCGCCACAACCCCCAGCCGCCCGGCTCGATGGTCGTGGTGCAAATCGAACCGGATTTTCGTCCGATGGATCGCAGCGGCATCGCCAGCGGCACGCGCGCCATCGCGATGAAATTGTGGCAGGGCAAATTGCCGAACCGCCCGCTCGAAGAACTGGTGCGCGAGCTTTATGAGGCGGAAAACAAAGGCAAAAAGGAACCCAGCGGTTCGCAGGACATGATCGGCTTGATTTATCCGGGCGTGAACCGGCTGGACTACGATTTCGCGGCCAACGGCGGCGTTTTTACTTCGCATATCGAATCTTGCAATTCACCGAAAGTCGCGCGCTGGTTGAGCCGGGTTTTACATTTGATTCCCGTCGAGCCGCGTCCGGACGGCTATTCGCCGCTCGGCATCAAAAATCTGGAGCCGAAGTGGGTCGCCAAGCTCGGTCAGTCAGGAAAAGATTGCTACGATGCCATCGTGAAAATGGACGCGAAGAAACTCGGCACATCGTTCAACCTGAACATGAAATGCTGGGCGACCTTGATGCCGCACATCGTCCGCCATCCGGCGCTGCGCGTGGATTTGCTGCCGATTTTACAGGCGTATCAGAAGCAGTATCTCGGCGCGATGTATTCCGGCTGCGGCGGCGGCTATCTGATTGTCGTGTCCGAAAAACCAGTGCCGGGAGCTTTCCAGGTCAACGTCCGGGTCGCTAAAAAATAAATTTATGAAACTGAATCAAATGAAATTCACCGCGCTGCTGCTGGGCTTGTCGCTCACAGCGGCGGTCGCGCAAACGAATAATTTGCAGCTCCCGCCGATTGCCGCCGGGCCGTTCAAGGCGGACTGGAATTCGCTGACCAATTATTCGACGCCCGATTGGTTCCGCGACGCGAAGTTTGGCATCTGGGCGCACTGGGGGCCGCAATGCGAGCCGGAACACGGCGATTGGTATGCGCGCAATATGTATATCCCAGGCCAGGGCGATTGGAAATCGCACCGCGCGGAATACGGCCATCAATCCACAAATGGTTTCAAGGATGTCATTCACCAGTGGAAGGCGGCGAATTTCAACCCCGACCAGCTGCTGAAATTTTACAAGGACAACGGCGCGAAATACTTCATGGCGCTCGCGAATCACCACGACAATTTTGATTTGTTCGATTCCAAATTTCAGTCATGGAATTCCGTCGCGCTCGGCCCGCAAAAAGATTTGATCGGTGGCTGGGCCAAAGCCGCGCGGAAAAACGGCCTGCGTTTCGCCGTGAGCGTGCATTGCTCGCGTGCTTGGTCGTGGTATGAACCGGCGCAGGGCGCGGACAAGGACGGCCCGCTCGCCGGCGTGCCTTACGACGGCAAGCTCACCAAGGTCGATGGCAAGGGCCAATGGTGGGACGGCCTTGACCCGCAGGAACTTTACGCCCAAAACCACGCGCCCGGCGCGAAGTTGGAATGGAGCTGGGATCCGGCCAAGGGCAGCAGCACGCCGGACGCGGCTTACATGGAGAAATTTTTCAAGCGCACCAAACAACTGTGGGATGATTATCATCCTGACCAGATTTATTTCGACGACAGCGTGTTGCCGCTGCACGGCGTCACGGACGAAATTGGTTTGAATCTCGCCGCGCATTTTTACAACACGCGGCTCGACAAAGACGGGCGCACCGAAGCGGTGATGAACAACAAAATGCTGAACCCGATGCAGCGCGAGGCGATGGTCTATGACATCGAGCGCGGCAAGGCCGAGGGCATTTTGCCGCAGCCGTGGCAGACTGACACCTGCATCGGCTCGTGGCATTACGACCAGGCGATTTTCCAAAACCATCACTACAAATCCGCCGCGTCCGTCGTGCGGATGCTCGCGGACATCGTGAGCAAAAACGGCAATCTTATGTTGAACGTGCCGCTGCAACGCGATGGTCAGCCGGACGCGGATGAAATCAAAATCGTCAGCGAAATCGGCGCGTGGCTGAAGGTCAACGGTGACGCGATTTATGCGACGCGCCCGTGGAAAATCTTTGGCGAAGGCCCGTCCACGGTCGTCGCGGAGAAAGGCCATTTCGGCGGCCAGACCGACGTGCAGAAAAAACCGTTCACGGCGGAGGACATTCGCTTCACGCAGTCGAAGGACGAAAAAACTCTTTATGCCCTCGTGCTGGAAATTCCGAAGGACGGCAAAGTGACCGTGAAATCGCTGGCGCGTGGTTCGTTATTCTGGCCGGGCGACATCGGCGGCGTGCGTCTGGTTGGCGGCGGCAAATTAAAATTCACCCGCGATGAAACCGGTTTGCACGTTTCGCTGCCGGAAAATTTTGCCGGCAAGATTGCGTTCGCGCTGAAAATCCAATCGTAAAAATGTCTGCGCCAAAACAAGTCGTGGTCAGCGGCGGGTTCGACGACCTCAAGTCGCGCGACCTGCGTTTTCTCGAAGAGGTCGCCAAACTCGGCAATTTGACCGTGCTGTTGTGGACGGACCATGCCATCCAGCAGACCACCGGCAAGCCGCCGAAATTTCCGCTGGCGGAGCGCAGCTATTTTCTCAACGCTGTCCGCTACGTCAGCCGCGTCGTCGAACTGGGCGGCCAGGCCAGACCGGATTTGTTGCCGGAATTTCCCGGCCTGCGTCCGCAAATCTGGGCGGATGTGGCGGCGACGGCCAATCCGGCGCGCGAAATTTTTTGCCGCGAAAATAAAATTGCCTACCGGATAATTTCGGCGGACGACTTGAAAGGGTTTCCCGAACCGCCGCCGATGCCGTCCGCGCCCGGCAAAAAGAAAGTCGTCGCCACCGGCTGCTACGACTGGTTTCACTCCGGCCATGTGCGTTTCACCGAGGAGGCTTCAGCTTACGGCGATCTTTATGTTTGCCTTGGCAGCGACGCGAATGTGCGGCTATTGAAAGGCGAAGGCCATCCGCTGTTGTGCGAAGAAGAACGGCGTTACGTTCTCGGCTCAATCAAATTTGTGAAGCAGGCGCTCGTCACCACCGGCTCCGGCTGGGTGGACGCCGATCCCGAAATCCGCCGGTTGAAACCAGACATTTATGTTGTGAACGAAGACGGCGACAAAGGCGGCAAACGCGAATACTGCCAGGAACTCGGCATCGAATACTTGGTGCTCAAGCGCACGCCCGCGCCGGGTTTGCCCAAGCGCAGCAGCACGGATTTGCGCGGCTTCTGATTACTTCACAAAATTCTGCGCCTTCAGCCAGAACAGGCAGTCGCCGGCCCACGGATGCGGATTGGCAAAGGGAAATTTATCTTTCAGTCCCATGCCGTGCCCGCCCTTTTGGTAAACGTGCAGGTCAAACGGAACGTGATTTTTCCGCAGCGCCTCGGCGAACAGCAGCGTGTTTTCCATCGGCACGGTTTTGTCTTCAAACGTCGTCCAGAGAAAACAGGGCGGCGTGTTTGTCGTCACTTGCGATTCGTTGGAAAGCAGCATCACCAATTCCGGCGAAGGATTTTTGCCGAGCAGATTTTCCCGCGAACCTTGGTGCGTGAACTCGCCCATCGAGATGACGGCATAGCAGAGAATTCCCAAATCCGGCCGCGAACTTTGCCGCTCCACGCCATCGCTGGCATTCGTGTCGCCCGCGTCAAAATGCGTCAGCAGCGTGGACGCCAGATGCCCGCCCGCCGATGAACCCATGATGCCAACGCGCTGCGTATCCACCTTGAATTCGTCCGCGTGTGCCCGCACCCAGCGCACCGCCCGTGCGGCGTCATTGAACATCGCCGGATGATGGTAGCCGCTGGAGCCAAGCCGGTATTTCAAAACGAAACAGGTGACGCCGTGTTGGTTCAACCACAGCGCGTAATCATGGCCTTCATGCGCCGCGAGGTGCGCGTAGCCGCCGCCGGGACAAATCACCATCGCCGCGCCGGTGGCGTTGGACGCGCACAAATACGGCGTGACCGTGGGAATGTCGTTGGACGAAGTGCCGAGCGCGCCGGGCGCGCCATTGGGCCAGAGCGGAATGGGATTTTGCATTTCAGCGTGGGTGAAGGCGAGTGACGACAATAAAATGCCGACGGCGAAAATGGTTTTCATGCGGTGTGAGACGCAGTTTAGCGGTGGTGGTTACAGTTGCAATGCCGAAGCGCGCGTTTGACGCTGCCGCCTTGGCGCTTTAATTTCAGCGCGTGTTTGAACTCGTTTCCGATTACGCGCCCGCCGGCGACCAGCCGCAGGCCATTGAAAAATTGACCGCTGGAATTGTTTCCGGCGCGAAACACCAGACGTTGCTCGGCGTCACCGGTTCGGGAAAAACTTTTACCGTCGCCAACGTCATCAAGAACGTCAACAAACCCACGCTCGTCATCTCGCACAATAAAACTTTGGCCGCGCAGCTCTACGCCGAGTTCAAAAGTTTTTTCCCGAACAACGCCGTCGAATACTTTGTCAGCTACTTCGATTTTTACCAGCCGGAAGCCTACATCCCGCGCACCGACACGTTCATCGAAAAAGATTCCAGCGTGAACGACGACATCGAACGGATGCGCCTCTCGACGATGGCCTCGCTCTTCACGCGCCGCGATGTGATTGTCGTCGCCAGCGTCTCGTGCATTTACGGCATCGGCAGCAAGGAAGATTACGCGGCGATGGTCATTCCCATTCGCGTTGGCCTGGAGCTTTCGCGCGAACAGTTTTTGTCGCGCATGGTGGATATGCAGTATTCACGCAACGACATCGCCTTTGAGCGCGGCAATTTCCGTGTGCGCGGCGACACGGTGGAAGTCTGGCCAGCGGGTCGCGAAGACGGTTTGCGCGTTGAGTTTTTCGGCGACACGATTGAAAAATTGACGCGCTTCGAGCCGTTGACCGGCCACAAAATCGAGGCGCTGCAAGGCAACATGATTTTTCCGGCGAAACAATTCGTGACGACCGGCGACAAAATGAAACGCGCCATTCTTGCCATTCGTGAGGAACTTGGCACGCGCATCGCCGAATTTGAACGTGATGGAAAATTGCTCGAAGCGCAGCGCATCAAGATGCGGACGGAATTTGATTTGGAGATGATGGAGGAAATGGGTTTCTGCTCCGGCATTGAAAATTATTCTAGGCACATTGCCAATCGTCCCGCCGGCTCGCGCCCGACCACGCTGTTTGATTTTTTCCCGGACGATTACCTGCTGGTGATTGACGAATCGCACGTCACCGTGCCGCAAATCGGCGGGATGTATGAAGGCGACCGCTCGCGCAAAACGGTTTTGGTGGAGCACGGCTTCCGGCTGCCGAGCGCGTTGGACAACCGGCCGGTGAATTTTCTAGAATTTCAGTCCATGCAAAACCAGACGATCTACGTCAGCGCTACGCCCGCGCCGCGCGAGATTGGGTGGTCGCAAGGTCGCGTCACCGAACTCGTCGTGCGCCCGACGGGACTCATTGATCCGAAAGTCACCATTAAGCCGCTCAAGGGACAGATTGATGATTTGATGGAGGAAGTCCGCAAGCGGGCTGACAAAAAAGAACGCACGCTCGTCACGACTTTGACCAAGCGCACGGCGGAAGAACTCACCGATTACCTGCGCGACATCGGCATCCGCGTTCAGTATTTGCACAGCGACATTGACGCAATCGAGCGGGTGGAAATTTTGCGTTCACTTCGCAAAGGCGAGTTTGACGTGCTGGTTGGTATCAATCTGTTGCGCGAAGGTTTGGATTTGCCGGAAGTTTCGCTCGTCGCGATTTTGGACGCGGACAAGGAAGGTTTTCTCCGCAGCGAAACCAGTTTGATTCAAACTGCCGGACGCGCCGCGCGGCATTTGAACGGCGAAGTGATTTTATATGCCGACGTGATGACGCAGAGTATCCAGAAATTTCTCGCCGTCACCGAAAAACGTCGTGCGCGGCAAATTGCTTACAACACGGAACACAACATCACGCCGCGCAGTGTCGTGCGCGCGGTGGAAGAAAGTCTGGCCGTGCAGGAAGACCAGCACGCGGCGGCGATGGGACTGTTGCGCGAGACCACGACCGACTTGGACGCTACGGAAACCATCCGCGAGCTGGAAGGCGAAATGCTGAAGGCGGCGGAAGATTTGCACTTTGAAAAAGCCGCGTTGCTCCGCGACCAAATTAAGGAATTGAAGCACATGATTGACGGCACGAAACCGGAAACGAAGCCGGTCAGTTATCGGAAATCAAAACGCGGGCGAAAATAATTTACTTCGCCGGATTCGCTCCCTTCACGCGCAGGCGGATGGCATAAAGCGATTCGCTGGCGGTGATGAAGAGCGTCTGATGATCCTTGCCGCCGAAGCTGACGTTGGCCGACCAGCGTTCCGGCACGTCAATGTGGTCAATCTGCTGGCCGTCCGGGTCGAAGATGCTCACGCCGTTGGTGGTGCCGGTAGCGCAGAGATACAAATTGCCTTCCGCGTCAATCGTCATGCCGTCGGAACCTTTTTGACAAAACAGCGTTTTGTTCGTCAGCGCGCCATCGGGCAAAATATCGTAGCGCCAAGTTTTATTCGCGCGGATGTCGGCGACAAATAATTTTTTGCCGTCGGGCGTGCCGGTGATGCCGTTGGGTTTTTTGAAATCGGTGATGACGGGCTGTAGTGATTTGCAATCGGCGGAAAGCAGATAAACATTTTCGCCGGCGACGCGCATGGTGTTCGTATCGCCCCAACTGCGCTTGTAAAATGGGTCGGTAAAATACAGCGCGCCGTCGGGCGCAATCCAAACGTCATTCGGGCCGTTGAGAATTTTGCCGGAAAAATTAGTGGCGAGCACGGTCACTGTTTTATCTGGCGCGATGCTCCAAAGTTCGTTTTTCGCCTCGGCGCAGGCGATGAGCTGGCCGCGCGCGTCGAACATCATGCCGTTTGCGCGACCGGCGGGCTGGAGAAACGTCGAGAGTTTTCCGTCCGCGCTCCATTCGAGGATGCGGTCGTTGGGCTGGTCGGTAAAAAAAAGATTGCCGCGCGCGTCGCAGGTCGGGCCTTCCGTGAATTTGAAATCGCCGGCGAGTTTTTCCAGCCCGGCACCCGGCGCGATGACCGCAGCAAAACTGGAGGTTAGTGCCGCCCAAAATAACGTGATGGAAAAAATAATTTTCACGCGTGCGGAAAATCTGGCGGGAATCGGCGCGGGAAGCCATCAAAATCGTGTCTTGTTTTTCCCTGCAGGCTGGCGCATCTTGCGCGTGTTTCTGAAGATGCCACCCAAGACGCAAAAAGCCGTGCGGTTCCTGCAAAGCTGGATCATCAACACCCTCGCGGTGCTGGTGGCGGCGGCGGTTTTGCACAAACATATCAGCTACGACAACAAGCTAGAAAACCTGCTCATCGCCTCGTTGCTGCTGGGCATCTTGAACGCTTTCGTCCGGCCCATCCTGATGCTCATCGCGTTGCCGCTGCTGATTTTTACGCTGGGACTTTTCACGCTGGTCATCAATGCGCTGCTGCTTTACTTCGTCGGCCAGTTGCTCGAACCCAGCTTCCATGTGGACAGCTTTCGTTACGCTTTTCTGGGTGCGGCCATCATCAGCTTCATCTCGGTGGCCTTGAATGTTCTGACTGGCAACGCCCGCGTCTCCGTGCAGCGACGCCCGCCCGGCCCGCCGAAAACTCCCGGAGGCGGCGATGGGCCGGTGATTGATGTGTGAAAAAAGTTTTTAGTTTTTAATTCTTAATTTTTAGTTGCGGCGGACAGGCGGTTTTCTGCTTTAACTAAAAATTCAAAACTTTGTAAGCCGCCCGCAACGTCGGAATTCCCTGTGCGTTAAAATCGCGCTCGAAATCCGTCGTGATTTCCGCCAGTGCTACCGGCGTTTCCACTTTTTCAAATTCTTTCGCCGCGCCGAAAACCTCGGTCATCTGCTGGAAATAATCCGTGTCATCTGTCCGCAAAAACACCGTGCCGCCGGGTGTCAACGTGGTGCGGGCGAGCGCGGGAAAAGTTTCGCTGATGAGCCGGTGGCGGCGGTGTTTCTTCTTCGGCCACGGGTCGGGGAAATAAATATGCAGGGCGACGGCGGCGTGCGGCGGCAGCAGGTATTGCAGAAAATAGGTGGACTCGATGCGGACGCCGCGCGTGTTGGTGAGGCCGAGCCGCCGGCCTTTTTTGTCGAGCTTCTGAATGCGTCCCAGCAGCCGCTCGACGCCAATGAAATTTTTCGCGGGGTTTTGCCGGGCGTATTCCGCGAGAAACGACGCGTCGCCGCAGCCGAGTTCGACTTCGAGCGGTTGCGCTGCGGGAAAAAGCCGCGCCACATCGAGCCTTTCGACAATCGAAGGCAGGGTGACAATCAAATTTTCGGTTGCGCTGGCCGGAGTTTTCACGAAGGCCGATTATGGCGATCTTGGCGGCGGCGTGAAAGTTGTTTTCGTGAGATTAGAAATGTGGTTTCCGCCCGGCGTGCCGTGTGGGATGAGGATTGCCCCGGTGGATTTGAGCTAGGCCGAGCCATTCAATTTTATCAGGGCAATGCGCCGTTCGTATTCCGCCGCGCTGACCTCGCGGGGCAGGGCGTGGCAGACTTTTTCAAAGCCGGGAAAGTTCCAGATATTCGGAAATTCCTTGCACTTCTGCGGCTTCACCGGCTGGACGGCGCAGTTTTCGCCTTCGAGAAAAATGCACGCGCCGTCCGGCTGTTCCTTGAGCGCGAGGCCGTGTCGGTCGGGGCGCAGCTTGGCGAACTGCTGGATAAAATCGTGTTCGCTTAAGCCCTTGAACGCCGCGAGTCGCGCGATTTCCGCGTCGTGCAACAACACTTGCCCCGGCCAGCGGCAACAGGCCGTGCAGCGCTGACATTCGAGAAAAATTGGCATGGCAACCGCGTCAGGCTTGCTTGATACCCCGCTGCCACAGTTCGAAATGATACAGTGCGACGACGACGAGACTGTGGCCGATTTTTTCGTCGGCGACGAGTTTTGGAATTTCCGCCACCGGCACGAGTTGCGTCGCCAGATCTTCGCCGTGGTCAAATTCCACGCCGTGTTTTAGACGGCAGTTTTCAATCAGCACGGTAAAAGTGGTGTTGCTCAAGATGGCCGGGTTGGAATGAATTTTGCCGAGCAGCCGCGCGTTTTCGCCTGCGTAGCCGGTCTCTTCGCGCAGTTCGCGGATGGCGGTCGCCACGGGATCAGTCTCGTGCGGATCCATCATGCCGCCGGGAATCTCCAGTTCCACCGTGCCGGAGCCGTGGCGGTATTGCTGCACCATCACCAGCTTCTGGTCGGGCGTGACGGCGATGATGTTGACCCAGTTGACGCTGTCGAGGACGAAGAAATCGTGCTCCTTGCCGGTGCGCGGGTTGATGCAGAGGTCGGAACGAATCTTAAAGATGCGAAAATCACCGACCGGTTTTGAACCGACTTTTTTCCAAGGCTTGATCATTTTGAATTTGCGATATGCGATTTACGAGCCGCATTGTTTGATGCGCGTCAATCGTAAATCGTAAATCGCAAATTCAAAACCCTTTTTCCTTGGCCGACCAGCCCTGACGCATGAGCGCAATCAGATGTTGCAAGGCTTCCTCATAGCTGCGGCCTTTTTCGGCGGCGAGCTGGCGGGCGCGTTTGTCGAGTTGCGCGGCCATGTCGGCAGATTTCTCCGCCGGGCAACCGAGCGTGACGAGGACTTGGGCGAGCTGGGCAATTTCCACAAAAGCAATTAGCCACAGATGGACACAGAGTGACACCGATGTTTTTGTGTCGCGCACAACAGGTTTTTATCGGTGTGCATCTGTCAATGACAGGGCGATTTACTAAAACCGTTTTCGTTCATTTTTGCAGTGTGTGCAAGTAAAATTGCAGAGAGAATATTTTCTAAATTCGCGCTGGAAATGTTTTTCATCGCGTTGATATTCGCTGACTTGATTGCTCGTTGTCAACGCTCACCGACATTATCAATGCGCGCCGCCGCCAACAGGGCGGCCGGACAACTTTGGTCGAGCAACTTGCCCCGCTGCAACCCCTCTCGACGGCGGAACTGCCGGAAAAAATCGCGTCGCTTGGTCACAAAGTCACCCGGTATAATGCCAACCCCCGCCCGCTTGCTCACCTTGCTTTGCGGATGAGAACCGGATATAGCTAATGGCACGAGTTTTCGATGTCACTATTGCTTCGGCGTTCATAATAATGTGATTTATTTTTTTGTAAATCACCCGCCCAATAGTGAAAATCCGTGGCTAAAAATTAAATGCTCAACCAGCTCACCATTTCCGAACTGACGGCGAAGCTCGCCAAGCGCGAAGTTTCCGCGCGTGCGGCCACGCAGGCGTGCCTCGACCAGATTGCCCGCGTGGATGGCAAAATCCACGCCTTCATCAGCCACGACGTGGCGGACGCGCTCGCGCAGGCAGATGCGGCGGACAAGCTGATTGCCGGCGGTGCAAAAAATTCTCTCCTCGGCGTGCCGATTGCGGTGAAAGACGTGCTGGCCGTCAAGAATCAGCCGCTGAACTGTGCGTCAAAAATTCTCGGCAATTATATTTCGCCCTACGATGCGACGGTGATTGAAAAGCTGAAGGCGGCGGGCGCGATTGTTTTTGGCCGCTTGAACATGGACGAATTTGCGATGGGCAGCTCGACGGAAAATTCCGCGTTCGGCGCGACGAAAAATCCATGGGACACAACGCGGATTCCCGGCGGCTCGTCTGGTGGTTCGGCGGCGGCGGTGGCGGCGGACGAGTGCATCGCGTCGCTCGGCTCGGACACCGGCGGCTCGATTCGCCAACCGGCGGCGCTGTGCGGCTGTGTGGGCTTAAAGCCGACTTACGGCCGCGTGTCGCGTTACGGCTTGGTGGCGTTTGCGAGTTCGCTGGATCAAATCGGGCCGTTCACGAAGGACGTGCGCGATGCGGCGACGTTGCTGGGCGTTTTGAGCGGCGTTGATCCGCGCGATTCCACGAGCGTGCCGCAAGCGGTGCCGGATTACACCAAGGCTTTGACCGGCGACATTCGCGGGATGAAACTCGGCTTGCCGAAGGAATACATGATTGGCGGGCTTGACCCGGAGGTGAAAGCATCCGTGGATGTCGCCGTGAAAAAATTTACCGAGCTGGGTGCGGAAGTTGTGGAAATTTCTTTGCCGCACACGGATTACGCCGTGGCGACTTACTACATCATCGCGACCGCCGAGGCGTCGGCGAATCTGGCGCGGTTCGATGGCATCCGCTATGGCGCGCGGGTGGAGGGCGCGGATCCGATTGAACTTTACGCGAAGACGCGCGGCGCGGGTTTTGGGCCAGAGGTGAAGCGGCGGATTATTCTCGGCACCTACGTTTTGAGCAGCGGCTATCACGATGCTTATTATTTGCACGCGCAAAAAGTTCGCACGCTCATCCGCAATGATTTTTTGAAGGCGTTTGAAAAATGCGACGCCATCGTGACGCCGACCACGCCGACGGCGGCGTTCAAAATCGGTGAAAAATCCGGCGACCCGCTGCAAATGTATCTATCGGACATCTTCACGATCTCGTGCAACCTCGCCGGCATCTGCGGCGTGAGCGTGCCGTGCGGCTTCACGAAAAATCCGAAGCTGCCCATCGGTCTGCAGCTTTTGGGCAAGCCGTTTGGCGAGGAATCACTTTTGAAAATCGCCCATGCCTACGAGCAGGCGACGCCGTGGCACAAAGAAAAAGCTGCAATTTGACGAGCCGTGTATTAGATTGAGGCAGATGTTGCCGGCCCAAAAAACCAAAAAAATTCTCTTCTGGCTGGGTTTGTCCCTGCCAATGGTGGCTTTGCTGGCGATGACTTGGCTGGTGCATCAGACGGGTGGCCGCTTCAACAGCTCCTTCAATTATGTGATGCAGACTTACAAGGTGCTGGACGCCTTTGAGCAGACGCAGGCGCAGATTGTGGATGCGGAGGCCAACCAGCGCGGTTATTTTCTGACGGGGCGGCAGGAATACCTCGAACCTTACCAGCACGCGATGCAGTCCATTCACGACCACATCGCGGAGTTGAAAAAAATGACGAGCGGCGATCCGGCGCAGCAGGCCAACTTGGTTGAGTTGGAAAAAATGGTGGAACAGGAATTGGTGTTCGATCCGGCCACGGTTTTTACCTCCGGACAGGTGATGACCAACGCGCCGGTGGTGATTCTGACGGCGCGCGGCAAGGAAAAGCTGGAGCATATCCGCCGCATTTTATTTCAGGCCAATGAGGAACAACAGCAGGCCTTGAGCAAGCACCAGCAGACCGCCGAGGAGGACGTGGTTTCCACCCAGGTCATGTCGCTGACGCTGATTGTCGCCGTGGCGATGGCCTTGATCATGGTGGTGGTCATCCTGCTGCGTTTGGAAAAACTTCAGGAATTTGTCACGGTCTGCGCGTGGACTGGTCAGGTGCAATTCCAAGGCCAGTGGTTGCGGCTGGATGAATACCTCAAGAAGCAGTTCGGCATCTCCGTGTCCCACAGCCTGTCGCAGGAAGCGGCGGACAAAATGATGCGCGAAATCGAGGAATTGAATCATTCCAAAAACCCGCCGCCGCCCGCTGCCTGACGCTTCCGGCTTGCCCACGAGTAACCTTTCAGTTACTCATTTCCAGTGCCTTCCAAAGGAAAAAAAACGGCCAGTGCCGCCGTGCGTGATCCCGAACGCACCCGCCGCCGCATTCTGGATGCGGCGTTGAAGGAATTTTCCGCGCGCGGTTTTGCCGGTGCCCGCGTGGGGGGCATCGCCCGTCGCGCCAAGGTCAACAAGCGGATGCTGTATCATTATTTCGGCGACAAGGAAGGCTTGTTCCGCGCCGTGCTGCGCCACAAAATCAGCGAGCGCATGAGCCGCGCCGAAGCGCTGGCACCCCAGACCGACGTGGTTTCCAGTATGCCGATCTGGTTTCAGCAAAATTGCCAGGACACCGATTGGGTGCGGCTGCTCGCCTGGGAATCGTTGCAGACGACCAAGGATGCAGTGCTCGATGAGCAGGAACGCCGGCGCATTTCCCGGCAGGTCGCTGGCCGCATCCGGCAGAAACAGGCCACCGGAAAATTGCGGAATGATGTGCCGGCCGAATTTCTGCAACTGGCGAAGGTTTCGCTGGCGATGTTTCCGCAGGCGCTGCCGCAACTGGCCCGGATTATCCTTGGTCGTTCCCCGCACGAGGCGAAATTCCACCGGGACTATGCGCGGTTCCTTGAAACTATTTCCGTCGGGTTTCGTCCTTGAAAGGGGCGGTTAAAATCAAATCATGGCGGCTAGGATGAATGTAAAAAAAATAATTTTTCTGCCCGTAATTTTGGTCTGGTTAATGTGGGTGTCCGGCTGTTCGCAAAACGAGGCCGCCAAAAGCGGCGCGCCCGTGCCGGTGCTGACGGCGAAGGCCGTGGCGAAAAATATGCCGGTGACGATTGACCCGCCGCCGGTCGGCCACATCCTGCCCATCCTCACCGTCACCATCCGCCCGCAAATCGGCGGCCTCATCAGCGCGGTGAATTTTTCGGAAGGGCAGGCAGTCAAAAAGGGCGACTTGCTGTTCACGATTGATCCGCGCCCGGCGCAGGCGACGCTGGCGCACGACCAGGCGCAGTTGGAAAACGCGCAAATCCAGTTTGACCGCGAACAAAAATTATTTGCCGACAAATTAATTTCGCAAGATGAATTTGATACCAGCAAAGCCGCCCGCGACGCGCTGGTGGCCACGGTGCAGGCGGATGAATTGAGCCTCGGCTACTGCGAAATCCGCGCGCCGATTGACGGGCGCACCGGCAGCTTGCAATTCCACGAAGGCAACGTCGTCAAGTCGCCGGACGACGTGCTGCTGACCATCAATCAGCTTCACCCGATTTATGCTGCGTTCGCCGTGCCGGAACGCTGGCTCCCGAAAATTCAAGAGCAGATGCGTGGTCGCACGCTGACGGTGGCGGCCAGTTTTGCGAATCTCGACGGCGAGCCACCGCAGGGCGAGCTGTCATTCGTGGACAACTCGGTGGACGCGATGACGGGAACCATTTTGCTCAAAGCCACGTTTCCGAACATGGACGGGAAATTGTGGCCGGGACAGTTTGTGCAAATCGCGTTGGAGCTGGAAACGCTGACTAACGCCGTCGTCGTGCCGTCGCAAGCCGTGCAAACCGGCCAAAACGGATCCTTCATCTTCGTCGTCAAGGCGGACAAAACGGTGGAGAGCCGTCCGGTGAAAACCAGCGTCACGGTGAACGGCGAAACGGCGATCCGCGCCGGCTTGAGTGCCGGTGAAACTGTCGTGACCGACGGCCAGCTCCGGCTCGTGCCCGGCGTGACGGTGAACGACAAAACTTCCGTGACGAACGCGCCATGAGCGTTTCGGAAATCTTCATCCGCCGCCCCGTGATGACCACGCTGGTCATGGCGGCAATTTTGCTGTTCGGTATCTTTGGCTTTCATCTGCTGCCGGTGAGCGATCTGCCGAGCGTGGATTTTCCGACGATTCAGGTTTCCGCCAGTTTGCCTGGTGCCAGCCCGTCCACGATGGCGTCATCGGTGGCGACACCGCTGGAAAAACAGTTTTCCACCATCGCCGGCGTGGACTCGATGACGTCGGTCAGCGCGCTGGGCATTTCGCAAATCACCGTCCAGTTCTCGCTCGACCGCAACATCGACGGCGCGGCGCAGGATGTGCAGGCGGCCATCACGCGCGCCGCCAAGCAGCTCCCGCCGGATTTGCCGTCGCCGCCGACTTACCAGAAGGTAAATCCCGCCGACTCGCCGGTTTTGTTTCTTGCGATGTCGTCGGCTACGCTGCCGCTGTCGCAGGTGGATGACTTCGCGGAAAACCTGCTTGCGCAGCGCATCTCGATGATCAACGGCGTCGCGCAAGTCGGCGTTTTTGGCCCGCAGCAATTTGCCGTGCGCGTGCAGGCGGATCCGAACAAACTGGCCGCTTACGGCCTCGGTATTGATCAAGTGGAACAAGCGGTTGAAGCGGGCAACGTGAACCAGCCGCTCGGCACGCTTTACGGCACACACCAATCGTTCACGATTCAGGCGAACGGCCAGTTGAAAAATGCCGCGCAGTTCCGCCCGCTGATTGTGGCGTATCGCAACGGCAATCCGGTGCGTTTGCAGGAAGTCGCCAACGTCATTGACAGCGTGCAGAACGACAAGGTGGCCGCGTGGTTCAACGGCACGCGCGGCATTGTGCTGACCGTCCAGCGCCAGCCCGGCGTCAACACGGTGGCGGTCGTGGATGAAATCAAAAAGCAGTTGCCCAACTTGCGCGCGGTCATCCCGGCGGCGGTGAACATTGACGTTCTCTTCGACCGTTCGCAAGGCATCCGCCAGTCCGTCTCGGACGTGGAAAACACCTTGCTGCTCACCGTTTTTCTCGTGGTGATGGTGATCTTTGTTTTTCTGCGCAACATTTCCGCGACGGTCATTCCCAGCCTCGCGCTGCCGATGTCCATCGTCGGCACGTTCGCGGCGATGAAGCTCTGCCGCTTCAGCCTCGACAATCTTTCGCTCATGGCGCTCACGCTGTCGGTCGGCTTCGTGGTGGACGACGCCATCGTGATGCTCGAAAACATTGTGCGCCACATGGAAGATGGCATGGCCCCGATGGAGGCCGCCTTGCGTGGCGCGAAGGAAATCAGCTTCACCATCATCTCGATGACGCTGTCGCTTTCGGCGGTGTTCATTCCGGTGTTGTTCATGAGCGGGCTGCTCGGCCGGTTGCTGCATGAATTTGCCGTGACCATCATCTGCGCGGTGCTGGTGTCGGGCTTTGTCTCGCTCACGCTCACGCCGATGATGTGCAGCCGGTTCGTGCATTCCGTGCGCGAGGAAAAACACGGTGGACTTTACAACGCCTTTGAGAGTTTCTTCAACGGGATGCGTTCGCTTTACGAACGCACCTTGCGCCTCGCGATGAAACATCGCCGCGTCACGCTCGGCATCGCGCTGGCGACGTTTGTGGCGACAGTGTTTTTGTTCGTGTGGATTCCGAAGGGCTTTTTTCCCGACGAGGATACGAACCAGATTTTCTGCATCACCGAGGCGTCGCAGGACATTTCGTTCGACGCAATGAAGGAGCACCAGCAAAAGGCCGCCGCCATCGTCGCGGCGAACCCGAACGTCGCCGGATTCATGTCCGCCGTCGGCGTCGGCGGCGCTTCCGTGAGCGGCAACCAGGGCCGCATTTTCATGCGCCTCAAGCCGCGCCGCGAACGCAAACAGGGCGTGACGGAAATCATCCAGGATTTGCGGAAGCAATTTGCCGAGATTCCCGGCCTGAAAGTTTATCCGCAGAACCCGCCGCTCATCCGCGTCGGCGGCACACTGACGAAGGCGCTGTATCAATTCAGTTTGCAGGACACCGACACACAGGAACTGTTCGACCAGGCCCCGAAACTGATGCAGAAAATCGCCGAGCATAAGGATGTTTTTCAGGACGTGACGAGCGATCTGTTGCTCGCGAATCCGCAAGTCATCGTGGACATTGACCGCGACAAGGCGTCCGCGCTCGGCGTAACCGCCGCGCAGATTGAGAACGGCCTTTACGACGCGTTCGGCTCGCGGCAGGCCTCGACGATTTACGGCGACCTCGCGGAATACTGGGTCGTCTTCGAGGTGCTGCCGAAATTCCAGCGCGACCCCGACGCGCTCGCGCGGCTCTACATCACCGCGAACAACGGCAAGCTGATTCCCTTGAGCGCCGTCGCCAAGCTCACGCGCAGCGTCGGGCCGATGACGATTACGCACGTCGGGCAACTGCCGTCCGTGACGCTTTCCTTCAACCTCGTCCCCGGTGTCGCGCTCGGCACGGGCGTGGAAAAGATCAAGCAGATCCAGGACGAACTACATATGCCCGCGACCATCACCGGCAATTTCCAAGGCTCGGCGGCGGTGTTTCAATCGTCGCTGGCTGGCCTCGGCTTCTTGCTCATCATGGCGATTCTTGTCATCTACATCATCCTCGGCATCCTCTACGAAAGCTTCATTCACCCGCTGACGATTTTGTCCGGTCTGCCGTCGGCGGGCTTCGGCGCGCTGGTGACGCTGATGCTGTTTCACCTCGACCTGAATATTTACGGTTTCGTCGGCCTTATCATGCTCGTGGGCATCGTGAAGAAGAACGCCATCATGATGATTGACTTCGCCATCGAGGCGCAGCACCACGGCAAGCCGGCTTACGATGCGATTTTCGAAGGCTGTCTGCTGCGCTTCCGCCCGATCATGATGACGACGATGTGCGCGCTGATGGCGTCGCTGCCCATCGCGCTCGGCCTCGGTGCCGGCGGCGAATCGCGCCGCGCGCTCGGCCTCGCCGTGACCGGCGGCCTCGTCGTTTCGCAATGCCTGACGCTTTTCATCACGCCGGTGATTTACCTCTACCTCGAACGCTTCCAGCAGCGTTTCAGCCGCAAAAAAGACTTGGCCGCGCCCGCCACGGCCTGAAAATCGGTGTTTCATCTGGGTTTCATCTGTGGCTAAAATAGCCGAGCAATGGAATACGAAGCCGTCATCGGACTGGAAACGCACGTCCAGCTCAAAACCAAATCGAAGATGTGGTGCGGTTGCGCGAACCAATTCGGTTCCGAGCCGAACACCAACGTCTGCCCCGTCTGCCTCGGCATGCCCGGCGTGCTGCCGGTGCCCAACGAGGAAGCGCTGCGCAAAACCGTTTTGACCGGCTATCTGCTCAACTGCGAGATTCCGCGCTACGCGAAGTTCGACCGCAAAAATTATTTCTACCCCGACGCCTCCAAGAATTACCAGCTCACGCAATACGACAAACCTTCGACGGCAAACGGCTTCGTGGAGTTTGAATTCACCGGCCTCGGCTCGGTGAACGGCCTGGGCAAAGTCCGCATCACCCGCGCGCACCTCGAGGAAGATGTCGGCAAGCTCACGCACTTCGACCGCACCAGCGGCGTCGATTTCAATCGCGCCGGCGTGCCGCTGCTGGAAATCGTTTCCGAGCCGGACCTCACCGGCGCGGACATGGCCTACGCCTATCTCAACGCGCTCACCGAGATTTTGCACCAGGGCGGCGTGAGCGATTGCGACATGGAAAAAGGCATGGTGCGCTGCGACGTGAACATTTCCGTGCGCCCCATCGGCACGAAGGAGCTCGGCGCGAAGATCGAAATCAAAAACATGAACAGCTTTTCCGGCGTGCGGCGCGCGGCGGAATATGAAATCGCCCGCCAGATTGAAGTCGTGAAAGCCGGCGGCAAACTCGTCCAGTCCACCCGCCGCTGGGATGACGCGGCGGGCATCACCGAGGAGATGCGCACGAAGGAAAACGCCCACGACTATCGCTATTTTCCCGAACCCGACATGATGCCGCTCGCGCCGACGGATACGTGGCTGGCCGAGGTGAAATCGCGCGTCATCGAGCTGCCGCTCGCGCGCAAGCAGCGGTTCATGCGGGATTACCAGATTCCTGCTGGCGATGCGGAAGTGTTCAAGAGCAACGTCGCGCTGGGCAATTATTTTGAAGGCCTCGCCACGCAATCGAAGAATCCCAAGGCGGTCGCCAACTGGATCATCAACAACCTGCTCGCCAAGCTGGCCGAAGCGAACAAGGCCGAGGCCGAGGAACAGGCCGCGCTCGGACTCGAACTGGCCGACATGAAGCTCTCCACGCTGGCGGATTTGAAGTTCAAGCCGGCGGCCTTGCTGGAACTCGTCGCGCTGGTCGAGGCCAAGACCATCAGCAGTTCCGCCGCGCAGACGGTATTTGCCGAAATGTTTACCACCGGCAAGTCTCCCGCCGCCATTGTGCAGGAAAAAGGCCTGGCGCAAGTCAGCGACACCGGGGCCATTGAGAAATTCTGCGACGAAGCCATCGCCGCGAATCCCGCGCCCGTGGCGGATTACAAGGCCGGCAAAGTCGCCGCGCTCAATTCGCTCAAGGGCCAGGTGATGAAGCTCTCCAAAGGCAAGGCCAACCCCGCCCTCGTCGGCGAGATTTTGGAGCGGAAGCTGAAGGGGTGAGCGGCAATCAAAGCATTGAGGATAGTGCCGCTTTGCCTCTCATCATTAATGGCTGGCCGAAGCCTTTAATTGCCGGTCGGCGTTGTCAAAATATTGCGTGAGGTCGTATCCCTGGTATTTCCCGTTCTCCTGCCGAAGCTTGGTCGCGCGCTCATCCAAACCTTTTGTTCGGTATAGCTCATACAGCATGACTGGCTCTCGCGACCCTGTGTTCCCAGCATCCTCCAGCGCATCCAAGCACCAATCCAGCTTGCCGTCCTTAAATGCCGCGTCCGGCGTCTTGTCCAGATAATCATGGATGATGTTCCAACATTGGAAATAGGTGCCGGACAACGTCATCAGCGCGGTAAAATAGTTGGTGGTTTCCTTGATTCCGCTGGCTAGGGCTTCCGCCCATTTCTTTTCCCGTCTGACTTTCAACACTTCGACCAGATTGGTAAGCCACGGGGCAGTGTCGCTCTCCGCGAGCTTGCATAAATACTCCGGCCGGAAACCGGCATCGCTTAGGTTCGCCTTTAAAATCTCCGACACATCACGGGTATCAAATTTAAGCAGTGCATTGCCGGCACTGGAATGGACATCGGGATCGGCCAGCAACATTTTCAACGTTGGCAGCAGATTGGCCATCTTCCCATCGCCGATGGCATCCGCCACGGCAGCACGCACTTTAGGCGAGGCGTCCTTCGCCCTTTCCTGCAGGGCCGGTTCTGCAAATGCTGCCGGAAAGCGCGGCAGCAGATGCACTGCGCTGGCCCTGACAGTCTCGTCGTTGTTCCCCAACAACTGCACCAGCGAATTCGATACTGCCTCTTCATCAGTGCCCGACAATGCGCTGATGGCCGCCAGACGGCGCGCCGGCGACAGACCTTTGTTTGCCACCGTAACCAGTGCGACAGAATACGGCTTAAGCACAACCGAAGCATTGGACGTCACCTCAAAACAACTGACCGCCCGGAGAGCCACCGGCTCATTTTTGTTTTCAATCAAAGGCAACAACGCATCCAAGACCCGGTCGCGCTTGAAATCACCGCTGCGCCGCCAATCTTCATACGGCTCGCCCTTCAAACTCAGTCCGTCGAGTTTATCAATGGCGTATAGCTCATTGGTCGGATTCGCATCATTCAGCAGCAAATTAAGTTCGGCCCAGTGCGCTTCCTTCATTGCTAAACCCTCCCGTGGCCTATTATCCCGCGTGTGAATCGGCGCATCACCTTTCATTAGCTGGCGGAAGACATCCGGTCCCGCAGTGTAATTGGCCGGCGGCGAGTAAAGCCAATCCGGCGTGCCCGCCCTTTCGGCGAAGATAATGTATGACTCGTTGGTTTGAAGGATAAAATCTGGCGGTGGGCTGCCTCCGCTCCAAGCATTTGGGCCATGTATCAGGTGCAGAAACTCCACTTGGTTGGTGGCAACACTTCCTTTGAACAGGGAAATTACTTCTAACCGTGTTGTGTGAGCTTTTCCCCACTCGGGAAAAGGACTGTTAGTAATCGGACTGTTGGAAATGACCCGTCCTTTGAACACCAAATCGGCTTTTTGCTCCATCTCCTCCAGCCTTCCGTGCGGCTGAATAAAGACGCTGGCCGGAATGCTGCCGGTGGTGATGGCCAGATTAAAATCCCCCGCCGAGGCAATCGCAATCACGTTGCTCAACCCGACAGGGACGGACAATTGATGGAAGTAGTCGCCACCCCATGCGACTACCGTGCCGTCTCGTTTGAGAGCAAGACCTTCATGTGAGGCTGCAGCAATGGCCACAACGTTGCTTAATCCGGTTGGCGGCCGGCTGTCGCCGTAAATTCCCCAGCCAACGACCGTGCCATCCTTTTTAAGAGCCAACTGGGTTCCGCCGGCACCGGCAATGGCCACCACGTTGCTCAACACCTGACCGTTAATCATCACCGGATCGGCGGTGGTGTATTGATAGGGCAGATCCGCGCTCTCACCGCCGTAATCTATTTGGATGGTTTCTTCATCCACCTTGGTAGCTTTCGGTTCCACTGGCGGTTTGCCCGGCGTCTGATATCCCAGACTGTAAACCACTCCATCCCGCTTGAGCATGAGTGGCGTCATCTCCATCTGCGCCAACGCGACGACGTTGCTCAAAATCTGCCCGTGCACTCGGACTTGTTTTATTAGGCACAAGGGATCATCCAGCCGAAAGCCCCAAACCGTGCCATCCTTCTTTAGCGCCAGATGCCAGCCACCGACACAATTGTCGCAACACTCGACAATAGAAACCGCGTTGCTCAAACCCGATGGAACATCCTTCGCGCCAAAAGTATCATGACCAACTGCCAACACCGTGTCGTCAGCTCTAATCACCTGACAGGTGTTCCCTTCAAACGCCACGGCATTGGTCACGAATTCATCCCCGCATTCAATCAGGCCGTTGGTGTGGTCGGAATAATAATTCTTCCAGAAATCATCCTTGCCCCACCAAACCACCCGGCCCGCTGGAGCAGCTTTGCTGTTTTGGCCGCAAACGCCTTGAATTGGCCCCAAGGGCAAAAGAACCAGACCAATAAGCAGAACACGCAACGCTCTGAAATGTGAACCACGTTTGGTTTCTGACATAAAATCTGAAACCGAGTGAATACCTCCTCCCGCTGGTTGTCAATCTAGGTTTCGCTTTCCACGGTTTCGCGCCGCAAAATTCCGGTGGAGTAATTTCCCCCGCTTCAGTTCCACCGCCCGGACTGCCGGGCTTTGGCCTGACGGACTGGCCGTCAAAAAATGCTTCCCTCGCCCGGCGTTTGGCGCTAGAAAAGGCGCATGAACTCTCCCTGCGGGTTGCGGGCGAATTTCCCCAGGGTCTTGAAACGCTGGCGGCTCAACCACCGCCTCACCCAGAAAGAAATGGCCGGCGCGCTCGGGTTCGGCCTCTCCACGGTGGGGGCCTGGGAAACGGGGGAGCGGTTCCCCGACGGCTTTGCGCTGGAAAGCATCATCCTCTATACCGGCATCACGCCCTGCCGGTTGTTCTGCGACCGGGCCACCCGCTGCGCCCCGGGCCAATGCCGGCTCCTCACCGGCCGGGCGTGATGCCCGACCTTGCTACATTATGTAGCATCTGAGTTCTTTATTCCCGCCTCCACCGGGCGCATAGTCGGCTGCGTGAAGTGGATTGCCACCAAACCGATCACAGCCCCCGGCGCTGGACCATTCCGGGGCGACGGCGGGCCACTCCGCGTCGCCCACGGAGGGTTGCGCGTCGCCGAGGAATCATTCCGCGTCGCCAAGGAGCCACTCCCCGGCGCCAAATAACCATTGCTCGTCGCCAAGGAGTCATCGCTCGTCGCCAAAAAATCGTTCCGCGTCGCCAAGGAGTCATTCCACGTCGCCAAAAAACCGTTCCGCGTCGCCAAAAAACCATGGCGCGTCGCCAAGGAGTCATTCCGCGTCGCCCAAAAATCAGCCGGAGCCGGCCTTCCATTCCCCGTTCACCACCCCAGAACCAGGTTTCCCGTGGCTTTCGATGGAATCGGACAGTTTGCGAACCGGCTTTTGCCCGGCTCTGAAGGAGCCAAGGAAATTAGCCGGGGGCAAGCCGCCGGCGCCGCCCCCGGAACAAACCGCCTTTGGAGTCCGCCCCGGCGGGGCGGCGGAAGTCTGATCAACCGCTCGTTCCGGCGTCCCTTCAGGACGCTGACCCTGCGGAGGCCGTTACCGGGGGCGGCGCCGCTGGGGCGGTCTTGCCCCCGGCTAATATCCGCGGTCCCTCCGGGACGGCTTCCCGGCTGCCCGCCACGGGCTTAAACCATTTCACAGTCAACAACGAAGAACCACCGAAACCACCTATAAACCATCAAGGAGAAAAAAGTTATGTCACACACCAATTATATCAGCAGCACCGACGACGGGCTGGCGACGCAAATGATCACGTTCAAAAACAACATCCCGGGCGAACTGGCCGCGCTGGGCCTGTTGGTCACGGATGCGGACATTGTCCAGCAGGCGCTGGATGCCACCCGGTTCCGCGCGGTGGTGGATTTCAACACCACCATGCAGTCCGCCGCCATGGGTTGGACGGCGGAGAAAAATTTTGAACGCGATGGCGGCAGCCTCGCGGCGGCCAGTCAAACGGTTCCCGTGCTGCCAACGAACTTTCCGGCCGCCGTGCCGGTGGGCATCCTGCCGCGCTTCCGCGCTTTGGCGCAACGCATCAAGGGTTTGCACAACTACACCGCAGCCATCGGCCAGGCGCTCGGCATTGAGGGACCCGGCACCGCGCCCGTCCCGGGCACCGCCCAACCCGTCGTCCATGCCCGGGCGCTGGTCGGCGGCGGTGTGGAAATCAAATCCACCAAGGGCAATGCCGAGGCGGTGGATATCTACAGCCAGCGCGATGGCGATGCGGCCCCTGTGCATCTCGCGCGCGTGCTGCACCTGCCTTACGTTGACGCCCGGCCGTTGCTCGTGGCCGGCAAGCCGGAAACGCGGACGTATTACTCGGTCTTCGTCAGCCACGACCAGCAATACGGCCAGCCCAGCGCCACCATCAAAGTCGTCGTGCCCGGCTGACCGGCCGTGCGGACACACCCAGCGGGCGGCGGGCGAATGGGATTGTTTTCCGGCGGGCATCCCCGTTATGGTGACGGCATGAAACGGCTTCTCTTGCTGGCGCTGCTCGTCCTGGGCGGCGCGGTTCACGGACAGACAAACACGGCGATTATCCCCGTGCCCAAGCTGGAAAACGATAGTTACGACTGGGCGGCGCGGCATGCCGACGTCCTCCGCATTCAGCAGGGGCTGGACCCGGAGATTGTGCTCATCGGCGATTCCATCACGCATTTCTGGGGCGGCGAGCCCAAGGCGAACCACATCAACGGCGCCCCCGCGTGGCAAAGTGTCTTCGGGAAATACCGGACGCTGAATCTGGGCTTCGGCTGGGACCGCACCCAGAACGTCCTCTGGCGGCTGGACCACGGGGAGTTCGACGGCCTGCATCCGCGCGTGGTGGTGGTGCATATCGGCACGAACAACACCAGCGAAACGGCCCACGCCCGCCAGAACACGCCCGACGAGATTGCCGCCGGCGTCGCGGCCATCTGCGAGCGTATCCGGCGGAAAGCGCCCGGCGCGAAGATTGTGCTGATGAATATTTTCCCGCGCGAGCAAAGCCCGGAACATCCGCGCCGCAAGCTGATCACGGAAACCAATCTCCGCCTCGCGCAGATCTCCGGCGTGACCCACCTCGACATCGGCGCGAAACTGCTGCAACCCGACGGCACCCTCACCCGCGACATGATGGGCGACTTCTGCCATCCCACGAACAAGGGTTATCAGATTTGGGCGGACGCGCTGGCGCCGGTCATCGCGGCGGCCATGCAGAAGTGAGCGCGGCGGCGGGAGCGCAGGCGCTTACTTGCGCGCGGCCAGTTCCACGGCGTAAACCTGATTCGCGCCGCTCATATTGCTGCGGAAGATGAGCCATTTCATATCCGGCGAGAACATCGCGTTCGGCTCCAGCGCGTAATCGTGTTGCGCCATGTTGACGAGCTTTTCCGAATGGAAGACGCCGGCCTTGATGAGCTTGCTCGTGTCCACGTTGCCGGCGGAGCGGTCTTCGATGAGTTCGGGGTGGAACAGGTAAAGCCATTTGCCGTCGGGCGCGTGCGCGACCATTTTGTCATCGCCGCCATCGCTGGAAAATAATTTTCCGTCCGGCGAGACATTGAAATGCACGCCCCATTCATCGCGCTGCAAGTTGAGCCACGTCCGCGCGCCGGTGGCGGGTTCGTAACCGCCGAGCCAGAAGACCTGTCCGCGCGGCGTCTGCAGGTCATACCAGATCGTCTGGCCGTCGGCGCTCCAGAATTCGTGGCCGGCGATCTCCATCGTCATCGTGCGCTGATGCACCAGTTTCAAATCCGAGCCGTCGGTGCGGATCGTCCAGATGCGGTCCACCTTGTGCCACGGGCCTTCGTGGCAAAACATGAACAGGTTCGGATCGGTCGGCGAAAACTGTAGATGGCCCAGCCAGTCGGTGCAGCGGTTGCAGGTCTTGGTCTCGCCGGTCGCGATATTGTAGAAAAAAAGTTCCATCGGATAACGCTTGGCGAGGCGGTCTTCCATCATCAGGCCTTTCTTGCCGCGCTGCGCGTCGGCGCGCTCAATGTCCGTGCGCCGGTTCGGGCCGCCGTCGAAGAAGTCCGCGTTCGTGCCCCAGTCCATGCGTTCGGTGATGGTGCCGGCGAGCAACGTTTCGTCGGCGTTGACCGTGGCGACCTGCTGGCCGCGCGGAAACGTCGCGATTTTGCTGACGATTTTCGTGTTCGGGTCCACGGCGAAAACCGTCCGACTTGCGCCGCCGTAATAAATTTTCCCGGTCTTGTGCCCGACCATGATGACGTGCAGCTTCTCGCCCTCGACAATTTTCTCGACCGCGAGCGTCTGGAGATTCACCACCGAGATGCCGCTGGGCGAGGTGAAAACCATCTTCTTCCCGTCCGGCGTGAACGGGTTCAAATTGAAATAAAGGCTTTCGCTGCCTGGGTCGCGCGACAACTGCACGACGCGATGCCCGGTATCGCGGTCAATCCACTCGGTGCGCGTCTCGCGCTTTGCCACCGGCGTGGTGCAGCCGGCCACCAGCGCGGCCAGCGCCAGCGCGACGGTGAAAGAAAAATTCTTTTTCATGCGGGAATTTAAATCGTCGGCTCACCATTGATCCGTGCGAAACTGCGGCGCGGGCAAACCGGCGGCGTTGTAGAGATTGGCGTCCTTCGGGAAATTCGCCCACGCGTAACGCACCGCGACTGGCGCGGAAACTTCCGCACTGCTGACGATGACGCTGTCGCCGTCAATTTTTGCCTCGGCAGTAACAAAATGTTTATCTGCGCCGGCGATGGCAAAGCCGCCCAGCGCCGCGCCGCTTTTGGCGACCAGACCGCCGCCGAGATGCGAGAACTGGATGCGCGCCTGACTGCCTTCGATTTTCAAGGCTGCGAACTGCGGGCCGGAGAATTCCATTTTGTGGCCGTAAATATTCGCCAGCGCGATGCGCGCCAGCCGGTCGCCGACGTCTTGCTTGTTTTTTGGATGCACATTTTTCGCCTCGCCAATGTCGCTGGCGACGGCCATGCCGGTGTTCGGCAAATCCAGCACGGTCGCCTGCGCCTCGCGCACGAGCGGGCTGTTGCTCGCGGCTTCCTGGCCGGCAAGCTGCACGATGTAAAACGGAAAATCACCTTCGCCCCACAGTTTGCGCCAGTTGCGGATGAGCGCCGCCTGCACCTGCGGATAAAGCGCGATACCGCCCTTGTTCGCGTCCACAATGGACTCGCCTTGATACCAGATGACACCGCGCAGCGCGAAGGGGATCACCGGCTGAATCATGCCGTTGAACAAGACGGTGGCGTTGTGCTGGTCTTGAATCGGATCGCGCGAGCCGCTGCCGCGCTTGCGGCCTTTGGGAGACGCGTTGGTGGCGGAAACATCTTCGGAACGCGGCGGCGCGACCACCGGCGGTGGGTTGGTGCGGAATTTTTCCACGGCGGCATCGAAGCGTTCCAGCATCGGCCTGAGCAGCGGGTCGGCGGCCAGCGTCTCGCGTTGAATCCACGCTTCCGCCGTGCTTGCGCCGAACGCCAGCGTGAGAATGCCGATGGGCACTTTGATTTCCTTTTGCAAATCGCGCGCGAAAAAGTAGCCGACGGCGGAAAAGGCCGGCGCGGTTTCCGGCGAACACACTTTCCATTCGCCCGCGACGCGGTTCTGTGGCGTGTAAGCCTTGGCGGCCTCGCCGGTGAACATGCGGATGAGCGGATAATTTGCCGCCGCGATTTCCTGCTCCTCATTCGCGACGCCCGCGAAATACTTAACTTTTTTCGACATCGTGAAATCCATGTTCGACTGGCCGGACGCGAGCCACACTTCGCCGACGAGCACGTCATCGCATTTCAGATTTTTGATTGCCGATTGCCGATTGCCGCGCACGAGCAACTGGCGTGGTTCCGCACTGGCCGGCAGCGGGTCGAGTTTGACGAGCCATTTGCCGTTCGCATCGGCCGTCGCTGATTTGATCTGGCCGACGAATTCCACCGTGACCGTCTCGCCTGCGTCCGCCGTGCCCCAGATGGGAACCTTGGCGTCGCGCTGCAACACCATGTGGTCGGTGAATGGCGAAGCCAGCTTGACCTCGGCATGGGAGCAGGGAATGAGCGCGGCGAGCAACAGCGCGGCGGCAATAGGTTTCAGGCGCATAAGGTGGTTTTTGTAGCGGCGGTCTGTGACCATCGCAATGGCTCGGCGCTCACAGAGCGCCGCTGCAGTTTACGGCTTCAGAAATCCCACCAGCGGGCAATCCTTCAGCGCTTTCAAGCCCTCGACGACCGACTGCGCGTTCAGCTCCGCGCCCGCCGGACTCGAATGCGTGTTGTCGGCGGTCGTGAAATACTTCGCCTTGATTTCTTCCGGCTTCAGGCCGGCGTAATGGCTCATCGTGATCTGGTTCAGATTAATGAACGCCACGTTTTCATTTTTTGCCACGGCGGTGGACATCTCGACGTAAGGACTTTTTTCCACGTCGCCGGCAGTGACTTCCGCTTTCGGCACATGGGGCACCGGCGTGCAGAGAATCGGCGTCATGCCTTTCGCGCGGGCGTCGGCAATGTATTTGCGCAGATACCAGCCGTAGGTGTGGACCGTCTCCGGCTTTTTCATGATGGGATTGTAAATGTCCTTCGTCTCCTCGCCGAGGCTGCGAATGGAGCCGCGCGCGCGGT
>Ga0208507_1000278_pt1 | contig 35203 bp, 33 predicted proteins | sample CryBogCBH12Aug01_FD_184626 | JGI IMG/M metagenome (GOLD analysis project Ga0208507, IMG submission 184626) | Freshwater microbial communities from Crystal Bog, Wisconsin, USA - CBH12Aug09.1 (SPAdes) (version 2) | ecosystem: Environmental > Aquatic > Freshwater > Lake | place: Crystal Bog...
GGGCCATCAATGACGATGCCTGCAAAATCTCTCCCCGGTGTTCTTGGAAAAACTGCCTTAGGCATGATGCCTAAGGTGGCTTTCACATCACTAGGATTAATGGCAGCAGCCTTAATCTGAATTAACGCGAAGCCTGCTACCGGCTTAAAGGGTGCCTGCTCCACTAAATCCAGTTTTAAGTCGTCAATTGAACTGGCTTTTTGATCAACGCGTAAAGAAAGATTCATATCATGAAATATTTTAAAAAATGCTGTTGCAATTAAAGATGTCGACCACCATCGACGACAATCCGAGTGCCAGTTGAGAACCGCAAGCGGGTTGCGCAAGCCTCAATTGCTGAAGCTACATCATCTGGTGTACCAATACGCTTCAATGGCGTTGTAGCGGCTGTTTTATCATTAAAATCACCACCACGACCAGGAACGAAACCCGAGTCAACCACACCAGGAGAAACACACAGCACACGGATGCTTGGAGCGAGAACCTTTGCTAGTGACTCGCTAACGATATCTAGACTGGCCTTTGCTGCCACATAAGCCAAATTACTACCAACGCCCGTAAAGCCGGCAATGGAAGAGACATTTACCACCAAGCCATCGCCACTTGACTTTAAGAGCGCCTGGAAGGCGCGAATGGATGCAAAAACACCGCGAAAATTTGCCTTAAGAACTTCATCAATTAGCTCATCAGTCAAATCATCCAAGTTAGCAGCCGGCACAGGCTTCGTAAAGCCAGCTGAGTTCACTAAAATATCGCATCGACCCAATCTGCTTTCAACCTCTTTGGCAGCTTCGATTAAAGTTTTTGAATCAGTAATAGACGCATTCAGGCAAAAATGTTTACCGGCCGGCAATTGACTTAACTGTTCCTTACCTTTCTCGAGAGCATTACGGCCAATTAATACACAAGTAGCACCCAATTTAGCTAGACGTTGTGCAGTAGCAAAGCCAACAGCGCCATTACCGCCAATAATGACTGCTACCTTGTTCTTTAAATCATCAACGGATTGAAAAGTACTCATAAAACTCCTAAGGAATAGGTGGGGCAGGGAAAATCATCTCTCCAGCCTGCAACACAAAAGAATGATTTAGTTGGCAAATACCACTTACTGAATCCGTTAGATATTCACCTACCAATTGTTTTGAAACGCCGAATACTGGGTCACTCTCTAAATTCTCATCAACCGAATCAAATACTTGAGTAATCAATACTTTGTATCCAGGCTTTGAAATCATGAAATGGATATGCGCTGGACGGTTAGGATGTCGCCTCTGTGCACGCAGCAATTCACCGCATGGTCCATTTGTAGGGACGGGATAGCCCGATGGCCGAATCGTGGTGAAGAAAAAATCACCCTCCTGATTTGTTTTAAATCTGCCGCGCAAATTCATATCTTCTTGACGTTCATCTTGATTTTCATAAAACCCTACTGGAGATGAATGCCAAACATCGACAATGGCATCTGCTACAGGCATTTTTGACTCATCCAAAATACGCCCGCGAACTTCCATTGATTGGCCACCCAAATCTGTTCTAGAGATGTTCTCACCCCAAGCACACAAAGGGGCATTCTTACGCCAAAATGGCCCAAGTAATGCGGCATAAGAACCGCCATCCAAGTCTAAATTATTGATTGTTGAAACCAAAGAAGACACACCCAGAATATCGGCAGCCAGAACCACCTCATTGGTATTCTTCCCTGTAGCCTGGCCAATGCCCACAATAAATTGAAGCGCTCTTTCAAACTCCAGCTCGGTTAACTGATTCTCTAAAACAAATTGGTGTAAATGCTTGGTAAGTGATGTAATTAAAGTTTTGAGTCGCTGATCTTCAGTGCCCTGCATTGCTGCAAGAGTAATTTCTAAGATGGATTCGGGGCTTGTTATTAACGCCATATCAAAAACCTTTTTTATAAAATTGACTCAAGGACCACAGCCCGATTGACAAAATTGTGCGAAAAAGCCTAGCCTACGCAGGGTACATAGGAATTACTGTCTCTTTTCATAGGTATTTAGACTTCACAAAAACAGCAAATAACTAACCAAGTTCAAACTGCCAATGATTTTATTAATAAAGCTAATCTTAATCGATTCTTAAACGATCGTTTAAAACTCTGCTAAATGACTTGGTGCAATCATGGCCGAACAGCTGGGAATAAAAACTAGAAAAAAGAGGGCAAATAAAATCAGATATACACTTATAAGTCATTGATATGATTGCTTTTTTTAAATTTAATCCTATGGGCACCCTCTCTAAACAGTAAATTCTTTCAGCCATTCAAAATGCTTGTCGCTAAGCACGCGGCATGCTCCGTCACTTCTAACGCTGAAGTTTCATGAAATAGTCCAGATTTATCCTTTATATCCTTGATGCCGTCCTGTCTCAGATGGATTAGCTACAAGACATCCTGCTGGGCTGTAAACTGTATTTTTTAGTTATCCAATCGGGATAATTGATCTACTATAAAAGCTATTTAATTACTCTTAACCACCATACCGGGGAGTCTTGATGAAACGCAGAATTTTTATACGCAACCTTGCAGCTCTGTCTTGCCTCTCTATACCTCATTTAAAAGCATTAGCCGCACCCAATGATGTCAGCCTAAACGTCAAAGTCTTTCCTGGTGCACAAAACCTGCCACTTTGGGTTGGACTAGAGAAAATGTTTTTTGCGAACGCCGGCTTAAACCTGAACGTCGCTTACACCGTCAACTCGGATGAATTACGAGCTGATCTAGAAAATGGAAAAATCGACATCGCACATGCAGCAGTTGATAACTCTGTAGCTATCCAACAAATGACCGGAAAACCTTCAGTCATTTTGATGGGTGGTGATTCCAGCATGAATCAACTGATTGTTCAACCTGAAATTAAGACGGCAGCAGACATGAGGGGCAAAGTTCTGATCGTCGATGCCCCTAATACTGCATATGCCCTACAGGCTATGAAGGCTCTTTCTCTGGCGGGTGTAAAGCCAGGAGAATATAGCCTCAAAGTTATTGGTGGCACAGCCTTCCGCTACAAGGCAATGCAAAACAATAAGGAATATTCAGCCTCAACCTTAAACCCACCATTTTCTATTCAAGCTTTAGATTCAAATATGAATAGTCTCGGATGGCTGGTTGATCTAGTAGGTCCGTATCAAGCATCTGGTATGTTTGCAATGAGGCCCTTTATCGATGCAAATGGCAAAATCATTGAAAAATATATTGCCGCATGGATACGCTCACTTCGCTGGGGCTTAGACAAGAATAATAGGCAAGAGGTGATAAGTCTTTTACAAAAGCGATTGAATTTAGATTTGGATACTGTCGAAAAAAGTTATGCTATTTTGACAAATCCAAAAATTGGCCTTGCAGTAGATGCGCAATTCTCCGTCTCAGGCTTCCAAAACTTATTAGAAATTCGGCAAGAATTTGAAAAAACTCCGCCGCTAAATGCCAATCAATTTATTGATCTGAGCTATTACAAAAACGCCCTCGCAACATTACAGAAATAAGTAACTCCTGGCCAGACTTTAATAGAGCGCAAAGTAATTTACTCATTCGGAGTTTCTACTGAGCCCCTTGGTAAAGGCTGGCCATACTTCATCCAGCGAAAATAGAAACAGATTTTGTATTGAGATAAGCTTCCATTGCCTCATACCCGCCCTCAGATCCATACCCAGAGTCATTGATCCCACCAAAAGGCATTTCAGGCCATGCTGCTGCCTGCTGATTGATCCACAACATACCCACCTGCAAGCCTTGAGACAATTTATGTGAATTTTTTAAGGATTGAGTAAAGGCATATCCGGCAAGTCCAAATGGCAATCTATTCGCCTCAGCAATAGCCTCATCTAAGTTTTTAAAAGTCCTGATTCCCAACATTGGACCAAATGGCTCATCATTAAAAACTTTTGCATTGAGTGGAACATTAGTCAAGATAGTTGGCTTAAAGAAATTACCAACAGTGCCAATGCGCTCTCCGCCCGCAATCATTTTTGCGCCTTTAGAAACTGCATCCTCAGTAAATTCAGCCATAGCAGTTAAGCGACGCGCATTTGCAAGCGGCCCCATATTGACATGCTCTTCCAGACCATTACCAACATTGAGTCTATTAATTTGATTCAACATTGCCTCAATGAACTCATCCTGAACACTTTCATGCACCAGGAACCGCGTTGGAGAAATGCAGACCTGTCCAGCATTGCGAAACTTTGCCGAGCCCGCCGCCTTTGCAGCCAACTGCACATCTGCATCCTCAGCAATAATGACTGGGGCATGCCCACCTAGTTCCATCGTAGCGCGCTTCATATGTAAACCGGCCATAGCTGCTAACTGCTTACCTACTGGTGTAGATCCTGTGAAAGTAATCTTCTTAATGATGGGATGCTTAATTAAATAATCAGAAATTTCTGCTGGGTTGCCATATACCAAGCCAATCACGCCCGCTGGAATTCCAGCATCGACAAAGGCCTGAATCAGCGCCGCTGGAGAGGCAGGCGTCTCTTCTGGTGCTTTAACAATAATGGAACATCCAGCGCTTAGTGCCGCTGCAAGCTTACGCACCACTTGGTTTACTGGAAAATTCCATGGCGTGAATGCAGCGACAGGACCCACGGGAAACTTCATTACCTGCTGTTGAGTCGCCTGATTGCGCGCCGGAACAATTCGTCCATACACCCTGCGTGCTTCACCTGAAAACCACTCCGTTACTTCAGCAGCCATAAGTACCTCTGCTTTTGCTTCGGCAAGTGGCTTACCCTGCTCTAGAGTCATCAAAGTAGCAATTTGTTCAGCACGTGCGCGCAAATTTATCGCGGCAATATCCATGATTTTGGATCGCTCTACAGCTGGTGTATTGCGCCAGATATCAAATCCAGCTTGTGCAGCGAGTAGCGCCCGATCTAACGAATCCTTATCGGCACAAGAGACGCGGCCAAGTTCAAGACCGGTAACAGGATTCACTACCGATAAAGTTTTGCCTCCATCAGCATCGCACCACTGGCCGTTAATAAATAAACGTGTATTTGTATAAGTCACTATCAATTCCTTGAGTATTAAATGAATGTTCTCAAAATAAAGTCTTTTTAAACCTAATCGACTTTACCAATATTTTTAATTGCGCTATTAATCCTATCTGAATCTTTATTCAGGAAAGTAGTAAAGGCTGGCGCATCCCGATAATCAATCGGCGCACCTGCTTGGTTCATATGCTCCACAAATTTAGGCTCAACCACAGCCTTTGCAATTCCTTGTCGAATCTTCTTCACTAAATCATCATCCATTTTTGCAGGCCCAAATAAGCCTACCCATAAATAAAACTCAACGTCTTTATATCCAAGCTCCATTGCAGTTGGCACATCTGGTAACAAAGGGTGCCGCTTATAACCTGTTACTAAAAGTGCTCTAAACTTTCCAGACTTGATGTGAGGAGCCACTACAGCTGGCACACCTGTTGAAACATCGACCACCCCACCCAATACCGCCGTCAATGCTGGGCCGCCACCTGAAAAAGGAACATGACGTAATTTGATGCCCGCAGAATTTGCAAACATTTCCATCGGCAGATGAAGCGCACTATAGGCACCAGAAGAGGAATAAGTAATTGCATCAGGTCTTTTTTTGGCGTCTGCAACAAAATCTTGGGCAGTTTTCCATGGTGAATCTACTGGAACAATCAATACAACCGGATCTGCGACTATTAACGCAAGCGGAGTGAAATTTGACCTATCAAAAGAGGTTGTTCTTCCGAATAATTTTTCCGAGGCCGGAATACTAATAATCGCTGAATGCGTGGCAAGCAGGGTATATCCATCCGGCGGCGCATTTGCTACTGCAGCCATACCAATCGCCCCACCTGCCCCACCCTTATTAAGGATTACTACTGGCTGCTTCCAAACCTCATAGAGCGCTTGGGCTACTGAACGTCCTGCCTGATCCACAGCGCCACCCGGGGGGAAAGGAACAACTAAACTGACCGTTTTTGATGGATAGTCACTTACTTGTGCAATGGTCACGCCAGAACACAAAACAGCGCCAGCAAATATTAGCATCCCTTTTATTAATAAATTTCGCTTCATCATAATTCCCTGTCTCTTTATTTTTTATGAAATATTAATTACTCACCCATTGCTGCAATAACATTTTTTGGCGTCATCGGTAGATGGCGAAGTCTCACGCCCATCGCGTTTGCGACCGCATTTGCAATCGCAGCAGCAACAGGCCCAGTGACGCCCTCACCCACACCAAGCGAAGGCTCATCGGGGCGGTTGATTAGTTCAATCTCCACCTTTGGTACCTCGCTAAAGGTAAGGATTGGATACTCCTCCCAGTTACGTGAAGTTATCCTAGTTCTATCGAATAGCAATTGCTCTTTTAATGTCCAGCTAGCAGCCTGAATAGCTCCGCCCTCAATTTGATTTAATACGCCATCAGGATTAATTACTAGACCACAATCAATTGCCGCAAATATCTTCTTCACCTTGATATTTTCTTCAATCAAAACCTCTGCAATGACTGCTGCGTAATTTCCAACGTTTTTATAGCGTGCGAATGCTACACCATACCCCCGCGTTCCATCGCTGACGAAATCTGGCTGCCAATTAGCTTTGGCTCTAACTGTCTTCAATACGGCGATGGCTCTTTCATCCTTGAGATGTCGCAAGCGAAATTCAATTGGATCCAACTTGGCGAGCACAGCAAGCTCATCCATGAAGGATTCAATCGCAAAAATATTGAGGTGGGCTCCCAAGGCTCGTAAAGCTGAAGTCCGAATTGGCATGGACTGTATTGCATGATTGAGGACTTTGCAATTTGGAAACTCATAGTAAGGGATAGCATTACGCTGACTACCTCCACCCATAGCAATAGGCATGTCAACTGGTAAAGGGGCTTCCATACCCTCACCGATATGCCAGGCTGCCAATAATCCAGGTTTTGGCTGCCGACCAGCTCGTCCAATATGTCGATTACCCCAAATTTCTTCATGCCATTTAGTAATCTGACCACTTGAGTCCACAGACCCAGAAAGCTTGACGACCATGGCTGGGCCAAATGGCTCCCAAGCAAATTCATCCTCACGCATCCATTGCACACGGACCGGACTGCCATCAAGCTCTTGCGCAAGCAATGCGGCATCTAAAGCAACATCATCAGCGCCGTTATGTCCGTAACACCCAGCACCCTCTGCGTGTCGCACAATAATTTGCTCTGGATCAAGCTTCAGGATTTTTGCCAACTCATCTTTAAGTGCGAAGATAGACTGACTATGCGACCACACTTCTAGACAATTATCGTGCCACCAAGCCAATGCACATGAAGGACCAATAGAGGCATGAGCTAAATAAGGTCTTGTAAAGGTAGCGTTAATTTCAGCTCCGACATCACTTGGACTACCGCCAACATCCTTGAGAATTTCATCTTCAGATTTTTGAGCATATAAAAAATGCTCAAGTTCATTCATATCTGGAAGTAACGCACTCTCACTCCACTTGCAGTGGCGCTCTATTAATAACATTGCTTTAATCGCCTGCTCTTCTCTTTCGGCCACAACCCCAATAAATCTGCCATCTCGAATAACTTTTTTAACCCCTGGCATGGCTAGAATTGGTTCTTGATCAAACGAAATTAATTTCGCCTGAAATGATGGCGGACGTGCAATGCGACCGTGCAACATCCCCGGCAGCGTAATGTCGTGCAAAAAGGCTGCACCGGTTACCTTGCTCAAAATATCTTTACGTGGCAAAGAGAGGCCAATTACTTCATAATTATTTGGATTCTTAGGCAGGGCTCTGCCAGTAGCATCAACATCCAAGTTCACGTCAGCTAAAAGATCCCAGTAGGAAACTCCTGCTTGAGTGTTATTGCCATAAATCAGACCATCTTTTATCTTTAATGCGCTAATGGGTAGGTTTAATTTTTTTGCACTTGCCTCTAAAAATAGATGGCGAATTTCTGCGCAGGCGAATCGCATACTTTCACCGCCCTCCTGAATGGATCGACTACCAGATGTTGAACCCTCGCTCGGGCTAATCGTCGTATCTACAGGTAAAATCTGGATTCTGGAATAATCAACATCCAATTCTTCGGCGGCAATTTGTGCGATTGCAGAAATAATTCCCTGACCGATCTCTACCTTTCCCGGTCGAATGGTAATAGTGCGATCCGCATTAAAACTCATTCTCTGGCCTAACCTTGAATTTAACAGTAAATATTGAGGTAAAGAGGTCTTGGCTTGATTAGACATGCTTAGCACCCTCATTCATGCCAATCACTTTTTGAATCGCTCGAACGAATCGGTTATGCGTTCCACAACGACATAAATTTCGATCAAGCGCCTCTCGAATCTCAGACTCAGAGGGATTAGGATTCTTATCAAGTAATGATTTTGCAGTAATTAAGATTCCGCTGGCGCAATAGCCACACTGAGCTGCTTGCTCATCAATAAAAGCTTGTTGCAAGGCATGTAAGTTATCAGGCGCACCAATACCCTCAATCGTCACAATATCTTTACCTACGCAATCCCACAGGGGTACGTCACATGAGTGTATTTTTTGTCCATTAATCAGAACACTACAGGCGCCGCACAGGCCAAGACCACACCCAAAGCGCGTCCCAAATAACTGCAAATCATTGCGCAAAATATAGAGCAACGGAGTATTTGGATCTGCGGCAATGGAGTGCTCCACTCCATTTACCCTCAGACTAATTGGGTCTGTCATATTCCCATTTCCTTAAATATTTCTTTAGCGCAACGGAAACTATCAATCGCTGCTGGCACACCACAGTAGATCGCTGTATGTAAGAAGACTTCTTTGATGTCATCTTTGGTAAGTCCATTGTTAATAGCACCTCTGACATGCAGTTTTAGCTCATGAGGACGATTTAAGGCAGTGATCATGGCTAAGTTAATGATGCTACGGGTACGACGATCTAAACCTGGGCGGTTCCAGATCTCGTTCCAGCAATACTCAGTAACCAACTCTTGCATAGGCAAGTTGAAATCATCGGCATTCTTAATAGAGTTATCTACATAGTCAGCACCCAATACTTCACGACGGGTTTTTAAGCCTTTTTCAAAAGATTCACGGTTCATTTATAGCTCCTTAGTTAATTAGTGTTGGTGGTGTGCATAATTATTTTTTTGCAAGCCACTTTTCATTGTCTTGCCCTAAAGTTGGCGCAGCACGTCTTATCGGCGGGCGTTGACCGTTGATCTTATAAGGTGCAGCATGTATTAAGACTGACTCGCCATTTTCAAGCTGGGTCTTCACTAGCATTTCACGCTCTTGAACATAGGGATGATCAATTAAATCACTCACATCACACACTTGACCTGCAGTGATATCCATCTCTTTAAAAAAATCTAAAGCCTTTGCAAGATCTAATTTAGAAAGATGGTTCTGAATTAATCCATCGAGCTCATCTATATTGGCTAACCTGGCCTCATGACTTGAAAAACGTGGATCATCCAAGCCATTTGGAAATCCAATTCCCTCAAATAGTCTTTTCAGCGTTCCTTCCATGCCTGCTGAAAGTGCAATCCAGCGACCATCTTGTGTTTGGTAAACATTCCGTGGTGCATGGGTTGGAGAGCGACTCCCTGATCTCGGCGTCACCTCCCCCGTGATCTGATACTCGGCTGCTTGCGGACCTAATACTGAAAACAAAGGTTCAAATAAAGATAGATCAACCTCCTGCACGGAAGGATTACTTGACTGGCGCTGCCGATGAAGTAGGGCTAATGCTAATGTTGATCCATAAACTCCAGCAATGGTATCAGCCATGGCAAAAGGAGGCAGGGCTGGCGGTCTATCAGCAAAACCGTTCATAGAAGCAAAGCCGCTCATTGCCTCTATTAAAGAACCAAATCCACCCCGCTCTGCAAATGCACCTGTTTGACCCCAACCAGAAATACGAATCACTACCAATTTGGGATTCAGAGTTTGCAGACTCTCCATATCAAGCCCCATTTTTTCAAGGGTGCCTGGTCTGAAATTCTCAACGAGGATATCTGCCTTCTGAATCAATCCCTTTAGGGCTGCAAGCCCTTCTGGATCGCGTAGATCTAAGCAAACACTATCTTTGTTGCGACTATAAGCAAGCCAGTAAGTGCTAATCCCTTTGCGTTGCCAAGCACGTAGCTCATCCCCTTTAACGGGAGGCTCCACTTTAATAACTTGAGCACCCATATCAGCCAAAACGTGCGTCAACATATTTCCAGATACCAGCCTTGAAAGATCAAGCACTGTTACATCTGAAAGCGCCGGCACCTCTTGTGATGTCATGGTAAGCGCGGCTCAGACCACTGAAGATTCATTACTCTGGCTTAACGCCAGCATTCTTCAATGCAATTTTCCACCGCTCAACATCGCCCTTCAAAAACTTTGCCAAATAGGTGGGTGTAGCTGAGCTTGGGGGCACAATCATTGCATCCATCTCATTGAAACGTTGGGCCAAAATAGGATCTTTCAAGGCTGCCCCTAAAGATGCCACTAAGCGATCGATCACAGGTTTGGGGGTTCCTTTGGGGGCGTATAAACCATGCCATACCGTCAACTCAAAACCTGGCATACCGGATTGACTAAAAGTGGGTGTCTGCGGCAAAGAGCTAATCCGCTCTTTTGTAGCAACAGCCAGCGCTTTTAAATTGCCGCCTTTAATGTGTTGAAGAGTGCTTGCAGGTTGATCGCAAATCACATCCACTTGACCGGCTAGTAAATCATTTAAAGCGGGTCCGGTACCTTTGTAAGAAACTGAAGTCCAATTGGCGGCAAGAGAAGATTTCATTAGCACCTCGCACAGATTTGAGGTCGAACCAATACCAGCATTGGCAAAGTTAAGCTTGCCAGGATTTGCTTTTATGTAATCAATTAATCCCTGCAAAGAATTAGCAGGAAAATCTTTCCTGGCCACCAATACCATTGGCACATCATTCACCATCCCGATTGGCGCAAAATCCACTACAGGATCATAGGCAAGCTTAGAGTACAAGGCTGGAGATGCAGCTTGGGCCATGTTATGAAAAAGAATCGTGTATCCATCAGCAGGAGCCCTCACAACCCGCAAAGCACCGATAGTACCGCCAGCGCCACCAGTGTTGTCGACTACAACAGGCTGCCCAAGATTTTTAGACATTGTCTGAGCGAGCATCCGCCCCATGACATCTGTTGAGCCAGCTGGAGCGTAAGGAACCACCATGGTGATTTGCTTCTCTGGGTACTCGGCAAAAGCAACTGCCGAGGTCAATAAACAAATACTAGCCAGAACTTTTAGATAAATTTTCATATCGCCTCTTCCATTTAATGGATTAATGCTGAGTCTTACGATTTCGACTTAACAAAACCATACACCGCCGTATGATCAGCGCCTTTACCTAATTGCTCATCCGCCGCTTGAGCAGTTAGCACGCATTGCTTAGCAAGGCTTGAATAACAACTCATACTTTCGATAAAGCCTAGGGCAATCTGCAAATCTTTACGCATCAATGCAAGTGAAAAACCAGAATTGAATGTTTCATTTAGCATAAAGTTTTCCACTTTGTTCTCAGTAGAATTATTTCTACCAGTGGATGCATTAAAGACTTTATTCACAACATGCGGATCTAAGCCAAATTTTTGGGCAGCATTTAATGCTTCAGAAGCCGCAATCAAACCTGCTGCAGAGACGTAATTATTGAGCGCTTTTACTGCATGGGCAGCTCCAGCATCCCCAACGTACACAATACTCTTACCCATTTTTTCTAGCAAAGGCAAACAAACATCAAAGTCACTTTTTTGGCCGCCGACAATAATCGCCAAAGATCCATCAATCGCCTTTTTAACGCCGCCGGAAACTGGGGCATCAACAAAATGAATTCCCATTGCAGTTAACTTTTGATTATTTTCTCTAGACGATATTGGGCTAGATGAGCTCATATCCACCAGATAGCTTGCCGCCTTTAAATTACCTGCAATTCCTGGCTTACCATTGGCGCCCCATAGCATGGCATCGATGATGGAGCTATCAGGCAACATCAATATGGTGACGTCTGACCCATCTATAGCCTCAGTTGGAGAGCTTGCAAGCTGAAAGCCACTAACATCTGAAAACTTTTCACCGACATTTGGATTGAGATCAAAGCCTTTAACTAGATAGCCAGCCTTTAGAAGGTTGTGCGCCATTGGCACACCCATCAAACCAAGGCCAATAAACGCAATCTTTGTTTCTTTAGGGTTCATTAAATTCCCATTTCCTTAAATATTTCTTTAGCGCAACGGAAACTATCAATCGCTGCTGGCACACCACAGTAGATCGCTGTATGTAAGAAGACTTCTTTGATGTCATCTTTGGTAAGTCCATTGTTAATAGCACCTCTGACATGCAGTTTTAGCTCATGAGGACGATTTAAGGCAGTGATCATGGCTAAGTTAATGATGCTACGGGTACGACGATCTAAACCTGGGCGGTTCCAGATCTCGTTCCAGCAATACTCAGTAACCAACTCTTGCATAGGCAAGTTGAAATCATCGGCATTCTTAATAGAGTTATCTACATAGTCAGCACCCAATACTTCACGACGGGTTTTTAAGCCTTTTTCAAAAGATTCACGGTTCATTTATAGCTCCTTAGTTAATTAGTGTTGGTGGTGTTGCTGTGCTTCTAAAAAACCAAGGGCTGCGCTCTCGGCATTCAAAATATGATTTTTTGCGGTGAGATGAGCATGTGTAGGGTCGCGCTTGGCAATGCAGGCAACAAGCTCATCAATTTCATCTAAACTTTTATGCAAGCGATTTGGATGCATTAAAGACATGGATCTCAGGAGATTGACTTGGGTTAGCAAACTCCCCAAGATCTCTCGAACCAAACTATTTCCAGCTCCGCCGAGCAATATTTCATAGAAACGTGCCTTGCTTGCTATTACCTGTTCCCGCGAATTTGACTCCCCACCCTGCCTTAAGGCCTTTGCTGCAATTTGCAGCTCTTCGATCTCTTGATCTGTCGCCAATCTTGCGAATTCATGGGCTGCATGGCTTTCGAGCAAACCCCGTAATGCATAAATCTCTTTAGCCTCAGCCATTCCAATTATTCTGACTGTGGGTCCACGATGCGGTGTATTCACTATCAGCTTTTCAGCCTCCAACTTGCGAAGAGCCTCTCTTAAAGGGGCTCGGCTGATATTGAGCATTTCACATAATTCACGCTCAACTAGCTTTTGACCTGCCTTAAACCTGCCCGTAACAATCTCCTGTCGTATGAAATTTTCGACTTGAGAACGCAGTGTTTCGGGTCTAAGCATTGTTTTTATCTCCAACATAGGGTGAATACTAATTATTGTAAGACAATCTGTCAATACTATTGACATACAAAATATTAGCATTAATATTCATTTTGCAAGAACCAACAACAAAAGGAGAATGAGATGAAGAAAAAACAAAAAGTAGCTTCTCAACAAACACGTCGGGAAGTTTTGAAAAGTTTAAGCGCGTTAACTATCGCTGGCACATTTCCATCGATCGCTTTCTCGCAAGCTAAAACAGTCAATATCGGCGTCATTCTTCCTTTATCAGGTGCTAATGCGCAATTTGGCATCAACTCACGCCAAGGCATCGAATTGGTTGTTGATGAAATCAATAATGGTGGTGGCCTCAAGAATCTAGGCGGCGCAAAAATTAACTTAGTCATTGCAGATTCAACCTCAACCCCAACTACTGCAGCAACCGTTGCACAACGCATGATTGCTGAAAACGATTGCTGCGCCATCTTGGGTGCATTTGCTTCATCTCTCACCCTGGCAATATCCGAGGTGACTGAACGTCGTGGCATTCCACTATTAACCATGTCTTATTCAGACCAGCTTACTGGTCGTGGATTTAAAACGGTGTTCCAGGTAACCTCTAAAGGTAGTGCCATTGGCAAAGCCCAACTCGATTACGCTGTACAACTAGCCGGTGGCACTAAGATCAATAAAGTGGCCATTTTGTACGAAGATACTGCATACGGAACTTCTACAGCAACCGGCCTTCGTGCAGCAGCTAAGGCCGCAAATATTGAGATCGTGATGGATGAGGCTTATCCATTAGGCATCATTGACGTAACACCATTAATCAATAAATTACGCGCATCGAATGCGCAAATTGTGTTTCCAGTCTCTTACCTCAATGACAGTCTTTTAATTGTGCGCGCATTGCGTCAACAAAAAGTTAATATTCCGATTGTTGGCGGATCTGCAGGCTATGTGATTCCGGACTTCTCACAAGCACTAGGGGATTATGCAAATGGCGTGCTATCTATCTGCTCCGCTAACTACGACTTAGATCCAGCGCTAACCAATAAATATCGCAAGCGCTATAACAGCTTCATGGTTCATGAGGCTCTTGAACATGCTGTTGCTCTAGATGTTCTTGCTCAAGCAATCAATATTTCTAAGTCCACGGCACCTGAAGGCATTATTCAAGCGCTGCATAGCACCACCTTTACAGAGGGCTGGGCCAAGGCAATGACTAATGGCAAGGTAAAGTTTGACGATACCGGTCTAAATATTTATGCAGAGCCGCTCATGCTCCAATGGCAGAAAAAAGAGTTAGTCACTGTCTGGCCAAAGTCTTACGCCAAAGGTAAATTTATTGCGCGTAACGCAAGCTAAACAAAGGTTCTGAATGTCATTTCTACAGGCCATCCTAGATGGTTTGATGCTAGGTGGGGTTTATGCAGTAATTTCGATTGGGCTAACCCTGGTTTTCGGGGTTGTCTCAATTGTCAACTTTGCACAAGCCGAATTTTTAATGTTTGGGATGTATGTAGCCTATTTTGTATGGCGATATCTCGGCCTAGACCCTATCCTAGGATCACTTATTTCATTTGCTGCTGTCTTTGTACTGGGCTTCTTTGTTCAGCAATTCTTAATTAGAAGAGTTCTCAAGGCGCCAGAAGTTGCGCAAATTTTCTTAACGGTTGGGATCTTGATCTGCCTAGAAAATTTAGCATTAATATTTTTTGGCTCTGAGTACCGCTCTGTTCAAACCTCATACCAAAATGAGGCTCTAGAGTTTTTGGGGCTCATCATTAGCATGCCTTATCTCATTGCATTCATTGCCTCTGGTATAGCGGGGGGCTTCATTTGGTGGGTGCTAACTAAAACTTGGTGGGGGCGCGCAGTAAGGGCAACAGCGCAAAATCCCATGGCAGCAAAGCTCATGGGCATCAATACCGATCAGATGTATCGCATTGCATTTGGCCTGGGAGTGGGTTTGACCGCGTTTGGAGGTGCGATTATTCTGCCCTACCTCACAGTATCGCCATCTGTAGGGGGCCAGTTTGGGGTTCTGATGTTCACCGTGGTTGTGCTTGGAGGCCTTGGGAACGTATTAGGTGCGGTAGTTGGTGGAATAGCGGTTGGTGTAATTCAATCTCTGTCAGGTTTGTTTTTACCTATTCAACTACAGAACATTGCCCTTTTTATTATTTTTATTGCCACTCTCGCATTCAGGCCTGAAGGGCTATTAAGAAAATCGTTATGAATACTCAGCCGATACAAAAATATTGCCCTCTTGCGCTTTTCATATTACTTTGTAGCATCCCATGGCTACTCACAGATCAAGGCTATGCGATTCGCGTTTTAACGCTCCTGTTGCTGTTTGCAGCGATGGCGCAGAGCTGGAATATTGTTGGCGGTCTAGCCAATCAAATCTCCCTTGGGCATGCAGCATTCTTTGGCATTGGTGCCTACGCCTCTACTATTTTATTAATTAGATTTAATCTATCACCTTGGTTGGGCATTCTGGTAGCCATGATTCTGGCTGGCTTAACTGGCGGACTTCTTAGCCTACCCACCATGAAATTACGCGGACATTACTTTGCTCTAGCGACGCTTGCCTTTGGTGAAGTCATGCGCGCTATTGCCAATACTTGGAGCTCGGTTACTGGTGGGCCAGTCGGCATTTCAGTACCATTTTCTCCAAATGCTGGCTTGGGAATGATGCAATTTAAATCCACGATTCCGTATTACTTCATGATGCTGGCCGCACTCACAATCACTACTTTTATTTTTTGGAAAATTAGTCACTCTAAATTAGGTTATGAACTTCGAGCTGTGAAAGCTAATGTAGACTCAGCTGAAGTCATCGGAATCGATACAACCCGCACAAAAATTATTGCTTCGGTCATCTCTGCAGCACTCATGGGAGCTTGTGGCGTCTTGTATGCTCAATTCAACTTCTTTTTTGATCCAGATTCTGCTTTCTCACTTGTCGGAATTTCTATTAGAGTTGCTTTGATTTGCATCATCGGTGGAATAGGAACAGTTTTTGGTCCGCTTATTGGTGCCTGCTTCCTTCTGCCTCTCGAGGAAATCTTTAATGCATTTCTCTCCGGCAAAGGGGCTGGCTATTCCCAACTTGCCTATGGCGTAATTTTGATTGGCATCATCTTATTGGAACCAAGAGGACTAACTACCTTGTTTAAGCAAGCTGTTCAAAGGATCAAGGCATGAGCACCAGGGAGAGTCATCCCATTCTCTGGACAGAGAGTCTCACCCGTAAGTTTGGTGGGCTCACTGCTGTTGGCGATGTAAATTTATCAGTCAGCTCAGGCGAATTATTGGGACTGATTGGCCCTAATGGCGCTGGTAAAACTACCTTATTTAATTTATTGATGGGGCTTACCACGCCAACATCAGGGGAGGTCTATCTAGAGGGCAAAAAAATCTCTGGGCTAAAGCCGCATCAAATTTGCAGATTAGGCATGGTGAAAACCTTTCAAAATGTCGCACTCTTTCCAGAAATGTCTGTTTTAGAAAATGTTTTAACTGGCGGATTACTAAGAGCCTCTGTAGAAGAAGCAACTGCACTAGCTAAAGATAGCTTAGCTAAGGTGGGCATGCTTGAGATTGCAAATAAGAAGGCGGCTGATCTCACTTTTCCAGAAAAAGCATTGGTTGAAATGGCGCGCGCACTTTGCACCAAACCTAAAGTCGTTTTGCTGGATGAGGTCATGGCGGCATTAAATGAAACTGAAATGGATCACATTCTTAGGCTGATTAAAACCCTAAGAGATCAAGAAGGAATTACATTTATTGTGATTGAGCATCACATGAGAGCCATCATGAATCTCTGCGAACGCATTGTCGTTCTGAGCTTTGGGCAAGTGATTGCAGAAGGCACCCCTCTTGAGATCGGCGCAAATCCAGAAGTGATTAGTGCTTATCTGGGTACGGATACAACTTCAGGAGATCTACATTGAGCTTACTGAACATTAAAAATTTAAAAGCCTCTTATACTGAGGCTCCCGTTTTACACGGACTCAATATTAAGGTCGAGGAAGGTAGTTTTGTCTCGGTTATCGGCGCCAACACTGCAGGAAAAAGCACCTTACTGAAAGCTATTTCTGGCTTGATGCCCTTTGCTAGCGGTGAAATCTTATTTGCTAATGAAAATTTACTTGGGCTATCAGCACATGAAATTCCCAGCAAAGGAATTGCGCACGTACCCGAAGGTCGCCACGTCTTTCCAGACATGTCCGTTCTCGAGAACCTACTATTAGGCGCTTATGTTCATCGACAAGATGTCGCCGGAATTCAGAAAGATCTAGATAAAATATTCTCGATGTTCCCAAAGCTCTCCCAAAGACAACAACAACGCGCGGGTACACTCTCGGGCGGAGAGCAACAGATGGTGGCGATTGGACGAGCTCTCATGAGCAGGCCGCGCTTACTACTACTTGATGAACCTAGCCATGGTCTTGCCCCAAAGATTGTTCAGGAATTGCATGATGCCCTGCTAGCCATCCACGCATCTGGCGTGACCATGCTTCTGATTGAGCAAAATACTAAACTGGCACTATCGGTCACTAGTTATTCTTTTGTATTGCAATCTGGCTCACTTGCATTTGAAGGGTCTTCATCTGAATTATTCAATGACCCCCGCATTCGAGAGGCCTATCTTGGCATCTAACCTTTTTTACTGAAATTATGTCACCTCAATTAATCCAATCCACCCTAGAAGACTGTCTCAATATTCCTGAGGTAATGGCCGATGCCCATTACTGCGAATTTCAGTACATCCTAGAAGTAGTTGATGCGAACGGTGTAGCCCAGCAATTTCATATCCTGCCTCCACGTGCGCAAGCCCCCGTTGTTAGCTTAAGGGCTAGTGCAACTACTTGGGATAAAGTATGGGCCTCCAATCCGCCCGTTGGCTATCAATCGATTGGTGCCCTTCGCAGACAAGTTCCTGATTTCACTCTCACGGGTGAAGATATTCATATTGCTCAGTCACTCCCTTTTTTAGAGCGCTTGCTTGAAGCTTTTAGAAATATCCTTCACCCAGCAGAATCAAAAAATATTAATTGGGATGGGTTAGAAAATATTTCAGGCTCTTATTTAAAAGTTGGCCCTCAAAAAGACTACTGGGTCTATCGAGAGCAAGTTGGCTCTTCAAATAAACCAGTAATTCTCTTGCTCCATACAGCTGGCGCTGATTCAAGACAGTGGCACGGCTTAATGAGCAACAAAGAACTACAAGCAGAGTGGTCAATGCATGCGTTTGATATTCCCGGTCATGGCAGATCGCCGCTCCCACCGGGGTCAGCAAACTGGAACTGGCGTCTGACTGAAGCAGATTACCTTCGTTGGATTATTGATTACATGGATGCTGCCAGCATCAAACAGGCGATTTTGATGGGCTGCTCAATGGGCTCAGCAATTAGTCTTGCATTAATGTCAAAATATCCCGAGAGAGTCATAGGTGGCGTACTACTCGAGATGCCTTTCCGCTCGCCAGGTCGACGCTCCCCGTACCTGAATCATCCCAAGGTTCACGGGGCCAGACTTGCAGCAGCATGGGTTGGATCTCTACTGAGCCCCACAAGCCCCAAATCTCGTAAAGATTATGCGACCTGGATTTACTCACAAGGAGCGCCAAGCTCATACGACGGAGATCTGGCTTTTTACAGTGATGATTTTGATGCGCGCCATCACACAAGATCTGTGAACACACAAAAAACACCGCTTTGGCTATTAACTGGTAACTATGACTATTCTGCAACGCCAGCAGACACGCTAAAAGTTGCCAATGAAATACCTGGTGCAATCTTTACTGAACTCAAGGGATTCGGACATTTTCCGATGGTAGAAAACCCAGAGGGCTTAATGCCTTATTTAATTACACCCTTGAGTGAACTTAAAAAACGCATTAATAACTAAGAATAAAATGAGCGCACAAAGTACGAAAAAAAAAGCCCTGGTAACCGGTGGATCAAAAGGTATTGGTTTTGCCATTGCCAAGGCACTTGCATCTGAGGGCTACGCACTTAAATTAGTCGCCAGAGACACAGCATCACTAGAGCAGGCTAAAGCGGAACTCATTCAAGAATTTAATATTCCAGTCGAAATTTACCCACTTAATCTCTCGCTTGAACAAGATATTGAAAAACTCGTTCCGGCTTTTTCTGAAGTGGATGTATTAATCAATTCTGCAGGCGCTATAGGTCGTGGTGGGATACTAGAGATTGATCCCAAGAACTTTCGAGATGCTTGGGATGGGAAAGTCATGTCAACCATCATGCTCAGCCGGTTAGCCTGCTCTCAGATGTATCTCAAGCAGTCTGGAGTGATTATTAATATTATCGGCACAGCGGGTGAACGCTTAAACGCTAAGTCGATTGGGACGACTGCAGCTAATGCAGCCTTAATTGCCTTTACCAAGGCATTGGGCTCTGAAAGCGTTGACCATCATGTACGAGTTATTGGCATAAACCCAGGGTTGACACGGACCGGACGGACGCAAAACTTATTAAACCCCAAAACAGACATTGATCGCAATGCTTATGATGCAATGCTCAAAAATCTTCCATACGGACGCATGGGTGAGGCAAGTGAAATTGCAGATCTTGCCGTATTTTTAGTCTCCGATAAAGCCAAATATATTAGCGGCGAAGTCATTTCTGTAGATGGTGGGGCACGCTTTAGATATTAAAGCGATCTTCTTGATTTACTCCGCTTTAATTCCAGCCGTCTTTACAATGTTGCCAAATAAATTCAGGTCCAATTTAATTTGCTCTGCAAATTTTTCTGGCGAAGTAGGTGTTGGTGTTATGCCAATCCCATTTAACCTCTCCTTGGCATCAGGGGTTTGCAGTATTTCATTAATAGCGGCATTTAAGCTGTTTACAACTGCCTTGGGTGTTTTGGCTGGCGCCAATACACCAATCCAAGAAGTCACATAAATATCTGGGTAACCACTTTCAATAAAGGTAGGTACATTAGGCAAAGATGAAACGCGCACCTTGGCAGAGATTGCAATTGGCTTCAGACGTCCAGTTTGTACATATTGGTTTGCTCCTGCCAATACAGTAAATGCCAAAGGTACATCCCCACTCATGAGACCAATCAAGGCCTGACCACCGCTTTTGTATGGAATTGGGGTGAGATTTGCTCCCGTCTTTTGCTTTAATAACTCACCGGCGATATGAGGAGTAACACCAGTCCCGGAAGTTGCATAAGAAAGTCCGTTGGGATCTTTTTTAGAGATCGCAATCACATCAGCGACGGTCTTACCAGGAAAGTTATTATTAGCTACCAAAATTAAAGCCGCATCACCAATCTTGGCAACAGCAGAAAAGTCTTTTAAGGTATCAAAAGAAATTTTGTCAAAAATGTGGGGGTTGATTACCATCGTTCCATCAAAGCCCAATAACAACGTGTAGCCATCAGGCTCAGCTTGGGCCACAAAAGCTGCCCCAATATTGCCGGATGCACCTGACTTATTTTCAACCACTACCTGTTGACCAAGCTTAATAGAGAGTTGGTTAGCAATATAACGTCCGCCAATATCAGTTACTCCACCAGGGGCAAAGGGGATAATGAGCCGAATAGGCCGATTCGGATAACCTTGCGCAAGGGCTAGATTTGAAATAGAGGAAATAACAGAAATACCAACTAGAATGAGTCCTACAAGCGAAGTTTTTTTCAACATTGGTAATGCCTTTTTAATATCGTTATCAAGTTTTATCGTAACATTATTACTTACTATTTATATCCACTAATCGAGATGCAATTGTCTAAATATATTGTCATCATCACCACTTTTCTAGCACTTGTAAGCTACAACACTCTTGCAGATGACTATCCAAATAGGCCAGTAAAAGTGATTGTTCCTTTTGCCGCAGGGGGTGGAGCCGATATCGTTGCAAGAGCAGTTTTCCAAAAGGTCTCCGCACAACTTGGACAGCCTTTCATCATTGAAAACAAAGGCAGCGCAGGAGGAATCATTGGCTCAGATTCAGTTGCCAAGGCCCCGCCTGATGGTTACACCTTATTGCTAGGGCAAACAGGTCCAAATGCAATTAACCCAGCATTATTTACAAAAATTCCGTATGACCCTATTAAGGATTTTTCTCCAATCATTCAGCTCACAAGCTATCCTTATGTTTTGGCGGTAAACCTCAATCTTCCAGAAAAAAATCTGGCTGAACTTGTAGCGTTTGCTAAGACACATCCTGGCGTCATTACTTTTAGTACCGCTGGAAATGGCAGTTCAGCACAATTGGCTGCTGAGCTTTTTATGAAGGCTAGTAAAACTCAAATGACCCACGTGCCTTACAAAGGTGCTGGTCCTGCCCTCATGGATGCTGTAGCAGGAGTCGTCTCAATGACGTTTGGCGATGCAGGCTCTTCAACCCCAATGGTTCTTGATAACCGCATTCGAGCCATTGCAGTAACCAGTAAAAACCGCTCACGCCTATTACCAGAAGTCCCCAGCGTTGCCGAGTCTGGCTACCCAGGATTCGAGGCGGTAGCGTGGCATGGTATCTTGGCGCCAGCAAAAACACCGCCAGCTATCATTAAAAAACTAAACCAAGAGATTGCAAAGGTATTGAAAGATCCAGAAATCCGCGCTCGCTTCTCAAAAGATGGCCTTGAAATTGTTGGGGGAAGTCCAGAGGACTTCTCCATTTATATCAAAGCTGAGGTAGATAAATGGGGCAAGGTAGTTCGCGAATCAAATATCAAAATTGATTAGGCTGCCAACAACATTAATTGACCAACATCAGTCATTTTTTCAATAGCCCAAATTTGCTCAATCAATGCTTGTGCTTGGTACCCATTCTTACCGTAAGCGGCTAATTCCCGTAATTTCTGTTCAAGATCAAAATCACTTAAAGGATCAGCAAGAGATCCTTTTGCATGGGCAACCTCCACTTCAGAGACTGCTTGATCACGCATCTTGAAAGAAACCTTCACAGCATCGACACTCATCGACGCATCATCGATAAATCGCAATTTCTCGCTTAGCGCCCTCACCGCTACGTCGTTAACAGCTTGATCGCTAAATTCTGCTAAACCGGCCTTACCTCTCATGAGAGATACGCCTACAGCATGCTGAGCGCTCACCTGTGACTCCCTGCCAGTTCGAATAGCAGGTCTATCTGTGCGCTGTCTTAATAAAGGGTTACCAGTCAGTTCAATAAATTCAATAGATTCGACTTTTCCTGCCATAACCATAAATTGATGATGTAGCTCAAGACAGGCCTGAATCACCGGATTTAATACCACGCCACATGGGTAAGGCTTGTAGGTATTGTTCAAAACTTCCCACTGTGAACCAAGCCCATCAAGCAAGCTCTCTAACTTGGGATTTTCTCCAAAGACCCTCAGAAAGCCTCTCTCTCCATCCAGCGGAAAATCCGGGCCAGTAAAGTTTTGCTCAGCTAATATCGCTGATAGCAAACCATTCCGCGCAGCATTGCCAACACTCATGCTCTTGGACATCGTACCCAAAGTCTCGACTAAGCCTGAGGCCTGAGCACTAGCTGAGCCAAGCGCCCAGTTCAATTGTTGAGCATTTAAGTTCAATAGTTTTCCTGCTGCCATAGCTGAGCCAAAAACACCACAAGTAGAGGTAATATGCCAACCCCTGCTGTAATGCATTGGTGATATTGCATTACCAATGCGGCACTCAATCTCCATACCCAAAACCAAAGCCCGCAAAAAATCACTACCGCTTATTTTTTGTGTTTGAGATAAAGCCAAGATTGCAGAAGCTACTGGCGCAGTCGGATGAATAATCGTGGGAATATGCGTGTCATCGAAATCAAATACATTGGCAGCCATTGCATTTAATGCTGCAGCATTTAACATGTCTGTTTTGGTATTACGACCCACAATAGAGGCAGTTGTATCGGCACTAAAACGACTAAACACTGCAATGGCCTTAGTAATCGTTTCATCTTTTCCGGAGGCAAAGGCAACTGCGAAATAATTCATTAATGAACGCTTAGCCTCATGTAATACCCTAGAAGACATTTCTTTACCATTCGATTGAAAAACATAATCCGCAATCAATTGACTATAGTTCTTTGAAGACATTCTTAATCTTTCTGTTATGTCGGTTTTGAATTTCACGACTATAAAGGATCAACTAGAGAAACAATCTCCAAATCTTCACGCCCTACTCGCTTATACATAGACATGGTTAAAGGGTCATGGCCTGCGATCACATGCTGGTCAGACTCGGCCAATGATTGAATCAGTTCATAACCTCTCAACATATCACTCACATCTGTAACAATCGGGAATGGCGAACGATTCGTAAAATTCTCTAAGTAATGGGCTGCATCAGAAGCCAGCACAATCCACCCGCGCTTAGTGTGCACGCGCACAATCTGAAGCCCACGGGTATGGCCACCCACCCAATACACTTCTATACCAGGGCGCAATTCATAGACGCCATCATGAAATCCCACACGGTCTTCAAAATTTGCATAGACTAATTCACATACATCATGTGGATCATAGGCATGACGACAAAAAGCATGTCGCATATCTGGTCCGGTGGCATAGGACATCTCACGCTCTTGAATATGAAAACGGGATTTCTTCAGTAAAGCGGTATTTCCCGCATGGTCATAGTGAGCATGTGTAATGATGACATCACTCAGATCTTCAGACCGCACCCCTGACTCTATCAGAGACCCAATTGGACAACGCAAATAGTTACGCTTTCTGAGATTTGCCGCTTCTTTATTAAACCCAGTGTCTACTAGTATGGTTTCATTGCCGTTTTTCAAAAACCAAACAAAGTAATCCATATTCGTTGCTAGATCATGTGAATCGTGGGCAATAAAGTTTTCTATCCTCCGTCTTTGCACTGTTGCATACCGAAGCGCATACGCTTCCCAAATTGGCTTACTCATGATCTACTCTCCTGATCCCAAGAATGGATTCTTATTTATAGTTTTGCGGTGAACTGCTAACAGCTCAATATTGCTTGTATAGTAAATCATTCGACTGAATTAAGCCCAAAAGAGCGGCCACCCAAAGACAAAACCCCCGCTATTTCTAGCGAGGGCCTGAAGGATAAATCTTGCATATGCTACTTACTGAGCTTGGAATACAAATTTGCCCCCAACCATCGTAGCCACGGGCTTGATGTCCTTAATTTTTTCAGCAGATACTGTCAGATAATCATGATCTAAGACCAATATGTCAGCGTACTTTCCAGCCTGTATAGACCCTAGATTGTCTTCTTGGAATAGAAAATACGCATTACTACGGGTGTGTGCAATCAAAGCTTCTTCACGCGTAATATTCTGGTGATTGACCTTCTTGCCATTAATCATGCGACCTGTCGTAGCGAAGTACAAGGAGTAGAAGGGATTTGAGGTGGTCACAGCAGTTGCATCGGAACCTAGACCCCAAATAATCCCACTATCTTGAACGCGTCTGAAGGGTGGCATATCCCAAGCGCCCTCACCATGAACCTGATGCATCAATCCGCCTTGGATTAAAGGTCGACTATGCAAGCCCGCATACATGCCCAGTTTTTGCATACGACGTAACTCTTGTAAGGTCACTTGATCTAAATGAGAAAAGACCCAGCGATAACCTTTGATAGGCCTCCTTTTATTTAGAGCTTCATATTCATCCAAGAGCGCATCGATCGCATTAGACATTTCAACGTGGTTATTCAGCATCAAACCTCTCTCTGCGAGAGCGTCAGTAATGCGTCGAACCTGCTCAAGATCTTCACTGCGAACCTGAAAATCATTGCGAGTCAAACTTGTGGTAAATGGTGCATAAGTAGTCTCACCCCAGCCAATATTGCTGAAATAATCACCGCCCTGAAACGGCTTTTGCTGAGCAATTTCTGCCACTACAGTATCGACTTCAGGAATTGTCATTGGCTGACGTATCGTCGACCAAAAAACCCTGGCATTTAACTTCTGCTCATTCGCTAGTTGCTCGTAGGGCAGATAGTGCTTATCAGTCATGCCGCGGCCACCGGCGTCATACCAAGCCGTTATACCCATGGAATTAATTTCAGTAACGACCTTGAGTACATTACTACGCCATTCTGCAGGATTGGGTAATGGCAACTTCGCTGCAATAAATGCTACACCGCCAGCACCATCAATCACACCAGTTAATTTCCCATCACTACCCTTCAGAATTTTTCCACCGCGTGGATCGGGCGTTGACTCTGTTAGCCTCAATTCTTTTAGGGCTGCGCTATTGAGAAAGCTGCGCCAATACACTTCCTGAATTACTACTGGATTATTTGGCGCAATTTGATCTAACTCTGTCAATGGGAACCCACGAGCATCATCCATAAATTGATCGCTAGACCATCCACCAATCGTGATAATCCACTCCCCCGGATGGGACTGCTTCACTCGTTCACGAATCATCGCAATCGCTTGTTTACGAGACGTGACATTATCTAGTCGTAGCTCATCGTGTTCTGGTGCACGGACAAAATGGGCATGGTTATCAATTAAACCTGGAATGACTGTTTTACGATGCAGATCCATCATCTTAGTATCTGGCCCACGGAGCTTTTTAATGTCGGTATTACTACCAACCTTCAGAATGCGCTCTCCTTTAATGGCAATGGCTTGTACTATTTGAAATTGATCATTCACTGTGATGACTTTGCCATTAAACAAAATCTGGTCGGCTAGCTCGGCCGCAAAATTAGGACTGCTGACTAGTAAGCCCAAACCCAAAGCGCTCATACGGATGATTTTTTTAATCATGATTCCTGTGCCCCCATAAAACATCATTTGTGATGTTGAGTTGTTTGTTCGAGCCTCTATGTGCCCTAGTAATCATTCGTAGAATAAACTTAAATCAATTGATTTATGATTAGCCAACATAGCAATTACACTGAGATTCTAAAAGCGCTTAACCTATAGTCAAATATTATTTGCAATGCAGCATTTATCCGGAGATATTATGAAAGTCAGAGCTTATATAACCAGGGTAATGGGTAGCCTACTAGCCTGGTATTCATTAGGAGCAAGCGCGTTGGACAATCAGCAAATTCAAGTTACCGCCTCCGTCGCCTTTAAAGCTCCCTACTTAGAAATGGTCCAGGACTTTGAGAAGCAGACAGGAGTCAAGGTCAATACTAATTGGCTACCAACAGTAGAGATTGTGGAGCGGATTAAAAAAGGTGAGGCAGGGGATTTAGTAATTCTATCTGCCACCAATATTGATGAGCTCAGCAAAAATGGATATTTAATCGCTGGCAGCAGAATTGATTACGTCAATTCTGGCATTGGTATTGGTATTCGTAAAAATACCCCGAAGCCAAACATTAAAACGCAAGCAGATTTAAAAAACGCTTTACTCAATGCAAACACCATCGCTTACTCTACTGGTCCAAGCGGTGTTTATCTAAGTAAATTATTTGAAAATATGGGGGTAGCAGAACAGATTCGCTCTAAACTTAAAATTATTCAGGGGGAGCCAGTAGGGGCGGTGGTACTTCGAGGTGAGGCGGATATCGGGTTCCAACAAATTCCTGAAATTCTTTCCGTACCAGAAATCGAATACCTCGGACCGCTACCGCCAGAAGTTCAATACATCACTACTTTTGCATTTGCCATTCCAAGCAATAAAAGCAATAGTAAAGCCGTGCAAGCATGGATTAGCAATCTGAAATCACCGAAGGCAATTCCCACTATTGAGCGCTACGGACTGAATCCTAGTCCATAATTATCCTTTGGTCTTCTATTGCTTTTTGGAAGCCTCGATTAAGCGCAGCTCCCAAGGAATAATGACTTCTTTAAAAATTACAGGATCCGTCCAACCCTTGAGTTGACGACCCAAGTGACCGCCCTGAGGATTAATCCAGGCATCCTTAGGAACATCGCCAGAGCGCATCAGTAATTCAATATCAGAAATCGGGACCTGCGTATCCTTTGCCCCTGTTACTACTAGCATGGTTGAGGATGGTTTATCTAAAAGGCCTTGAGCCTTCAAAGACATTCTAGGCATGAGCTTTGCTAGGTCATTGACATTGGAGGCACCCTCAAATACATTGATAAATGCTGGTGCCAGATCAAAAAGGTATTCGCGATTGCCCAAAGTATTGTTATACAAAAACTTCGGTTGAAAAAACTCATCCACCGGTGGCGATTGCGCAACTGACCCCAAGATTCGAGACTTTTCTCTAAAGGCTAGGTCTGCCGCCCAATATCCACCGAAACTTACGCCAGAAACCACAATGCGTGTCTTATCCATTTCTGGTTGTAGCGCCATGTAATCCAGAATTGCGGAGAACATTCTGCCAGCGCCAGGCCCCACTTTGACGGGTGCTTGACCAGTTCCCGGACTGTCCACCGCCAAATAACCCACGCCCTTATCTAAAATTTGGGAGTAGCTTTCTGCAACGGTTTCTTTTCTGCTATCCAGACCGCTAATTGCCAAGACCATTGGCACTGGACTAATGGCATTCTTTGGCAAACGAACATAAGCATGAATCACCTTGCCTTCAAAAGGAATCTCGACAACCTTCATTGGGTTGTCTAGCGTTTTGCTGTACTTTGCATAGGCATCTAAAGCATTTTTATAAGCTTGTTTTTTACCCTCAGAATTGGGTACGGGCCATTGTGCAAAATAATATAAACGCCAAGCCCTTTTATAGGCCTCTCCTGCCGCCTTGGGATCCGATGATTGATTGCCAATCTTCATATACTTCTCGGCAACCTTACCAAAACCTGCGGCCCAATCATCACGGTCGCGTGTCTGAATATAGGAAAGCGCCTCTACTACATCCTGGGGGCTTAAGCCTCCTAAGGGATAGGCGCCCTTTTCAACTCTCAAAATACTTTCCTGCTTGATCTCATCAATGGTGCGCTCATGAACCTGAGCCAACACAGGAGAGAAATGCATGTAGGTGAACAGCATTACAAAAGCAGAAAAAATATTTTTCATAAGCCCAATATCAATCAAAAAAGTTAAAAGCATCGCCAATTGTTGGCAATTCCCAAATCAAAATCTTAGTTCATTTTGAGCGTCAAGGTAAATTACTGCATAGCAACATAATGAACGCCTCATTTCAAAAAATCTGTCAATTCAGTTACGATGATGCACAAATTAAATAAAAGCTTACTTGCCATTGCTGGAGACAAAAAAATGAATTTTAAACAAAGAAGATCCTTTTTAAAACAAGGTGGCACCGGTTTAGCGCTTAGCCTTCTTCCCGCCCTTCCATTTGCTGCACAAGTAATTGAGCTTAACGAAGCCAACCTTCAATCCGGCAAGGATGCCACCCGAATTCTGGCTCAATATGCGCTAAACACGCAATATGAAGATATCCCTACCAACATCAAACGAGAATCTATTAGATCTTTTGTGAACTATGTTGGCGTAACTGTTGGCAGTTGTCGCCATAAGGCAATTGATATCTGCATCGAAAGTTTGAGGCCGGTGTCAGGATCAAAGCAAGCCAGCATTTTAGGTCGAAGTGAACGTTTTGATATCCTCAATGCTGCTTTTATCAATGGAGTTGGTAGTCATATCTTAGATTTTGATGACACTCATTTACTAACTAATGTACATGCCTCAGGACCGATCGCCTCGGCACTCCTGGCCTACTCTGAGTTGAAGCCTGTGAGCGGCAAAGAATTTATGAATGCCTTCTATCTTGGCGTTGAATTCACAATTCGACTATCAAATGCCCTAGCACCAAACCACGCAGACATTGGCTGGCATGTTTCTGGTACACACCCTTCTATTGGTGCGGCAGCTGCAATTGGTAGGCTGATGCGCTTGACTGAAGAGCAGATGATTTGGGCTCTTGGGCTTGCAGCTTCACAACCTGTGGGCTTTAGAGACTCTTTTGGATCTATGAATAAGAGCTTTAACCCTGGCAGAGCTGCATCTAATGGAGTATTTTCTGCTTTGCTAGCGCAGAAAGGTTTCACAAGCTCGAATCAAATGATTGAATCAAGAATTGGCTGGGCTAATGCCATGAGTACAAAACAAAATTACTCGGAACTACTTGGTGATTTAGGTACTCGTTTTGAAATTGCCAAAAATACTTATAAACCATTTGCTTGCGGCATTGTGATTCACCCTGCAATTGATGCCGCCATTCAATTACGCAACCAATACCAACTTCAGCCAGACCAAATAAAATCGATCTTGATAAAAGCGAACCCTTATGTCTTAGAACTTACTGGCAAAAAATCCCCACAAACCGGTCTTGAAGGTAAGTTCAGCGTCTATCACTCAGTTGCTATCGCCATTATTGATGGTCGTGCCGGAGAGAAGCAATATTCTGATGCGGCCGTACTCAATCCAAAAACTATTGCACTGAGGGAAAAAATAACAGTCGAAGCAGATCCAAATCTAGCCAAGAAATCCGGTGAAGCTATTATTATTTTGAATGATGGTCGGGTAGTTAAGAGGTATATTGAAAGTGCTATTGGCGGTGTAGAGAATCCTTTAAGCAACGAGCAGCTTGATGCCAAATTTTTAGACCTCACTGAAGATATTTTGCCGCGTAGCAAAAGTAAATTGCTACTTGAAAACTCTTGGAACATGGGCTCCATAGCAAGCGCTGGTAACTTTGCAAAATCAACTACTGTCTAAAGAAATTACATGACTGCTCCAGTGCACCAATCTTTTGTCGCTCTACGCATTCCAGCATTTAAAGCACTTGTAGCATGCTACTTGCTTACCATGCTGGCGGATAACATCGAGCATGTTATTAGCTATTGGATGATGTTCCAAAAGTTTCATTCTCCGGCTCTCGGTGGATTTGCAGTGATATCACACTGGCTACCTTTCTTAGTATTTTCTGTGCCTGCAGGTGCATTAGCAGATTATGTAGATCCTAGAAGGCTTATTCAAATTGGTCTAGTCATGTTTATTGGCTGCTCACTCTGCTGGGGTTATCTTTTCCTCACTAATACCTTGGAGCTATGGCATGCCATCTGCCTTCTAGTGCTTCATGGTTGCTCTGGCGTGCTCTGGCAAACTGCAACCCAAATTATTCTTTACGATGTTGTTGGCAAGGATAAGTTACCTAGCGGCATTCGAATTTTGGCAACCACACGATATCTTGGCCTCTTGGGCGGTCCTGCAATTGGCGCAATGATTATGCTAGCTTTAGGTCCTGAATTAGGGATCCTACTAAATGCGTGCTTTTATTTACCTAATCTGATTTGGCTTATTCATGCCCCTTGTGGCCCTAAATTTAGAGCCGCCGCAATTGCGATACCTCGAGCATTCAGAGGACTAAAAGATATCCGTCTTACTGCGCTTGAAATTCGTCATGAGCACAAAATTCGCTCGATGATTTTTATGGCTGGCGCAGCCTCCTTTTTTATTGGTAATAGCTATCAAGCGCAGATGCCTGGCTTTGCCAATGATTTAGGTCACGGTGACCCAGGTATTTTATATAGCATGCTCCTGGCGGCTGATGCCGCTGGAGCTCTATTGGGTGGGCTGCTACTAGAAAGCCGTGGTGGCATTTTGAAAACCTCGCCAAAGACTGCTTTAATGCTTGCAATCCTTTGGTGCTCTTCTTTACTGTGTTTTGCTCTTTCAAGCCAGTACATTCTTTCGCTAATATTTTTATTTATTGGTGGCTTCCTAGAGCTTTCATTTAATTCTATGGCTCAGACCATCGTTCAAATGAATGCCCCATTTGAAATTCGTGGGCGAGTCATTGGGCTCTTTAACATGTCAGCAATGGGTATGCGGGCTGGAGCTGGAATCACCGTAGGCCTGATGGGCGGATTAATCGGTATACATTGGTCGCTAGCAATTTCAGCGCTTTGTTTAATTCTAGTAACAGGTGCACTTTATCGACGCTTCCATGAGCGCCTATAAAATCTCACGATTTAGGGTACAACCATTTATAAAATAAATTAGTGCACCAAGGCATTGCCCAATAGGTCGCAATTCCAACGATGATGAGTGCAGACGTTGCTTGGTAAATGGTGAAAACATTAGAAATCTCTAGATAATGAAATACTGGCAATAAGCTTACTGGGATTACCACAGATAAAGGCCATATCACTGCTGTTGTCAGCAACCACTGCTTCCATCTTGGTGGGGCTGTAGAACTTGGTGTAAACCAAAAATCAATACCGCTACGCATCTCAAAATGCTCTTGCTTGCTCAGGTATTTATAAGCCTCGGCAGCAATCTCTTTTCGAACCACAGAATCCTGCCAATCTTTAGCCTCTTGTGCAGAATGAAAACGAACTGCAGTCGTAAATTCTTTACTGCCTTTAGAGGGTTTAATCACCTGCACTCCTAAGTGCCCTGGAAACTCTGCAGCTTTAAACATCAATTTTTTCAGCCACTGCTCATACTCAGCATCCATACCAGACTTTACAAAATGGCGCACAATAAAAAAGACGCCGCTATCCGTCTCGCATCGATCTTCACTAGTCACATTATGTGTATGGCTCATCACGTCAACTCCACTAGTATTGCTCACTCAGATAAGATACCCGAAACCTGATCGGTGGATTTGATCCAAATCAAATATGCCATCTATCTAGCTCCAAAAATTCTCAGTGTGAGAGCCCATTAAATACAATTCGACCATTGACTAGGGTGAGTAGGGATCGAGTTTGATCAAGCTTGTCGATTGGCACATTGAAGTAATCTTGACTTAAGACAGCTAAGTCAGCTTTAGCGCCGACTTGAATGAGACCTCTCTCAGACTCCTCAAAAGAGTACCAAGCGCTATTTTGCGTATACATCCTTAAGGCTTGCGCACGATCGGGTCTTTCCACCGGATTTCCTAAGACAGTGCCGCCAGCCGTCTTCCCGCTAATGAGCCACTGTAAAGCAGTAAAAGGTCTATAGGTCATGACTCGATGAGCATCCGTACCCATGGCAACCTTCATGCCAAGATTCGTAGCAAAGCGAATGCGTGGAACTTGCATGGCTAGTTCGCTACCGCGTCGCTCAACAAAACGCTCGCCTTGATAATAAAAAGAATCTTGCACTAACCATCCCAGTCCTAGGCTACTCATCCTCAGCAAAGTCTCCTCACTCGCATCATTGAGATGGGCAATAGACCAGCGTAAATTCTGGATAGACCGCCGTGCATTCACCCTCTCAATAACATCTAAAAGATAGCCTACTGATTGATTGTTATTCCAATGAAGCGTTACAGTTAACTGATGATCATTAGCCCAATTTAAAACTTCTTGTAACTCTTGCTGCTGCTCAACGCTTGGTTTTTCATTGTTGTACATTCCCCATGTAACATTTTCACCAATGCCATTCCAGAGATAAAACTCCTTTTTTTTCTGTAGATCCTCAAGGCTCGTCATCGATTTAAAATCACTTAATTCAGTACCTCGCTTTGGAGCAGACAAGAAATATCTTAACTTCAGACTCAGCCCTTCATTAAGTGCCAGTTGTTGCACTACTTTATATGCGGATAGGCTCAGGTTATATCCACCCGGATCAAGAACACCTGTAATGGCATTACGATTGAGCTCCAAGAAAAATTCCTTACTGCCTTTTAGCTGAGCCTGAAAACTGGGTTGTGGCAATAATTCAAAAATATCACTAACAGTTCTTGCATCCCCATAAAACCAACCTGTAGGCTGCTCCCAACCCTTATCAAACTGTGTTTCAACTTTTAGGCGCGCCAATAATTGTGCGGGGATATCTAATGTCTTATTCTCAAGAAAGCTGGGAGATATTAAAAACCCGTCGTACAAATATTGAATATAAAAGGGGTGATCCATACTCGCAGCTTGAACTTCTGCCAAACTAGGCTTACGTTTTTCAATAAATTGCTGATCGGTCCAGCCGCCCGCTACAACTATCCAAGCACCAGCCGGCAAGGCCTTAGCACGGGCATTGAGAATGGCTAAGGCCTCGGGAATGGTATGAATGTCAGCCCAATCAAGCTCAGACCCAAAATATAGCCCGGCACGTATTGCATGGATATGAGAATCAATGAGCCCAGGGATAAGTATCTTCCCCTGTAGATCAATTACGCGCGTTTGATTGCCAATATAGCCATTAATAATCTGCGCACTATCAATGGCCATAATTCGATCGCCAGCAATAGCTAAAGATTGAATTGAAAGCCGATGAGGCTCAAATACCTTACCATTTAGCAGTACAAGATCAGCTGGAGAATCCTGGACATACTGCGAAAGTGCGTCATTATGAAACGGTAGTACAAATAGAAAAACAAGGAGCCACCCTTTAAATGACGCTATTTTGCATTTGCTTGCATTAAGCAATCTGCCTCCTGATACTTTGTACCGCTCACCGTTCTTACGAGTATTTTTTGAAACTGATAACCCGACTTCTCACAACGTATGTCTATGTCTTCAGGTTTTGTATTTTTGCTATAGTGGGTTCGATACACACCAAGGACATTGGAAGCGACCTCGATCCTGGGCCCTTTTTTGGCCTGCAAAATAACAGTTGCGCCGCGAAGATTTACTCCCCTTTGATCTCTCACAAACCCAAAATAAGCAGGCCCAGCTTCGGCTGAATCATCGCCATACTCATACTCGCTACCGCCGGCAATCACTAGCACCGGTAGAATGCCCAGAAAAAAGAAGATGAATTTTTTCTGCATGGTTTATCGCCAATAAAATTTCAGTGAAACAACTAAGGGAATTAAGAGTGCAATTGGCAATATCCATAAATACTGTAATAACAAGGTCCAAAAATGACTCTTTTCTGGAATGAGCCTGGTGATCACCATGCTCAGCAATCCAGAAAATGCAGTTGCTGTAGCAAGCCAACCATACCAGTACATGCCAGGGCCTAGATCATTACTCATGGGGGCCCAGCCCCAATAAAACTCATTCACCGCAGGAAAAAATGTAAACATCGGCAACCGATATAGGTCCGCTATGAAATACACAATAGGTGCAACAGCACTAAATAGGAGGCATTGATTCAGTTGACTGTTTTTCATGATCCAAACCCACGGACATTATTAACAATATGCCCCACTAAAAATGAAAACCAGCAAATGATAGCTAACATCGCTGTTAAATAACTTCGCGCCTTAATAAAAGACTCATTCAACTGCATACACCACATCGCATAATAGCCCGGAAGTAAGAATAAACCCATGCTTGACCAATTTTCCTTAAGCTCAAAAAAGCCTTGTGTGCGCCAATACCCTGAAGCCTCCAAAGGAATGCGAATAGCAATTCTGTACTGTGCATAAATATATCCGCCCAATATGAAAGTGATGAGCCAAAGAATACAAATTGCTTTGGTGTACACCCCCGGAGAAACCCCCTTAAATCTTCCAATAAAATCAGACGATCCACTAGAGCCCCTCGTTTTAAATGCAGCAAAAAACTGATGCGTGATAGCGCCCAATAAAGCAACAGCACAAAGGCCGTGCAATATTAAAAATATTGTCCAGAAAGCGCTTTCTGATATCCAGTCAAACATACATTAACCAGTGCGCAATCAGTTGGCCAATGGATCTGGGCGCATCTGCACTTTAAATACTTTTGGATACATGTCTTTGCTGCCATCACCACTATGAAATGGTGCGCGTGTACCTGTAGTTGTCCAAACTGCACGCCCCTTCCACCCTGCATTGATGTCATCAATACGACCATCGACATTTTTCGTAAAGAAGCCTAAAGGGTAAGGAACACGTAATGTTACTAATTTGCCATCAACCACAGCAATTAAGGCCTCGCCGCCACTAGAGGATGCAATTGGCACATCCTTGCCAAGGCCTAAGGTGTTGTATAAATCGACCCAAATATAGTAGGCACCATCTGCACTACCATTTGGATCGTTGACATTCTTAAACTGTGGTCCAGGCAACCGATAGAGTGTCCAACCCTCCTCGCAATGCTTCCCTTCAGCCGCGCTAGGGCCATTTAGTGGTCCCTTACATTTACTACGATCAAAACTAGCAATCTGTCCGCTAGCTAGAACAGTCCATGCAACACCCTTAGAGTCAATATCAATACCACGCGATC
>Ga0208507_1000280_pt1 | contig 35143 bp, 35 predicted proteins | sample CryBogCBH12Aug01_FD_184626 | JGI IMG/M metagenome (GOLD analysis project Ga0208507, IMG submission 184626) | Freshwater microbial communities from Crystal Bog, Wisconsin, USA - CBH12Aug09.1 (SPAdes) (version 2) | ecosystem: Environmental > Aquatic > Freshwater > Lake | place: Crystal Bog...
TATGAGTCCCACGCTCTAACCAACTGAGCTACGCTGGCAACTAAAACGGGCTACCATTCTGCGAACATTTTGCTTCCTGTCAAACCGCGAATTGCGCCACGCTGCCGGCATGCCAAAACTCCCGCGCAGTTTTTACGACCGCGACACCGTCATGGTCGCGCGGGAACTGCTCGGGAAATGGCTCGTTCACCAGACTGCCGGCGGCGCGCGGATCGGAAAAATTGTCGAGGTCGAGGCGTATCTCGGCGAGCACGCTCTCGCGGCGCACTCCGCGAAAGGTCTTGCCCGACGCACCCGGATCATGTTCGGTCCTCCCGGCGCGCCTATGTTTGTCTCATCTACGGCGTCCATCATTGCCTGAACGTCGTCACCGGGCCGGCCGGCTGCGGAGCCGCGGTTTTGCTTCGCGCGCTGGAGCCGGTGAAAAATATTTCCGGCCGCACGCCGGGGCCGGGGTTGCTTTGCTGGGCGCTGGACATTGACCGCCGGCTGAACGGTCGGGATTTGCTGGGCGATGATATTTTTATTGTCCCGCCGGCGGCCAGCGAAGTTTTTTCCATCGTCCAGCGTCCGCGCCTCGGCGTGGATTATGCTAAACACTGGGCAAAGCGCCGGTTGCGCTTTTACCTAAAGGGGAATCCGTTTGTCTCGCGCCCGTGACGCGAGGTCTTGTCTTGCCTTGCGCCGCAAGGTGGCAGACAAGATTCTCCGCCCAACCCGCCGGCGCCCCTGCCAAATTTCCATAATTCACTGATTGACACCCGGTGAAAATCTGGTTTAATTCCCGACCCTTTGCGGGGGAAAATTTTTATGTATGCCGTCTTAGAAACAGCATGCAACGAGTCAAAGTAAATCCCCTCTTTTCTTAGAAAATTCAGCGTCCTTTTATTCCGTCTTTCAGTTTTCTATTCTGCCGCCGGAATGTTCCGCGTTATCGCCCATCTCGACATGGACGCTTTCTACGCCTCCGTGGAGCAGCGCGACAATCCGGCCCTGATTGGTAGGCCGGTGATCGTCGGCGCACCGCCCACCCAGCGTGGCGTGGTCTGCGCGGCCAGCTACGAGGCCCGCAAGTTCGGTGTCCGGTCGGCCATGCCGAGCATCACCGCCAAGCGGCTCTGCCCGGACGGCTGCTTCGTCCGCCCGCGCATGGACGCCTACCGCGAGGAATCCAGCCGCATCATGGAAATCATCGCTAGCACTGGTGCCGTCGTGGAGCAGATGTCTGTGGACGAGGCCTACATGGATGTCTCTTCCATCTGTCAGGCGGATGACGCCGACGCCTCTCTGCGACTAGCCGTGCCGCTGGCACGTGAGCTGAAAGCCCGTATCCGGGCAGAACGTCATCTGACCGCCACCATCGGTATCGCCGCCAACAAGCTGCTCGCCAAGATCGCCAGCGACCATCAGAAGCCAGATGGCCTGACGCTCATCTCGGAGAAGGAGAAGGTGGCATTCCTGCGTCCGCTGCCGGTGCGGGCAATCTACGGCGTCGGCAAGGTCACGGAGCAGGTGCTGGTCAAAGCCGGGCTGGAGACGGTCGGCGACTTGCAGGATTATCCGGGCGATCTCCTTGCACTGGTGGGATCGTTCGCCGGGCAGCTGAAAGCCTTTGCTCTCGGTGTAGACGACCGCGCGCTGGAACTGGGTGATGAGATCAAGAGCATCAGCGGCGAGGAAACGTTCCTGAAGGACACGGACGACCGGAAGATTTTACGGGCTTGCCTGAAAGAACAGGCGGCGGACATCGAGAAGAGGTTGAAGCACCGGCGTCTGGGAGCACACACCGTGCAGGTCAAGGTGCGCTACGGCGACTTCACGACACTGACGCGGCAGTTCACCGTTGAAGAGCCGCTAACGGAGGCCGGGGACATCTATCGGCTGGCCTGCTGGCTGCTGGGCCGAGAGCGGCTAGTGTCGCGCCCGCTGCGACTGCTTGGACTGGGCGTCAGCAGCCTCCGGGAACTGGCGGGGAGGCAGCTGGTGCTGCTGTAGGGTATCGCTGAGCGACCTGACGCCTGACCGGTACCGCTTTCACGGTTGACATCCCCAGCCCAACGTGGCTTCGTGGTCGGCATCGGCCAAACGTTGGGCGGTTCCCGCCGCAAGTCAGCGGCAGGACAGTTTTTGGTCGTTTGGCTAAATACCCAATAATTAACTATGAAATATTTTCTTGTCCAAGAAGACAACCAGCTAATCCATCTTCCAAATTGTCGTTTGGAGGAAGGTCAACGCCAGTTACAGGAGGTTCGGAGGATCGGAGGCCCTCCGATTTTCATTCAGGGCCGGAAGCAGCCGGATATTTTCGTTTTTCCTGTACCCGCAGGTGCCTCGCTTGATCCATGTGTGATTGTCGATGAGAATGCCATTGTTCGTAGAGTTCTTGTTTCTACGACTGAGATTTCAGCACATTCCTACATCGCTGCTGGAGTTGTTGAAGATACGTTTCAGGCTCCACGGCTCGAAGAGGCCAAAGCTGGTATCACTGCTGCAATCCGAAATATCAATGAGTAAACCGAACCAGACACTGGAGACGAACTGCCGCCCCGCCTCACGCCGCGAGGCGGCGACAATTCAGATTCCTGCTTTAGGCGCTTAAACATCTCCATAATTTATGAGCAAACACACCCACAAAGCTATAGAAGCTACCATTCGACACTTTGAAACCGCATCCAAGAAGTCCAAAGACACGGCACATGCTTTCGATGCCACGGCGTCAGGGCTTGTCTGCCTGACCGGCGTTATCGCCGACTTGTTCGAGGAAGTTGAAGCATTGCGAGCCGAAGTTAAGAGACTCCGAGAAGCTGATTGAGATGTCACGCATCGCGACTAACAAGCCGCCGCCAACCGCCGTTGGCGCTGTGAGTTCCGCTGTAGCGATTCAAGTCGCGAGGCGGCGGTGGCTCATGTTAGGCCATTAACACACAACATTATGAATGTCAGCCTATCGGTTCCCACAAAAGCGCAAGTATTCAGTGGTGGTTTTCCAGTCAGCATAGCTGGCCTCAACACGCCATGGTCGAAGAGCCAGTTAGGTCACTATGCCGACAAAAGTGGCGTTTATATTCTTCATTCAGCTGGTGAGATCTTGTACGTGGGGAAGACAACCGAAGGGGATTTCGGTAATTTCGGTGAGCGGCTCAGGAGACATTTTCAACAGTCTGCTTCTCAGAATAGCCAGACACACCAACTTCTCGCATCGCAGGCAGGGGAGATTCGCGCCTATCTACTCGACCTTGAGGACATTTCAATGATGATAGACGCGGCTTCCATGAGCCTCTCACCTGAGCGAAAGGCTCTCGTGATGGAGCAGGTTTTGATTGGGATTTACCAGCCACGAGGGAACATTAATTAGACAAACAAAATGAGGCATAATTCGTCGCCACCGCAGCCGGAGCAGCCGCCGTTGATGCTGGCCGTACCGTTGTCGCGGTTCACGTCACGAGTAGGCGGTGGCTCAAGCTTTCGAGGCGGATTGTCATACCAATTATGTTTGTTCAAACTCTAGTTTTACTGATTGCAATTTTTTCGCTCATGGAGATTCGTCGGCAAGAGCGTCAGATTTTCTCGCGCTTCATTGAGCGAGGGAAGCAGCGGGTTCCTGACACCGACGAGACGACCAACGAGGACGAGAAAAGCTTAGAAAGTGCATTGCACAGTTCCAAGGTTGCGCTTTGGATTATTACCGTGTTGATCGCTGTAGACTTTATACACAGCCTTCTTACGTATGAATGACCCCCTCACATTACCTACCGACCAGCACGTCCGCCAACCAGCGGTCACTTCTATTCGTGTGGAGTATGCCGACGGCAGTTCCGACGATATCAAGCTGCTCCAGCGTGGTATTTGTCCGCTTTTTAGACTTTCACGCAAGAGGTCAGATACCGGGATGCACGACTTCGGGGCACATACATCAGGCGCAATCGCCATGATTCTCTTTCGCACAGCGCTCGCCACCGAACGCACAGATTATCCGTTTCACGAACCAAAGCTCGTTGAGGCACTCCGACCCTATATGGAGGAATTGTGGTCAGAGAAGAAGGGAGTGAACAAACCACAATGATACCGCCCTTGGACATCAATAGAGCTTTAGGTCTATTGAGAGACGGGAAACTTCGAGATTGCAGCCTCGATGAGTTGCGGGACATGAGCGCGGGCAGCGTTGTATTTATCCAGAATCGCATTCCTGATGCAGTTCATCTCAAGACCGCGATCGATGACGAGATTCGTCGGAAAGAGACTCAAGAAGCCGCCGACAGGCTTTTGCAGCAGACGACCATGCTTGTCCAGCATTCCGGTACATTAACGCAGCAGACCGATAGGCTTGTGGTGGAGACAGTCAAGCTTACTGATTTCACGCGAGGGGTGTTTTGGCTCACAGTTGTTCTGGGTTTTTTCGCAATTGTTCAGATTTTCATCATGCTTGTTGAATATTGCTCCACGCACCGGTAGAGATTTTTTATCAAAAGTAAAAGAATATGACATTCAGGGCGACCATGAGGCTCAGCCACTCGACGTCGCACACGGTTGGTGCTGGCGGCACTGCTGTCGCGGTTCACGCCGCGCCGCGAGTCGCGCGGCGATGAATTCATAGAAGATTATGCCTGCAAAGAATCAACTCACCGGTATGCGAGGGGTTTACCTAGTTGCGGCGGAGCTGTCACGCCAAGGGTTTATTGCCTCACCCACCTCCCGAAGCGCACGTGGCGCAGACATCTTGGTCACAGACTCCGAGTGCAAGCGGGCATTCTCAGTGCAGGTCAAAACGAAGACTACGAAGGCTTCCTATTGGCTGCTGACCAAAGATTACAAGGAGCTAGTCTCTGACTCCCACATCTATGTTTTCGTCAGCATCAGGGAGGACTGCGTGCTATCCGAGTTTTTCGTTATTCCGAGCAGGGTTGTGGCCAAGAAGGCGTATGCCGAGCGATTCGGAAAAGACAAATGGTACAGTTTCACAGTAGAGGATGCGAAGCCGTATCAAGACAGATGGCAGATTTTAGATCATGGTTAGATCACCAAGATAAGCCGAGAAGGCAGGCCGATTGGGTTACCACGCGTCAGCGTCAGTTTCATCACACCTATGAACCAAATTGAAGAAAAGTTTTACGAAATGGCAGGCGAGGAGCTTGTAGCCAAGCAGGTCATTCGTGGAGTTTGGGCGAAGGCATTTGCGACGGCACAAGGGGACGAGGCAAAGACGAAGGCTGCTTATATTGAATTACGCGTCGCTCAACTGCGGAAGCAGCTCCAAGAAGAACAAGAAGCGCGACTTCAAGAACAACTACGGGAACGGATTCAAGAACAAGCTCGAGAGCAGCTACAGGAACAACAACGGAAGCAGCGGGGGATTGCAGCGAGCGATGCGGATAAACGATTCGTGGAGATGGAGCGACTTTCGCAGGAAGTCAAAAAACAAATGGCGGCTAAAGAAAGCACGCTGAAAGTTTGTAAAAGTTGCCTTCATTGCTCAGGGAATGGATATCGTGGTTTTTGCGCCAAACATCAAAAAAAGGTATCCTATTCTTACATTTGTACGGACTTCATAAGACGCGCCCCGTAAAACCGGTGGTACGCCTCAATACACCAGCACCAGTACCGCCGCGTCCTGCGCTGACTTGACCACGTCCTCGAACTTCCGCTCCGCCGTCAGCGGCTCCTTGAGCTTGGCCGAAACATCCGGCACCGACTCCAAGAAGCTCAAGAGCAGGCTGCTTTTCACAGCGTAATTGACGTTCTCCGGCAACGCCCCGGTGGCGTCCAAGGCGGCCTTGGCGCTCAGCTTGGCCGCTACGATGCCCACCACGTTGCCGTGAGCGTCCACTAGCGCCCCACCTGAATTACCCGGTTGTAAAATGCGCCTAGATTAAATTGTGCTTCCGCATCTCTTTTTTCAGCTTTAGATCTCGCTTGTTCAAATGAACTGGCAGCACTGCTTGAGCTTTGCAGAGCAATAACTACGCTTAGAGTTAAAAGGAAACCGAAAACCGTGAATACCCGCTTCATGTCGGCAGATTACTTGGTTTCAATTTGCTAGCAAGTGGTCTTTCATCACTTCACCGTGAGCCACCGGTACAGCGTCGGCCTTGAAATCTTCAGCGTCTGACAAATGTCCGCAATCGGCATGTTCTTGTCCGCATGCAGTGACTTCGCCGTCTTGATGCGCGGATCATTGGCTGCAATCGCCGGGCGGCCACCTAACCGACCACGCGCCCTCGCCGCCGTCAACCCGGCCCGCGTGCGCTCCTGAATCAACCGCCGCTCGAACTGGGCCAGCGCCGTAAAAATGTGGAAGATCAGTTCACCGCTGGCGGTTGTCGTGTCGATAGCTCCGTCGCAGATGGACTTGAACCCGACGCCGCGCTGCCTCAGGTCTTCGACCACATCGATCAGGTGGCGAACCGACCGACCCAAGCGGTCGAGCCGCCAGACGATGAGTGTGTCGCCGGGCTTCAGATGCTTGAGGCACTCATCGAGGCCGGGCCGCGTGGACTTCGAGCCGCTGATCTTGTCTTCAAAAATATCCGCTTTCGCGCACCCGGCTTTTCGCAGGGCGTCGAGCTGTAGCCGCAACTCCTGCTCACCGGTCGAGACGCGGGCATACCCGACAAGGCGCTTGTTTGATTTTTTGGTCATGTCTCATAAATAATATCATTGACGAGTATGTGATACAATGAAAAAGAGACGGATTATCGAGACTTGAAACATTGGGAAATCTACATCGGGCGTCTCAGGGCATGGGCGTGCAATCAAACGTTCGTTTTCCGAGACAGCTGATTTATGGAGACAGCAGCAGCAGACCGCTCAAGGCGCTAACGCCAGACACTCACCATTCTGGGCAGTGGGAGCGCATCATTTGCAGTTCGCTGCCGATGTCGTCGTCCCCGATGCGCGGTTTCGCCTTCATCAGCCAGCCCGGCGCGTATAGGGCGAAATCGAATTCCACCAGCGACTCGAATCTCAACCACTGGTTCCCTTTCAGGAAGCGTTCCAGATCAGCGCGCTTCAGAAGCCGGGTCAGCGCCATGGCCGCCACCGTCCGAACAGCCGGTGCTTCATCATGTAGCCGCTCTTTCAGGAACGCGATGTCTTCACGCTTGCCGAACTTGGCGACCGCCCACACGGCCTCCCGGCGAACCATCTCGGTGTCCCACTGGCTCATGTGCCGCAACCTTGGCAGGTCTTGGGCCTGCCCCTGAGCGCCCAGCGAGGCGGCGGCTGACGCCCGGATCTCGAATTCGACTGCTCGCGTTAGCCGCCGAAGGATCTTGGGCGCATCCGGGTGCTGCCAGCCGCCCAGACTCTGCGCGAGGTTAGACCGAAGGAGATCATCTTTTTCCATGGCCAGCTCCCGGACGACCCTAGCGACCATTTTGGCAGGATACGTCAGCAGGGTGTCGATAGTCATTCCGCCAGACCGGAGCGCTAGTTTTTTAAGCAAGGCCACGTCCGCCGGATCTTGAAACTTTCCGAGCGCGGCAACCGCATTCCGCCGGACAACGTATTCGCCGTCACGGGTCAGCTTTCTAAACAGGGGCAGATCCTCTCGGTCTTTGAACGCGGCGAGAGAATTAACGGCCACGGCCCGGTGTTGATGCTTCCTGTTTTGAATAACGCTCCGCAGCCAGTCCCGGTCTTCCGGCTGGCCGTAGCGCCCGATAATTTCAATGGCCGCGTAGCGAACGTATTGATCAGGATCGCGGGTCAGCTTCCGAACCACGGTCGCGTCGTCAGGGTGGCTGTAACCAGCCAGTGCTTCGACTGCCGCCTTCCGAATACTAGGTGAAGAATCAGCCGTCAGCGCTCTCAATAGCGGTAGATCTTCCTGCTGTTTGTATCGGCCAATCTCACTCACTGTTCCAAAACGCGCCCAGTCCACCAGCGAGGTGTCTTTAGCGATCTGCCGTAATTTTGGCAATGATTTGACCGATTGAAAGGTTGCCAGATCTTGGATAGCCCTGATGGCTTCGACATCCTGCTTCGAGGCGTTTGGATCGGCGAGAACGGACTTCAGAAGGGCAACGGACGCTTTTTTGACCGAGACGATTTTAAGCAGTATACCGGCGGGAGTGTTCACCGCCTCGTGCTGGCATTGTGCCAGTTCCATCAACAGATCGCCGAGCTGCTGGGTTGTGTACTGCCGGAACCAGAACCAGCCCAGTTCATTCCGCCGCGATTTGATGCCAGACTCTTCCGCGCACAGCATCGAGCCAAGGATCAGCTTGGCGTCTGTTTTCGTCGGCCTGATCTGGTGGCGGTGTTCATAAAGCTTCTGGAGTTCACCCGGCCCAAGCACTTTACCGGTGCGGGCGAACTCTGCCGCCCGGAGGCCAAGCTGGCGCTGGATTGTCTTCGGGTCGTCAGAAAATAAATCGGTATCAACTGGGGTAGTCATATTTTAATACTTCACACGTTTATCCTGTATACCTAGATACGGTGATGGATTCAGAAAGCCGCCGTCAGGCTGGTACAACTCCCGTCTACATCGGCTCCCACCAGAACCACGCTGAAACCTGATCGCCTGTCACGTCAACCACGCAGTCGCCGGGCGGGATCCTGAATTCCATACCGCGAGCAATATATCCGAGCCATCGTTTCGCATCGGCAGCGTCATGGCAATCTTCATTCTGACCGCGCTTGAATTTCAGCTCGATGAAGTCCGGCGAGGTAAGGCTGCGGCTGGTCACATCTTCGAAATCGGCGGCCTCGGCCCAGCCTCGGAGGTTGACGTGAAATGCGCGGTTGGCCTTAGCCTTCGCGTCTTTGGCCGCAGGTTTATGTGCCATGCTCATCCTTCAGATGAACCCGATAGATCCGGTCTGTTTTACTTCGGCATTTACCTTTGCAAGCATGTCTTGAGCTTCTGCCAAACTGGCTCCGGTTCGCTCCATGTATAGCTTGATTCCATACTCGTGATGTCCATCAACCTCTGAACAGAAGGCAAAGGAAATTTTGTCGTAGTCATGAAAGTCCTGCCTGAGTTGTTCATAAAGTTCGCGCTGAAATATTGGATCTGGCCGTTTAATTGATCGTGGCTCAGATTTGCGGCTGGCACGTCGCTCGTTAAGCAGGGCTTTACAGCGGCGGTCGATCTCCTTCACCGGCGCATTTGGTTCGTCTTTCAAGGTGACCTTGCCCGCCCAGCCGTCCAAGTGGTATTGCTCACTGGCCATTTCCGAACATAGATTGTGTTCAGCAACATCCCGCGCTTCACACCCGATGGCCTGCCTGAACTGCTCTTCGGCACGCTGCACCCGTTCCCTGTAGATTCCGGCCCACATTTTGCGGTCTCTAGCAGCGGAAGCTACTCTTTCGGCTTCGGCTTCGGCTTCACGGCGGGCGATGGTCTCAGGGCTTGGGCACATTTCGGTGAAGTAGATTCCGAAGTCGGCGAGCCAGCCCACTAGAACAGCGTACGCTGCCGCACTAAGACAGAAGGCAGCAAAAATGATTATCGGTGCCAGAATAATAAGTAACACAGGTCAATTTTCTGATGTTTTGGTCATGGTTTGTCGCTTTCCCACCGGCTAACACAAACAGGCCGCCATCCAGCCCCGCTTCGATAAAATTTCCGATGCCGCTCATGCGCTTACCATTCCCATTTCGATCAAACCTACACCGTGCGCTGGAAGCCGTCGTGGACAACTGAACCGTTTAGTTGTCCGGTTGTGGCGTCCGGGCCTCGGCCAGATTGTCCATGATCTTCTCGGCGTCGGTCATAAATCACTTTTGCGGTTTTTCGAGCAACAGCATCACCTTGCGGTTGGCATCGTTCAGCGACCAGATGGCGGCGTCTGGGGTGTTCTGGTTCACCGGCGTACGGGCACCTGTCTCTGCATCTACTACGTAGGCGCGCAGACCGTGCTCGATGGCAGTCTGAACGAGAGGCTTCCAGTGCGCCTTGCCGCCCTCCAAGTGCTCAAAATCGGAAACAATGCCATCAAACATCTGCACGTAGCGCACATACCATTTCGTAGCCATGCGCAATTGTGCATGTGATTGCCGGATGTGCATGTGCGACGCCTGCTTGTATCCGTCAATGCCGGAATCGCTTAGTTGGACGCTCAGGATAGGAAAGATGCCGATGTTGGACTTGCTCGCCATGTCGCTCAGTGTGTAAACGAAGCCAAAACTAACACAAGGATGCGCGATATAAATAAAGTCAGTATCCATGCCGAGCAAAGTGTGATCGCCGATGTTTCGCAACGAGTTTGGCCTGAACTTAGAGTCCTTCAGGTATACAACTGCGCCAGTATGGAGTTGGGGCTTTTCAAGCCATTGTTTGACGGTGAATCCGGCTCCTTGACTGCCTTCGGCTTGGTGTTCTCGCAGAAGCGCGACCATGTCCTCGTTCACGACGCGCTGCGCGCGACTGGGGATATCCAGCACTTCGCGGACAAGTCTAGGTGCATTTTTCATCTTGGTGTTTGGTTGGTTGCGCCCGGTCAGTAACCTTATCGCAAAAGTCTAACACCGTCGTGGACAACAAATCCGATTACTTGTCTAGTTGTGGAAAGGTCAGCTTCCCGTCGCTGTTCACCTTGGCGGCCAGCTTATGCCGGTGCGGCTTGAGTTTCAGCCGCTGCCGCATCTTCACGACGGCATCTTCAGTAATGGTCTCGTCCGCCAGATGCTCAATCATGATCTGCGTCATGTCGGACGGCTTGAGGTAGCAGAACTCCGGCAGGTCGTCCTTGGCGCTGGCCCAGTGGTCGACCAAAAAGAAGGGCATGATCGGGACAAGCGGATACATGGTGTCCTCGATGAACACGTACTGCTTGCTGAGCCGCTGGCCGAAGTCCACGAAGAAGTGGCCGTCGCCCCGGTTCAGCGCGTTCATGACCATATCCTTGACGCCCTGCTGCTGGAGGAAGGCCCGGCACTCTTCGTTGCCGGGCGGCTTGGGTTGATCCGGGATGTGGTGCTTGCCACGCTTGGGCTTGTGCGTGTTCCAGCTCGTGCGCTTCAACTGCTCCGCCGCTTCCTTGACGCTGGCCTTGATTTCGGCAAGCTCTTTAGGCGAGGCTTTGGTGAAGGGGGGCATAAATCGTCTCAGGTTTTTCAAATCCGGCATTTTCTAGTTAAGATGAAAAAACTTCAGTCTTAGCGTGAAAACCCAGTCAATCCCCCACCCATGTCCACTGGATTCGGCCAAGGCCAGTTGCCACGTGGATTGATCCATGTTGGCCGGGAGATACTTCTATCCACCGCGCGCCCCAGTATTCCTTCATAGCGATCAAAATTGCTTCCATCGAAGCCCGGGTGAATCATGTATAGTACTTCTGGTGCATGAGCTTCGATTTTTAGTAGATCACTAAACAGTTCGAGATACGTTTTCACTCCTTCAGCGCAAAGGTAAACAAGGCGGACATTTTGATTATCAACCGAAATATCAGTCAAACATCCCCACGGTTCCCTGTTCGCAATAGTTTCATGGCGGTGATTGTAGGTCAAAAACTCTTCTTCCGTTGTAAAGTTCCTCATGTCAACTTCAACACCACCAAGTTGGTGGGTATTGATATCCTGAGCGTTATCCCAATCAAATTCAAGGGCGTCATTTTGAATCGCCTCCCCCTGCCATGGAGCAAAGTTTTCCTGAGCGAAATCTTGCTTGCTCATCCCCCAGTCGCAGTAAACAAAGGTGGAGAACCTGTTCCGAATAGCGGGGTTTAGAATTGGTCTAAAATCGAAGCCTGCGCAGATATAAAAAAACACCTTTCCGCTTCGCATATCGCTTTTAACTTCCTCAAGCCGCTTTTCTTTTGGTGTTAAGGGAGTAGAAACTTCAGGTAAATTATCGATCTGACGTTTAATTTCTTCTGGCGTGGAGTCTTCCGGTGTGTGTTCGTTTGCCATGTTTGCCTTTCCTCACGCAACACCAGACACAGCCAAAAATAGGGCGCGAACTCAACGCACCCCCGCTGAAGGTACCGCGAAGCACCCATCGAGAGGACACGCCAAGCCGCGCCCCGATGGGCGCGTGCTGGCGGCTGGCCTCTCGACTAAGAAAAGTTCGCGGTTTTTCAGCGAGGCCGTAGCCGTAGCTACGCAAATTATTAGGAGTTAATTTTCTACATCATTTTCTGCTGTCGTGTTCGTTATACGCCCGCCCCTCGCCGCCTGCAAGCTTTCAATCCGCTACGTCTTGCCTGCCACCGCGTTTCGTGCCAAGTTCACCGGCACCATGCCAGTTCATCGCTATTATCTCGACCCGAACGGAGCCGAGACGGGCCGCATGCAGGGCCAGCCCGGCAGGGGGCACCATGAAATCGGCGAGGAGCACTTGGCCGCTAACGGTATCGTTCCCAAGGATTACGATGACGTATACCGGCAGATGTTCCGCCTTCGATTCGCCCGCATCGTCGAACATGACGACGGCGTCACCGTCGAAGTTGAACACGGCCCTGAATTGACCACCGCGCAGCAAAGGGTTGTTGAAGGGTTCCGCCAAGCTGGTAAGCGCATCGTGCAGGCGCGGGCTAGATTTGCTTGATAGCTCTTCGGCGCTGTGACAGATCACGCCAGTGTGCCTGCCAGCCCCATCAGTTTCATCGCTGCCGCGCGCCATTTTTCCACCCGGTCGCGCCCTCCGAAAGGCACGCGCCTGACCGGCCAGCCTTTCCCTTCCAGCGCTTCGGTCATCCTGCGGGAGTCGGCGGTGGACAGGGTGTGGACGATGACCGGGCATACCGGCTCATGGCGCTCGGTGAGAAAATGTACGGCGTCCAGCCCGTTGCCCGGCTTATGTGCGCTGGAATTTTCCAAGCTGAAATCCAGCGAGATCAGCCGGACATCGCGCAGGTCGGTCGCCCGCAGCGCCCCCACATTATCGAAGTGCCGCAGTTCAAAGTTGCCGGGCAGTGAAGCGACCACGCCGCGCATGATTTCAACGCGATCAGGATTGTCCTCTAAGATAACGATGATGGCCATGTGCTTAATCCCAGTGGCTGGTGCCTTTGGAAACCATTTTCTGCACCGTGCTTGACGGAACCACCTTCGCGTCCATGGTATCGCGCGTGTTGAATTCAACCTTGATGCTGTTATTTTCGGCTTTTTTATCCTCAATCCACTGGCGCTGCGCCGTGGTCAAGTGGTACTGCGTCGCAGCATAAGGCTGCACAACAGACATGATGTCGTCATTGATTTCGACTCGCATCCAGCCACGCTCGTGCATCCAGTTACGCACGGCCACGGCCAAGCCATCAGACGATGTCTCGTTGCTGATACGCTCGACAACAGCGCGCGGCATGATACGCGTCATCGCCGCCGTGGCATGATCAGTGCCTGCGTTTACCGCTTGGCCGTCTTTGTTTACCCAGAATTTCATAATTCAAATTTAGAATTATTTGAGCACGTGGCGATCCAAAGTTAACGGGCTTTACCGGCCATTGAATTTAACGTCCATCCCCTTCAGCCGCTTGGCCTCAATCCAGTTCTGCTGGGCAGGCGGCAGATCGGCCTGACTGGCCACTGTTGACTGCTGCAGGACGACGGTGTGGCCGGTGACGCTGGCGTGCAAGTACCCGCGCTGGAACATCGCCTCGTAAACTTGCTCATTAAATTCCTCGCCCTCGTAGGCGCGCTGCAAGGGTGCGATGACGCTGACCGGCAACAGGGACACGGCCAGCGGGATGTGCCCGCCTTGCGCGGCAATTTCCCGCCCTTCTGTATCAATCCACAGTTTCATGCGATTCCTCTGCGCGCGAGCTTTGTCCAAGCAGTCCGCTCTTTGGCAATCAGCGGCCCGGCCAGCGCCACGACTTCATCACCGGTCATCTGCCTCCGCTCAATGAGCGTGCGAGCGACCATGACAATAATCGGATAAAGCTTATCGACCAAGCGTTCCGTAACCAGTGCAAGTCGGAGCGAGCGCGCATTGTACACCCGTTCGATCTCAGCTTGGGTCGGGTGCTGTGGGCTGTCGGGTTTATCTTTATGCTTTCGTTTGGATGGAAAATTATTCAACAGCAGGTGCTCGATATGCTCAGCGTCTTTCACGGAACCAGCATCATCTGCAGACGGGTTAGCCTTTAATTGGGCGAAAAAACCAGCGTAGGACATCACAATGAATTTGCTGATCCAGCGGGTGCGCGCAGGGCTATGCAGCAGTGGCTTCAATTTTTTCCGATCATGGCGAACCAGTCCATCCACGAATCGCTTATCCCTCATCCCGTGTGAATCAATGCGAATTGTGACAAGCGGAATTTCGTAAAAGATTGCCACGACCGTGTGCCCGGCTTCGTGGATAGCTGTTTCCCAGCGCGCTGCTGCCTGTTTCGGTGGCAGGAGCGACTCGGCGATTGGCAGTTCAAGTTCAGACTGGCTCACGGCATTCATTTCCTGCGGACATTTTACACCCGACTGGCAGAAGCTGTCATGGACAAGTAAATCAATTCCTTGTCCACCGGAGTTTTCCCTGCAAGGCGACGAGGCAGCGGGGGTGAACTAAAACAGTTAATCCCAGAGAATATGCTCTCCTTCGGGATCGATTTTCATCGAACCGCCGCACTTTGGGCATCGATCTTTCTTCTTCCATGGCTTGACCACATGGCTTGCGGACTTGGGGCAGGAAGGCTTGACGGAATTCCGGTTGGGCGGGGCGGCATCCCTGCCATGTTCTGCCGTCACAACGTCATAAAGCGCGCGACATTGCTGGCAGACGACTGTTAATGTCTCGCACATTTCACCGGCATCAGGGCCGCCGGAGACATTGGCTCGGTAGCCGCATGCGGAGCAGACATGATCACGTGTTTGGCCCATCTGAGTTTGCCTTCGGTTTAGGTTGCGCTTGCCTTCCGCAGCATCTTCCCGATATAGGTCGCCTTGTCTTCGTTTTGAAAAAAAACGTGCCGGGCTTCAAAGTCGGCCTTGGCCATTTTCCTGCCGGTGCCCGGCGTAAGCCAGTGGTCTACCTGCTCAAACCGTGTATTGGCGATGATGAAGGAATTGAGGATCACCGTCGTGTCGGCAAGGCGCTGTTCCAGCTTCTTGACGGTCTGGAAGAAGGAAATCTTCGGGTCGTCCGCGCCATCCAGATTACGAATACCCTTCGGATCAACAAAGGAGACATACTGCTTGCCGTCCACCAGCAGCCAGAGGATGAAGTCGGGATAGAAATTACCCGCCTCGAAAAATCCGATGCCGCGATTGCGGCTCAAATTGCGCAGGAGGTAAAGCTCTCTGCCTTGAAAGAAGGCGCGGTCGGTTTCGTAAAAAAGCTTCAGGTCGGTCACAAAATCACGCTCGCCCTCGTTCAGGGCGACCGGACGAACGTCTACAGCGCTGCTATCGAGATAAATGAGCGGCTGATACAGGTGCTGGCCGAAGCAGATCGACCGGAAGTTTCCCCATTCAATCTTCTTCAACTGTCGGTTGACGACCGCCTCCTTTACTTCGTTCAACTTGGTGATGATCTCCTTGGCCGACTGATCTACTAGGAAGCGGTACTCGGCGACAAAGTTGGCGTCGCTTTCGTCAAGAACCTCGTAGCGCAACTTCGGTGCCTCCCATGCAGCTTTCTTTGTCTTAAAGAATACGTCGCAGTATTTTTTCAACAGCGCCACCGCTATTTCCTGCCAGCGAGCCACCCGGTCGAAACGCCCAACTTCCAATTCTTGCGGCGGTATGTACAGGGTATACCAGCTTGGGTCTTGCATCAGGGCGCGACAGGCATCCGGCGTCAGGTTCAGATTAAACCACGACCGCTCGTTCTTGAACGACTGCAACTGCTGGTCAACCTCCTGCCAATCGAAGAAAGCAAAGTGCTCGGTTGCAAGCTTGCCTTCATGGCGTTCGGCAACGTCGGCGGTGGTCGACAGGTCGGGCGCAATACGCGTCTGAATCTTCGGATACCAGTCGAGTACGATTCGCTTCCCGCGCATATCCTCATCCGGCGGGCCGAGCACCGGTTTGGGGCCGCTGCGCTTGAAATCCAAATCTTCCGGGAGGCGAAGGATTTTGAGCTTCTGTGTGCCGAGACTTTTGAATGTCGGCAGGACAAACTCAATGCGGTCGTCGTTGGGCGGCAGTCCTTCCTCCTCCAGATACTCCTTGAACTGCTGCATGAACTGGGCGCGAACACCGAACACGTTCAGCGTTTCAAGCAGGTTGATATGCTCCGGCTTTTGGGCGCGAATTTCGTCTACAAATCCGCTTCGTTTCAACCCGAACTTGTAGCCTTTGAGCCGGACACCGCGCCCGAACAACTGAATGATCTGCGCGCCTTCCGTCTGGCCGACGTTCATCAGCCCCATCGTGCTGACCCGCCAACTGCTCCAGCCTTCCGTAAACTTTTTCGAGCCAATGAGCAGATTGATTTTGGATTCGGCGGCATTGATACCGGCGAACAGCGATTCGGAAAATGGCCGGTCGGACACCTTCAGTTGCTCGGGGTGCTTGTCGCACAGGTCGCGGAGCTTGGGTGCGTCGCCGACATTGATGACGCCAAAGGCTTCATTTTCACCAACCCGTAGCGCGATTTCACCGTCGCTGCCGGTGAGGTGGTCAACGTGCAACGCGGCAACCGTGGCAGCATTGAACACGTTTTTCAGGATGTCGGCGAACAGATCGGCGGGCGAAAGGCCGGTTTCCATGAGGAATGGGTAGGCGCGGCTGAAAATATCATTCCCGTTGGTGTTTAGCAGCCCGGTGTTACCGGAGAGCAACCGCTTAATCCGGGCGACGGAAGCCTGATCACCCTTGAGGAAATCGGCGAGAAACAGCAGGACATCCACCACATCCGACACGTCCTTTTTGCCTTCTGCGCGGACGGCGGTGACCTTGCTGCCGACTAGAATCCACAAGGGACGCTCAATCAGGAACGGACGAAACGACTTCTCTTGCTGTTCGTAAAGCAGCACCTGTTGGTAATAGGCTAACAAACAGGCTGTCAGATACAGGCGGCGGGTTTCCTCGTCCCGGTCTTCGGCCAGATTGAGAATTTTGTAATCCTTGCCGAAGCCGTCACGGTAAAAATACTTGTAGGAATAATCGAACAGGACGCACCGGGCATATTCTTCCGTCAACTCCGGCTTATTGGCCGCCTTGAGCGCCTGACTGAACGTGGCGGAATATTCAAACGAAAAACCGTTTTCACAGAGGCGGTCGCGGTTGCTTTTCCATTTGAACCCGCCCGCGCCCCGGTGGCCTTCATCCACCAGCACCAAATTGTTGCCCTCGAACGCATCCACGGCGACCACCTTGTCACCGCTCTCCTCCTGCAACTTGGTGACTTCCAGAATCTCCACTGAATGCCCGGCAAACAGGCCGGTACTGTCCTTCGAGAAAATCTCCGCCTCAATGCCGCTGGCCTCAAACTCCTCCAAGTGCTGCCGAGAAAGCCCCTCGTTGGGCGTCAGCAGGATCGTGCGGTTCAGCTCTCGCTCCCGTCCGTGCAATTTCAAGTAATGCCGATACTGGCAAATGTTGACGTGCATGAGCAGCGTCTTGCCCGACCCGGTCGCGCTCCAGAACGCTAACTTCCGCAAGTCGTCCGCCGTGTAGGGCTTGATCTGGTCGCGCTCGGCCTTATCCGCGTTGAATTTGGCAACCTGTTCGTTCAGGTCGCCCAACAACTGATCAGGGTCACGGAAATAGCGGTCGAGATAGATTTCAGTGAACAGCAGGCCAAGGTATTGAAAATACTTCCACCGCAGCGGTTCCGTGCGCCGAGCGCCGATGGCCTGCGTGTGCCGGACAATGTTCTGGTCGTAGGTGAGCAGGAGATTGCGGGACAACTGCTTTCGCTCAAATAACCGGGCGGCGATGACGTGATGAAACCGCGAGATGTTATTTTCATCCACGCCCTCCAGCGCGGTGTCGTGCAAGCCATCGGTCAGCGGAATAAAGGAGTCCGCCTCGAACAAGCTGAGAATCCACTGGTTCAAAACCAGCCGTTGGTCAAAGCGCAGTGCTGGCGCTTGAGCTTTGCGGGAGCGGCGGCTGGTAGTTGGCGCGATGGGAGGCATGTTATGTGTTGTGGGCGATTTTTTCCTTCGCAAGTTTCACGCACCGTTCGACCCAATCATCGAATGGAGGATGTTTGTTGAGCCACGTCGGGTGTGCCGTCCAAATAACATGCGTGCCGCAAGGTTGCAGTTGCATATAAAGCAGGTGATCCGCAACTACTGTGCGTTCGGCGACCGACCGGTGTTCCGTCAACCAGCTTTCGTCAGTAGTCCAGTTCGTAATGACGACCAGATGGGGAGCAAGCGCACGCAGGACATTGTCCCCTCGATCAATCATTGAACTCGCTTTCTTAATGATGCTCCAATCCTCAAATTTTACGCCGTTCCCCTCTGCTGTCACTCCATACCTCTCAATGGCGTTCAAATTTGCCCATGCAAAACTGCTAAGAATATCGACGTGTTTACGCTGCTTAAGCTCTTTCCAATCGGCTATATCGTGGAAGCCAGCCAAGAACTTTAGGACGAATGACCAAAAATCACTGCCGAAGTTGTTCGGCCATTTTGTAAACTCAAAAGTATCGAACCTATTCTGTTCACGAAGGACAGCTTTTGCACCCGATTCACGAGCATCGGCGACAAAATTTTCCATTTCCCCCCACCCCCTCGTCTCCATCCCTGCAAAAACTATTTTACATAAGGTAGTGGGATAATTTCGTCCCGCCACTGGAAAAAATGGCTCAGGCATACCCGCCACTTCAGTTCCACCGACTTCCTTTAGGAAATTTTCGGCTAGCGGTTGGTAAACCTTGACGAAGGAATCAATATGTTGCTGCCATTCGTCCATAACTAAACATCCTGCACATCAAACATCAACCTTTTGAACTCGTCCTCGATGCGCCTGACTTTCCATGTCTCGTCGGCACGCTTGAGATTTTCAAGGTTGTTGTCGCCGTTGACGTAGACCACGGCGAACTCCGTGTCCTTGGTGTTGTAGCCCTGCTTCTGGAAAAACTTGTCCAAATCGTCGTTCGATTTCTCTGCCACGTTGCGCCAGATGACCAGCGTCTTTTCCCCGGCGGGATTCAGGCCGGTGACAACCTTAAAGCCGCGAATGGTGTCCGTGTGACCGACGCGTAGGCCGAGCAGATAATTGAATGTCTCGACCAAATCCACGTTCACGGCGCGCGATTCGCCCACACTGCCGGTGGCGATTTTGAGCTGGTAGGCAAATGGATTGGCGAACTGCGCCACCGCCAGCAACGACGCGCTCCCGGCGCTTTCCACGTCCAGTTGGTAGCGGAGCAGATAATCCTCGCGCAACGGCGCGTGCTGGCGCAACAGGTCGTCCTGCGCCTCCGTGCGTTTCAATTCCAGATTGTTCAAGGCGTCCTCGTAGGATTCGAGGCGGATATATTTGAACAAGTGGCTTGAACCTTCCCGCGAGACGGGTTTGCCGTCCTTCCAATCTTTGGAGTAAATGACTTTCTGGATGCGCGGTTTCAAAACGGTGTCGAAGTGGTCGCCAACTTCGACAAGAATAAATTTCCGCTTTGTATCTTCATCGCGATTCAAAGCGATTGCAGCATGACCATTTGTTCCTGAACCTGCGAAGAAATCGAGCACGACACCTTTTGTGTCAAAGAGTCCAGCGCCAATAAGCTCAACATAAAGTGATAGCGGATGGCAGTAGGAAAATTCCAAACCTAATTTATCAACATCGGCTTTTCCTCTGCCTGCTTCTTGAATCACAGATGAAATCTGTCGCTGCGAATCGTCGGTGAGAAAAACTTTGCGCCGTGGCTGCGTTGTTTCGTCTTCTCCAAAAATAATTTCGTCTTTGGTAATCAGGTCTTGAATCGTTTCTGGCGCTCGCGACCAACCGCTTTCTGGAACAGGACAAGGCTTCTTTGTCCGTGGGTGAATTAGTGGAATGTGAAATTTTGGGTCGGTTCGTTGTTCTGGCGCACCCATGCCAACACTTTGGTAAATCCGTGCATCGTCATTGATGCAACGATATGCGCGTTCGCCGCCTGTAAAACCCGGATAGCTGGAAATCCATTTCGCAAATTCATTGCGTGCTGCTTCACCAACCTCGCCATGTTTCTGAATTATTTGGTTGGCCGTATCCATGATTAGGCGAAACTTTGCGTTACGCAGGTAAATCGAGCCTTCAACATAAGTTCGCCATGCTATGTATTCATGCTGCGTGGCTACACCTTTGCGACCGAGCATTGGATTTTTCTTGTCCCAAACTATTGTTCCTCCGTTTGGCAAACCGAGGTTATCAAAAAGCAAATGCAGCCGTTCGTATTCGTTTTCGTCTATGTGGCACAAAAAAGATCCGTCACGAGTCAGAAATTTTGCGGCTGCTCTCGTGACTGAATCCATCATCGCAAGCCAACTGGAGTGCTGGTAAGAATTTGGATACAGAAAGCCGCTGGTTTGCGTGTTGTAAGGCGGATCAATGTGGATGCACTGTATTTGTTCACGGTAACGAGCCTGCATCAATAGCAACGCCTGAAAATTATCGCTGTGAACCAGCAGACCATTCGTGGCTTCGTCCAGCGTGGCCGCGCCGCCCAAGACTTTGTTGTCCGCCAGCAGCTTTTCCTTGAACTCCGCCGGAAAGAATTTGGTGTCCAGCACCAGAAACGGATTCGCCTTTAGAAATTTCGCATCACGGCTTTGCTTTTTCTGGTTGAACAAATCCGGCGCGATGTCGGAAATGGCAAACAGCTTTTCCCATTCCTGCCATTGCGCGTCGGTGGTGGCAATCTCCGGGTAAAGCGATTCCGCCACGCGGTCGAGCGTCACGCAATAATTCGTCTCCACCACGAATTTCTTTTTGAGCCAGAGTTTTTTCTGGAAGTTTTCCAACTGCTCCAAAAAATCAATGATCTTGCGGGCGATGGCGCGGATGGCCTTGATCTTGGCGAGGTATTGTCCCACACGCGGCGCGTCCTCGGCCTCGATGTCGTCGAGGTGCATGATCTCGTTCTTGATGTAGAAATCGAGTTCGCGCCGGAGAAAGCCGCCGATGTCTTTGTGGATGAAATAATCGAAGCTGTTGCGGGCGGTGTAATCGCCCAGATGTTTTTCCAGAAGCGTGCGATTGGGATTCTTTTCCGTCGGTGCTTTGGCGGCGAGGGCGGCTTTCCATCCAGCGAAGCCGGAAACATTCAGAATCGTCTCGCTGGCGAGAGTGTTTAGCTCGGCCTGTTTGCGCTTGTCAGCATCGGGTCGGTATTCAAACCGGATGACAAGGTCGCCATCGGTTTCCATCAGCGGATTTTCAGTGCAGAGAATGAAACGGCGTTCCTGCCCGGCGGCGGATTTTTTGTTGTCTGCCTCGGTGTCTGCCTCGACGAGCTTGAAATGGACTCTTTTGCCATCGGCCAGCTTGAACGTGTAGTCGCGCAGAAATTCGCTGGTCTTGATGTAGTATTGGTCGGCATTCGCCCAATGGAGTTTTACTTCCTCGCCTTCGTAGGGAATGGCATAGACACCAGCCTTGTAACGGCGAAGCGCCAGAAAATCGCCGCCCTGATAGTAGCGCCGGAAGAAGTTGGCCAGATCGGATAGGACTTCGTTTTCCAGAGCGGACACGTCTACCGTGGCGGCAAGCTGGGCGCGAAGATTTTTGACCTTCTCCACGCGCTCCGCTTCTGCGGCGGAAAGGCCAAGCGCCTGCGCGTTCTGGATGGCCTTGGCAAGTTCGGCCTCCAATCCGCTCCGGTCGCCAGTTTGGACTTTTTCCAGCTCGGTGCGGACTTGCGGCAGCAGGTCGCTGTCGAGAAAGCGAGTGACTTCGGCCCGCTTGGCGTTCATCACGCGGTAGATGCCAAAGTCGAGATCGGCTTGATTGAGCATGAACAGCTCGGCAAGGAGGAGTTTTAATTTATCAAGATTGGTGGTCATTTTGCAGGCGGTGCGGGTGTCTGACTTGCCGGGGAGTTTGCGTTTGCCCGGAGCGGAAGAAAAGCCAGAATGATTTCGCGCTTGGCCCGGATGCCCTCGGCGGTGCGCTCGACAATGCCCAACTTTTCGAGTTCCGCAATGTCACGTTGCAAGGTCTTGGGGCTTTTGGTGGCGTAGGTTTTGGCGAGGCGAGGTGTGGTTTCGGTGATTTTTGCCAGCGGCACAGGAATCGCGATGGCCGAAAGATCAAGCGCGAGGTGGCGCTGACGGATTTCTGCCGTATTGGTTTTATCGCGGAACATTTCATGGACGTAGTTGCGCCAAGTCACATCCCATTGCTGTTCGCGAACCAATTCCAGTTGCCCGCGCAAGCCGTCCACCAACCCCTGCACGGCGTATTCCATAAAAGGCAGAATGTCGCCGCCGGATTTGCTGGCGTGATCAAGCTGCCGGTAATACTCCGACCGCGTGTGATTGTAATGATTGCTCAACAGGTGAGCTGCCGGTGATGGCACGCCAGCGGTGAGCAGGAGTTGAAATTCAACGAGTCGGGCGGTGCGGCCATTACCGTCGCCGAATGGATGAATCCACGCCAGATAAAGGTGCGCGAGCACTGCCTTGATGATTGCATAAACCACCGTGTCAGAAGACTGGGCATTGAAGTCGTCGCCGTTAAGCCAATCGCACAGCCGTTGCAGAAGATATTCGCAATCTTCCGCCGGAGCACCACGATAGCGAAGAACGCCGACGGAGTGAGTCCGAATCTGGCCGGGAGTGACTTCCGGTTCAACTTTCAGTTTGTCGAGCACGATGTCGTTGAACTCCTTGAGTTTTGCCACGGTCAATGGAACGGGTAGGCTGGCCGCAAGCAGTTTGCTTATTTGATTGCAGGCACGAAGAACATTTTCAATTTCCTGTTGCAGATATTCCTTAGATGGCGGCAACTGAAGTTTGCCATCCAAAATCTGGCGTACTTGTTCCTCGGTCAACGTATTACCTTCAATCGCCGTCGTTCCCAAAACGCCTTTTGCGAGGTAAAGCTGATGGAGTTCCTGCGCCACGGATGGCCGCAAGGGCACACCAGCAATATGCTCACACTTAGAACTGGCTTCGCCCAGATTCATCCACAGCCGGGCCGAGGCCGATTTTAAGTTCACTTGGAAAGTTATCCAAGGATGTGTCTTTTCGTATGTCCGCATTTTTGTCCAGTTTTTTTTTTGTGTAGCAAATGAATTATCAGTGACTTACGATTAATGCAATTTAATTCTGTCCCATACTTTGTCCAGTCATTTGGCGAATACTATAGGAACAAAACATCAAACAACCTGCCAACGGATGGAAAACAAATGTTCGCTGGAGGTGCGCTGGCTCAATCGTTTTTCCAGTCGATCAATCAGCAGGTCGCGCTTGCCTTTGATCTCGTCCTCAACGTTGAAAATCTGCTGGCGCTGGGTGCGCTGCGTTTTTTCCAGATCGCGGATTTTGTTTTGCAGGACGTGCTGCTCGTCAATGGTCGTGGCAAGCCGGGTCTGGCGGTTTAAGGCTTTGATCTGCGCCTTGGTGTCGGCGAGTTCCTTTTCGGCGGCCAGCACCATGTCCTCGGCCCAGCGGTCAAGGCGTTCACGTTCCTGCTGAAAAATCTGGCTGTTGGATTCCAGCGATCCGGCGATGGTGGCTTGCGCGTGACGTTTGGCTTCGCGGTCGAGCCGGTCATCCGCTTCCGGGGTGGCTGTCGCCGGGGTGGTTTGAGCTATGCAGCGGAACAGTTTCTCGCAGGTTTCCTGATCCAACGATTGCCCGGCGTCGGCAAACGCGGAGAACAACAGGAACTCTTCGCGCTCGAAGGATTCGACGGTGAGCTTTTGCAACGTCAGCCAGCCCGACTGGCCCTTCAACGCCTCAATGGCGGTGATTCGACCAACATGGTTGGAAATGTCAAAGGCGACCGTGGCAACGGGTGTCGGGCAATGCTTGCCGTTGTCCAGAACGTATTCACCCAGCGGATGCGTCAGGCGATAAAGGAATTCCCCGGCAACGTTGGGTTCGGTTTTGGAAATCAGGTGGTAGTCGCCGGTTTTAAGGTCGGGACGCGGCGGGGTGTGCAGATGGAAGGCGAGCGCGTCCTTCAAGAATTTGGCGTGGTCGCGTAGCATGTAGCCGGTGAGCGCCCAAAAGAGACGGCCTACACGATCAAGTTGCTCGCGGGTCTGCGCCAACTGCATTTTAAGCCGGGCGTGAACGTCCTCGTCAAAATGCTCCATTAGAGCACGCTGGGTGTCATCCATGCGCGTCTTGATGCTGGCATCCATTTCATCCCGCAAAATCTGGAATGCAGCGGCAATCTCCGCCGGAGTGCGGCAGGTCTGGTAAATCGCCAGTACACGTTTTTCAAAGTCCACGCCGGATTCAATCGAGCCAAGCACTTCATCGGACGCGCCAAACACGCCGCTGAACAGATGAAATTTTTCGGCCAGCAATTCCAGCACGCGGCGGTCGGCCTCGTTCCGTTCGTTCAGGAAATTGATGACAACCACATCGTGCCGCTGGCCGTAGCGATGGCAGCGCCCGATACGCTGCTCGATCCGCTGGGGGTTCCACGGCAGATCGTAATTTATGACGAGCGAGCAGAACTGAAGATTGACGCCCTCGGCAGCAGCTTCGGTGGCGATCAGGATGTCGGCGTGATCCCGAAAGTGTTCAATAAGCGCCGTGCGAATGTCCACCGCCCGCGAGCCGGACGGTCGGCCAGTGCCAGCGTTGGTTGCCAGCCACTTTTCGTAAATGGACTTGGCAGCTGGGTCGGTGTTCGTGCCATTGAAAACGATCACCCGACCGGCATGACCGTTGGCTTCCAGAAATGAGCGCAGGTGCTCCTGCGTGCGCCGGGATTCCGTGAAGACCAGCGCCTTGCGCGCAGCCCCTGTCTTGGCCATTTCCTTAAAGCCAGTATCTAGGGCGATGAGCAAGGCGCGCGATTTTGTGTCAATGCCTATACCGTGCGCCCATGCGATTAGGCGCTCCAGATCGGTGATTTCCACCTTCAGCTTCGAGAAATCAATCTTGGGTGCGTCACCAACGACGAGCGGTTGTTCTCCAGAATTTTCGGGCAGGTCAAGGGCTTCGTCGAGGTAGTCGTCTTCCAATTCCTCCAGCGCGATGATCTGTTCGGCAAGGTTTTCTTCCGGCGGCTGGCCGTCGCGGATTTTTTCCAGCCGTTCCTTCATCGTTTCCAACGTGCCAGCGATGGCTTGGCTGGATGAGGCCAACAGCTTGCGCAGAATCAGCGTGGTCAGCGACCGCTGCCGAACCGGTATGGAATAGGTATCGTCGCGAAGCAGGAACTCGGAGACGGCCTCGTAAAACTTGTGCTCGCCATCCGTAGGCTGAAACGGGCGGGTGAGCGGGTGGCGCTCGGTGTATTGGATGTATTCGGTGACTTGGTTCCGAAGGGTGCGCTTGCAGAACCCCGCCAAACGGGCGCGCAATTCCTTGATGTCGCTGTCCTGCCGCATGTATTGCGACCGGAATGAACCAACATCACCAAAGATGTGCTCATCGACGACGGTGGAAAGGCCGTAAAGTTCTAGCAAAGAGTTTTGCAGCGGCGTAGCGGTGAGCAGCACCTTGCGCCGGTCTTCCAGCGCCCAGCGTAGGCGCTGGCCCATCTGATTGCTAGGGCGATAGGCGTTGCGCAGCTTATGCGCTTCGTCAATTACCACCAAATCCCACTGCACCGCACGCACATCGGTCTGCATGGCGCTGGCAAAATTTAGGGAGGTAATGACGATGCCATCGGCTAGAAACGGCGCAGGATTGCCATCGGCTTGGGCGCGGCGGTAGGCAACGGAATCAAGGATAGTTGTCGGCAGATTGAACTTTTCCACCAGTTCCAGACTCCACTGTTTGCGAATAGATGCCGGACAGATTACGAGTAAACGCCGCCGCCGTTCCGCCCAGAGCTGGCAGAGAATAAGCGCGGCCTCAATCGTTTTTCCGAGGCCGACCTCATCGGCAAGGATCACGCCTTTGCTCAGCGGAGATTTAAGGGCGAATAAGGCGGCGTCAATCTGGTGAGGGTTGAGGTCAACCGTGGCGTTAAATAGGGATGCAGAGAGACGATCAGCGTCCGCCGAGGGTTTTCGCAGCGTCAAGTCGTGCGCGAAATAGCGGGCGTGGTATTCTGTGAAGTTCACTTGAATTGCTTTCCCTTTGCCATGCGGATTTGCTGACATCGTATTCCGCAAATTTTTTAAGGCCAGCGCAATCTCCTTGTACAAATGCTTGAATAAACCAGTTTTTCTATTTGCAGGATTATAATTCAAATTGCCGCCAGCATGACCGATAAAAAGCAAAGAGACCGGACACTACTCCGGCCTCTCGCAACACACTAGATTTTTCGTCGGGTCACTACTCCCAACGACAATAGTATAATAACCGCTTTGGATTTTTGTGCATGTCCCCAGTGTTGGGGACAGAGGCCGGTTATCACGCCGCGCCCTTGCCGTGTCCGTGGTTGAGATTGATGAGTTGTTTTGTCCCTGTGACGAAGGCGACGATGTTGAATTTGCCAATGTGTGCCTGCTTCGCTGCCTGCATGGCAAGGCTGCTTCCCTTGTAGCACTGGGCTTCGGATGCGTTACTGGCCCACTGTCCTTCGGCTGTGAAGTATTTTAGCGATTCCGCGTCTTCGATGAGGATTTTCATAGACGGTCAAGGTAACAGAGAATCAGGTGGAACCAGCATGCCATGTCGAATTATTCGTCCGCTAAGATCCGGAGTGTGTCAGTCCCCACCACCACGGCAGAATGACGAAGATGGCGAACATGGTTCCGGCGGCGAGATTCACACGTGGCCGGTGGGCTAGCCGGGGTGCCATGGCCAGAAGCGAACCGAGGAGTAGACCCGCGACGAACCCGCCAAGGTGGGCAACCACGTCTGCCTCTGGACTCACGCCCAGCAGGACGAACAAAAGAATGCCGACGAAAAGGCCGCTGGCAAAAAGCCTGTAAGTTTTGGCATTACGCCGTTTTAAAAGGGCCACCGACTGGACGACGAGCAAACCCAGCGCGCCCATCACCACGCCCGAAGCCCCAAGGCCGCGATGGGTTACACCATAGACCAGCCATGTAGTCAGGTTGCCGCCCACCCCCGCAAGATAGGCGGCGAGCAAACCTACACCGGGGCCATACCGGCCCATGACCAAACCGACAAGCAGAAAACCAAACACCATGTTCGTTGCCAGATGCCCGGCGTCGGCGTGTAACCATGTGGCGGTGAACATGCGCCACCATTCGCCATGCGCCAGCGCGGTTCCGTCCACTATCCCCGGTGACCGCAGGTCGGCGCGGGTTTGGCTCCACCAATAAAATAAAATATTCAGCAATACCCAAACAAAGCAACGCCAGTCGAAAACTATACCGGGCTGGAAGACTGGCTGCCGCCAATGCCAGTGGCGGTTCTCCAGACGATACTGTTGGATTTGATCGAGTGCGCGTTCAAGGTCGGCATCGGCCACGGTGAGCATCCAGCCGGTGGCGTCGTCCCGGTCAATCCGGTGCTCAATCCCCTGACTGGCCAGAACAAGGCTCCAATCCATCGCCTGCCGACGGGTCTTGGCGGAAATCTGTCGGACGCCGGATGGCGGTGTGTGCGGCTGGAGTGACGGTTGCACGCTGGCATATTGAACCGCTTGTCAACGCCGGGCAAGTGCGGTGGCGTTTGGCCAACAAACACACTCGCATCAAAGCTTAACCGGCCAGTTGTCTTCGATGATCGTGGGCACCGTGGGATCAACCTCGGTGGGCCGGGGATCGAGGTCGGGTGGATCGAGAACAAGCTCCGGTTCGATAGGCGGCTCCAGCTCAGCTGCCGTGGGCGGACGCCCAATTGGGCGCGGCCCTACGCCTTTAAATCCGCGCACGCGGTGGCCGTCCCTTTGAACATTATGCGATTTACGGGCGCAGTGTACGCGCTGCATCGAATCAGGCAGTAGTTTCAGAAAATCAGCTTTTTTCATCGGCAGAACCAAGCCCAACCCGATGGCTTCGTTAAACATTTCCCACAGTTCTGAGCAGCTTATATCGCTGTCTGCCTCTAGTGTGATAATTTCGCGGTTGAAGTGATCTATCGCCCGCTCGTTCGGCGTGAGGGTGTTGGGTTTTGACGTTTCGAGCGACTGGCGCAGAATCGTGATCGCTTGGCGGATAAGGGATGTTGTTGTGTACGGCATGCCTTAACTACACGACACGTCTGCGAAAAAGTGTAAATTCAACTTTGGTGAGGACGTGCTGGAGAACGTGTGTGGTGTATACCGCGAACACGGTCAGCGGACGTGGCTGATGGTCTGTAGTTACCGCATGAGCACATTCATCGAACCGGAAGCGGTATTCAACAGACGTCAACCTCAAGCCGAGGTCAACCCCTTCGCCTTTACCGCCGCAGACCCGCACATTTTTTCCCTGCTCCGGGGCGGGCCACAGCGAATCACCAGTATTGTTAACCGAGTCGGGCGGATCTTGCCGTCCACCAGCAAGCGCCAGCGTATCGAAATTAAGAGGCTGACGATGATCCGGATCGGTGAACTGATTCGGCGCGGAAAACTGCGCCGGATCGATAGAATTTTCGTGGGGTTGATGGTTGTACATGTCGATTGCAAATTACCCTCGTTTACTAGTGGTTTTAGGGGGTAGCACAAGTGCTCGGTTTCTGCCGGTATTTTTACGAAGGACGTTACTGGCATCGCAGAATGCTATTAAATCCGGTGAAAAATCCACGCGAGGACGTCCCAAGTCCGGTGGCCTGAATAATTCACTAAATAGTCAACAAAAGAATCATAAAGCGCGCTGATTATCTTGCTCGGCAATAGGCCCACCAAGAAGGCGCAAAAGGCTGGTCGCCAAGGTCGCCGAGACCGAGGAGCAGGTCACGTGGCCGACCGCGCAAAGCTAGCGCCGTAAACGGGCTGACGCCGAGGCCACCGTCCGCTTACCTTGAGCTGAGTCCCAAGTGATCTTTTATCTGAATAGCCAATTTTACCAGCTCCGTGGGATTCTCATCCGTTTTGATGGCGGCCACCCTCCGAGAACACAGGCGAATCGCCGGGGATGGGCCAAAGGGGTCTTCACGGTCGACCGTTGGTACTTGCCAGATGCTACGTCGCGCTAGGATGTTGGTTCGCAGCTGTCGGCTCGTGTAGCCGCGTTGATTTTGTTTCCAAGTTAAATGGGAACCGGTGTAGTAATCTTTGCCCTCTGTCTCCGTGACGGCTTTGAGGACGTCATTCGCAGTGATTGGCCGGTGCTGCATTATACGTGCTCGTTCACGCCGGTTAAATTCGGTGACCGTACGTTTCAACCAACCGGTAAATACTGCGGTGCTGATTCCTAATTTTTTTGCCAGATCGGCTTTGTATTCATGCTGTGCCATAAACGCCTTTCGTTTTTGGATTTCGGCACAACCTACTTGATGATGGTCTCTCCTAGCAAGCGGGTTAAACACCCCCTTTAGCCAGTCCCAGATTATCGACACTCGGAAACTTCGGAAGCTTTTCCGGAACTCCATGCTGTTATACGTAAAGAGGATACGTCCTCTCTCTCCCTTTTATTTTCCTTATACTTTTAGAGTGGGAAAAATGTTTCCGAGGTTTCCGAGCACACACTGTGTTAGCCAACAGCAATCCGGAGTCCACGCCAACCTTTTTGGGCACGCTCAAAAACATCCAGAATGTCGTTTCTGGGTGTCACGCCATAGATTTGCGTGACTGCGTCCTCGATTACGCTTCCAAACTGATAGCGGGTCAGCGGCGTCCAGCCACGATTCATACAGTAACGGACATAAGGCTCGTAGGCATTCGTAACCGTCAGATTTGAATGCTGACTGGGTTCGATCATTTCGTGGACAAACTGTGTGTAGCCCTCCGACTCCATAAGGATCCCATCGCGCACTTTAATCTGCCTGTCGTTTAGGCGTACCGTCCAACCGCTACCTTTCAGTTTTTTATACCCGGCGAGCATCCAGTTCAGGATGCCACTGCCTTCAGTGGCAATCAGTCGTTCGCTTAGATGGGGATCAACCTTGGCTCCGGACACGGGGGTGTTCTTGAATTCAATTACGACCAAGCGCCTGCGCCACGCGCCTGAATCTCCCTCCAGCCTGACCCTGAGACGGGTGTTGCTCGTTATGAGAACGTTAACTCGCATGATCTCGGACGGCGCATGGTTGCTGTTTTTATATTCGACCGTACCTATGTCGCCACCGGTGATGGCCTTGATGTGCTGAGCTGCCTTTTTCGTCAGAAAATCGGCTGGCACGTCCGAGCCATGGGCGAGGAACTTGTGGCGCAGCTTGGATTTTTCAAAGCGATCCGCCAAGTGCTCCGTCCGCAACTCTGCGATGTTTGCCAGTCCGACGATGCCAGTCAGGACTCTGACCAGCGTTCCTTTCCCTTCCCCACCGCGCTGGCCGATGAATAGCGTCACAACCTGCGAAATGTTCTCACCCGTTAGAATAAGCCCGGCGATCTGCTGGATTACATCCACGTCATCCTCTGGAAGAGTGCTGGCCAAGAATGCCTTCCATTCAGGACACTTGGCACTGTCATCATAGCTGACAGCGAGCTTGCCGCGCAGGCGATGCTTCGGTGAGAACTGCACCAAGTGCATGTCTTCCAGCTTCAGCACGCCGTTGGCACACGGGATGATGTCCGGGTTCCGGGTGAAATAGTCATCAGGCACCGCCAGCAGCCCCTTGGCTCGCAGCATCACATCTTGCAACTTCTTGGTGCGCCGGAAGCTGAATTCCAGCGGCGACGTGTCGATACTCGGAAACCGACAATCCCGTGCGCAGTCTAAAATCACCTCGCTGACCTGAGCTTCCAAGCCACGTGACTCTCGGCGTAAAAACAGCCCGCTTTCCGGTACGTACTGGAAAAATGTTTTCTCAAGTGGCGAGTAGACCGTTGGGAATTTTGGCGATCCGCTCTTGCCCAGCGTAGCAGCCAGATAATCCTCATTGACCCCCCGCAGCTGAAGAGTTTTGCATTCGACCTCATTCCCCTCCTTGTCCTTGCGCTTGTCTGCAACCCACTCCTCCTCGAAAACTTTGCCGTGCCTGTCCTCCAGTCCCGGAAACACACGATTAAACCACTGCACAGGTGTTTCAAACGGTTTCCAGCCGAACTCCTTAGCCAGCGCGAACAGGCTACCGACGGTCACCGGTTTGCTCGGTTGAGATGAGCCGAAGGAGTCCCATTTTGGTTCGATCACTGCCTCATCATATCGCTCCTCGTCCCGCTGGGAAAACTCGTCCCAGAGCTGCAGACCATCATCGTCGCCGTCAGACCAGTGATAGAGTGCCATCCCGATATGCAACCACTCGTCGTATGTCAATTGAGCCGGATCGATAAACGACAAGGCATTGACGACCTTTTTCAACTCGGGTTTCTCCGTATCTGCATTGTTGTCGTAATCGCTGGCCGCGCTGGTGGGTTGGTTCAATCCTGTTTTCGTACGTTGGCTAGCGACAGGTGCCGTTGCTGCGTTGGGCGCGGGTGCCTGTGGTTCAAACGGAACCGCGTTTACGTTTAAAAACAGCTCGGGGTCATAGGACAAGAAGCACAGTCCGGCAATGTCTTTGCGCGACGGGTCTACTTTCATTCCCAGCACCTCGCGGAAGTATTTTTCAACCGCAAAGAACCCATCGCGGAACCGGCTTTCATCGCCATTTAGGCGCACACCAACTTTTAAACCGGTGCCGCTGGGCGATATGAAGCAAGTGTGCGTGTGCGGATCGGCGATGATTTTCTGTTTCGCGGCTAGCACCTTTTTGCCCATCACTTTGTCATCAAGATCATCAAGGTCGACGATGTAAAAACCACTGTATTTTTTTAGGGAAGAGTTGTTTCGCGCTGAAAACACGCCAGTGGAGGTAATGGCCAGCAGGTTCTCCTTCAGGTGCCTGACCTTATCCTTATCACCGGCCTGCCCCGCGTTTCTAATTTTCTCAATCTTGTCCCGAAGCGGGCTGCTTTTGTCGCGAATAAGATCGATGACGTCGCTGAGCTGGCAGTCAGCCGCAGGCCTATTCTGTTTACAGCCCTCGAACAAGCTGACCGTGATCTTGGCTGGATCGAATGTTGTCGGGCTGTCCTGTACAACGTCAACGATGCTGGCCGTTACAGAATTCTGCAAGGGTTCTGTTGTCCCGACGTGGTTAGTGGCTGTGCCGCTGGTGAAAACCACCAAAGCAGCTCCCGCTGCGCGGTCAGTGGTGGTGGTATTCTCTAATGCTGCTGTTTCCTTCATGGTGTTGGTCTCCGAAATGAAACCGCGCCGACCCAACGAAATAGTGAAGGAGGCAGCAGCATGCCTGCTTCGCTGGGTGGCGGCGCGGTTCAGAATGTGTGGTGATCTTGCTACGTTTCATGTCTTGGGCCTTCACGCCCCGTTGTAACTACTAATCAAGAACAGCAAAACCGTGGCGGCGTATTGCAGCCCGCCCAAAGGTTTTGTAAACTTTTGAGCCGCCCAGTCATCTTCGACACGTAGCTACCGCGAAAAAAGAACGAATCCATTGAAAACATAGGGGAAAATCACTGCCGCGATTATTAAGATCACTGGGAAAGCGCGTTCGTGTAGACGTCTACACTTAAATCAAATCACCGTTAGGCCTCGGCTGTGTAGACGTCTACACAGCCCCGCCCGCGCCGCCGGTGCCGCTGGCTATCCGATTACGTTTCCACCATCCGCGATCTGACGCCCCAAAACCCAAGCCGGTGAGGGACTCAAAACCCAGTCATTTTTCAAGATGCAAACTTCAATCGGTTGCGTAACCCCGTTGAGCCATACGGCATAACGGTTTTCGCCTAAAATTACCTCGATTCGTAAAACAAAGCCCCGCAGCTGCGCCTTTATCATTTGCCGGTAATCGGCCTGTTCCATTCGCCCCTTAAATCGGCTGCAGAAATCATCATAATTCTCCAACGCCAGTGATGGAGCTTCAGCCTTAAGCCTCCGCTGTTCCACCTCGATTTGTTTCCGCAGCTCCTTGGCCTTAGCTTCCTCCGATTTCATCGACTGATACACCATCGGGCTTGGGTCTGGGTCAGATTTGATTAAGGACATGAGCTTCCCAGCCTGACGTTCAGCGTCGGCCAGTTGACCAGCCAAGCTGTCGCACAATGTTGGTGCAGCAGGCTGCTGCTGCTCGCTCAATTTATTCCGCACGAAATCCGTTTCCATTAGCAGGTGAATAAATGATTTTTCAATCGCATCATACCTAATGCCGGTCATTCCACACCGACCATGCTTGTGAACTGTTTCTGAGCACACCAGATAGTGGTAGCGCTTTGATTTTCTGCACTGGGTGAATCGGCAAAGTGTGCCGCCGCATTTGCTACAATATGCGATTCCTGTGAACAGACTCGACGTACTCGTCACCCGGCATGTGGTTTGGTGTTTGTTAACTTCAAGCCGCTGTTGGACGGCATAAAATGTCTGTTCATCCACTACTGCCGGATAAACTCCGGGCGGGGGGGGTTGGACATAAATGCCGTGCCCCATGGTAAGTTTGTTGCGCAACGTCCGCCAAACGTACGGCGCGCTGATGGTTAATATCCGCTCACAGCGCTTACCTTTAACCACCAGCTTGTAGCCCTCCCTGTGGAGCCTGCGGGCGATGGTTTGGCAGCCTAGACCCTCTAGCGCCCACGTAAACATCAGGCGGATGACTTTGGCATTTTCCTCCGCCAAAACCGGTCGGTCGGTCTCCTTGTCCCACCGCAGCCAGTTCGGCAGGTTAAAGTTGGCCGCCTGACCCTTGGCGATACCGGCCTTACGAGCATCCCAAGAAGCTTTTATTCGTAGGGATTTCTTCTCATTTTCATCGTTACCAAGGTGTGCCCGCATGAGGGCTGGCAGGAAGCAACCGGGATCGCGTCGAAAGCGTTCCGCGTCGATTTCGTTGCCGTTATTTAGTGTTACAAGAGTCGCCCCCGTCTTTACAATGTCGCGAACGAAGTCCATGGCGGTTAACCAGTCTTCGCGGGACAATCGATCCATGTCCTCGACCAGTAGGTAGTCACCGGACTTCAAAACTTTGAGGAGGCGTGACAAACCGCTGCCTTCGGATCGGTTTTTGCCCTTCCACGCGCTCACTCCCGCGTCTTGTTCAGTATCGGTTAAAGCGAGACCACGGCGGGCACACCATTGTTTGGCTAGTTCATGCTGTCGACGGTTGGAATCCCCATCTCCCTGCCCGTCGCTCGACCACCGTGCATAGCTGTAAACTTTTTGGCTTTTGGGGTTGCAATCTATTGAACGATTCATAGTATATCTGTCCCTTTCGTTCATTAAGAACAGAATCGGCATGATTTTACCGTGACATATTCAATTATAGAAACAGGTAGCAAGCAATATCGCGTCGCCGCGGGCGACCAGCTCGAAATCGAACGCCTTGAAGTCGAGGCGGGCAAGCCGTTCACGTTTGACCGCGTCCTGCTCGTCAACCACGACGGCAAGCTTTCTATCGGCGCGCCCACCGTCACCGGTGCCACCGTCGTCGCGGATGTCGTCGCCCACAAGCGCGGCGAACACAAGCTGACGTTCAAAATGAAACGCCGCAAGGGCTATCACAAGACCATCGGCCATCGTCAGGAACTGACGGTCGTCAAAATCACCGCCATCAACGCTTAATATTTAACCCACCACTTTTATGGCACATAAAAAAGGTCAAGGCAGCGTAAAAAACGGACGCGACAGCGTCAGCAAACGCCTTGGAGTGAAAGAATTTGGCGGCCAGACTGTCACCGCCGGCAGCATCCTGGTCCGCCAGCGCGGCAGCAAATTTATCGCGGGCAAGAATGTCGGCACCGGTCGCGACTGGACGCTGTTTGCACTCACCGCCGGCAAGGTGCTGTTCGACAAGAACAGCCGCCGCATCAACATCGTCGCGGCCACGGCGGCGAAGAATTAGGGCGAGCCATCGTTTTCCGGCGAGGCCCAACGCCTCGCCTTTTTTATTTTCCAGGTTCTTGATCGTGATCCTGATCGCCCTCGTCACCGGCGGGGGATTAAGATTAAGATTGGGGCTTAAGCTTAGGAATAGAGAATGTTCATCGACGAAATAAAAATCTACGCGCAGGCCGGCCACGGTGGCAAGGGCTGCGTCGCGTTCCATCGCGAGGCCTACATCACCAAAGGCGGGCCGAGCGGCGGTAACGGCGGGCGCGGCGGCAGCGTCATTCTCCAGGCCGACCACGACCTGAACAACCTCATCCAGCAGTATTATATCCCGCGCCTCATTGCGCCGGTTGGCGAGGCCGG
>Ga0208507_1000284_pt1 | contig 34749 bp, 36 predicted proteins | sample CryBogCBH12Aug01_FD_184626 | JGI IMG/M metagenome (GOLD analysis project Ga0208507, IMG submission 184626) | Freshwater microbial communities from Crystal Bog, Wisconsin, USA - CBH12Aug09.1 (SPAdes) (version 2) | ecosystem: Environmental > Aquatic > Freshwater > Lake | place: Crystal Bog...
GGTAACGCAGCGGGAGTTCGGAAACAAATTCGCGCGGCGGCGTCTCCGCCGCGCCGACCGGCCCCCAGATGAACGGCAGACCCAGTTCCCGCAGGCCGCTGGGCGACCAGTAGCGGCCGTAGGTGACGTGGTGGACGAGGTCGAAACCGATTTTCCGGTGGAGTTCGCGGACGACGCGGCGGAGATTTTCCTGCCATAGATGATAATAAATTGCGGCAGTCGGCGGCTTCCGGCTCATCCATTGCAGCGCGGGCGGCAGCTTTAAGAAGACGGGATGGAAATTGGGCAGCGGATTTTCCTTGAGCCACGGTTCGGTGAGTTCGCGGTATTGGTGGGCGTCGGCGATGACGGCCCAGACCTCATGCTCGCGGAGCGCCTCGTTGACCGCACGCCAGGCGTTGCCCGGCTCGGAGGTCTGGCATGGAAAGCAGGAGTACGTGGAGAGCAGAATTTTCATCGTTGAGGTTCCGAATCTCTAAAAGCTAAAGTTCGCCGGCAGGCAGTCAAGCCATCTGTCTATTTCCATGCCAGACGGAAGCGGTCGCCCCCCCCCGGCCACATCGGGCGGCGGGCGGGTGAGAGTCATTCATTCGCCCACTTGGGCCCGCAACGGCGGACTGGTTTATGCCGAACTTGCTTTTGACAGCCGCTTAAACAATTATGACTCTGCCATGTTTAACTACGAGCAGATAAACCGACTGCAAAAAAACAGTGAGGACAATCCGCTGACCCCGGCGCGATACCGGCAATTTGTCCGGCACTTTCCCGGCAATCCGGGAAAGGTTTTGGATGTGGGCTTCAATAACGGCCGCGGCAGTGTTGTCAAAAAGGAGATGCTGGGAAACAACTTGAAATTATACGGTGTGGATTGTGTCCGGGAACGGATTGAGCAGATTCCGGCCGGAATATATGAAAGCGTCTTTTACGGATTGGCGGATAAAATTCCGCTCGCTGACCGATCCGTGGATGTGGTGGTGGCCGGCTTTTCCCGCGTCAGGCTCCACGGGAGCGGCCGGGCGGCAAGCTATCTTGGCGAAAAGTTTCCCCTGCTGTTTCCTTATGGAATCTATCTGGTCAGTGCAGATAAGCAATAACCCTCCGGTTCGTTTGCCGGCCAAGCAACCATGATTCAACCCGGTCAGGCCAGCTGCGTGATTCCCTATGCGGGGGCTGAAAAATATATTTCGGAAGTGGTGGAGTCGGCCCGCGCCCAGAATTTTGGCGAAGTGATCATTGTCAACGACGGATTTGAGCCGGCTCAACTGGCGGACTTTGCCCGGACTCCGGGAATCCGGATTCTGAACCTTCAAAAATCCGTCGGCTGTCCCAATGCCCGCAACCTCGGCATCCGCGCCTGCTCCACGCCTTATGTGGTGCTGTTGGATCATGACGACCTGCTCGGCAAAGGCTATTGGCCGGCCATGGCCTCATGGATGGAGGCCAACCAGCTTCGGTGCGCCGCCGCCACGTTGCGATACATCGGGGAAAATTCCCGCCGCGTCGGTGCCGTTGTGAGCCGTGACCCCCATTTCTTTTTGCCGTCGGGGTTCTTGTCCGAGAAAAGTTTGCTGGAAGAAGTGAAGGGTTTTCCGGATTCATATTCCGACGACCTGCTTTTTTTCCGCGCCATCCGTCAGTCCACCCGCCTGACCACCTGTCCGGACGCTGGCGTGCTATACCGGATTCATCCGCAGGCCGAAAGTTCCCGCAATACCACGGCCTGGTGGGCATTCAATCAACTGCTGCCGCTCTATGATCAAGGCGATTATACGCTGGCCGCAATAAACCTAATGGCCCGTGAATTCGCCGCCAAGGGAACCATCCCTGCCGGAATGGAATCCAGATTGCAGGGCGAACAATCGGCCGCTGTCCGGTTTCTCGCGCGCAGCGCGTATGCCTGCTGGCTGAACCGCGATTTTTTTGGGCTGGCCCGATACGGTATCAAGTTGCTCCGCCACTCATCTGAATTGAGCCGGCTGGCCCGGAAAAAATGGCCGGGCCCTAATCGGCTACACCCGGCTGGCTGAGGGCATATTCCTCGCCCGCCGGCAAAATCCTTCACCGCAGCGCCGCTCACAATTTTCAGACAGCCTCTTAGGCTGAACCAGATCGTTCCAGCTTAGAGCCGGTTCCACCAGATGGCCGTCGGGCGCGGCACCTCAAAGGTCACGCGCCGGTCGGGGCTGGCCTTGGTGTAAATGGCGTAGCGGGTGGCCCGGAGGTTGAAATGTCCGTGGATGATGCGGCGCACGCGGTGGCCAAGGATCCACAGCAGTTTGAGCGGGCGCATCCAGGCTGGAATCATCGCCTGCGTCTCGGCCATCTCGCGGACGGCGTTGGGCTTGAGGTTCATGTTTTCGCCGGTATCGGCGAAAGCCGAGGTAAACTCGTTGCTGACGGCTATCGGCACCTGGTGGTGGATCAGCGCGAGCACCCAGTGAAAGTCGCCGAGATCGCGCCATTTCGGGTCGAAGAAAATGCCGCGCTGCGCGATGACCTGGCGCCGGATGAAAATGCCGCTGGTCAGCACCGGGAAGCGGAACCAGATCTGCCGCGGGTCGGGCACCATCGAGTGCCGGTGGCAAAGATAGTTGCCGTCGCCATCGGTGACGATGCTGCCGGCGAGCAGCACCTCGATGCCGGGGTTGGCGAGGAAAAACTTTTCCACGGCGGCGAGCGCGCCGGGGAGGTATTGTTCATCGCAGTTCAAATACGCGAGAATGTCGCCGGTGGCGCGCCGGTAGCCGCGGTTCACGGCGTCATACATGCCCTGGTCCTTTTCGATGACGGCCCGCACGCGCGGGTCTTGCGGCAGCCAGTCCTGCGTGCCGTCATCGGAGCAGGAATCCTGCACGATGTGCTCCAGTTCCACGTCCGGCCGCTGGTCGGCGACCGACGCGATGCAGAGCTTGAGCCAGGCGGAATTGCGGAAGCTGGGCGTGACGATGGAAAACTTCAGATGCTTGGGCTGCGGCCGGCCCTGGTTTTCCAGCGCTCGCAAGTCCATGCGGATGCGGCCCAGGGTCAGGGTAAAAAATTCCAGCAGGAAAAACCGGCTGCACGCATTCCAAATGAAGACGGACGGACTATGGTAATCCGAGTCGCCCTGGTATTGAATCATCGCCGCCACCACCGAGGCGAGCAGGGCGAACAAGGTGGCCCAGCGCAGGTTTGCCAGCAGCGCCAGGATGCCGCAGGGAACCATGTAGAACGGCAAGAACATCAGGTGCGGGTTGGCATGGAGATGCGCCCAGATCACGGCGCCAAAAACCGCGCCGGCCAGCAGGAGGGTGTTCCCGTTTTTTTGCGCGTCGCGCAGGAGGGAGGTTTTTTCATCCACCGCGCCGGTCGGCGGGTTGACCACCCAGTTTTTGAGGAGCCGGTAAATGCGCAGCCAGTTCAACGGCAGAAATTCAAATCCCGCCCGCACCAGGGCGTCGTAAAGGGTCAGCGCGCGCCCCATCAAAAAATGCCAGGCGCTCTCCGACCACCACGGCTCCTCGCGTTTTGGGGGCGCCGGTTTTGACCAATTGACGGCCTGCAACCGTTCCCAGCGGTGGCGATAGCGCTCCAGTTTTTTCGCCACCGCCGGCCGCATCAGCTCGCGCGTATATTTCTGCCGCTCGATGACGCCGCGCCGGAGATACGCATGGTGCGGGGCCTTGTAAATGGCGGAAAGGTCGGCCTGGTTGAGCTGCAGCATCTGCGGGGCATACGGCACCTGAAGGAATTCACACAGCCGGCGGCTGGTTTCCTCCGTGCGTTCGACGATGTCCGCATAATCCACATGGCAGACGCGCGCGCCGGCGCGCTCGATGTTTGCGGTTTGTTTGATGAGCTGTTCCTGATGGTAGATGGTCCGGCTCAACATGCCCGGTTTGCCGAAAAACCGGGAGGTCTCGCCCGCCTTCAGCACGCTGCGATAAACCTCCACCGGGTTGCGCCAGACGATGATGAAGGTGGCCTGGGGATAATGCTGGTGCAGTTGCACCAGCCGGTCGCAATAAAACGGCGACTTCTCGCCGCACAACGCCGCCCCCTTCAACGCGCCGAAAGCCTGATACAGGTCCGAGGCGGCCCGGATTTGTTTCAGTCGGGAATAATCACCATCCGGCATCAGCCGGTGCCGCGACAGCGCCTCGTTGTAAAACTCGATGCGCTCCGCCCAGTTGCGCCGGAACCGCGCGTTCAGCAGCGGCTGCGGAAAATTCCAGACATCGCATTCAAACATCAGCGACACCCGGGGATTCTGGTTCAGGATGGAACACAGCAGGGACGTCCCGGAACGGAAGATACCTACAACAAAAAGGGGCTGGTCACTTTTCATCGGCTGCAAATTTGGAGCCCATGCTATCGGCAATCTCGGGCGTCAGGCAAATCATTTAAGATTGCATCGGGGTTACGCGGCCGCGGGGGCGGGCCGTTTTCTGGTTGAAAGATTTCTTGTTTCTGGGAATTCAACATTTAGGCTGGCGCTCTTGATTTAACCGAACGCCGCATGAAACCGCTCACCAAAGTATTCTGGCTATACGGACGCTCCGGCGCGGGCAAGACCACGCTGGGCCGCCGCCTCTCGGGCGGCCTGCAGGACCGGAAAATCCCGGTAATTTATCTCGACGGGGATGAATTGCGTTCGACGCTTTGCTCCGACCTCGGTTTTAAATCCGAGGCGCGGCTGGAAAACCACCGGCGCATCGCCGAAATCGCCCGGCTGCTGACCCAGCAGGGGCTTAATGTCGTTGTCTCCACGATGGCCCCCGAACATCTCCAGCGCGATCTGGTCGGCAATATTCTGGGCTCGAAGCTGGTGTGGATTTACATCCACGCCCCCCTGGCGGTCTGCATCGAGCGCGATCCCAAGGGCATTTACAAGCGCGCCCAACAAGGCCAGATCAAGCATCTGATCGATTATCCCTTTGAAGCCCCCCGGCCGCAGGAATGCGTCAACTACATTGACACGGCGGTTCAGAATGTGGACGACTGCTATCAAACCGTGCTTCAGACGGCGACGGCCCATTTGACCGATTTTGCAATTTGAAACCGGGTTCCGCCGCCGGGTGGCCGCGGCCTTTTTCCGCGAAATAATCTGTGTTCATCCGCGCCCATCTGTGGTTAATTGCCCGCCGGTGATTCCCAAAAACCATTTTTCCGCCGCCCGCGCCCGGATTCTGGCGCAATGGCGCGGCGTGGATTACGCGCCGCTGGAAGTCGCCCGCGCCACGCCCGCGCGGCGGCCCGGCGACGTGCTGCCCGCGCTGCTGCAGGATTTGCGGCTCGACGCCCGGCAGGCCGAGGCCGAGATCGTCAAGGTGTGGAACGCGTTGATTGACCCGGTCATCACCGCCCACGCGCAACCCGCCAATCTGCACCGGGGCACCTTGTTCGTGAACGTGGACAGCAGCGTTTGGCTGACTGAAATCGTCCGCTACCGCCGCAAGGAAATCATCGAGCGCCTGCAGCACAGCTTTGGCAAATCCGTCGTTCAAAAAATCTCCTTCCGGATCGGATAGGATTTTAACCGCAAACTACCCGAGCCGCTGGAAAAGCTCCCCGCCGGAGACGTGGTTATGGTTTCGCGGATTGGGTGTTATTTGGTTAATCCCTTGTGCTCCGGCGGCGATGCGAACGCTGATTAATCAGACACAAAATAAATTAAAAATATGAAGCCGAAACAATTGCCAGCCCCTCTTCTCATCATCGCCGCGTTGCTTTTGACATCGTCCGCGGCCCGGCCCGCCAGCGGGACGAATCCTGCCCCGGCCAGTTTGAAAGCGGCCTATGGCCGGTGGTTTCCCATCGGCGCGGCCATTGAGCCAAACCTGTCGGCGGCGGAATCGCAGTTGCTCGCGGCCCAATTCAGCAACGTCACCAGCGAGAATTGCCTGAAGCCCGCGAACACCGAGCCAAGGGAAGGCGTGTTCACGTTTCAAAAAGGGGATGCGCTGATAGCCCTGGCGCAAAAATACGGGCTGACGGTCAACGCCCATAACCTGGTATGGCACGAGGCGTGTCCGGACTGGTTTTTTCAGGACGGCGACCAACCGGCCGGACGGGCTTTGGTGCTCCGGCGGATGCGCCACCACATTGATCAGGTGGCCGGACATTTCCGGGGTAAAGTCGCGAGCTGGGACGTGGTAAACGAGGCCATTTCCGACAACAACAGGGAATATCTGCGGACAAACAAATGGCTGCAGGCCGTCGGCGAAGATTATGTCGCCGAGGCGTTTCTCGAAGCCAGGAAGGCGGATCCGGGAGCCGAGCTTTACTACAATGATTACCAGATTGAGCGACCCGCCAAGCGCGCCAAGGCGATGCGTTTGATCCAGGAAATCCGCGCGCGCGGCGGGCACGTGGACGGCATCGGCATCCAGGGACACTGGACCATCAAGGGACCGCCATTGAAAGACATTGAAGACAGCCTCATCGCCTTTCACGCCGCCGGCCTGAAGGTAATGATCACCGAACTTGACTTGAATGTGCTTCCCCCGCTGAAGAAAGGAACGACCGCCAGCCAGGCCGTTGATCCCTATGCCCAGGGCTGTCCGCCGGAAATCCTGCGCCGCGAGGCGGAAATTTACGCACAACTCTTCCAGCTTTTCCGCCGGCAGGCCGACAAGATCGGCCGCGTCACCTTCTGGAATCTTCACGACGGGGTCAGTTGGCTGAACTGGTCACACGGACAAAAGCGCACCAATTACCCGCTGCTGTGGGACCGGCAACTCCGGCCCAAACCGGCCTTCGACGCGGTCATGGCCGCGGCCGCTGAACCGAACCCATAATCTCCAAGCCTTTACTCAATCGGGGGCGGCAGTGATTTTGATTTTTCGGCCAATTCTCACCGGTTTCCAACTTTCTTTCTTGGCACAGTCGTACCCATCACGCTTTCATACCTGTGTTTGAGCCAAATCCTCTTCATCACCGGCACTGACACTGGCGCGGGCAAAACCGTCCTGACCGCGCTGCTCGCGCGCTATTTGACCGGTCAAAAATTCCGCGTGGCCGCGTTCAAGCCCGTCTGCTCCGGCGGTCGGGACGATGCGGAGAAAATCTTCGCCGCCCTCGGCGGCGCGCTGACGCTGGACGAGATCAATCCGTGGCATTTCCGCGCCGCCATGGCGCCGGCGCGCGCGGCGAAGCTGGAAAAAAAGCCCATCGCACTAGCACAAGTGCTGGCGCACCTCCGCGCGGCGCGAAAAAATTTCGACGTGACGCTGGTGGAAGGCGCCGGCGGCCTGCTCAGTCCCATCGGAGCAGATTTCGATTCGCGCGATTTGCTGCTCGCCCTGCGCGCCGCGCCGGTCATCGTCGCGCCAAACATACTCGGCGTGGTAAATCATCTGCGGCTGACGCTGGAAGCGTTGCCGAAAAACCACCGGGCGCGGACAAAAGTGGTTTTGATGTCACCAGCCACACCGGATACGGCGACGAAAACCAACGCCGGGCTGCTCGGTGAATTTTTCCCGGCGGAAAGAATCTTCACCCTGCCGTGGCTGGGGAAAAAGTTCACGCTGACGACGGCTTTGAAAAATCCGCGCGTGCGGCGGACGCTGCAAAAATTATTTTAGCCGCGAAATAAAGGTGCCGGCATGTGGTTAAATTAGAAGTTATATTCGCATCAGCCCCACAACTGCCGGTCGAGCGACCGATACTGGATCGCCTCCGAAACATGATCGCCGTTGATGTCTTCCGCCGCCGCCAGATCGGCAATCGTCCGCGCCACCTTTAAAATCCGGTCATAGGCGCGGGCGCTCAAATTGTATTCCGTCAGGGCGTGCTTCAGCAATTCGCGCGGCGCCGCGGCCAGGTCGCAAAATGATTTCAATTCGCGGGAACCCATCCGGGCATTGCAGGCGACATTTTTTTTGCCGGCAAACCGCGCGTGTTGAATCCGCCTCGCGGCCATGACCCGCTCGCGGATTTGCGCCGAGCTTTCGCCGGGCGGCGGGGCGGACAGCTCCCGAAACTTGACCGCCGGCACCTCGATATGCAGATCAATGCGGTCCAGCAGCGGCCCGGAAATCCGGCCGAGATAATTCTGGATTTCCCGCGGCGAACTTTTGCTTTCCTGCGGCATTTTTCCGTCCGGCGTGCGCGATGTTGCCATTTTGCGACCGCAGTATAACCGTCGCACGGAAGAATGTTGCACCTGTTTGGACACGGAGTTTTCCAATCGCCAAGGAGCCTACGACCCTGGGCCAACATCTCAAGAAGAAACGGTTCACGGCAGGGCTACGGCAGAAGCAAATCGCTGTAAAATTAGGGGTTAGCGCCCGAACCTTGAGCCTATGGGAATGTGACCGAATTGTTCCAGCTTGGGCTTTCCAGCCGCGTTTAATCGCCTACTTGGGCTTTGACCCATTCACCGAATTGACGCCTGGAAAGGTAAAAAGCAACGAAACATCGTGTGTTGCCTTTTTAGCATCAAATGCTCCCGCCACCACTGGCGAAAAAATAACCCAACGCCGCCTAAAATTGAAGAAAACGCGGCGGCAACTGGCATCGGAACTAGGCGTCAGCGTCAAAACGCTTTGGGGCTGGGAAACAGATCGTTGGCAACCAACCGCCAAAGGCCAAAAGCAGATCGCGGCGTTCCTTGAACGTGCCAACTAATTCGTGATCACTTCCCTGCATATTTGTCCGAGTGCGCCAGATGCTTTTGCCAGTTCTCGGTATATTTTTTGGCAAGTGCGACATCTTCAATCACCAGCAGATTTTCGGCGTTATTTTCTTCCGCCGCCTTTGTGAAGTTGAAGCTCCCCGTCAAAATTGTGTGGGAATCAATCACCATTATTTTATTGTGAGCAATGGTGTGTTTTGCATCAATGTAGGTCGGCACGTCAGCATGAAGCAAAAAATCTGCTTCCGTGTAATGCTCCTTGCGCTGGCTTTTGTCGAGAATCACCTGGACTTTGACCCCTCTCTTTTGAGCATCTACCAAAGCCTTTGCAATCGGGGCAGAGGTAAAAGAATACGCCTGGACAAGCACCGAGTTTGTGGCCTTGTTCAAATTTTCGACAACTGCCTCTGTGCAGCCGCCCTTTGGTGAGAAAAAGACCTGAATGTCCGCCGCGTGAGCCGAGACGACCAATAACAGGACGAAAATAATATTCTTCATGTGGAGATTTTGGGTTTTGTCGTGTTAATCGAAAAGGAGAATTTGCAACGTCAGAATTGCCGATGAAGATAGTTTTGAATCGGTCGTCCTTTTTGCTAAAATTATCACAAGGGCGTTCTGCTTGCCTAAACAATGTCCTTAATCACATGATATAATAAACGATATTAAAATAATGAAACATTATCGGATACACGGCGACAATATTGTGGAATGTGAACGAACATTGTCGCTCATCTTGCAAGCCCTTGATCTTAAACCCGAATCCGTTCACGGCCCCGAAGGAATTGCCACTTGCCCGCGATTTCATTTCAATTATGGTTCCTCTCAAGAAAAGTTTGTTTTCGATTTTCTTCCAGGTTATGGACGTTGGAATCAGGACATCCTCGCATACGTTCGTAACCGAGGCGGTAAACTTCGAGAGGCAACAGACGCAATTCTGACACAGCTTAACGGAGACGAAGAAACCCCCATTTTGGCACTGGAATATTGCGGAGCATTGCCAGCAGGAAATCAAGCATGGCAACGTAATGGCAGAGCATTTTCATTTGGATTTGCGGGCGTACCATTTCTTTACGTTGCCGAACTAGGAGGATACGAACTTGATGAAAATCGAAAGCGAAAAGCGGCGCGATTACCAAATCCTGCTGTGCCATTCAGTTATGTGCTTCTGTCTATTACGGCCAAAGAGCCGACTTTCCCTGTTTTTCTTCGTAGCCCAGGCGCACATTCAGATGCAGTAAAACTTTTCCAGCCGGTGTATGGTGAAACCGAGCTTCTTGAACTGATTCGTTGTTGCATTCTTTCAGAATCAACCAAAGATGTAAAATCGGCGCTGCAAACAAAGGTGCTTGAGTTGGTAAAACTTCTAGCTTCGGCAAACGGGCGCAAACGCAGTGACACATTAACCCCCGCACAGTGGGAAAGCGCATTAGCTCATGTGCAATCCAAAAATGGTGATCTCGCATCTTTTCTGGTGTCAAAAGCGCCACTGCCTTGGTCAAAGACAGCTTACATTGAAGCATTGACCCCATCTATAAAGCAGTTAATGGCGATTGCTTCCACTATGGCAGTGGGATTGACTTCAACGAAACTGCCGCTTTGTATTATCCCATCCGAAAAACGAAAAGCGTTTTGTAAAGCTGTTACGGAATTATATCCTGGAATTTCAAACGAATTCATTTCTTGGCTACAAGGCCCAGGTCATTTGGTTATATGTTGGGTAATGGGATTCAAACCCAGGGGGGACGATGCACGTCCAGACAGAGGCTTACCACCTTTAGGAAGAATGCTTATTGGTGAAGACACTGACATGCTGACAGTGGTTTATGGCCCTGCCCCAAAATATACTTGGAAGTTGCTTAAAGAGGAACCGACAACATTGATGGAAAGAAATGGACTATGGGAAGCAATTATTGTTACAAGCGACGCACTTTTAATTGATTCTGAAACTGCACCGCATAAACCGGTGCCGGCATATACAAAAATGCACTGGCACTATGCGGTTAAGCCGGTCGCGGGTGATAAATTATTTGTCGAAGCTGTTCCAAAAGAAGTCGGCGAGCAAGATGTTGATACCGTTCTTCATTTAATCCTTGGCCGGATCGCCGGGGTGTCTGTTTTTGAAGGATTATGTAATCCTCCGGGTGGCGATTGGAGTGGATTATCTCTTTTGACACACGATAAAAAAATAGAATTTCGTTGGCTTGGACTTCCGAGGGTTACTGCAATTGGTTCAAAACGTCCAGATCATGTGTTTCAGCGATTTGATGAAAAAGGCAAAGTGACGGTTGTTGCTATTGAATCAAAAGATGCGGCTGCGGATGTTGAAGACGGAATTGGGCCAAGGTTGACCAAATACGTCCTCGACTTGATCGCTTCACCACCAAGCGTAGAGCGTGCAAATGGAACCAAGACTTGGAATCATTCAGCACAAGTTCACGAAAACAAAAAATTGGTCACAAGCTCCATCGCGGCGTTTGTTGCCAGTGATGAAGCTGAAGTCCGCCAAGTATCCAAGCGAGCTGGTGTTGATTTAGTTCTTGGTTTCGCCTTCTCACAAAACCGAAAGTCATGCACGGTCATTGGAAATTTCTGTAACCCATCTGGTGAGGAATTATGGAACTTTATTAGCAATACAGATTGCCAACAACTTTCTGTGAATTTTAGGTTGCTTCAATAATTAAGATAAAGAGATTCTCTTACCTCCTCAACAGGCCCATTCAATACTGTGCCGATAGCCGAGTTCCCACTGACAATTAAATGCTTTCTCTTGTAAAGATGCGTTGGCACAGGATGCGACAAATCCAAATCTCCGCGATGCCCATCAAATGATAGTGCCCATTTAACCCCACGCTTATTAAGTTTTTCCAAAACAAGAAATAATCTTTCGCAATCCAAATCTGAAACATATCTCTGTTTGTTGCCGGCATACGGTGGATCAAAATAGGCAAAATCACCTTTTTTCAGCTTGGACACTGTAAGTTCATAATCGCCACAAACAATTTCGACACCCTTTAGACGGTCTGACCATAACCTAACCACTTTTTCAAACCGCTCTGGCTTCATCCCTTTTCTTGAAAGATGGAACGAGTTATTGAAATCTCCATCGCCATTGAAGCGAACAATCCCGTTTACGCATGTCCGCATCAGAAAGCTAAGATCAAGTGGGTCTTTTCCATTATTAAAGCGCTCCCTCACGGTATAAAAATAGTCGGGCAAATCAGCTTGCAGCCTTTTCCATTGTTCGCGGTAGTTGTTGATAACTTTTTCTGGGTCTGTTTGAACCAGCTTCCATAGATTTACGACAGGCTCGTAAATATCCCCAACAATTGAACCGGGTTTAGCGGCTAAATAAAGCATTGCCCCTCCACCAAGAAACGGTTCGCAATACCTAGAGTGGTCTGGCATCAATGCCTTTATCTTGTTCGCCTGTGACCGCTTGCTTCCAGTCCATTTTATTAAAGACGGAACCACCTCGGAAATAATCCGGCCATTCTTATGACCATTTATTTTTATTGTTGATCCGTTTTTCATATTTTGAATAGTGGCGTCGTCTCGGCATCAACTCTGCGCTGACAAATATCTAAATAGTTTTGATCGGTTTCAAACGCCAAGAATTTCATTCCAAAGCGTTTAGCGGCTACACATTCTGATCCGGAACCAGCAAACGGAATCAAGCACGTCCAACCAGGTTTTGCTGAAAGTTCCAACATTCGCATCAATAACCGCACAGGCTTCTGTGTTGGATGTTTACCGTGGCGGAGTTCCTCTCTTTCCTTATTATTTGGTATATCCCAAACAGTTCTCATTTGCTTACCTGGGTTCTTCAGCGCATCCCCTCGACACTCCATTTTTTTAGATGCCTCATAATTGAAATAATACTGACGTTTTTTTCCTGTATGCGCCCAAATTATCGCTTCATGACTAGCGGTCAAACGTCGGCCCGCTAGGTTCGGAAAGCTATTACGCTTATACCAAATAACTTCATTGATGATTTCTGTTTCAAGTGATTGAAGAATAAAATTGATAATTCCAATATTGTGATAGGTTCCATGAATCCAGATTGAACCTGTCGGTTTAACCACACGCCTCAATTCATTAACCCATGCAAAGGTGAAGTTCAGATAGTCGGCTAATGGCATACTATCCCAATTTTCCATTACCTTTGACCAATTACCACCAAAGCCAGGTAGTTTTACAGAATTGTCCCACTTCCAATCACCACCTTTGCTTAAGTTGTAAGGAGGATCAGCAATCGCAATATCAATTGAATGATCCGGCAATGATTTCATTCCAGCAATACAATCTTGAAGATATATTTTATTTAACTCCATGGGTATCTTACTAACGGGAGAGCAATTATCTTTGGAAGAATCCACGCCATTGATGAGAGATTTATCTGCCACTTGATTCTGATTTGAGATGACATTCAACAAGGCTGTTCGCGCTAAACCTTGTGGCATCGTTCTAGCAATCTCCCAGTTTTGAAGTGTGGCAATCTTCACTTTAAGCTCTGACGCGGCTTGTGATTGTGATAGCCCAAGGCCTTCACGCCAGTTTTTAAGCAACATGGCGAATTCATCTTTCTTCTTTTGTTGAACGTGTTTGCCCATATACGCTATCATCATACACCCCCAGAAAAATCACGTCAAGACAGCGGCAAATAATCCCAGTGAAAAGCCTGCTATTTTGCAAAGAATTTGCATCAATCCTGCTGAATCTCAAAGTTTTTACCCATCAAAAACACCGCCACCAGCCCAACCGCATCAAACATGTCCATACGCCCATCCACGTTTTCCCATGGACGGCGTTTTGGCGGCAATTTTCCAGCAAGTTCAATTGGAAATTGTTTGGCTAGTATTTCAGCCATTTCGTGTTTTGTTCCCTTTTCATCGTCAAGTAGTGACTGGCGCAGTTTTTTTCCTGATATTTGTGTGACCTTGCATTTGTGTTGTCCAGCTAACCCGACAACCTGCCGATGAAGCGCCTTGATTCGTGGCGCACGACGATAACCTTTTGCATTCACATCTTGCAACACCACCATATCTGGCATGAATTGCTTCATCAGCTTGTCGATTTTGGATATAGATTCGCAATTTTTATTCCCCCTCACTTCCTTGTGTCCACACTCAAGCATCACTTGGCTTTCCATTACAGAATACCCGAAACCTCTCGCCGTCAGCGCGATGGCAAGGACACGAACTTGTTTTGAACTTGGTTGATTCATGTGTGTAATTGATTAAGCGACTGACTTGTAATGACGAAGAGCTAGTTCCGAAAGTGTTTGGCTTTTCTTTGGATCAGGCAGCTTCGTTTTCCGATAGGAAAGAAACTTTGCGCGAGAAGAAACATCCCGCGCGATCCGCTCGTAGAGGCCGGCAAATAATTCACGAATCGGCTTACCATAAATTGCCTCATACGCCAGGGCGGATTCCAAGGTCGGTATGCGCGAATAGTGTTCGTCGCGAGAGACTTTGTTGCCCTTGTCCATTCCTTTGATGCCCAGCATAAAAGCCACTTCCTCCTGTGAAAGTGAAGAATGCTTTCTATTTGAGCGCAAATAGTTTGGAAGCGATGTCATATAATTTAACAACGAACTCATCGTGAGTTCAGAGCCAAAGCATAGACGTGCTACAAATACTGGCGTAGGGGTGCAAACCTGCCAGAATTGGCATGTCCACAGGAAGCACTGGGCCGGACAAGACACAGTGTTGTTATCTATATTACAGCATATTTTACTGTATTAGTCAAGATAGGGCAGGATACCGACCTGCCAAATCTGGCATAACTGCCCCCCTATTACTTGATGGCACTTTTTATAGAATCACTACAAGGACAAGCAAACACCCCAAAGGGTTGCTAAAACGCTTGTCCCTGTTACTATGAACAAGTCCCCCATTCTTAAAGACGAAGTTGCTTCCAAATCAAATAACCAGCCGTTCAGCCAAGAAACCGTCCAAGCGTTGCAGGAGCTAGGCGACGTGTTTAGACAAATCCACCGACGGCTTGTGTCCGAGGGATATACCATCCGAAACGGCAAAATCACAAAGCCCGGATCGGGTGACACCGAAAATGGAACTAAGTAATATAAATGAAGCACAAATACTAAAAGACATCGCAGCGGGCAAATACCGTGACTACTATTTGGTGTATATCCGAAAAAGCACCGACGAGCCAGACAATCAGAAAAACTCCATCGCCTACCAAAAGGCCGAGAACCTCAAATTCGCACAACGTGTAAAACTCCCCATTGCCCTCATTACCATCGCCGGATTATGCGCCGATGGTGTAATCTCCGAAAAGCACTCTGGCTTCAAGGAAAACAACGACCTGACATTTACCAAAGATGGTTTGGTGCAATATCATATTGATCGTCCGAAATTTCAAAAGCTCGTCCAGTTTTTAAGCCTTGGATTGTTTCAAGGCATAGTGTGTTTGTGCTGGGATCGCATCAGTCGCAATAAGGGTGATGACACCCTCATCCGTAAGCTCATGCGAAAAGGTATTGATGTTCGATTCGTGTATGCCAATTATGACAAAACGAGCGCCGGGGCGCTACACATGGACATTGACGGCATGTTCGCCGAACACCATTCCCGCGTCACTAGCGAGAAAGTGCGTCTGACGACCTGGAATCTGCGGGAACGCGGCGTTGTGACGTATAAAGCCCCTATTGGCTATTTGAATCAAGGGAACATGGAAAAGAAGCCGCTTGACCCTGACCGCGCTCCAATCATAAAAAAACTCTTTGAGCATTATGCCACTGGTGATTGGACGCTCGCTGACCTCGTTCGGTTTGCCAATCAGCAGGGCCTTATCACTGTGCCTGTGCGCCGTCGTCGCACCCAGGCTGAAATTCTTGCCGAGGAAAGCGAGGAGGTTGCAATTGAAAAAGTTTCCCGACCGATAACAATTTCGTATATCCACAAGATTCTTACAAACCCGTTTTATACCGGCAGGGCTTTGGGCAATGAAGGTAAGTATGTTCCCAGCGTTAGCCACGAAGCCCTAATTGACGACGAGCTATACAATAACGTGCAGAAGGTGCTGAAAGACAAGAAGGTCAGCGTCCACTATACACAAAAGCTAGAACTTCCATTGCGCGGCATGGTTCGTTGTGGCGAGTGTCGCCGGGTCTATACTCCCTATTTGCAAAAGGGCATCCAGTATTTTGGCTCGCGTTGCGCGCCAACGTGTTCAAACACAAAGAAAAGCTTCAACATTGAGTTTCTTGAGGAAGGAGTCGGGAAATTCTTTGGTCGTTTGATTTTTACCGAAGACGAGAAAATCCAACTCGATTCCAGAACTTCAACGGACATTTCATTATTTGAAGAAAAGCGATTGAAGAAGATTGAGCAGAGTGACCGCAGGAAAAAGAAAATCCGAGAGGATTTGACCTACTTGAGAACCAATAAATTGAGCCTTTTGAAAAGTGGTGTTTATACCCCAGAGGTTTTGATGCAAGAAGAAACCACCCTCAATACTGAATTGAACTCAATCCAAGACGAAGAAATCGTTTCCGACCTATCAATGCAGGCGGTGATGGAAGACATCCTAAAACTTTCCGAACTGCTTGAAACCGGCTCTGCGTATTACTCAAACGCCAAATCGCCCGAAAAAGAGCTATTTATTAAAACTGTCTTTTCCGAACTTTTTATTTCTGAAAATACGTTGCGGTATAAGTGTAAAAATGGATTCAAGGCACTAGAAACCAAGAATTTCCTTGTTTGTGACCCCACCGACTGGCTTTCCGAACTTTTGAAACTTGGTCACTCAATCAAAATCAGCCTGGACGAACTTAGTTTGGCAATCACCCAAAAACCAAAATGATTGCACGTTGATAGTCTAGGGAATCAGAGCGAACGCAAGTAGGTGGGCAAACTTGCCATTTCTGGCTACTCTTGTGGAAAACTGTATTTTTGCTCGCGTTTTTGAAATGCCTCTTTTCCACCTTCAAGAATTTCGCAGACATGCTGCCGTATGCCCTTTCGGAAAAGAATTGACGATTCTTCCGTTGTTTTTAACTCAAAAGTATTCTCAAGCGCGCCGGAGATATATTCAAAACGATATTTTCTATTTTCTCTGCCGACTTCCTGCCCCGCTTGGTTGGCAACGATTGTCCCCTCTGCATCAGCACCCACTACAAGGTTTGGGTTATGGGTCACAATAATTATCTGACGCTGTATTTTCTTCCTTTTCAGAAAACTGACCAAATCTTCATAAACAGAGCGATTATCAAGATCATCTTCTGGTTGATCTAATAGAATTGGCCATTCCTCGTTACTTAGATTGATAAGTAATTGCAAAAGGACTAATCCCTTCTTTCCGGGAGACATTTTGTCGAGCGAATCATTCTTGAAGAAGATTCTGAAATCCAAGAAGAAATAGTTTTCCAACAGTTTTGTAACTGCGTCTTTTACCTGTTTTCCTTTAAGAGTGTTGATTGTTCCTGCTGTCAATCCCTCAAACACTTTAATGATGTTCGCAATGTGCTTAGAAGGATCGTATTTATAGACGAACTCATCACCCCACTCCGCTTCTACTATCGCACGTTTAAGATCAACTCTATTTAGATACTCTTTAACAACCCCTGCATTAAAGACATCCTCATTAAAACTGACATTGATTCCCAAAGCAATATCCCCAAACTTATCTTCAAACTTTTTGAATTCGTTTTTCAAGTTCTCATACTCGGCCAGGATTGCTTTATATGATTCGATTGCTGTCTCAGACTTTTTTTGATGCGTAGCAAGCTTAGTCTTTAGATTGTTCTTCTTGATCGCAATATCGTTGAGTTTTTGTTGCTCCTTTTTAATCAAATCCGCCCGATCCTGAAGTTCAGACTGAAGTTTAACTTTAGCAAGCAAAGGTGTTAATTCACCAGTAATCTTTGCCAGTTCCGCCTTTTCACTTGCAACCTTTTTGTCTATTTCATTAACAAGATTCGTTTGTGCTTGTGTGAATGAGGCATCAAATGTTTCGACAAACTTGTATTCAGTCGCGTAACTTGTCTTTATCTGTGAATCGTTCAGCAGGTCTTTGTTTTCTTCTATTGTTGACCGGATGGAATCGAAATGTGTAGTTAGCTCTATGTTTAGATTTTTGAGGGTCTTCTTGTCTTCTTCAAGATTGGTAATCCTTGTATTTATTTCTTTTTCACGAGCCAGTAATTTTTCATATTCTTGAAGTTGAGCTTCCGAAAGTCCTGACTTGGCTTTTATGTCATCTACTTGTTTTTGCAATTCTTCAATATACTTCTGAATACCTTTTTCATCGCCCGCTTGCTTCAAATCTTCTTCCATCTTGCGAATATCTTCGCGATTGAGAAATAAATCACCAATATCCGATGGGATTGATTTTGCAATCGTTTTGATTTTAAGCATCGTCTCCTGATACTTGTTGTTGATGGCAGGGTCTTGCAGAATTACATTCAAAACGAATTCATTCAACGCCCAGCGGCCTTTGATGTTCGTCTCCGAAAGAGCGTTGAGATACCTCTGTGGAATATAGAGTATTTTGCGCTCTGCTGATTCTGCTTTAGGAGAACCATCTGGTGTTTTTAGCAAAGTGCGTTGCCCATCTTTCCACGTTACCTCAAAATCAAATCCAGGTGTTTGATCGAGATCATAAACAGTTGAGATGCTGGTAGTCGTAGAGCGGGTTTGCACTTCATGCCGATCAATGGTTTTTGCCATGTAATACAGCAAAAGTGACTTACCAGTGGATTTGCCGCCGATTATAGTAGTAAGGTTTTCATTGATCTCAATCGGATCGCTCGCAAACTTAATATCAGCGGAATTGTCGATAAACCTGACCTTATCTATAACGAAGTAAGACTTTTTGTCTTGGGGCTTTTGAGGGCCGACAAAAATACGTTGATCTGATTCATAGACAATTTGTTTTAACCCTTCAAACGTCGGGTCGGCCTTAATCCATAAATAATTACCGTCTTTATCAGCTCGACCGGTATCCCTAAGCGCTCGTGAATCAGAACTAATATGGACACAGAACTTCGCTACTAGATTTGCGTTCAACTTAATATAATCCGCTACGTCACCAGACGACTGCTTATTTTGAGATTGAAGCAAGTTCATCTTTTGATGATTGAAAATATCAGCAAGATGAGTTCTATCGGTTTTTGTTCTCCCCTGAAACAGTCCTTTGTCACTGTTACAGTGCGGATAAATTACAATCCCACCATTCTTCTTTGTATCACTTAAAACATCCTTGATGTCATGTGTTGTGGTAGTCAAAACTCCGTTTGTCAGCCGATTGTCAATTCCTGCTTTAGTTAAAAATGTATGTATGCCGGCTGAAAATGTATCCTTTCCATAAAGCTTCTCCGGGAAAAATAGGAGGATATGGATTCCCTGACAGCTAATTTCCACTCCGGGAATTACCTTACAGTGTGACTGTTTTGAATACTCTATAAATGTGTCGAGCAAGCAATCGTCAAAATAATTGTGATCCGTTATCCCAATACATTCCAAATCTGGATTGAATACTTCTAAAAATGCGAAGAAATTTCTGACGTAATTTACACACCGATCCTTTTTGAGAATTCTTGAATCCGAAAAATATTCTTTTGAGTCAAATAAAACCGCGTTGGCCTCACCACCAACTTTTGTTGTATATTTCTGCCAACCAACTGGATTTTGCACCTTGATGTCAGCGCAGTAAGAAGCAAGCGGAACATACCCATCATCCAAGACGGTTTGAACCTGTAAATCCCATTTTCTCCAAACGGAGCCCTTTGGGTATTGAAAATTCTTTTCTGGGGGCATAAATTTATTTTGATGCTTTAGAAATTGCTTTCGTAACTTCATACTATCATTTTTGCACCTCAAAACAAGACAATCCAACGGTTTCCCCGTCTTCCTTAGCGTTAAAAAGATCCCAATGATTTGCCAATGGCACGCTTTTACGGGCGACATACATGGTATGTAGGGGCAATCTGCCCAACGATTGAATTGCACGGCTTAACCGCCGCACTACTACCTCCCAACGTGTCGTCGGCTACCGCCCGACTTGATGCTTTCTCCCTTCGGGCTAACCGGGTGCAGGCCAACTAGCCGTTGTCCTTTACCAAAAAGCATCAAGTCGGCCAATATCCGCCGACACGTTGGGGACTGGTTTTAAGATAAGGGCTATCGCCCAACGACCAGAGAGCGCTACCGCGACCGGTTCGCCCGAAGGCGGAGGACGACGGGTGAACTACCGTCACGACCGCTTGCAAGGAGAAAGCCCCGCCTGACTAGGCGGTTTTTGTTCTGCCAAATCTGGCATGTTTCACCCCCTCCCCGCATTTGCTCCGATTCGATACGCTTCACTCGTTCGGATTCCAGAACCAGCCGCCATTATCCCGCAGGCGTGCGCCCAGCACTACTGCCAGCGGCAAACCGCCGGCAAAATCACCCACAACCCGGATTTTTCCGTCGGCAGGGGGTGGCGGCTGATTCTGGCACCATGAATGACCAACCAATCACAATCGGCGAACGGCACGGCTGGGGCGATGCCCTGCCTTTTGGCATTGCCACGATTGACGAGCGCCAGCACATCTACATCATCGGCAAAACCGGATCAGGTAAAACGACATTGCTGCGAAATTTGATTTTGCAGCACATCGCGCTTGGACACGGAGTTGGCGTCATTGACCCCCACGGCGATTTGGCCGAGGAATTGTTAAACCACATCCCGCCAACCCGCGCGGATCATCTGGTGTATTTCAATCCGGGCGATTTGGAATTCCCAATCGGATTGAACGTCATCGGCAATGTCACACCAGACGGCCGACATCTTGTCGCATCAGGTGTTGTGGGCGCATTCAAGGCCATCTGGCATGATTCTTGGGGGCCGAGACTCGAATATATCCTCTACAATGCCGTGTCTGCCCTGCTCGAATGTCGGAACCAGACACTTTTGGGCGTGAACCGCCTTTTGATTGATGACGAATACCGCGCCAAAGTGATTCGACAAGTCAAAGATCCGTTCATCCGCGCATTTTGGGCAGAGGAATATGAAAACTATGACGAGCGATTCAAGCGCGAGGCTATCGCGCCAATTCAAAATAAAATCGGCCAGTTCCTTTTGAATCCAGTTATTCGCAACATTTTGGGCCAGATCAAAAAGAAAGTGGATATTCCCTTCGTCATGGACAACGGGCGATTGTTCATCGCCAATCTGTCCAAGGGTCAACTTGGACACGACAAGGCGAATTTGCTTGGTTCACTTTTGGTGACGCAGTTCCAGCTTGGCGCAATGGCACGATCAAACCGACCCGAATCCGAGCGCCGCGACTTTTATTTGTTCATTGACGAGTTTCAAAACTTTTCCACGGATGCCTTTGCTTCTATTCTAGCGGAAGCCCGCAAGTATCGCCTGTGTCTCACATTGTCGCATCAATACATTGACCAGCTCCCGCTTCCAATCCGGAAAGCCGTATTCGGCAACGTGGGAACGCTCATCGCGTTTCGCATCGGCTACACGGACGCCGAGGTGATGACAAAAGAATTTGGTAATACTATCCCCGCCATTGCCCTTGCCGATCTTGAACGATATGAAGCCGTCGTGAAGCTGCTCGTGGACAGTTCCAACCTTGAGCCATTCCGGGCAAAAATGTTGCCACCGCTTGAAAACCGTATTGGCCGGAAAGACAGGCTGATTGCGCTGTCTCGTGAGCGATTTGCTATGCCGCGCAAATTGATTGAGGACAAATTGAAACGGTGGATGTCCGCAGCCAAATTGCCGGACGACAAGTAGCGGACTTGCCAGAATTGGCAAGTCCGCCCACCTACTTGGTTTCTTTCATTCGCGGCAATCTGCGAGGATGTCAAACATCCGATCACCCCGTTTCAAACGGGCATCCACAGTTGCCTCGATGCAGCTTACAAAGCGTGACCGCGAGATTATTCGGCTTGTTCACCGTCACCAGTTTATACGCTCACACCAAATTGTCGCCTTGATTGCAGGAAGTTCGCAGCAGGTTTTGCGACGACTAAAACTCCTATACCATCACGGATATTTGGAACGGCCACGCGCCCAGCTTGAATATTACGAACGCGGCGGCGGACGCCCGATGGTCTATGGCTTGAGCAACAAAGGCGGAAAACTTTTGGAACAAGAGCTTGGCATCACTGGTTCGTGGAACAAACACAATCAGGACATTGGCCGAATGTTCCTTGAACACGCAATCCTTGTTTCCGACGTAATGGTGTCTATTGAACTCGCCTGTCGAAAATCTGGCTACATCCAATTGCTATACGAAGACCAGCTTGCGCTGCAATCAAAACGAAACCAGTTTCAATGGCAGGTAAAGGTGAGCGATTACGGGGTAACGCTTGGCGTCGTTCCCGACCGCGTATTCGCGCTGGAATATGTGGATCAAACCGGCCAGATGCAGCGGATATATTTTTTCCTTGAGGCCGATCGGGGAACCATGCCGGTTGTGCGAAGCGGATTAACACAAACATCGTTTTACCGGAAACTTCTCGCATACGAAGCAACATGGACGCAAAAAGTCCACCAGCGGAAACTTGGCATCCATCGTTTCCGCGTGCTGACCGTCACCACGAATGCCATGCGTGTTACAACGCTGCTTGAAGCCTGCTCGCGACTGAAGCGCGGCCACGGATTGTTTCTTTTTGCCGACCGGACGGTTTTGGAAAAAGACCCGTTCTCCCTTGTCTGGCAGTGCGGCAAATCGGCCAAAATATCGGCACTGCTGGACTAGCTAGAAGTAGATGCTCCTTTCACTAAAGAGATTGTGCAGGTTTGCCTATAACTGTTCTAGGTTTTGAACCATTGGACGGACTAACAACGCCTCTTTGTTCAAGCATATCAACAAGACCTGCTGAACGAGAATAACCTATACCAAGTTTTCTTTGTAAATATGAAGTAGATACTTTACCAGCCGAGATAGTAGCCTCGTAAGCTTTTTTATACATTTCTTCATCAGAGATTGTATCTCCGAACATGGAGTCATTATTTTGAGACATATTTTCTAATAGCTCAAGTATCCTATCTATCTTCTGCTCAAGACTTAGGTTTTTTGAATTATTGTTCATATCGTAATTATACCTTGATATTCTTTAATATGTAATAGACATGCCAGTTCTGGCAAGTTTGCCCACCTACTGATTCTTCTAGCGGACGATAGGATTCAATTTGGATGCGGTTCGACTTCACGAGCCGCAATAGTTCTAAAAATAAAACACAGGAGTAATATATGCCAAAAACAAAGTTCGTTGACTTCAAGGCCGTCAAAGCGGCCATTACGATGGAACAGGTGCTTGAACATTACGGCCTCATGGACAAGTTCAAGCGTGGCACGGACAGCCTGAATGGGCCATGTCCGATTCACGGAGGCAGTAACCCGACGCAATTCCGGGTGAGTATCAGTAAAAACATTTGGAATTGTTTCAGCGAGTGCAAGCACGGTGGTAACGTCCTCGACTTCATTGCGAGGATGGACGACGTGAGCATCCACGCGGCAGCATTGAAAGCTATTGAATGGTTCAATCTTGACCCCGAAGCCATGTCCGTAGGTGACGGCGAGGAACAGTCAGGTGAAGCACCCAAGAGCGACACGGCGACGGCACCAAAGCCGGTGACGAAACGCCCGGCACAAGTCCCGGAAAAAGCCACCCCGAATGCACCCTTGAAATTCCGGTTGGACAAGCTTGATCGCAGTCACCCATATCTTGCCGAGCGCGGGCTGACATTGGAAACCATCGTGGATTTCGGTTTGGGATTTTGTTCCAAGGGCATGATGGCCGACCGGATCGCTATTCCGATTCACAATGTCAAAGGTGAGGTGGTAGCGTATTCAGGACGCTTCCCCGGTGAACCCACCGAGGATACGCCCAAATACAAACTGCCCCAGGGATTCCGCAAATCACAGGAACTATTCAACATTGATCGTGCGGTCAAAGAACCGGCAGATAAACCGCTCATCATTGTTGAAGGCTTCTTCGATGCCATCAAGTTACACCAGCACGGTTGCCGCAAGGTAGTTGCGCTCATGGGCAGCACAATGTCAGCGACACAGGAAGACTTGATTCGGCAAAATACCAAACCCGCCGACCACATCATCATCATGCTGGACGAAAATGAAGCGGGCAGAGCGGGACGCGATGACATTGCGTGTCGCCTGTCCAAGTTCTGTTTTGTTCGGGTGCATGAGTTTGAACAGCCAGACATGGAGCCGGAACATTTATCGGCAGAACAAGTGCGGCAACTATTCCTGTAAATGGAGAATTATTATGGATGTTCATTGCATCACCTGTGGCGAACCGTGGGATGTATATCATCTCCGGCACGACGCCATTTTTGAAACCGACCTGTCCCACGCCGAAGCGAAGGCGTGGACAGAGTTGTCACCGAACGTGAAATTGTTGGAGCGCTACCGCGAGAAATTCAAAGCCGTCGGCTACGAATTTGGCGGTTCAATTCTCAATGTCATGCGGTGTCCGGCGTGTCCCAAGGACGCCAAGCCCGACCCCGACCGCGCCGCCATGAAAGCCGGCATCGTCGAGCTTTTGGGCGACGACGAGGACGGCATCGCTGCCACAATGGAGGACTTCGGGTTATGAATCCCAAATTTCCTCTCGGCAACGCCCTCATCACACCTAACGCCTTGTTGCATCTGACGCAAGATGACTTCGGACGTGGATTAGCCAGACACCAATCAGGCGATTGGGGCGACGTATGCGAAGATGACCGGAAGCAGAACGAACTGTCCCTTGAAAAAGGGCTTCGGCTTCATTCGGTATATCGCGCCAGCAATGGTATCAAGTTCTGGATCATCACCGAGGCGGATAGAAGCGCCACCACGGTCTTGATGCCCGAAGACTACTAATCACAAGAGCGATCTCCCAAGGTCGCTCTTTTTCTTACCTGCCAGAATTGGCAAGTCTGCTCACCTACTTCAATCCGTTGCCGTGGCATACGCTTCACAATGGGTTTACAGGGTTCTTTCAAAAAACAATAAACATAGGAGTTATCACATGAATATTCAATCGTATGAGCGCATCACCGAACGGATCGTCAGCCTGCTTGAGCAAGGCACAGTTCCTTGGCACAAGCCGTGGCAAATAAAGACGGGTTTGCCGCGCAACCTCGTCTCGCATAAACCGTATCGCGGCATCAATGTGTTTCTGCTCATGGCTATGAGTTATGAATCACCGCACTGGCTTACATTTCGCCAAGCCCTGCAACTTGGCGGCAGTGTAAAAAAGGGCGAAAAGTCATGTCCCGTCGTCTTCTGGAAACAGATGAAGATCGCGGACAAGGAAACGGAGGAACAACGCAGAATCCCGCTCTTGCGTCTGTATCACGTTTTTAACGTGGCGCAATGCGAAGGGTTGAAAGCGACACCGGAGGAAGTGCCGATGACCATCACCAAACCAACGGAGATTGTAGCGAATATGCCCAAGCCACCCGCCATCAAACACGGAATGACAGCGGCATTTTATTCCCCCACCGATGATTGCGTCGGGATGCCGGGTCGTGAACGGTTCGACACCGAGGCTAGCTATCACGCTACCCTTTTTCACGAATTGGTTCATTCGACAGGCCACGAATCACGCTTGAAACGCGGGAGCATCACCGAGCGCAATCGGTATGGTTCCGACCCCTACTGTAAAGAGGAATTAGTCGCCGAACTCGGCAGCGCGTTTCTGTGCGGCCATGCCGGTATTGTAGATAGGACGATTGATAGTTCTGCCGCTTACGTCAAAGGCTGGTTGAAGCAGTTGCAACAAGACCGAACACTTATCGTGTATGCAGCGGCACAGGCGCAGAAAGCAGTGGACTACATACTTGGCAAAACGTATTCGGAAAGCGAGGTTGCCCATGACTAGCTTGGAAAGGCCGGTCAAACGGCGCACTCGCTTCCCGTTCGCTCACTATCGCAAGCGTATCATCGTCACCCTTGAGCCAGGCGATACGATTGCCATGCGTTTGGAACGCACGCACACGCCATATCGCGGCACATTGGCGTCAATATATCGACAATTGGTCGAATGGCACGTTGAGGCGGAGCGGCAGTTGAAGCGTAAAGCCCGAAAGAAACGGAGGGCGGTATGACTGACTTCAATCCGAAAGAATACAAGATAACGGTTCTGCGGGATTGTCCCGTGCCGGAATCCATGTTGGTATGCGAGACGCCTGACCACGCCGCAAATTATTGGCAGATGCACATCGCTACGCATCCGTATTTCAACCCAGAATGCGAATGTTTTGTGGTGTTGCTGCTCAATACTAGGAAGCGAATCAAGGGACACCAGCTCATCACAATCGGCACAATGGACACCCTTCTTGTGCATCCCCGCGAAGTGTTCCGAACGGCAGTGGTCGGTAGTGCGGCAAGCATCGTCTTGATGCACAACCATCCATCAGGAGAGCCGACGCCGAGTGAAGCCGACATCAAAGTAACTCGCGACCTGATTCGTGCCGGCCAACTCTTAAAAATTGAGGTGATTGATCACGTCATCATAGGAAGCTCCAACAAAAGATCATCATTACGGGAGCTTGGTTATTTCGCCTATTGAACTAATTCAGTTACACCCCCGTCCAGAATTGGACGGGGTTTTATTTTGTGCGCTGGAACATATAATATGTATCCAATGGCACCGATATTCCCGATGGAGTCACAAAACCAATTACCGAATAAGGTAATTGCTCGCGAGTAAAACTATACTTGTCCATGAATGAAATTATTGTCACACGGAAAAGTGAATTGTATTGGAGACTTGAAGAATTATGTTTTGGTAGAAAATACAGACATTTTTCTAATGCCGAGGGGCGTCCATTTCCATTGCATACTTCTTTTGTAACTGTTTTATAGCCGGATTGTTCGCGTAATAAATATCCGGTGCATATATTCTCTGGATTCATCGGATGCGGAACTAGGTCATTCTGACCAAATCCGATATTTGCTTCTATTAGCTTATTTCGCACACGGGCCAGATCAATAATTTGGTCACGATGCGTGAGGCTTTCCGTTCGCCCAGAAGCTCTGATAGGCTGATACGTCACACCCACAATGTTAGGATATTTTAGGGCGTAGCGAATGACTTCCCCACAAAGATTATCATTTAAGCCCGCCTTTACAACACAGACGAGCGTTGTTGGAATGTGATATTCACACAGTGTCTTAACTGCATTCTTCCGAATTTCAGAATAATCTTCCCCCCGCAAGTCTTTTAAGACTTTAGGTTCTAAAGAATCGAATTGAAGGTAGATTTCAAATTTTTTCGGGAGCGTGGCGAGTGCTTTTACAAAGGTAGTTTCTTCGGCTATACGCTTTCCATTGGTAATCAGTATTACATGACTAATCGAAGATGCACAGGCGAGTTTTAATATCTCAATAATTTTTGGATGTATAGTCGGCTCACCCCCGCTAATCATTAAAATGTCCGGCTTCCGAGAACTCGATTCGGCCGTCGCAATCATCTTTTCAATTGTAGAAAGCCTTTTGGTTTTCCCTGCCCCCGGTTTGGAACCTGCAATACAGGTTGGACATTCAAAATTACAATCATCCGTAACTTCAATAATGAGTGAACTCAAACCTTGCGGTTGTAAGCTTGGTTTTTCGCCTAACCAAGATTTGAGGAAATAGGCAGGGTCAGAGCTTATCAGCGTAGGTGTTTTTGTTGTGTTCCTTCGTTGCTGACAGGCAGGGCAAAGCTTTTTCAAAAAAATCTGCTTTGAATCTCGATATAATGTCCCCGCAACAGGCTTTAGACAAAACTCGCAAATAGCATGGCGTTCAGCAAGAACAGTCATAACATTACATGCTGTAAGATATGATTGAAACCTTGTCAGGATGACTTTTTATTATTTGCTTCAAAACTTCGATTGACTCTGTTTTGTGTTTAGATATTACAACGAACCCATTGAGTAACGGCCCATCATAAGAAGCACCAACCCAACTTCCAATTAGCTGTTTTTTTGCAGAATCATAATAAAAATACATGATGCCCTTGTTTGTATTTTGTTCTTCAGGACGAGCAAAATAATGTCCCATCAGATCGCGGCCATGATAAAATTGTAATTGCCCATCCCATTTGTAACCACCCTTTGGATTTTCTCGCGATTTTTCCCGGTTGTGTATTTTTACCAACGCCCCTTTTTGCTGGATGATAATTTCTTCCGTGTTGATCAATTCTTTTTGGTCAACAGAGGTTTGCCATGCAGCAAACCAGTCTGAACCAGTTAAATCAATTTGGCTGTTTTGCTTTAATTCTTTCCTGAACCGTAAATTTTCCCTGACAGCATCGTAAACAATGGTCAGCAAAACGCCGCCAACCATAGAGCCGGCGCTTAACAGGATTTCAAAAGTTACACTCACTTTGTCACTTCATTGATCCACGCAAAATATGGTTGGGAGCCAGCCAAAACCGGGACGGCAATGATTTCTGGCGTTTCGTAATCGTGGACACTCCGAATTGCCTTTTCAACCGCTTCATAATGGGCTGCTTTCGTTTTGATAAACAAAAGGGTTTCAGCGTCTTTACAAACTGCCCCCTTCCATGTGTATGAGCTGCTAACCGGAAAAGCCTGGATGCAAGCCGCCAGCTTTTCAGATAAAAGAAGATTAACGATTTTATCGCCAGTTTCCGGCTTTGAGAATGTAGTCAGCACAACAATGTATTCGGATTTCATATTTTTTATGTTTTTATGTTCGCCCGATTCAAATGCTTTCGCTTCACTGTTTTGTTCATTTTTACCATAAAACCAACAAGCCTGTCAAAGTGTGACAAGCAAGGCCGTTTTCTAATGTTCAACATCAGCATGGGGATTCCGCCGATAATTTTGTTTGCGCCAAAAATGACAAGCCATACCATCCGCCATGCCCGACGAAATCACCATCACGCCGAAATCGGAACCCGCCCCCACCACTGCGCCGGAAAATCAAACCGCAAGTTCTGGACGAGTGCAATTGACCAACCTGTGCGCCCTCGGTTTGGGCGTGAGTTTTTTTCTGCCGTGGGCGCACTTTTTCTTTGGCACACCATCTGGCTTCGACCTGCAAAAACTCGGCGGAGAACAGCGTTTACTTTGGCTCATCCCGATTTTTTCCGCCATCACGATCTTCGCTGGCGTCACCAAACGCAGCCAGAAAATCATCGGCCAACTCACCGGCGCACTTCCCTTTTGCGTCGGCGCATACTGGTATAACAAGTTCGGCAGCGACCTGACGCGCATCCTGATGTATGGCGCTTTCCTCTCCTTGATTTTCGGAACCGCCCTATTCATCCTGCCCCGCAAATCAAAATAACCAACACAAGGGACAAAATATGTTTGGATTCTTCAAAAAAAATGCGGACGTAATTGACCACTGGTATGCACTCGTTCCCGGCTTCAATTCATCTTCCAAGGAGTTTTACGACGGCATAGAAAAGGAATTGAAAACGCGCGAAGTTCCCGGCTTGGAAATTTTCCATGTTGATTTCGCCGAGGGTGGCGTGTTGTCACAAAAGCGCGAGTATTTGCGAATGACCCGCGAACGGCTGGTGTTCGATATTTGCGCCGCGCAATTCGGCACCGCATATTTTTTCAGTTGCCGGTTTGCTCAAATTCCCGCCGTAATCAAACTGTGGCAACTGGTAGTTGTGTTGATTGGTGGTTTTATGACCGTCGCCCTGGCATTCAGATTCTTGGGATTGATTCTTGGGGCCATTGTGTTGATGGCGGGCTTCGTATTGTTGATCTACACACTCCGCAATGCCGTGGCAATGGGCTTGAAAGACCTCGATGCCGCGCTCATCAAATCGCCGGTTGTCGGGCCAATCTACGAAAACTGGTTCCGCAAAGAAACCTACTATCGCCACGACACCCGGCTCATGTATTGCGACACGGTGAACGCCGTAGTGAAGGCCAAGGTGGAGGAAACTACCGGCGCAAAAGGCATCAAACTGATTCGGTATATGGAAAATTGTCCGATGTTGAGCGAACTGTATAAACCAAACCCGGTGTCACTGTCCAAGGAACCGTCCTGATGCCGTATGTCTCGGCTCGACGAACAATTGACCGAGCAATTCCGCCAGTGGGAATTACGCGGACGCGGCTGGCAGGTTTTTACCGAACCAGTAGAACCGGAACCGCCCTTCGTTCCCTTTCACGGCCATTTTCTCCCAGCCACACGACCGGTTGACGACGGGGCTAGACCGACCTTTTTGAGTTCGTTTGTGCAACGGTTAAGCCAGAAGTTGAGCACCGAAAAGCCACCCGCGTTAGTCGAGCCAGAACAGGAAGAAGAACCGGAACCAACAACACTCACTCGTGAATCGCTGGTGGAGTTGCAAGCATCGCTCCCGGACAAGCTCGACATTTCCAAGGATGCGTTCGAGCAATTCCTTTTGAATTTGTCTCTGTGCCGCGAGCCGATTGCATTTGAACTCATCGGCACACATAAAAAGGTTTCGACACAATTTGTCGCCAGTGCGAACGATGCCCCATTGCTCCGCCGTCAGTTGCAGGCGTATTTTCCCGAAGCCGTGTTTGTCCCGCGTGAAGGCGGATTGGAACAAGCATGGGAAGCATCCACCGACAATGAAATGTTGGCGGTGGAATTCGGTTTGAAACATGAATTCATGCTGCCGCTTCAAAGCGGCAGGCTTGACCCGTTCATCGGCATCGTCGGCGCACTGGCAGAGTTGCGGGCGGGCGAACTCGGATTGTTTCAAGTGTTGTTTCAGCCGGTGCAAAATCCCTGGGCAGAGAGCATCGTTAATTCCGTCACTCATGCGGATGGCAAACCCTTTTTCGTCAATTCCCCTGAATTGGCCGGTGCAGCCGAAAGCAAGATTGCCCGACCATTGTATGCTGCCGTTGTCCGCATCTTGGTTTGCGCCGATGAATATAGCCGCATGGTGCAACTGGCCCGCGACCTCACCTGCTCATTCCGCGTATTCGCGCACCCCAGCGGTAACGAACTAATTCCGCTTCATAACGATGATTACCCGTTCGAGGAACACATTGAGGACGTGTTGCGTCGCCAGACACGGCGAACAGGAATGTTGCTCAATAGCGACGAGTTGATTGGCTTCGTTCATTTGCCGTCCACTGCCGTCCGTTCCCCTGCTTTTCAACGGCAGACAGCCAAAACCAAGGTGGCACCGGCCATTGTCCGGCAGCGAGGCTTGTTGCTTGGCGAAAACGACCATGCCGGCCAAACGGTTGAAGTCAGGTTGTCAGCCGAACAGCGCACCCGGCACACGCACATCATCGGTGCCAGCGGCACGGGCAAAAGCACGCTGTTATTTAATCTCATCCGGCAAGACATTGAGAAGGGTGAAGGCATCGCCGTCCTCGATCCCCACGGCGATTTGATTGACCGCATTTTGGGAATCATTCCACCGGAGCGGATTAACGACGTGGTGTTGCTTGATCCGGCGGATGAATCACATTCGGTTGGATTTAATATCCTGTCAGCCCACAGCCATCTTGAGAAAAATCTTTTGGCTTCTGACTTGATCGCCGTGTTCCAACGGCTTTCAACGAGTTGGGGCGACCAGATGAATAGCGTTTTACAGAATGCGATTCTCGCGTTTCTGGAAAGCGACCAGCGCGGCACCATCGCCGACTTGCGCCGGTTCCTCATTGAAATTCCATTTCGGAATGAATTCCTGAAATCAGTCAAAGATTCCGAAATCGTGTATTACTGGCAAAAAAGTTTTCCACATTTGTCCGGCAACAAGTCCATCGGCTCGATTTTGACCCGGCTCGATACATTCCTTGCCCAGAAGCCCATTCGTCACATGGTATCGCAGCCAGAGAACCGACTGGACTTCGCTCACATCATGGACAGCGGCAAAATCTTTCTGGCGAAGCTGCCGGAGGGATTGCTTGGCCGGGAAAACTCATGTCTGCTTGGCACGTTATTGATTTCCAAATTTCAGCAGATTGCCATGAGCCGGCAGGCGCAGCAGATCATGGCCCGGCGCGACTTCTGGCTCTACATTGACGAGTTTGCCAATTTCATCACGCCGACCATGGCGGAGATTTTGAGCGGAGCGCGAAAGTATCGCATCGGCCTCACGCTGGCACACCACGAGTTGCACCAGTTGCAGCGCAGCCCGGAAGTGGCGAGCGCGGTGATGGCGCACCCCTACACACGCATCGTGTTTCAGGTTGGCGATGATGACGCCAAGAAACTTGCCGAGGGATTTTCGTATTATGAATCCAAAGATTTGCGAAATTTAGAAGCCGGGCAAGCCGTGTGTCGGGTTGAACGGAGTGATTTTGATTTCAACTTATCTGTCTCACTTCCCACATTGCCGGGTGCAGACGAAATGACAGAACGACGGCAGGAGGTCATCACGCGTTCGAGAGAAAAATATGCGACACCACGAGCGGATGTTGAAGCAATGCTCGCGAAATCAAGAGCAACGACACCCACGGAAGAACCACCACCAACTGCCCCGCCAAGCAGACCAGTTGCACCAAAGCCGCCCATTGCTCCCACCCCATCTTTTACACCGCCACCCGCACCAGTAATCGCAGAGCCACCGCAGCCGACAGTTGTAAAAGCACCACAACCGGATTTGCCGCCACCGCTTGCTGATATTCTAAAAGCAGCACCAGCACCCATCGCCGAAATTCACGAACGGCCGCGTGAAGCAATCCCAGGCAGAGGCGGGCCGGAACATCAGGCGATCCAGAAGCGCATCAAAGCCGAAGCAGAAAAACTTGGTTTCCGTAGCATCATTGAAAAATCTGTTTTGGAAGGCCAGGCGAGCATAGACGTGTGGCTTGAACGAAACAGCCTCATCATTGCATGCGAAGTTTCCTTCACCAACACGGAGGATAATGAATCTGGCAAAATCATCCGGTGTTTGAAGGGCGGAATCCCGAAGTTCGCCATGATTTGCACGGACGAAAAAAAATTACGGAAGATTGAAACAACAATTTCCAGTGGCGTCGAATCGGAATTGGCAGCAAGAGTTGAATATTTTCAGCCCGACCAGTTCGTTGAACATCTGAAATCCTTGCCGGTTGAACTGCCAAAAAAGTCAGAGAAAATTCGCCGAGGCTACAAAGTCAAACACTCGCAATCGTCAGTTTCAACGGAGGAACAGAAGGCAAAAGAAGAAGCAGCCATTCGAGCAATCGCGGAATCTATGCAGACGAAAAAGAAACCGTGATTATTTCTCTTCCAGCAAATATACCGGGCCTCTGATTTTGAATTCTGAATACGCCTCAATCATTCGTATTCGTAATTTGACGAGGCTTCGATCATACGTTTCTTCCGCATTAAAAATGGATGTTTGCGACACCTTCATGTCCCGCGCGGCTTGGGCGCGAGTCGTGCTTGCCCGTCTGCGAAACATCTTGGCATGCACGGCCAAATCATTTTCCTGCATGGTTGTTGGTTTTTTCGACATAATGAAACCGTAGCAGATATATCCAATATGGCTACATATTTATCTTGCCATGCCGTTTGGTTTTCGGGTATGAAGTAGTATATGAAGGAAAATAGTGCCTTGAAAAAACGCGTTGGCATCTGGATTCGGGTTTCCACCGAAGATCAGGCCAGAGGCGAAAGCCCGCAGCACCACGAAGCTCGCGCCCGCGAATACGCCAAGTTCAACGAATGGAGTGTGATTGAGGTGTATGACTTGGCTGGCGTGTCCGGTAAAACCGTCATGGAGAACGCCGAAGCCAAACGGATGATTGCCGACATTAAGCGCGGACACATCACCGGCCTCATTTTTTCCAAGCTCGCCCGCCTTGCTCGCAACACCAAAGAACTTTTGGAATTCGCCGATTTGTTCCGCCAACACAGCGTGGACATGATTTCTTTGCAGGAGAAGATTGATACCTCATCCCCCGCCGGCAGACTTTTTTACACGATGATTGCGGCAATGGCGCAGTGGGAACGGGAGGAAATCGCCGACCGCGTGAAGGCTTCGATAAAAATCAGGGCAAAACTCGGCAAAAGTTTGGGCGGTGCCGCACCGTTTGGCTATCAGTGGAAAGACAACAAGCTTGTGGTGCATCCCGTCGAATCACCCGTTCGCAAGCTCATGTATGAGCTATTTGCAAAGAACAAGCGCATGAAGGGCGTTGCGCGGCTTCTTAATCAGTCCGGCTACCGCACTCGGAACGGCAGCAAGTTCAGCGACACGACGGTATTGCGGCTGCTCCAGGACACCACAGCAAAGGGGTTGTATCGCTCCAATCACACCTACCGCAACGGCTCTGGCAAGCTCCTTCCCAAACCAGAAGCCGAATGGAATTTTAGCCCCGTTGAGCCGATTGTGTCCGAAGAATTGTGGAAAGAATGCAACGATGCCATGGACGCACGGAAGGCGCAAAAGCCGCTTGGACGGAAGCCTGTCCATTTGTTCGCCGGACTACTTCACTGCGGGTGCGGACAAAAAATGTATGTCTTTTCGCGTTCCCCAAAATACATCTGCCCGAAGTGCCGGAACAAAATCACCATTGAGGACATTGAAGGAGTTTTTCACGACGAGTTGCATGATTTTTTCGTGTCCCAGGAAAAGATCAAATCACATCTTGAGAGCGCGAACCAGAACCTTGCCGACAAGAAAAACCGGCTTGAGGCGCACACCCGGCAGATCGAAAAAGTTCACACTGAAATGCGCAAGACATACCAGCTTTACCAAGCCGACCAAATCACCCCGGAAGGCTTTGGAAAGGTTTACAAACCGCTTGAGGAACAAGACCGCGCATTGACTACCGAACTCCCCAAACTTCAAGCCGAGGTTGATGCCATCGAAATGCGCCAGATTTCTGCCGAAGAAGTGTTCGCGGAGGCGACCGGACTACACCGGAAGTGGCCTCAATTCGGGCAGGAGGAAAAGCGGAGAATCATCGAAAGCATCGTCGAGAAGATAACACTTTCAGACGATACAATTGATATAACATGGTCATACCTACCATCTTCCGAAGAACTCACAAAAAGGCAACGAAACCTGTCGGGTTCATCGCCGCCACCAGCATGAACTGGCTGGGAAAAGTCATCGTGCCGGCGGCGCGCGAAATGGTGACCCGCCCCTCTTCCAGCGGCTGCCGCAGCGTTTCCAGCACGCTGCGCTTGAACTCCGGCAGTTCATCGAGAAACAAAACGCCGTGGTGCGCCAGCGAAATTTCCCCCGGCGTCGGAT
>Ga0208507_1000286_pt1 | contig 34619 bp, 36 predicted proteins | sample CryBogCBH12Aug01_FD_184626 | JGI IMG/M metagenome (GOLD analysis project Ga0208507, IMG submission 184626) | Freshwater microbial communities from Crystal Bog, Wisconsin, USA - CBH12Aug09.1 (SPAdes) (version 2) | ecosystem: Environmental > Aquatic > Freshwater > Lake | place: Crystal Bog...
GGTCAGGCATGGTTGGATGAGATCAAATGGACACAAGAAGGCTTATGCCCGGTGATTGCCCAAGACCATCAAAGCCGACGGGTGCTGATGTTCGCGTGGATGAACCGCGAAGCCTTGGCGCTTACTGTCCAAGAGGGCTATGCCGTATACTGGTCAAGGTCGCGGCAAAAATTATGGCGCAAAGGTGAGGAGTCAGGACACCGCCAAAAAGTCATTGCCATCCAATTGGATTGTGATGAAGATGTGCTGTTGTTGGCAATTGAGCAAGAAGGCGGCATTGCTTGCCATACTGGTCGGCACAGTTGTTTTTACCGGCAATGGACGGATGGGCAATGGCAAACCATAGAGCCTGTCTTAAAAGACCCCGGCAGCATTTATAAATAAAGCATCAATAAAGGTTTGGCAACATGAACACAGTATTGGCACAATTGGCGGATATACTTGAGCAACGCAAGCAAGAGTCGGCTGACAAGTCTTATGTCGCCAGTCTTTACGCCAAAGGCTTGGACCACATCTTAAAGAAAATTGGCGAAGAAGCCACCGAAACGGTGATAGCCGCAAAAAATGGTGACAAAAGCCAAATTGTTTATGAAACGGCCGATTTATGGTTTCACAGCATGGTGTTGTTGGCGCAGCAAGACCTGCACCCTGATGACGTGATCAACGAATTGCAACGGCGCTTTGGCTTGTCAGGGCTGCAAGAAAAAGCCCAGCGTTCGGTAAAATAACCAGCAACACGGGAGAAAAATATGGGTATTGGAATTGGCAAATTATTGGTGGTGCTGGCGATTGCCATTGTTATTTTTGGCACCAAGCGCTTACGCAATATTGGTTCCGATTTGGGTGGGGCGATCAAAAATTTCCGCACTGCCTTAAAAGACGGTGAAGATAACCCAACTGCTGACAAGCCTTCCGAACCTGAAGAAACGGTTATTGAAGGTGAAGTGACCAGCAAAACCAACGAAAAAAACTGACATGTTCGAAATAGGTTTTTCCGAAATATGCATGGTGGCACTGGTGGCCTTACTGGTCATCGGCCCGGAAAAATTGCCGCAAGTGGCGCGGGTGGCCGGTTTTTGGTTAGGCAAAACCCGCCGCATGGTTGCCAATGTGCAAGCGGAGCTTAAGCATGAGCTGTATGTTGAGGAATTCCGCAAAGCCCTGCACGACCATGCCGATTTGGAGGCCTTGCACGACCTGCAAGCCGATATGGCTGAAACAGAACATTCTATCCATGCTTCATTGACGGCCCATGCGCCTCCCCCTGTCGGCAACGGCCCACCGCATGAACCACAATAACAGCAAAGATGACCCCGAATTGCCGCTGATCAGTCACCTGATCGAATTGCGCGACCGTCTGTTGCGGGTCGTGCTGTGTGTGCTGGTGGTGTTTTTGGCGCTGGCTTCTTACGCCAACCCTATCTACAGTTTTCTTGCCGGGCCGTTGTTGAAACATTTGCCCGCCAACAGCACCATGATAGCCATAGAAGTGGCCTCGCCTTTCTTCACCCCGTTCAAATTGGCGATGGTGCTGTCGGTGTTCGTTTCGGTGCCGTTCATCTTGTACCAGTTTTGGGCTTTTGTCGCACCTGGTTTGTATAAAAGCGAAAAACGCCTGATGTTGCCGCTATTGATTGCCAGCACCCTGTTGTTTTTTATCGGCGTGGCTTTTGCTTATTTTGTGGTGCTGCCGTTGGTGTTCGGCTTCTTGACCACCGCCGCCCCTGTGGGCGTGGCAGTGATGACGGACATCAGCAAATACCTTGATTTTGTGCTGACGCTGTTTTTTGCCTTTGGGGTGTGCTTTGAAGTGCCCATCTTCACCATTGTGTTGGTTTGGACTGGCTTGGTCACTCCCGCCCAGCTTGCCGCGCAACGCTCCTATGTGATAGTAGGGGCTTTCATTGTTGGCATGTTGCTGACCCCGCCCGATGTCATCTCGCAAACTTTGCTGGCTGTGCCGATGTGGTGGCTGTTCGAAATAGGTTTGCTGTTCTCGCGTTGGTTTGTGCCCAAAGCGCAAACTGCTGACAATGCCTTGCCTGCCGAAATTGGTGTCGATAACACAAAAAATCCTGAATAACTGAGGTTACGCAAAAGCTATCGGCTGGTAGGAGTGCCAGATAATACCGCCCGTTCCCTGAGCGTAGCCGAAGGGGCCAACCAAGACAAGACGACCCGGCAAAAAAAATCATAGCTGGGGGCTGCTGCTACGCTCAGCCAACATGTCGCGTGACATCAGTGAATAAAACGTTTCTTCCAAACTATTGAAAAAAGGTATCCAATGATTGCGTGGTTGTTATTGATTGCCGCCTACCTGGTAGGCTCCATTTCCTCTGCCATTATCACCTGTCGGGTCATGGGCTTGCCCGACCCGCGTGAACAAGGTTCGGGTAACCCTGGAGCCACCAACGTTATGCGCATAGGCGGCAAAAAAGCTGCCGCCGTCACCTTGGCGGGCGATTTGCTCAAGGGGCTGCTGCCAGTCCTTGCCGCCCACTACCTAGGCGTATCTGATGAATGGTTGGTGCTGATTGGACTGGCGGCCTTTACCGGCCATTTGTATCCGGTGTTTTTCGGCTTTAAAGGCGGCAAAGGCGTGGCGACCACCATTGGCGTGTTATTGGGTTTTAACTGGCTGCTTGGCTTGGCCTTTGTTGTCACTTGGCTGGCCATTTATAAAATCGGCAAAATCTCTTCCTTGTCCGCCTTGTGCGCAGCAGTGCTTGCACCGCTGTATGCGTGGTTTTTGCTTGGCAAAATGCCCTTTGTTGCCGTCACCCTTGCCATGACCGCCGTGTTGTTATGGCGGCATAAAAGCAATATCCAGCGGTTGCTGTCCGGTCAGGAAAACTGAGCTGTTGTGCAAACCTGTTGCGGGCTTGATAGGGTAGTTTTAATGGCTGGTGCTTGGGTGGGTTCGGTTAGGGCTGTTTTCTTTTTAATTTGATGAAGGTGATGGCTATAAATGGCAGCAGCAAGCCCGCCATGATGCATACCAGCAGGATCAGCCAAGTGGATTGTTGCCAGTCGATGGCATAGTGGTCGGCTTTGACGGGTGCGCTAATGCCTGGGATACTGGGCAAGTCACCATCGCCGCCACCGACTTTCAGTTGTGCCTTCATGCCTTTTTCCATGTGTTGCGGTAGTTCACAATGCACCAAATAGGTTTTTTTCTGGCTAGGGACAATTAAAGAAGCCTTCAGCTCGCCTGCCCCGTAAAGTTCGAGATGGAACATGCCTTCGGGGTACAAATAGCCGGGCAAACCGTGGATCATCAGCTGGTGGCGGATGTGGTCATCATTGATAAAGGTGATGTTGATTTTGGCGCAAGGTTTGACATCCCATTGCTGTTTGTCAAACGCAAACATTTTGCCGTTGAATGCCAGCGCGTGTTGGTGTCCGGCATGGATGGTGATATCAACAGTTTCTGATAGGGCTTGGCAGTCTTGTGGCAGCTTGTCGCTGTTGGCATTCATGACCATGCCACGCCCGTCCATCAGCATGTGATGGTGGTGGCCCATATCGGCCCAAGTGGCGGGTAAATGAGCCACAGCTAAAGCCATCAATGCCAGCATTATAATAAGTTTTTTCATGGACGCTTCCTGGATGTTGCCATCATGATGAACATCAGCAAAGCTAAGGCCAGTCCTATCAGTAAACCAAATATGATGATTTGCCAGTAAGTAGGGGGCATTTTGCCCGCGTCGCCGAGCAGTTGTTTAAAGTCACCGGAACGCCAAACCGGGAGTTTTTTTGCGTAATAATCAGGGCTGAACAGCTCACCCAGCATATCTTCATGCATTTTGGGCATCCCTTGACCGTCCACTAAGCTTTGGTAGGCCAAAATGGCCATATTGCCGCCGGGTTCCATGCCGTCGCTGGTGGTGCCGGTCGGTACATGGTCATGGAACATCCACAAGCCGGGGCCGTAACTGTGCAGGCCGTCATCTTGTGTCCGCAGGCTCAGGTCCACGCGTTGCGCGGGGGCAATGTCCACCACGTCGCGGGTCAGTTGCTGGCCTTCGGGCTGGTCAACCCCGTCATAAGCGGTGATGGCCACTTTATGCCCGTGGACATGCAGGGCAACGGCGGAGCGTTGCAAGTTGGCAACGCGTAATTTGATGTTCTCGTTTTCGGCGGTGATGATCATGCCGTCACGCAAGGTATAAGGAAAGGAATGACCGTTCAGCAGAAAATAATTTTCAAACGATTCGGTCATGTTGTAGTCACGGCTCATCTGTTGGCTGATTAGCCGTGGGTCATTGGCTTGTTGGATGATACCGGACAATTTTTTATCCAGTGACTGGTATACCAGATCGTACTCTTGGTTATAGGTTTGGCTGACCGCCACTGAGGGGTGGCGCACTTGCCCAGCCCCTATGTTGAAGGTTTGCAGCCAATTGTTGGGTCGGTTTTCTTCCACGATAAATAGCCCGCCCAGCCCCATCATGATATGTTGTGCGGTTTGTACATGGCAGTGGTAGAGCATGGTACCGGCATGGCGGGGCTGTATTTCGTAAGTGTGTTGGGTGCCGGGGAAGACGGGGTGTTCTTCAGCACCGTCATTGTCTTCGCCGTGACTGTTCTGCCAAGGGTGGTCCACGCCATGCAAATGCAGGGTGTGTGGCAAGTAGTGGGTGTTTTCTAAGGTGATGCTGACGCGGTCGCCCTGTTCAACACGGATACTGGGGGAGGGGGCACGCAACAGCGGGTTGGCAATACGGGAGTTGAAGTTTTTAACGCCCATGCCGCGTGATTTGGGGGCATAAGCCCACAGACCCGGTTGGATACCCGGGGCAATGGCAAAGGTGTTGATGAGGTAATCACCATCTGGGCTGAAGCCGTTCAGTTCCACCACTTCCAATTTGATATGGATAATGTCGGGGTCGCCATCGTTGTCCAAGTCGTCGGACATTTCCAGTGCGTCTTGTGCCAAGTCAGTCTGCATCAGCGTGGCCATCGCTATATTATTGGTGCCTTTTACGGCAGCGGCAATCTCGAACGGATTGTCCGGCTCACAGGCCAATGAGGCGGCTATAGGCACACCCTCTATACTTTGTGCCGAACGCCATTCGGGATGTTCGTCAGAGCAAGGCTTTTCGATGCTGGTCACTTCATCTTGGGTAATGGCACGCGTCCCCGGCGGGTTAAGTGTGGCTGTTCCGGTGGCGGTTGGTTTTAAAAACCAAGCAAGCCCCAATAACACGGGGATAATCAGGGCAAGCAAAAGCAGTTGTTTATTAGCCATAATCCGAGTGACAGCCTATTAAAGCAGCATATTTTATGCCTATCGGCGATTATTACCTAATAGTTGGCGCATTTGTCGAAAAACTGGCGGTGGCAGAAATGTCCGGTAGGAATGCTTGTGCAGCAAATTGGGGCTGGCTACCGCCAACATCCTGAGGTGGGATATTGGCGGTGTTTGGCGTGGGCTATTGGCTAGGCCAAGGCGGCAACAATGGCGTTGCCCATTTCGATAGTGCCCGCTTTAGAGTCAGGATTTAAATCGGGGGTGACAAATTTGCCTTCATTGACCACCGTTTCAACCGCTTTTATCACGCGGTCGGCGGCTTCTTGTTCGCCTAGGTGGCTTAACATCATGGCACCAGCCATAATCACAGCAATGGGGTTGGCCAGGTTTTTGCCAGCAATGTCAGGGGCGCTGCCGTGCACCGCTTCAAACAGCGCGGCGTTGGCACCAATGTTGGCGCCCGGTATCAGGCCCAAACCGCCGACCAGACCAGCCGTCAGGTCAGATAAAATGTCACCGAACATGTTAGTGGTGACGACCACGTCAAATTGTTTGGGGTTCATGACCATGTGCATACACGCGGCGTCAATGATTTTTTCATCGAATTTGATTTCAGGGTAGTGGCTGGCTATCTCCCTTGCCACATCCAAGAACAGCCCTTGGGTATATTTTAAGATGTTCGCTTTATGGCAAACAGTCACTTTTTCCCGTTGGTTGTCGCGGGCATATTGGAAGGCGTAGTCAACAATGCGTTCTGATGCGGCGCGGGTCACTACCGCCAAACTTTCGGCGATGTCTTTTTTCGGGGTCAGGTAGTGTTCCAGTCCGGCATACAAGCCTTCGGTGTTTTCGCGCACAATGACAATGTCCACGTCTTCAAAACGGGTTTTAATGCCGGCCCAGCTTTTGGCGGGGCGGACGTTGGCATAGAGGTCGTATTGTTGGCGCAAGGCGACGTTGATGCTTCTAAACCCAGTGCCGACCACGGTGGTCAACGGGCCTTTAAAGGCGACACGGGTTTTGTCGAAGGAGGTCAGGGTTGCATCGGGTAGCGGTGTGCCGAACTGTTCAAATGCGGATAGCCCCGCGTAGGCTTCTTCCCAAGTGATTTTTGCCCCCGAGGCGTCGATGACTTTGACTGCTTCGTCCATGATTGATGGGCCGATGCCATCGCCTTTGATTAGTGTAACAACGTGCATTGATGTCTCCGATGTTTGAGGTCTGCAAAATATGAATTTCTACAACAATAATCCTAAATATTAAGGGATAATGCAAATATTGACGGATTAATTATTGATAACGCCAATTTTGTGCGGTTTGTGCGCTATTTTGGTGCAATCATTGGGGGTTGGCGCGGGTTTCGCCTGGTAAAGGTTTGTGCTTTAAGACTATGCAGGGAACATGCCAGTTGTGCATCCTGTTGCAATCCAGATGACAAGCTAAAGTTGAACGCAGGCAATCCGCCCCCTATACTTGCCGCACTTACTGGCATCGCCCCGTTCATCCCCTTAATGGTCAGGGGGGGCGGGATTTATCCTTATTATCACCATAATCACCAAGCTAGGCTACCGATGAATTCTTACGACATTAATAAAGTAAAAGACTATCTACTTAATTTACAGGACAAAATTTGTGCGGCGTTGGAACGTGAAGAAAAGGGGCAGCGCTTTGTGGAGGATATTTGGGATAGGGAAGAGGGCGGTGGCGGCAGAAGCAGAGTGCTGTGTGGTGATGTTTTTGAGCAGGCCGGAGTTAATTTTTCTTATGTTTCCGGCATCAGTTTGCCACCTTCCGCAACAGCCAGGCGGCCTGAGTTGGCGGAAAGACAATTCCATGCTATGGGCGTGTCTTTGGTCATCCACCCTAAAAATCCTTATGTGCCGACTTCCCATGCCAACGTCCGCTTTTTGATTGCTGAAAAGCCCGGCTCACCGGCTATTTGGTGGTTTGGTGGTGGTTTTGACCTAACCCCTTTTTACCCTTTCCATGATGATGTGCTGCACTGGCATAAAGTGGCGCGTGCCGCTTGTGTGCCTTTTGGCAAGGATGTCTACCCTATGTATAAGCAATGGTGTGACGAATATTTTTATTTGCCGCACCGGCAAGAAACCCGAGGGGTGGGCGGCTTGTTCTTTGACGATTTGAATGAATGGCCGTTTGCCCAATGCTTTGCATTTATGCAAAGTGTCGGTGATAGCTATATTGAGGCTTATCTGCCGCTGGTGCAAAAACGCAAGGATATCGCTTACACCGATAGGGAACGGGATTTCCAATTGTACCGAAGGGGGCGCTATGTGGAGTTCAATTTGGTTTATGATCGTGGCACCTTGTTTGGCTTGCAGTCGGGTGGCAGGACAGAGTCCATTTTGATGTCAATGCCGCCGATGGCCCAGTGGAAATATAATTGGTCACCTGAACCCGGTAGCCCGGAGGCGCTATTGTATGAACGCTATTTGCAGCCGCAAAATTGGCTGGCCTTATAGTTTTGCTTGGTTGCCCGTTATTCCCCATGGCGGACAAACAAAGGGTGTTTCTTATTGGATATTAACGGAGGGTAAGGCAATGGTCTTTGAATATATCGGTTACTTGGCGGCTTTTCTGACGACTTCATCGTTTTTGCCGCAAGCCATCATGACGATTAAAACCCGCGACACGCAATCGCTGTCCTTATCTATGTATAGTCTATTTACATTGGGTGTGTTTTGCTGGTTGGTGTATGGCATATCTATTAATGACAAAGCAATAATATTCGCAAATTCAATCACTTTCTTGCTGGCAGCCTCAATATTGGCGTGTAAGCTTTACAATGGCTTCAGCAAAAAGGAATAAGCTTGATGTGGTAAAGTTAAGTGTTATGGGTTAGCTTTACCCTAATGGGAGGGTTATGCCGCCTTACTGGCAACGCTAAGCCGTCCAGCTTAATGATTGTATAAATTTTGAGATATTTGAATGAATAACAAAGTGACTTTAACCCAGTTCCTGATTGAACAGCAACGTGGCTTGCCCGATGCGTCCGGTACTTTTACGCTATTGCTGAATAATATCGTAACGGCTTGCAAGCAAATTTCGCATAAGGTCAACCGTGGCAACCTGATTGGCGTGTTGGGCAGTGCCGGCACCGAAAATGTCCAAGGCGAAGTGCAAAAGAAACTGGATATCATCACCAATGACATTATGATCAATGCCCTGAATTGGACAGGGCATCTTGCGGGTATGGCATCAGAAGAAGATGATGATTTGATAACCATCCCCGCCCAATACCCTAGGGGCAAATATTTGGCTTTGTTTGACCCCTTGGATGGTTCGTCCAATATTGACATTAATTTGGCGGTGGGCACTATCTTTTCAATATTGCGTTGCCGTGAAGGTGTCGAACCGGATATTGAGGATTTTTTGCGTAAGGGCGCGGAACAGGTGTGTGCCGGTTTTGTGATTTATGGCCCGTCAACCATGATGGTGTTGACCACAGGGCATGGTGTCAATGCGTTCACTTTAGACCAGGATGTGGGCGAATTTATTTTGACCCATCCTGATATGCGCATTCCTGAAGAGACCAGCGAATTTGCCATTAATATGTCCAACCAGCGGTTCTGGGAGCCGCCTGTGCAGCGCTACATAGACGAGTGCTTGCAAGGTGTGCAAGGGGTGCGCGAAAAAGATTTCAATATGCGCTGGGTTGCTTCATTTGTCGCGGATGTTTACCGTATTTTGACACGTGGTGGGGTGTTCTTGTATCCCTGCGATTTGCGCGACCCTGAGCGTCCCGCCAAGCTGCGTATTATGTACGAGGCCAATCCAATGGCCTTTATTGTTGAGCAGGCGGGCGGCCTTTGTTCCACAGGGCGCGAGGCTATTTTGGATATTAAGCCCACTGGGGTGCATCAGCGCGTACCGGTCATTTTGGGTTCTAAAAAAGAAGTGGAGCGCATTATCCGTTACCATCAAGAAGCCGATGCCAAGGGCACAGAAACTGCCAAAGGCATGGGTTGAGGTGCTTGACTTGCTATCCATTTGATTAAGTAAGTTCAGCAAGGCTTAGCGGAGCAGCGTAGCAAACCAGTATTGTCAATATGCCGTCCAATTGGGCGGCTCTCTTTAACGCGTAACGCAATATGTCTGTTTTGTCAACTTAGGAGTGCCGGATGCTGAAAACGGAGTTGTTGGAAATTATTGCAAATGGAGAAAATTCCGGCGTTGAGTTTAAGCGAGATGACATACGCCCCGAGCAGCTGGCTAAAGAAGTGGTTGCAATGGCAAATTTTCAAGGGGGCAAATTGCTATTGGAGGTTGAAGACGACGGCACTATAAGTGGTGTCCAACGTCCAAACCTTGAACAGTGGGTGATGAATGTCATGCAGGATAAAATTCATCCGATGATGTTGCCTTTCTATGAAGAAATAAAACTGGATGACGCTAAAATCGTTGCACTGCTCAGTTTCCCGCAAGGTATCTCAAAGCCTTATGTCGTCCGCGATCGGGGCAGGGAGGACATTTATATCCGTGTCGGTTCGATTTCCAGACTGGCAACCCGAGAGCAGCAAATGCGTTTGTTTGAGCTGGGCGGTATGTTGCATACAGAAGTTATGCCAGTGCCCCGCACCGATACCAGTTGCTTGGATGAGGCGAGGTTAACCAATTACTTAAGGGATATTTTAAAAGACCCCGATATTCCTGCTTCGCCCGAAGCCTGGCAAACCCGTTTATTAGGGCTGGGGTTTCTTACTGAAGTCGCAGGTAACTGTTATTGCACGATTGCTGGATTAGTGCTGTTTGGCAAGTTTCCACGTCGATATTTGAAACAGGCCGGGTTGCGGGTGTTGGCATTTAATGGCCAAGATAAAGAGTATCAGGCGGCGCTGGATGAGATTTTAGATGGGCCAATGGTGGGTCGTTGGGATATAGAGGGTTCAGGTAAAAGGCTTATTGATGGCGGCATAATAGAACGCTTTATGGATGCGGTCGGCCCTTTTATGTCGCGGCAAGCCAGCTGCATAGACCAAGGCTTGAGGCGGGAAACACAGTGGTTCTATCCATTGGAAGCGGTCAGGGAGTCTTTGGTTAATGCCTTGGCACACAGGGATTGGACGCGGTTTGTGGAAATTGAAGTGGGTTTGTATGCCGACCGCCTGGAGGTGATAAGCCCAGGCATCCTAACCAATGCGATGACCATAGAAAAAATGAAAGCAGGGCAGCGTTCACCACGCAATACCCTGATTATGGAGGTATTGCGCGATTATGGTTATGTCGATTATCGGGGCATGGGGGTAAGGACTAAAATCATTCCGCTCACCCTTGCGCTGACCGGTAAAGAACCCGCTTTTGTAGTGACCGATGATTACTTAAAAACCACTTTATACCGTTAGCGGATCAAGCGTTTGTTTTGGCTAAGGCCAAGCTCTGCCAGCGACAAATTAAGGCTTCTTAAGGCTTCTTAAGGCTTCAAGGCTTCCAATCGCGCCTATATTTTCTCCTCCTGCCCGCCAAATAAGGGTTGCGTGCCTAACGCACTCATTTCTTCCGCTTTGTTGTAATCAACCCCGACACTGATGATGAAGCTAGTGGCTTCTTCGATGTTCATGTCAGATTTGATCACCTTGGATTTCTCGACAATCACGGTGAACCCGGAGGTGGGGTTGGGCGAGGTGGGTATAAACAGCACATACCAGTCATCATGGCGGTTGGTGATGTAAGCGGGCACCCAAACCCCTTCTTTGGGGTATTCCACATAAACCACCTCTTTGGCAATGCCCGAGGCTTGCGAAGAAAACATTTGTATAACTTTTTTTAGCACCCGATAAATACTGTTTAATACCGGAATCCGGTCAAACACAAATTCGAAAGCACTGATGATCCAAGACCCCCCTTTTTTGACAATAGTGTTGCCGATAGACACCAAAATGGCAAAACTGACCAGAAACAGCAGGGTGGTGTAGGTGTAACTGTCGGAAAAGCCGTAGACGATTTGGAACAGCTCCGCGAGCAGTTCCTTAACAAAAAATATAATCTGCAGCACAACCACGATGGGTATGACCGAAAAGCTGCCGATCAGAAAGTAATTGAAGAATTTCTTAAATAGTTCTCTCATATTGATCCTTACTCTTATAGTTATAATGGTGCATAAGGTGTCCGATGAAACATCGACGCCGTTCTTCCTGGTTTCTGCCAATCCCTGCAAGGTATCATTCCTACGCGAATTATAAGCCAGTTTAAAGAAGTGTATACCGGTTTGGCAGATGCCAAACACTGCCGGTCAGCTGCAAATCGCTTACGCCATCAGCTTGCCGGGCTATGGATGATGCGGGCATTGCCGGTTATGGGCTGTTTTAACTGTCACTTATAAAGTAGAACGTATATAATTGGGACTTTTGTTGATAGTTGCACTTAACAGCCGGAGGCAATCCGTCAAGTCAGTGCCGTGTGCTTGGCTGCTTGCAACACAGATTGCAAGGCAGTTGTAGCCCTGGTCGCCTACCGGATGCTTGGTTTTAAACATTTACTAATTTCACATCGGAAAAAACATGCTGGGTAAGCTAGTCAAATTGACAGTAGGTAGTCGTAATGACAGGATCATCAGGAAGAAAAGGAAGCTGGTCAAAAAGATCAATGCCTTGGCTTTGGACTATGAAAAATTGTCCGACGACGGACTGAAATCCAAAACGCAAGAATTCCGTGACCGCCTGGCACAAGGGGAAACCTTGGAAAGCTTGGCGCCGGAAGCCTTTGCTGCGGTGCGCGAAGCCTCTACCCGTGTGTTTGCCATGCGTCATTTTGATGTGCAATTAATTGGCGGCATGATTTTACATGACGGCAAAATTGCCGAAATGAAAACCGGCGAAGGCAAGACCCTGATGGCAACGCTGGCGGCTTACCTGAACGCCTTGCCCGGCAAAGGTGTGCATGTGGTGACGGTCAATGACTATTTGGCCAAGCGTGACTCTGAATGGATGGGGCGGTTGTATGGCTTCTTGGGCATGACCACAGGGGTTATCATTAGCCAACTAGGACAGGCCGAACGTCGTGAGGCTTATGCCGCCGACATCACTTACGGCACTAACAATGAGTTTGGTTTTGATTATTTGCGCGACAATATGGCGTTCAATTTGCAACAAAAAGTGCAGCGTGATTTGCATTTTGCCATTGTCGATGAAGTGGACTCCATCCTGATTGACGAAGCCAGGACACCGTTGATCATCTCCGGCCCTACCGAAGAAAGCACCGATGTTTATATCAAGGCCAACCAGATCATCCCGTTCCTGACCAAGCAGGAGGAAGAGGAACAGCCGGGCGATTACACGGTTGATGAAAAAATCCGTCAAGTGTATTTGACCGAGGCCGGTCATGAACGGGTCGAGCAGCTGATGCTGGAATATGGCCTGATGACCGAGGGCAGCAGTTTATATGACGCTGCCAATATCAGGCTGATGCATTACCTGAACGCCTCATTACGTGCCCATGTGCTGTTCAAAAAAGATGTGGATTATATTGTCAGCAATAATGAGGTGATTATTGTTGATGAGTTCACCGGCAGGGTGATGCAGGGCCGACGCTGGTCGGAAGGCTTGCATCAGGCGATTGAAGCCAAAGAAGGCGTGACTATCCAAAACGAAAACCAGACGCTGGCATCGATCACCTTTCAGAATTATTTCCGCCTGTATGAAAAATTGTCCGGCATGACCGGAACGGCGGATACCGAAGCTTTTGAATTGAATAAAATCTACAATTTGGAAGTGGTGGTTATCCCTACCCATCGTAATATGGTGCGTAAAGATTTTGGCGATGTGGTGTTCCTGACCGCCGATGAAAAATACCAAGCGGTTGCCGAAGATGTTAAGGACTGTGTCAGCCGGGGTCAGCCGGTGTTGGTGGGCACCACCTCGATTGAAAATTCCGAACGGGTTTCGGCCTTGCTGAAGAAAATGGCTATCCCCCATGAAGTGCTGAATGCCAAACAGCACGAGCGGGAAGCGCATATCATCGAACAAGCCGGTAAACCGGGTGCGGTGACCATTGCCACCAATATGGCGGGCCGTGGTACGGATATTGTGTTGGGCGGTAGTTTGGATGCGGAATTGTCCGCCCTGGGGCCGGATGCCAGCGATGCCGACAAGGCGGCTGTCCGTGACGCATGGCAAGCCCGCCATGACCAAGTGGTTGCCAGCGGCGGCTTGCATGTGATTGGTTCTGAACGGCATGAGTCACGCCGTATCGACAACCAGTTGCGCGGTCGTTCGGGTCGTCAGGGTGATCCCGGTTCGACCCGTTTTTATCTGTCACTACAAGATGATCTGATGCGTATTTTTGCTTCGGACCGGGTTGCGGGTCTGATGAAAAAACTCGGTATGGGCGATGGTGAGGCAATTGAACACCCTTGGGTGACGCGTTCCATTGAAAATGCCCAACGCAAAGTGGAAGGCCGCAACTTTGACATCCGTAAAGAAATTCTGGCTTACGACGATGTCGCCAACGATCAGCGTAAGGTGATCTACACGCAACGTAATGAACTGATGGCGGCGGAAAATGTTTCCGATATTGTTGCCGCTATCCGCAGTGATGTGGTCAACCAGATGATTTCCGGTTATATCCCTGCCAAGTCAATGGTTGAGCAATGGGATTTGCAGGGGCTTGAAGAACACCTGATGCAGGAGTTCAATGTGCAAATACCGGTGCAAAAAATGTTGGAGGAAGATCACAAATTGCACGAGGAAACCTTGCGCCAACGCATTGTTGACTTATTGACCGACAACTATCAAGAAAAAGAGCGGCAGATCACCACGGAAGTGTTGCAGCACTTTGAAAAATCGGTGATGTTGCAGGTGCTGGACACCAGTTGGAAAGAGCATTTGGCGGCGATGGACTATTTGCGCCAGGGCATTCATTTTAGGGGTTATGCCCAAAAAGACCCTAAGCAGGAATATAAACGCGAAGCCTTTGAAATGTTCACCGACTTGCTGGATCACATTAAGCACGAAGTGGTCAGTATTTTGGCTAAAGTGCAAGTGCGTCAGGAAGAAGATGTCGAGGCATTGGACAAACAAATGCAAGCGCCTAGGGAAATGCATTTTGAACACGCCGAATCGCCCACTTTGTCGGCCTATGATGAAGCCCATTCTGCTGCCGTTGCTGCGGAGGAGTCCGAGAACACCTTGGCAGCTGAACAGCCTTACGTGCGTGCAGGCAACAAAATTGGCCGCAACGACCCATGTCCTTGTGGTTCTGGCAAAAAATACAAGCAGTGCCATGGCAAAATCAATTGATGGCAAGTGGCTGGTTTGTGCTTATGTTTAGGTGCGCCTTGTGCTTTGCCAATATCCCGTTAGGCTTTTAACAGGCCATGCTTTGGGTGTACCCGCTAGCACAGCGGGTATGCTTATCCCCTTTTTTTGCCAGTCCCCCCCGCACCTGCAAGGCTGTTGATGCTGTCGCCAGTAGACCCTATCCATCTGTTGTTGGAAAAGCACTACCAACGTCTGGTTGCCGGGCAGCACATCCAGTTTGATGAAGTCCAGTTTAACGCGGTAAAACATTTGCAGCGGGTGCTGGAGCAGTTGCTGTTTGCCCGCCAACAGCGCCAACAATCCTCGTTGCGTAAATGGCTGTCACCTGCTCCGGTCAGTTTTCCTAGCCTGTATATTTTTGGTGATGTGGGGCGGGGCAAATCGATGTTAATGGCGTTGTTTTTTGATGCCTGCCCCATTAAAGAAAAACGCCGGGTGCATTTCAATGCCTTTATGCTGGAAGTGCATAGCTTTATCCATCATTATAAGCAACAGAACAATAAGGACGCACTGACTGCGCTGGCTGAAAAAATCAGCGGTTCGGTGTGTTTGCTTTGCTTTGATGAGTTCCATGTGACGGATATTGCCGATGCTATGATTTTGGGGCGTTTGTTCAGCAAATTGTTCGAGGCCAATATCAGTATTGTCATGACCTCCAACCGCCATCCCAATGAGCTTTATCAGGGCGGCTTGCAGCGGGAACAGTTTTTATTTTTCATCAATGTACTAAGAAAGTCGGCTGAAATTGTTGAACTGGCGGCGCAACAAGATTACCGTCAGGCAATGCTTGTTGTTAACCGTGCCAACTACCGTTTCCCCTTAGATGCCAGCACCGATGCCTTTATCCGTGACAGTTATCAGCAATTAGCCAGCCATGCCGCCGTTGCCACGCCGGTTCTGGAGGTGTTTGGGCGTAAGTTGCCGGTTTCAGCCATTGCTGATGGGGTGATGCGTGCCAGCTTTGAAGAGCTGTGCGGACACCCTTTAGGGGCGGCTGATTATTTGGAAATCGCCAAGCGCTTTCATGTGCTGATTTTGTATGGCATCCCTAGGATGACAGCGGAAAAACGCAATGAGGCGAAACGTTTTGTCACCTTGATTGATGCGTTATACGAACATCATGTACAGTTGATATGCAGTGCCGAGGTGGCGGTGGCGGAGCTTTATGTGGAAGGTGATGGGGCGTTTGAGTTTAGGCGTACCATGTCGCGGTTGATGGAAATGCAGTCGCAAAGTTATTGGGCGGGTAGTGTGGTCAGTGCTTTGTGGGTGTGAACAGAGTGTAGGGTGTAATGGTGCTAGGGTATTGTGATGAGTCAACACTTTTCCGGACACAAGTTTAAACGGCATTGTTAATTTAGCATAGCATCGAGTTCGCCATTCCATTTGAGCATCAAAAGCATGACGGAATATTTGAGCATGTCCTTGCTTTTGCTGCAGCATTTTAATTTTCTGCGTAACCGGGCCAAGAAATGCCCGAACAGGCTGTTATAGCCCTTGACCGTATAGGTTTCGGCTTTAGATTGCGTATGCAGCTCTTTCGGAACGAAATTTTCATAAGGACTCCAGCAGTCACTCATGACATCCGTTATGCCGTCGTTTTTGATGGCGTCCCAGCGTTTTCGTCCGGTTTCCGTGTTGCGGGTACCCACTTTCCAGTCGGGGAAGCGTTTCCCATCCCGATCAACAGCCATCCCTATCCGGCAGTAGTTTTTTTGAGCCGACATGGGTGTGCATTCCGCATTAATCCTCTTCCGCCATCAACTGTTGCCGTATGGCTTCCAATTCGGCTTGCCTTGGCTCATCGGCTTCGGGGTAGTGCATTTTTAATGCTTTGAAAGCATCGACAATAATTTGGGCAATAATCAGGCGGGTATTTTTTTTGTCGTCGGCGGGTACGATGTACCAAGGGGCGGTTGCACTGCTGGTTTTGCCAAGGCATTGTTCATAAGCCTGCATGTAGTGTTTCCAGTAGCGCCTTTCTTGCAGGTCGGCAATGCTGAATTTCCAGTTTTTTTCAGGTTTGTCGATACGTTCAAGGAAGCGCTGCCGCTGCTGTTCTTTGGACAGGTGCAAGAAAATTTTGATGATGCGGGTGCCGTTGCGGTGCAGGTGGGTTTCCAGGTCAATAATGGACTGGTAGCGTTCTTGCCAGATGGTTTGTTCATCCAATAATTCGGGCGGTAGCCCTTGGCTGCGTAGTATCTCCGGGTGTACGCGGGCGATCAGCACTTCTTCATAATAGGAGCGGTTAAAAATGCCTATCCTGCCGCGTTCGGGCAGGCATTGGATGGCCCGCCAAAGGAAATCGTGACCCAGTTCCATTGCGCTGGGGTGTTTAAAACTGAACACTTGGCAGCCTTGCGGGTTGATGCCCGACATGACGTGCTTGATGGCACTGTCTTTACCGGCAGCATCCATGGCCTGAAAAATAACCAGCACGGCATGGCGGTTGGCGGCATAGAGCAATTGTTGTTGGGCGCTGAGTTCGTCAATTTGTCTGTCCAGCAGGGTGTGGTAGATTTTTTTGCTGGGGTACAGCGGGGCAATCTGGGTGGGCCAGTGTTTCAGGTCGATAGTGCCGCCAGCCGGTACACGGAAATCTTGGGGATTTATGTTCATTGCACTGTGCTCGATAAAGCCTTGGCTGGTTTTGTTTGATGGCTTGATAGCGTATAGTTTACCGCTGGTTAGCTATCTGTTCTGCATTATATGCCAAAATTAAGTGATTTTTCAGCGGTCATTTTCGATATGGATGGCTTGGTATTGGATACTGAGGGCGGTTACTGTTTGGCTTGGCAAAAGGCAGCTTTGCAGCTGGGTTATCGTTTGACCGACAGTTTTTGTATGGGTTTGTCCGGTTTGCCGGGGCCCGCCATTGATCACAAGCTGCGCGGGCATTTGGGCGACGCTGTGTCGCTGGACGTGTTCCGGCAGCTCAGCAGCCAATATTGGCACGCGCATGTCAGCCGCCACGGCATTGCTGTCAGGCACGGGGTGGCGGATTGGTTAAGCCACCTTAAACGCCAACAAATCCCCTATGGTATGGCGACCAATAGCCGCCGCGCCAATGCCGTGCAGTGTTTGCAATGGGCCGGTATGGCGGATGAATTTACAAGCTTGGTCTGTCGTGATGATGTGGCTGAAGGTAAGCCCGATCCGGCTATTTTTTGGCTTGCGGCGGAACGCTTGCAGGTGGCGATAGCCGATTGTTTGGTGTTGGAGGATTCCCACACCGGCATTGTTGCCGCTAACTGTGCTGGGGCTGTTGCGGCTTATGTGCCATCGGTGCTACCGGCTGATAGCGCGGCTATCAGTTTGTGTGATGTCATGGCTGATGATTTGGCGGCACTGCTGGCCCGCTTGGGTGTCCAAACGCTTGTCAGTTAGTTCGCCATTTAGGCTCGCTATCGGCTATAATTGCTGCTATGCGCATAACCTCAGCTTCCAAAAAATTGAAAGTCAGCCACCCACAAGTTACTGTTATTGCACCGGCTAGGTTGCACATGGGCTTTATCGACTTAAGTGGTTCGTTAGGCCGCCATTTTGGCAGTATTGGTGTGGCGCTTAACGAAATCAGCACCCGTATGACCATGGCATCGGCAGACCATTGTTCCGTCACCGGCCCTTCGGCGGAACGTGCCGAGTGCTGTTTGGGTCAGCTGTGTAAAGTGTTGGGGGTGTCTGACAAGCTTAACATTGCTATTGAAGCGGCGATACCCGAGCATGTTGGTTTGGGTTCTGGCACGCAAATGGCGTTGGCGGTGGGCTTGGCACTCAGCCAGTTCTATTGCCTCAAGCTCAGTGTGCGGGACGTTGCCGCCATTACTGAACGTGGGCAGCGTTCCGGTATTGGCATAGGCGTGTTTGAACAAGGCGGTTTGGTGGTGGATGGTGGTCGTGGCCCGCAAACCATCACCCCGCCGATGTTGGCGCAGATGCCGATACCCGACTCATGGCGGTTCATTTTGGTGTTGGACCAACGCGGTCAGGGTTTGCATGGTCAACAAGAAGTGCTGGCATTCAAAAAATTGCCGCCTTTTCCCCGACAAGAAGCCGAACATTTGTGTTACCTGTTGTTGATGCAAGGGCTGCCTGCCCTTGCCGAACGCGATATTGGCCGTTTTGGTGAGGTGATCACCCATTTGCAGCGGTCGGTGGGCGAGCATTTTGCCCCTGCCCAAGGTGGCATCTTCACCAGCCCTGAGGTTGCCGAAGCTATCGCTTGGCTGGCAGGGCAGGGGGCGGTGGCATTAGGTCAAACTTCGTGGGGGCCGACCGGTTTTTGTATGGTGGACGGGGAGGGGTTGGCGGAAGTGCTGACCGCCAAAGCCCGCCAGCAATTTGAACATTATGGCAACCTCAGTTTTATCACGGTCAGTGCCCGTAATACCGGCGGCAGTGTGCAAGTGGTTGGGGTGGAAAACTTGCCAGTCTGATGTTGCCGAAAACCATCCTTGTTGTTGCCCATTCCGGCAGAATGGCGGCGCAGATTGCCCATCAAGCGGGTGTTAAGGTATTGGTGATTGATTGTTTTGCCGATTGTGACACGCAAGCCGTGGCAGCGGCATTCATCCAGATACCGTCGTTGGCATTGGCAGCCTTACAGCCCGCAGTGGAATATTTTATCGTACGTTTCGCAGTGACTGATGTGCTGTATGGCAGTGGCTTTGAGAGCTACCCAGAAAGCTTTGATTATTTGCACAACCGATTGAGGCTATTGGGCAACCCACCCGAAACGTTTAAAAAACTGGCTGATAAACCGGCATTTTTTGGCTTGTTGGATAACTTGGGCATTCCCTATCCGCTTACGCAGTTTTCACCGCCCGCCACACCAGAAGGGTGGTTGGTCAAGCCCCTGCAAGGGCAGGGCGGTGTTGGCATTAGTTGCTACCGTGCGGGCCATCAGCAACACGCGGGCGAGTATTACCAGCAATGGCAAAAGGGTACGGCACATTCCGTGTTGTTTTTGGCGGATGGGCAAGATTTTTGCGTAGTGGGTTTTAACCGGCAATGGACGGTTGCCTTGGATGCTGATCAAGCTTTTGTGTTTGCAGGTGTTTGCACGGTTGCCGATATGCCGCCTGAACAACAAATGCAGGTGGCTGGCTGGCTGGCAAGGCTAGTCCCTGCTTTGTCGCTGCAAGGGCTGAACAGCGTGGATTTTATGCGCGACGGCGGGCAAATTTATGTGTTGGAAATTAATCCACGTTTATCAGCCAGCTTGCAACTATATAGGGGTGATTGGCTAGCTCACCAGATTAACGCGCTCCATGGTGTATTGCCGACCGTCATTGTTCAGCGCAGGGACTATGCGGCCTATCAAATCATTTATGCCGATGAGGATGTGCAGGTACCTGACCCGTTCTGTTGGCCTGAACAGTGCTGTGATGTGCCATGCGCGGGAGCTTTAATCCGTAAAGGCCACCCCATTTGCAGTATTATTGCCCACCACACTAACGCCGGTTTGCTCATGCAAACTCTAGATTCAATCCAACATAATCTTTTAAAAGGTCTTTATCATTATGGAATACACTGCTAGCGTCAACAAACTGGCCGCGCCGTTGGTCGAGCAACTGCTTGGACAGGCGGATAAACTGCGTCTTGGCATTACGCGTTTGGATAATGGCTGCACTATTATTGATGCAGGTATCAACGTGCCGGGCGGCTTGGAAGCGGGGCGTATTATTGCCGAAATTTGTATGGGTGGTCTTGGTACAGTCACCATTCAGCACAGCCCTTATACGGCGAACTGGCCATTGTCAGTCACCGTTTACAGCAGCAATCCGGTGCTGAGCTGTTTGGGTAGCCAATACGCAGGTTGGAGTTTGTCCCATGAAAAATATTATGCGCTAGGTTCAGGCCCCGCACGGGCAATGGCCAGCAAGCTGAAAGAAAACCAACGCGAACCAGTGGAAGAGCTTTATAAAGAGTTGGCTTACCGTGATGAGGGCGGCACGGCTGTGTTGGTGATTGAAAACGATGCTATCCCACCGCTGGAAATCATCGAAAAAGTGGCGGCGGCTTGCCAATTGCAACCCGCCCAATTGACCATCATCGTCACCCCTACCAGCAGCCTTGCCGGTGGCGTGCAAGTGGTGTCAAGGGTGTTGGAGGTGGCTATGCACAAGGCTCATGCTTTGCATTTCCCCTTAGAAAATATTATCGACGGCAGCGGCAGTGCGCCAATATGCCCGCCGCACCCTAAATTTGTCAAAGCTATGGGGCGCACTAATGATGCCATTTTGTTCGCCGGACTGGTGCATTTATTTGTTAAAGGTGATGATGCAGCGGCGGAGAAGTTGGCCAATGCATTGCCCAGTTCCACCTCAAAAGATTACGGCAAACCATTTGCCGAAATATTCAAACAATACGACTACGACTTCTTCAAAATTGATGCCATGTTGTTCAGCCCTGCCAGCGTGATTGTCACGGCGGTGGAATCCGGTAACAGTTTCCGTGCCGGAAAATTGGACAACGCCTTATTGGACCAATCGTTCGGTGCTTAGGCAATAGGGAAGGCGAGTGCAACGGATAGCCATTTTTACTGATGACCCCGGTTGGCATGGCAAGCAATTGCAGCAGGCTTTTGCCGATCTGGGGTTTGACAGCCATTTTGTTTCTTTAACGGATTGCCAATTTTATACCGGTGGCGGTCAACCCGCCTTGATCATTCCGGGGTTTGAGCAGCAATTGCCTGATGCTGCTTTTGTGCGCGGGGTGCCGGGCGGCTCATTGCAAGAAGTGGTGCTGTATCTGGATGTGTTACATGCCTTAATGGCACTGGGTATTGCTGTTTACAACGATGGCAAAGCCATTGAGCGCAGCGTTGATAAAGGTATGACCAGTTTTTTATTGCACCATGCCGGTTTGCCCACCCCGCCGACCTGGGTGTTGCGTGACCGTGAACAGGCACTGGCGATTGCAGAAGACGAGCTTAACCAGGGGCATTTTGTGATCAGCAAGCCGTTGTTTGGTTCGCAAGGCGAAGGTATCCGCCGACTTGAAAAAATGACTGACTTGTTTTGGCTTACTGCTAACCACGGGGTTTATTATTTGCAGCGTTTTGTAAAATGTGCCGGTGAGGGTTTTTCTGACCACCGCGTGTTTGTCATTAACGGTAAGGCGGTCGCAGTCATGCGCCGACGCGGCAAATCGTGGCTGAACAATGTCGCCCGTGGGGCCAGTTGTGAAAGTATGGCGATCAACGCCGAATTGGCCAGCTTGGCTGTTAAGGCCGCTGATGCGTTGGCAATGGATTACGCGGGGGTTGACATTATCGAAGCGCACGATGGCCAGTACAGCATTATTGAAGTGAACAGTATTCCGGCCTGGAAAGGTCTGCAAAGTGTCTGTGCGGTCAATGTCGCGGACTTGCTGGCGCATGATTTAATTAGCCGTTATCTGCCGCAAGCATGTCTATGCCATTAAGCCCAGAACAGCTCAGTGCCTGTTATGCGCAAGCCTGTGAAATTGAGCTGCAAGCCTTCAAGCCGGGCAATGTCAGTGTCTACTCCGATGGGCATGGCATGACGGTCGCTGATTTTAGGATAAGCGCCGAAGTGAGCGCTGCGCCGCTATGCAACCGTGCTTATGGCTTGGGCGAAAGGATTTATTATGCCGTGCAAGCCACCCGCAACGCGGTGGGATGCAACACCAACTTGGGCATACTGCTATTGTGCGCCCCCTTGCTGGAAGCTGCTTACTGTCGGGCATCCGGCGAAACTTTACGCCAGTCCTTGCGGCAAGTGTTGTCCAGCACCAGCATCAACGATGCCGACTGGGTGTTTAAGGCGATTGTCTTGGCGGCTCCCGGTGGCTTGGGTAGTGCATCGCAACAGGATGTCAACACTGGGGCATCGGTGACACTGACCGAAGCCATGTGTCTTGCCAGTGATAAAGACCGTATCGCTTTGCAATACCTTACCGGCTACCAAGATATTTTTGATTTTTCCCTGCCAGCCTACTATAATGCCATCTATAAGTGGGCAAGTAAGCACTGGGCTGCGGTGGCTGTCTATATTGGTCTGTTAAGCAGGTTTCCTGATAGCCACATAGAAAGGAAATACGGTGGCCAGCATACCCAGTGGATAGCACATGCCATGCTTGCGCTTGATGCCGAGTTCGCCAATGCTGAAAGCCCCGAACAATTTATGCCTCTATTGTACCGCATGGACGGGGACTTAAAGTCTAGGGGCGTTAATCCGGGTACTACGGCGGATTTGACAGTAGCCACGGTATTGACCGCATTATTGGAAAATATTATTGCTTTAAACTAGATAATATTTTCTCAGGGATTTGTGCAATGCAAATAAGGAGACGCCGGAAGGTGTCAATATTAGTTACAATCACTTTAATTCTCTAATAGAGGAAGATATAAAATGGCGAAAATTACTAAAATGCTTGTTGGTGAATCTTTAGTCGGCGAAGGCAACGAAATTGCCCATATCGACTTGATCATTGGCCCAAGAGGTTCAGCTGCTGAAACTGCTTTTGCAACTGCTTTGACTAACAACAAAGACGGTTTCTCAACATTATTGGCTGTTGTTGCCCCTAACCTAATGGTTAAACCAGCAACTATTTTGTTCAACAAAGTAACTATCAAAGGTTCAAAACAAGCTGTCCAAATGTTTGGCCCAGCACAACGCGCTGTTGCTATGGCTGTTGCTGATTGTGTTGAAGATGGCACTATTCCAGCTGACGAAGCTGATGACCTGTTCATCTCTGTTGGTGTTTTCATTCACTGGCAAGCTGAAGACGATGCTAAAATCGAATCTTTCAACTACGCTGCCACTAAAGAAGCATTGCAACGCGCTGTAGCGGGTTCACCAACTGCTGCTGAAGTAGTTGCTGCTAAAAAAGAAGCGAAACACCCATTCGCAGTAAACAACGAAGCATAATAACTTTTGCTTTGCTGTTAAAAATACCCCGGCTTGCCGGGGTATTTTTTTGCCTAAAATTTAGCAATCCCCGCAATTTCTTGGTGGCCTATAGTTTTGGCATGTAAGGCACTGGCAAGCAGTGCATGACGGACTCCCAACGCCTGTAAGACCAGTAAATCATCACTATGCCGGATACCTCCCGCCGCAATAAACTGTGTGTCAGGATAGTCCCTGCAATAACTCGCCAATTTGCCAGTATCAACCCCTTGCTGGTTGCCGACACGGTCTAGCGTCATAATAATCACCCTGTCTGGCCAATATTCGGTATGGTCAAATAACTCGCGGGCGCCTAACGCGCCGCTTGCGCCATAATCCAAAGACAAAATAAAGTTGCCATTAAAATCAGCCAATTCTACCAACTGTTGCGGTTTATAACATTCACTGCCCAACACTGGCACATAATTGGCTGGCTGCGCTTGATGGCGTTGGTAGCCGCAATCCACCCAAAATATTAGCTCAGGAAATGCCGACAACAAGGCGTTGATTAATGCCGTGTGGTCGCCTTCTTGCCCAGTAATGGCGTTTAAATCGGCCAGGTAAAATGTTTTAAAGGCATACACCGACAAAAAAGCCCTGACCACATCAAAAACATCAGAAGACCGGCATAACGGGCTGTTGATAGGTAAATATAAAGACCGATTGCCGCAGCGGGCATGGACAACGTGTCCATCTTTTAAATCAATGACTGGAATGATTTCCATGCTGGGTATGCCCTTGGGGAACGCCTTAAATTTGCCAGCCTAATTTTGTGACCCACTAGCTTCTTTAGCCTCTTTAACGGTCGGTACACGCCGCTTGCCCACATTCTTTTTGTCCCGCTCGCGGATTTTTATTTTTTTGACTGGGGCCTTCTTCGCTTCGACTGTTTTTTTAACACCGGTGGCCTTGCCGGAAGCCTTGAGTTTTTTGGGGCCTTTAAAGCTGCCCGCCAACGCCTTGATCAGCCGTTGCTCAAAATTTTGATGCAAAAACCGCTGGATGCCAGAAATCACGTTCCATTCAATATGATTGACCAAGGTGATGGCTTGTCCGGTGGCCTCGGCCCGACCGGTGCGCCCGATACGGTGGATATAGTCAATGCCGTTTCTGGGCACGTCAAAATTAACGACCAAATTGATGCCCTTGACATCCAGCCCGCGGGCCGCCAAGTCGGTGGCGACAATAATCGACACCAGCCCATTACGCAGCAAGTCCATGGTGCGTTTGCGTTCGCGTGGCTCCATTTCACCATGCAACACCGCGACGCGCAGCCCTAGCACCCGCAGCGGGTTTTGCAGTTCGTCAGTCCTGATGCGTTTGTTAGTGAACACCAAGGCTTTTTCGTAATCTTCGTTTAACAGCAACCACGCCAATATTTTTTGTTTATGGCTGTCATCATCGGCTAATATGATGCTTTGTTGGATATTGCCGTGTCCGTCATGCAAACTGTTTAGGGCAATGGTCTGGTGGTTATTAAGCAGTTTGTCAGCCAGCTTGATGATGCCATAATGGGTTAGGGTCGCGGAAAACAGCAGGGTTTGCCGCTTGGGGTTGCAGTGCTGGACAATTTTCATCACGGCTTCGTTAAAGCCCATGTCCAGCATCCGGTCGGCTTCGTCCAGGATGAGCAGTTGCAGATGCATAAAATCGGGCGATTCTTGTTCCAGCAACTCCAACAGCCGCCCGGGCGTGGCGATGAGTATTTCCACATTCCTGCGGATATGGCCTTGTTGCTGTTTAAAATCTTCCCCGCCGATGATCAGGCTGGCTTTCAGGTCGGTAAAAGCCGCCAAGGCTTGGCATTGTTGCCATAATTGGCTGGCCAATTCGCGGGTGGGGGTTAAAATCAATACCCGGGTGCCGAACAGGCTGGTGGGGTGGTCGATGAGGTGTTGCAGGGCAGGCAACAAAAAGGCGGCTGTTTTGCCGCTGCCAGTTTCTGCACTGACCAACAGGTCTTTGCCAGCCAAGACAGCGGGAATGGCTTTTTGTTGTACGGGCGTAGGTTGGTTAAAGCCCATTTGGGCGACTGCCCGTAATAGGGGTTCAGCGAGCATTAGCTCGGGAAAATTGGCGGGGGATTCGCTTGGCGTGTCTTGCATGGCTGTATAAATAGCGGCTTACCGTTAATATTAGGAAAATTCAAGGTTTATTATAAACTGTTTAAGCCTGCGTATGGCATTAACTCCAGCCAGCGCACCGTACCCCTAAAAAACATGTATTATCAATTACTATAGCCAAGGAATCCGCTATGATACCAATAAGAGATACGGCCCCCTGCAATACCAAACCCTTGGTCACTTGGTCGCTGATGGCCATTTGCTCAGCGGTGTTTGTGTGGATGTATTTTATGCCGGAAGAGCAAAGCGCCCGTTTGGTGATGCGCTACGGCATGGTGTCCGCCCGTTATGCCAATGGTTGGCTAGGTTATGCCGGGTTGCCGTTTGATGGTTATGTGTCGTTTGTCACCAACTTGTTTTTGCACAGCAGTTGGTTGCATCTTATCGTCAATATGTGGTTTTTATGGATTTTTGCCGATAATGTCGAGGATTGTATGGGTAGGTGGCGGTTTTTGCTGTTCTATTTGTTGTGCGGCGTGTTTGCCACCTTTCTGCAATGGCGTTTTGACCCGACCTTGACCATACCGGTGGTGGGTGCTTCGGGTGCCATTGCCGGGGTGTTGGCGGCGTATTTTTTCATTTATCCGTTGGAGCGGGTGGTGTTGTGGGTGCCGATATTCTTTTTGCCGGTGGTTATCCATGTCCCAGCCATCACTTTTCTGGGCTTATGGGTGCTGTTCCAGTTGCATAACGCCACTACTGCCTTGTTGTTTGAAAACAGCATGGCCAGTGTGGCGTGGTGGGCGCATTTGGGTGGTTTTATTGCCGGTAGTGTGTTGTATCGGTTTTTCCTGCGCCCCAAAGCACCGGTTGCTGTGTAAAATTTCAGTTTTTTAGTGTTGGTAAGGTATAATCAAGGTTTCAAAAGGTGCGGCTGTTATGCAAAAAATTTTACAAAAAGCCACCTAAACATATTCAGGAAATTGAAAATACTATGAAAAAAGTAAACGTTGCGTTGGTAAGGCTAATCCAGTTTGTCGTGTTTGTATTGTTCACTTTTATGGTAATGGCTTATTTTGGCGCGATGGTGTTGTTGCCTTTAGATGCTATGGCCTTATTGATAAAACTGCTGGGCTTGCTGGGCTTGCATGGCTTTATCGGCGCGTTGATAGCCATTCCTGCAGTCGGTTACTTGTGTATGATCGTCTATAAAACCCCTGAGTTGGGTAAGCTGGTGGTTGATACCGGTGTTGAGCTGGTCAAAACAGGCAAAGAAAAAGTTGAAGCCTTCAATGCCATTGCCGAATCGGCAAAAGCATAAGTCATTTGTTGTAGAACCGCTAAAAAGGCGTGCCCATGTTGTTGGGCGCGCTTTTTTTATGGTCGTTTGAAAAGGGCATTGATAAAGTCGCTGATGTGTTCCAGTTCTTCCACACATAGGGAATGACCCATCAAATAATCGTGCCATTGCACTTTATAGCCCAAACCGCTTAGCCCGTCGTAGGCACTTTTGGCCACTTCCACGGCAATCACCGCATCCAATATGCCGTGTGCCATCAGTATCGGTAAATGTTGGTTGGCGCTGGTGGCGGTAGTTGCCACTTGATTCAGGGTCGGCAAATAGGTGGACAAAGCCAGCACCCCCGCTAAGGGTTGCGGGTAGCATAGGCCGGTATGCAAAGCGATCATGCCGCCTTGGGAAAAACCCGCCAGCAAGATGTGTTCCGAGGCAATGCCTTGGTCGAGTTCACGTTGGATCAGTGCGCCTATTTGCAGGCAAGATTGGCTGATGCCGTCCAGATCGACAGGCTGTTCTTGTGTGAGTGAAGCAATATCGTACCAAGCCCGCATGGCCATGCCGCCATTGAGTGTGACCGGACGCACGGGGGCGTTAGGAAAAATAAAGCGTATGTTATGGGCGGCCTTAAGTTTTAGTTCACCAACAACATCTTCAAAATCATGGCCATCAGCACCCAAGCCATGCAGCCAAATCACTGAATAGCGGTGTTCTTCTGTGGCGGCTATTTCAATAGTAGTGAGCATTGTCATAAGTTTCCATAGTTTCCGTGAAAGTTTGGTTAAAACGGGCTATTAGCCTGATGGCTATATACTATGCAATGCCAATTGCAATTGGCAAGCAAAATGCCAAGGTATATGCTACCACTTAACGGGCAGATTGCGGTTTTGATGGTAATGCGTGCTGTGGGTGGTGCGGATTTGACCTTAATGTTCACTGCTCCATAAAAAGCATTAAGCAAAAAGGGCGATGCCTGATTTTCATCAGGTATCGCCCTCTTATCTATTTATTAATTATATTTGCTCTGGTGTTGAAAGCCCTACAACACAGACTATGACAACTAAAGTGTTTTTAAATCAACAACAGGAAAGTCAATGGCAGTTAAGGCTGTTTCGTTAAAATAATTGGTGAAAGTGTTCAAAGCCACATGGGCTAGAATTTCTACGATTTCTTCATCAGTAAAACCGGCGGCACGCACCTTATCGAAATCCTCATCGTTGACTTTACCACGCTTTACCAACAAAGCATGGGCAAACGTGATGGCCGATTGGGTTTTGTAGTCACTAGAATGGCCTTTGCTATTGGCTACCAACTCATCTTTATCCACACCAGCTTTGCCGCCCAAGAAAATGTGGGCAGACGCGCAGTAATTGCAGCCGTTGAAACCTGCCACTGTCACAGCAAGCTGTTCTCTGAGCCTTTTGTCAAGCACACCCCCGCTTAACGCTGTATCGAAATTGATATAGCCTTCCAATGCGGCAGGGGCGTTAGCAAAGGTGGTGAAAATGTTCGGGGTTGACCCCATGGCTTTTTTGACACCTTCTAACAAGTCTTTGGCTTTGCCTTCTGTAGATGTGATTGCTTTGATTCGTTGCATGATGGTTTCCATTAAAAGTGCGTTAAACGAGTAAACCGAATTGTTTACTTTAGGCTAAATGTATACCGATCGGTTTATCTTGTCAAGATGTTTGTATACCGATTAGTTTACATTTTTCCAGTATCTGATAATCTAAACGTACTCCAACCGTTAATGTGATGTATGAAGCAAGCGATACCAACTGAACCCAAAAAACTCCAAAAACGTGCACAAATTATTTTGGCGGCATTTAAGCTGTTTAAAGATAATGGTTTTTATGCGACGGGTGTGGATTTGATCATGCAGCATGCCCATGTATCTAAACGAACCATGTATGTGTATTTTCCGACTAAAAATGATTTGATTGTAGCCGTATTGGAACATTACAGATCGGATTACGAAGCTAAGTTACAAGGCTTGCTGGCCCGAAGTGACCTAAACAGCAATGAAAAAATCATGGCAATTTTTGAAGATGCAAGTAATTGGTTTCTGGACCCGCAATTTCATGGTTGTTTGGCAGTAAACGCTATGGGGGAGTTTGTCGGAAAAGATGTCAATATTGAACATGCTTGCCGAGTGTTCAAGGCTTGGGAATTATCAGTTTTTCAAGCATTGGCTTGCGGATTGCCGGTGCGCGATCCGCATGGCTTGGCCTATAAGCTTCTGGTATTGTTGGAAGGAGTAGGGGCAATTGCCCAAGTGATGAGACAGCCTTGCCCAATTGACATAAAAGAAATGGTCAATTGCCTGATAGAAAGCCACTGTGGCGATTAATGAAGCGGTTTTTTTGCCCTGTTCCCAGTTAAAAATATATTAAGTTGAATTACAAGCCCCAAAGATAATCAACCACCGCATCAATTTCCGTGGGGCTGAGAATGTGGTTAGTGCCAAACGGCGGCATACTGGTTTCTGGGTTAAATTGCCGTGCATCCCAAATTTGCTGACGCAATTGCTGTTTATTGTCAAACCGGCTAGCCAGCGATTGTAACGGCGGGCCAATGTTGCCGGGTGATTCACCATCAGCAATCACATGGCAAGCCAAGCAATTGCCTTTGTTGCGGCTAAAGGCCAGTTGCTTGCCGTCAAGTTTGGCGGGTTCAGGTTGCACTGCATAGTCAGCCGTACAAGCGGACAGCATCAGCACCAAAGCCAATAATAACAGCCCTTTCATAGAAACAACGGTTTAAAGGCCAAGGCTGATTGCTCGGGGCATTGTGTGGGTAAACCGTTGTCGAACAGCCCGCCAATCACCGCCAACACATCGGCACCGGCAGCCAGCAAAGTCGCCCCGTTATCCGGCAAAATGCCACCAATGGCAACAATAGGCAGATTAATAACCGCCTTGGCTTGCCGTAACGTCTCCAATTGCGCGGGTGCAGCCAAAGGCTTGGAATGGGAGGGGAAAAACCGCCCAAACGCCACATAACTGGCCCCTTGTGATTGTGCCAGCAAGGCACGCTCAAGGCTGTTGTAACAGGAGATGCCAATAATGGCGTGTGGCCCCAGCAAAGCCCGGGCTTGTTCGATGCCGCCATCATCTTTGCCCAGATGGACGCCATCAGCACCCACTTTGGCGGCCAATTCGGCATTATCATTAATTAGCAGCGGCACGTTATAGTTATGGCACAGCACCGCCAAACGGCGAGCCAATGCTTCCGCGTCGTGTGGGTTTTTATCGCGGTATTGCACCACCAGCGCACCGCCGCGCAATACTGCTTGTACATCCGCTACAATATCATCCAGCGTCCGGTTATCGGTTTGGGTAATGGCATACAGCCCTCGTGCCGGAAAACTAAGCTTAGGGGTCATTCATCTTCCATCCAAAATAAGCGGTTCGGGTTAAGTTGCCCGCTGCCGGGCAAGTAGGCATGGTTTAAGGCATTCCAGGTGTATTCTTGCGCTTCCTGAATGGCTTGTACGGGGTCTAAGCCGTGTGCCAACAAGCCTGCAATGGCGGCTGCCAAGGTGCAGCCCGAACCGTGGTAACTGCCTGCCAGACGTTGCCAATGGTAGGTTTCCCACAGGCGGTTGTCATGGAACAACAAATGCTTGACCGTATCAGTGTGTTCATGGGTGCCGGTGATCAGTACATAACGGCAGCCTTGTGCCAGCAAGGCTAAACCGCAATCGTGCAAATGGGTTTTTCCGGTCAAACGGCGAGCCTCTTCACTGTTAGGGGTCAGTACCGTGGTGCAGGGCAGCAGTAATTCAACTATGGCATCAATCAATTGCTTATTGGCCAGTGCCGCACCACCGCCCGCCGCCAAAATGGGGTCTAGCACCAGCGGAATTTTGGCATATTCGCGTACAATGCCATGGATGGCCTGGGCGGTTTCAGGGTGGCCTATCAGGCCAATCTTAAAGGCTTTTACAGGCATATCCGCCAACAGGGTTCGCGCTTGGCTGATAATCTCTTCGGGGCTTTGCGGCAGCAGTTTTTTGACATTTTTGCTGTCCTGCTCGGTCAGGGCGGTGATCACGCTGGCAGCATGGCAGCGGTGACTGGCCAAGGTCTCAATATCCGCTTGCACACCCGCGCCGCCGCTAGGGTCGTGACCTGAAAAACAAAGCACAGTGGGGCGTGGTGGGGTCATAGTTGGGGTATCATTGGGTTAAGGTTTTTTAGGTTAAAGGCACATTGTCACTGACAGGCCGGATCGATTCAACCCGAATTTTTCAAATAGTCTCTTTGTAGGCGTGCGGCGGTATTTTACCTGAGCGTAGCCGAAGGGAATTGGAATCAGATTTGGTCGCAGGGCTTCGATTCTGCTCAGCCAACGCGCTTTGAATGCCCTACCCATTCTTTCATTTCTTCCATTAAGGAGCAATTGCTTGGACAAACCAACCTTGGCAAACCGGATTGTAGTGCTGGACACCGAAACCACCGGCCTAAACCCGCAAGAAGGCCACCGCATTATTGAAATAGGCTGTGTGGAATTGGTCAAGCGTCGGCTCACCGGCAAACGCTTCCATAGCTACCTAAACCCCGACCGCGCCATCGACGAAGGCGCGGTGGCGGTGCATGGCATCACCAGCGCATTCTTACAGGACAAGCCGTCTTTTGCCGACATTGTGCAAGACTTTCTGGTCTTCATCGAAGGGGCCGAACTGGTCATCCATAATGCCCCATTCGACGTGGGTTTCATCAATCATGAACTGGCGCTGTTGTCGGGGCAAGCAGGCACAGTGCCCTTAGGCAAAGTAAGCGATTACAGCACGGTGTTTGACAGTTTGGCTTATGCCAGAAAAAAACACCCGGGGCAGCGCAATAGCTTAGATGCCTTATGCAAACGCTACAACATTGACAATAGTCATCGCGAACTGCATGGCGCGTTATTGGACGCAGAAATTCTGGCGGATGTGTTTTTGTTAATGACCGGCGGGCAAGCCTCCTTGCTGGATACCAATGACGGCGAGTCGCAAGCCGCGCAACAACAGACCAACCAGACCGTATCCTTGCCCACAGACCGCCCGCCGCTTAAAATTATCCGTTGTACTGAGGAAGAACTGGCCTTGCACGAACAGCGTTTGGCGGCGATTGTCAAAGAAAGTGGCGGTTGCCTTTGGGGGATGGTCAAGTCTTAGGGGGGTGCATTGAAGATTACCGTGCCAATAATGGCTATTCATACCTACCAATGCAAGGCACGCAACCGTGAAAACTTTTTGCGTTGGTGTTCTTGCATCCTGATCATGACATTGACCAAGGCTTCAATGGCATCCAGAATATAGGGGCCTTTGTTGAGCATCACACATTCCGCCCTGACCGCCATAGCGGCATCGGTGAATTCCGGACGGGAACGCACGCCTTTTTTGGCAATCGATTCCAACACCTGCGTTGCCCAAATCACCGGCACGTGCGCCGCTTCGCATAGCCACAGCATTTCTTCTTGGATTTCCGCCAATCGGGCACTGCCCAATTCCACGGCCAAATCGCCCCGTGCAATCATCACCCCTAAGCTATGCCGTCCCAAGGTGCCCAGAATAATATCCGGCAGGTTTTTAACCGCCAAATTGGTTTCTATTTTGGCGATAATCGGCAAATCGGCGGCATTCCGTTTGGCCAGTTCAGCCATCAGGTAGTCCATATCAGCCAAGGTTTCCACGAATGAAAAACCGATCAAGTCGGCATGGATGCAGGCAAAATCCAAATCTTGCAAATCTTTGTCGCTCAATGGCGACAAGCCTAGCTGTGTGTCAGGAAAATTGATGCCCTTGTCACTGTGCAGTGTTACGCCACCGCTACGCGCTTGGTTGATTCTCAACAACGCGCCTTGTGCGGTGACGGCTTCCACCACAGCTCCCAATTTGCCATCATCAATCCACACCGGCTGGCCAATGGCCAGTTTGCTACTGAATGAGGATAAGGTGCAGCCAATTTGGGCAGGTTTAAGCAAATTGCCTTGGTCATCGTGTTCTGCTGGTTGGCCTAATACATTATTTTCAGTCAGTAGCAGCAAATCATTTTTGGACAGGCGGATAGTCAGAGGCTTGCCGGAAAATTCGCCCAATTTGTAATATTGCCCGTTTGCGTGGGCTTTGTTACCAGTAGCTAACAAAGTCAGCTTGCAGCCCGATGCCAAGTAACTGCTGTGGGTGCAACTGACCAGCCATTCTTGTTCGGAAAGGGCTTGTTCAATCAGCAGTTGCCGTTGCTTGCCACGTGCGTCGGTAAAGGCCAGACGGCAGCCCGGGCTGAGTTGTTGGTGCAGCGCGTTGGGTATCGGTGCACAAAACAGGGCGAATGCTTGAGTTGTTTCGGCAGGCGGCTCGCTTACAGACAAGCGCATGAAGGCCTTAGCCACGATATTGCCTTGGACATCTTTTTGCACTTTGAGATGATGGACGGGCAAGCCCACCGCCAACGCGCCGGTACGGATTTTATGTCCTGCCAAGTCCATTAATATCCGGCAAATTTTACCGGTTTCGGTTTCCGCACGGCGGATATTGCTGATCATGCCTAACCAAAGGGAAGCATCATCATGGGCGCAATTAATCCTCGCGCAGGTCATGCCTTTATCCATCAAAGCTAAAACCAAATCATAATTCCATGCGGCTTCGCTGGCCAATGTGACCATCACATGCACTTTGCCATGTCCGTGAAAAGGCCCGAACAATTCAATACTGTGCTGTTCCAGCAATTGCAGGCCACGGGTAAAACCAGATGGATGGCTGATGGGTTGGTCGGTTGGGTAGTTTTTGTCGGTCGCCCGTTTCAGCAACTCAATCACGGCATCCAAGGTTGACAATACCGAAGCTTCCGCCCGTCCTAATGACGATAGGCCAGCTTGCGCTAGCCGGTCTTGCAAATGGCGCAGGTCGAATTGCCTTAATGCCAGATAATGTGCCAGATTAACAGCACTTTTGCTGAATGCGCCGGAGTGGTAATGGGGTTGGTATTTGGTTAGCCGTTGCTGTGCGTCCTTGGTGATTTCTTTGCGTAGATGCAGTATATCAGCCAATAACTGGGCTAAGGTTTCTTGGTAGCTATCAGGGTGGTTTTGTGGGGTGGTGGGCATAATGGCTTAATTAAATGATTTTTGTGGTGCAATAATTCAGTGTCCATCAGGCTGTGGCACTACACTACGTTGCCCCTGAGTTTTTGCACCGTTTCCGGCGGTAGTCCGGTCAGATTGGCAATGGTGGCATTATCCATCACCGCCAGCAGGTTTTTGGCTATCGCCAATTTTTCGTTTTGCCGGCCGATCTCAATGCCCTTTTCAATGCCCAGCTCAATGGAGTCGGTGACGATGGACTTTTCGTTGCTGATGGCCATCATCACGGACTGGTAGGCGGCGAGTTCGGCACGGGTGAACGCGGCTTCCCTGCTGAGGGTCATGGCCTCGTGGATGGGCGGGTGGCCTAGCAGTTCGGCGGGAGGCTCAAGCTCGCCCTTGACCTCATTCAGAAACCTGAGCCACAGTGCCCGCACCTTTTTGGCGGTGGCGGTCTCCGCCCTGAACTTGGGCAGTTCGATGAAGACGAACTGCAGGCCGTCGATGGTGCGGTGGCTTTTTTCGATGTTGACGATCTTGTAATGGTGATACCAGTCGTCGCTCTGCTCGAAGACGGCGTTGATGATGCCCAAGGCATAAACGGGCTGCAACAGCTTGTATTCCTCGCCCGGGTCAAGCTGCATGACAAAGGCCTGGCTGGCGTTGAACAGCATCCGGTTGAAAAACGAAGGCGTCCAGTACATCTGCATCTCGACGATGAACACGCGCCCGCGCTGGTCGGTG